>JGI24702J35022_10000470_pt1 | contig 24303 bp, 14 predicted proteins | sample TergutTh196P4_FD_35022 | JGI IMG/M metagenome (IMG submission 35022)
ACAACCTTGAAAGAATTCCCGCTTTTTGGGTGGAATGGATGTGTTATCTTAATCTGTAACTTGTTCTCGTGACATGCATTTTGTCTATACGACCTTGAAAGCAAGAAAGCAGACGTTGGGTATCTGCTGACTTTCGACTTCCGCAAGGCGGGAAACAAATCCACGAAAGCGCAATGGGTAGAATCAAACGGCAAGCGTATATTTGATGTGGTAGTGTAGCAGATACTAAAGCGGGCTAGCGCCCGTAACCCACAAGGTGTTGCAAATTTGGCGAGCTATAAATACTAGTGGCAAGTAAAACTATTTTATGGACGCGCCATTTTCTCCTCGCTTCACCCGGAGAGGCGCATGTCCACCGTAACTAACAACTCGTTTTTTATTGCTGTTAACGAGTTGTTAGTTACCAATGCGGGCTAACGCCCGCAACCCAACTCATTTAACATTCACATTGTTTTACTATATTCCGATATATATTCTAAGGGCTTTTTTATAGATCCCAATTCATTAAATGGAATTAAATATGAAAAAACGCTATTGTGGCGCATTATCAGTGATTATTTGGACTGCCGCTGCCACTGCCACTGCCGCTGACGCAACCGCCGTTACCGCTGCCGCTGTTTCTGTTTGAGCGCCGCTTGCAACGAGTCTGTCAGGAATAGTATTGCCGGAGATATGTTCGATTGGAACGCTTTGGTAAACAAGGCTCAAAAACGCTAACAAATTATAAGTCGTTGCTCTTGTAAATTATAGCCCGCTTGGAAATCAGTCGCGCTTTGTTTGATGATTGCCTCAGCCGGGCCTGAATGCCCAGAGCCCTGTATTTGGTGAAAAAATTCTGATTGGCTTTGGTATGGGAGGGGGAAATAGGGTATAGGCCCCTTAAGAAGGCGACAAGAGAACAAGCCCATTTGTAGCATACAGATATACAGATATACAGATATACAGAAACATAGAAACATAGAAAGATAGAAAAATAGAAAGATAGAAAAATAGAAAGATAGAAACAGAAAAAACATAGAAATACAGAAACATAGATGGAATTGGCATAACAGGCTTAAACGTTGTTTAACGGAGGATATATATGAAAAAGATAGATTCAACGAGTATAACCAACGCTTTAAAAAGATCAAAACTAAGTCAGAAGCCAAAACTTGGACTCAAACCAATACTTGGATTAAAGCCAATAATTGTACTAAAACCAAAACTTGGACTAAAACCAATGCTTGGACTAAAACCAAAACTTGGACTAAAACCGAAATTGAAAACACTCGTCTCGATTGCTTTGATATTGGGCATGGCGGCGGGGATGTTCCCACTGGCGCCGCGCCAGGAGGCGTACGCCGCAACAGTTGGCGTCAGGAACTCTGTCTTCCAGGACAGTGACGGAAAGTACTGGTTAAGGCTTGACTGGTCGCAAGACACGCTTTTCACAGAGCAGGTCAGGGGCGCGGAGGTGAGCTGGGTCGGGGAGGACAACTCCCGGAACCCTATCCTTCAAACGGTACAAATCACTGATTCGACGACGACTGACGGCGGGACTGTTCAGTATAATACAATGAAAAACGCGCTGGTTGATATTGGGCAATTTGACAACGGGATTCTGTATCAACTAAAAGTCGAGTTTTTCAGGGACGGAGGATTTCTTGATAAAATATTGAACAGTGACGGGTATTCTGTTTTCCTAAAAGGGATCGATCTCACGGTCAACAATGTCCGCAGCGACGAGCTGAGAGAGGACCCGCACAGCGGTGAAGTGGAAGCGGGGTTTAAGCCGGCGCTGGAGGTAATATGGAGAATGCCGCGTGTTTTTGTGAACAATACTGTTCCGGATCCGGAGGGTTCTTTTACCGTTTCGGGGGGGAGTTTTCAACGGATATTCTCGGAGAACGGAGATCCTGGCGACGCTGGACAAGCGGCGTATGACGCCGCGCTCAGAGCGGTCCGGAGGCTTGATGGCGCAATAACGAGATTCACGCTCATGTTCGGACTCCAAAACTATTTTTACAGTACAAACAGGGCAGTGGACTGCAAGAATATCTATGTTGAGAAAGATTTTAGCCTCCCTGTGGCGCAAACGGACAGCCTCACAGTGAACGTCGCGTTTGACGGCGGATCGGACTTTTCCGCGAAAATCAAAAAGTACAATTCGGATCCCAACGACTCCAGGTACAGTTTTTACCTGCTGGGAAGATGCGACGACACGGTTGCATTCCCGCAGGGCCTTTCGGACTGGATTCCAACTGCGCAGGTCAGGGGGGAATATGTGCCTCCGGAAATAACAGAGCCGGATTTCGAATACATACTCAGGCATAACGACGTATATTCCGGCAGCGTGTACAACCTCAACTGCGTGTTCGCGTTCTGGAAGGGAGACGTCAGCGTGTTGGAGAGCGACGGATTCATAGTCATATACAACAGGCTCCCGGTCCAGGAAAGCACTTCTCTGCGGCTAAAGATTTCAAAGGTGTCGGACGAGTTTGTCAAAGCGGATATTTACAGGATCAACCGCGGGAACGACTATGTTGTCGGCAACTCGTACAATGTCACGTTGCGCTCCCTTGCGCAGGTCAGTCTTGAGCCTATCATGCAGGTTAGGGTGAGCGATATAGCTGACAGGAGAGAGACACTGCAGGCGTACATCCGTGTCCCAAACCAATTCAACCCCTATTTTTACACGGTGTTTTACACTGACGCCAGCCTCACAAACCGGCTATCGAGTTCGCCTATTCGGTATACACTGAGCGATGCGGGGAGCGACGCGCCGGTCATTCCGAGGGGAATTGTCATCCAGGAACTCAGATACTATCCTGAGACAAGGTCTACAGACGTAACGATATCCTGGGATAAGCCGGACAATTGGGAGAGCATGAACCTGAACAATGTGTTTGTCGAGTTCGATTTGAACACGTCGTTCCTAACCAGCGAGAACAGGGAATCCCTGTATGACGATGGCGAGTACATGGGGACGTTTTTTCAAATGTATAACACGATCCTGGCGGTGCAGGGCTCGAAGATTGAAATAAGCCCGTCAAACGAAAGGCTGATCTACACTATTAAAGGCGCCCCGGGGAACCTTTTCAGTGTTGTTGGGGACGCGTCGACGAGCGGAGGCCTCGACCCGGCTCAAGTTTACGATCAGGATTTTTGGGATCAGGAAAGGGTGAGGAATGCGGTCCCGGCGGTTCCGCCGGTTCCGCCTGGAGCGGAGGACAAGTACCCGGACTACCTGCTCCCGAACACCAGATATTTCCTGGTTCTCCGTGTCGTGAACCAGGCGGCCTACCCAACTGCGTCGCAGAGGTCTCACAATTCGCTGGCGGTGGGTTTTACAACCTACCCGACCCACTACACTCCGCCGCTTCCGATGCGGTTTGAAATCACCGATAACTCCATTAAAGCGTTAGACGTCTCTGTAACGTCACTTGCCTATGAAAACAGCGTGAATTTGCGAAACTCCACGGTCAGTTGGGATTATACACATCTCTATGATCCCTCGAAGGAGGTTTTTTACGAACTCTATATCAGCGACGACCCGCTGGATAGTAAGCCGCAGCTTATCGGTTACACCAACATAGTAAACGGCGCTCCGTATGAGAGTTGGCAGGCGCCGGACTGGGGCGGGAATATGAAGCTTCCCCCGGTTCCCGAGTCCGGACTGGACGCAGAGTTACTCAGGGGGGTTGTTACCGGCGCGGGCGCCAACACGTATATTAACTGGGACGGCGTTGTAAAATACAACGGAGGGGCGCTGCAACCGAACAAAACCTATTACTTCTGGCTCAGAACCTATATTTTGGAGAAGGACAAGAATGGTAAAGAAGTCATAAACGGAGAGCCAAAGTTTTCGGTTATGTTGGGGGTTACGACAATACCGTACCCACAGGCGCCGGACGACACATATAAGCGTTTAGTTTCGCCGGTTGACTTTGCCATTGCGAAAGACTCCGACGGGAGGGAAATGGTGGACGGAGAGGAGGTCACGTTTGAGTGGTCTCCGACCGGACAGGATGTTGTGTTTGAACTTGTTATTACTGCCGAAAGGGACTTCGCAAAGTTCATTGTCCCGGAAAACGGCCTGCCGTTTGGGGATCCGGCCCTGGGGAAAACCGATGTTGATTTACTCTATGAGAGCTTCATCAGGGAATTTGACGGAGACGACGGGTTTGTTGACAGAAGGCTTATCCTTGATTCCCGTGCAAGTGGGCCTGGGGCCGGAGCAAACGGACCAGGTACGGGTGCAAATGGGGGGGGAACGAACGGACAAGGTGCAGGCGAGGGCGCCGGGTCAGGAGCAGGCGAGGGCGCAGGGCAAGGAGCAGGCGAGGGCGCAGGGCAAGGAGCAGGCGAGGGCGCCGCGACGGGAGTGAGACTGGTATATGACGCGGAGTTGGGCGTGTTCCGCTTAAGGATCGACAGGTGGCTATTCCCGAACAGCCTTTATTATGTGAGCATAAGAGCGGTTGCAAGGGGAGAAAGGGGAGATGATTTCTTCCTCACTTTAAAGAACACCAGTCCGTATGTGACTATTCCGCTCACTACTTTGCTCCTGGACGCTCCATTTGATTTAAAACCTGTTATTGACGCTCAGTTGGCCTTTGAATTTACAGACGCGGCGTCGGGGTCGTCACTGGACTACTATGTGGATGTGCGCGGGCCGGAAGACTCGGATTACAAGCGCGTTGGCGGTTCTGCGGTTTCAGTGGCCCGTGACGGCGATTTCGTGTTTGTCAGGCTATTTAACCTGGAATTCAATTCATACTATGACGTAAGAGTGTGGAGGGGAAGCCGGCGGCAGGATCAGACTCCGGATCAGGCGCCGGATCAGACTCAGGATCAGACTCAGGGTCAAACATCGGATCAAAATCAGGGTCAATCTTCGACTCAGGGTCAATCCTCGGCTCAGGCGTTGGAGATAATCCACTCGGTCGAGAGGATGAGGACGAGGGACCCGTACCACACGGTCGCAGTTGAGTGGAAGGGCGCCGCTATGGCGCCGAATGACCGGTACCGCGGCTTTCAGATTGCGATTCTATCCCAAAAGGAGATAGATGAGCTGGGGTCGGATGATATAGAGTATTTCGAATTGGATGAAGCTAACCTCAACAGTTACATATATATCGCGGACGGTCTTTCCTATGGGTATAATATTTCTGAAAATGGTCAGACCATCAACAATGAAAGTATTATGCTTTACAGCGCCGTAATCAATTCGAAACCAACAAGGCGGGCAAACGGCGCAATTGAGAACAAGCCCTTGGAGCCAAATATGAAGTATTTTGTAAAGGTCAGGACGATGAAAACCAGGTCTGAGGGCGGAAATGACGTTTCGATGTATTCAAAATACGCCGGACCTGTAATGACCAGGACTGATTTCCTGCAGCAGTCACAGGATGAAATTGAAGAGAACGAGAGGAATGAGCAGCGTTTTTGGGATGAATTGGCGAAGTTTGAACGTGAGACAATGTACATTATTGATATAGGGAACACCGTCGCCAACAAATACCTGATGAAGGAAGATAAGATAGTCGGGATCCTCAAAAGCTCTCCGGACGTCAGTTTCATGATCGATGTGTCAGGCTCGTCTGGCTCATCAAGCTCGTCCGGCGCGTACGGCACATCCGGCTCTTCCGGTTCATCTGGCTCGTCTGGTTTGTTTGGAAATGCGCCGCTGGATATCCTGTATATTCCGGGAGGGATACTCGACGCTCTGCATGACGCCCAGAAAAGCTTAACAATCAGGGTTCCCGGCGCCGAGTATACGCTAAACAGGAATACTATCGACGTCAGATACAACGAAGATATTGAAAGGCTCAAGCGTTCGTCCGGAACCGACAACCTCTTTATCAGGCTGAGATCCCAAAGGTCTGGTTTTATGCAGACAAACGCGCCAAGCGGATCGAGGGGCATAACCGACGCCTATAACTTCCAGGCGGAAGTACTCGCGTCGGCAAGGTCATATGAAAATATAAACTCGATAATTCAAAGTTTTATTTATGACGAGAGAACCGGCTTGGTTGCAAGGCAGTTAGACGCCCTTGAGCGCTATATCGAAGGATCGCAGGCGTTATGGTACGAAGACGAAGACAGTCGGAGCGAGGACAGTTGGGACGGAACGGCTGAATTGAACAAAATTGCCGAGGATATGAGGACGGCGTCTTTGAGGGACAGAACAAACGCTTATGTTAAGGTGTTGGCGGAGGACGTCAACGTTCAGGCGTCATACCTGTTAGGGGACGTTCTGGAAGCCCGCAGGGGGTACAGAAATATCTTTATCGACTCATTGAGAGTGGGGGAATTCGGCTCGCCGATGGGGGTGAGGCTATTCCATGACAGCATTGCCGTCGGGAAGGTCAGCCCGTTTATAACATATGATGGGGGAGAATGGTTCAGGCTTGCCCAAAACGTGACAAACGAGAAGACGGCAGTGGGATTTTGGGTAATATCCCCGGGAACTTTCTCCGCAGTGGCGGCTAATATCACCGCATCTGACTTGCCGGCGAGGGATAGGGGCGGAGACGCCTTTGTGAATGTGGCAAACAGGTATGACTTGTCAAGCGTCTTTTCGAGACTCGATGCGAACTTGCGGCCTGAAGCCCCGGTGCAGGGGCGGGAAGCCGCCCTCATGTACCAATTGGTGTGCGGGAAAGAAGCTGAAACATTTGGCATGAATTTAACAAGGGCAATTGCCAAAATGGGACTGGACGATATTGTAAAACCCGGGTTGCAGAATCAGAACCTCACGCGCCAGCAGGCCGCGGAAATACTGTATAGAATGTACTGCGATTTGAAAGGGCTGAAGCCGGGAGTTACAAGCGGCTCAAAAGCCGCATCGATCAGGGATATTGACCAGGTGAGCGACAACTATAGGACGGCGGTGAGCTTTTGCGCCGAGAGGGGACTGCTTGCGCTCTCGGGAGGCAAGTTTGAGCCACAAAAGCTCGTGACAAGGATTGAGTTCATAGAGGGCGTCTCAAAGATGCTTTAACGGCGGATTTGAACCCCAAAAGCTCGTGACAGGGATTGAGTTCATCGAAGGCGTCTCAAAGATGCTTTAGCGGCGGATTTGAACCTTAGAAGCTACTACTGACAAGGATAGAGTTCATCGAGGGTGTCTCAAAGATGCTTTAGCAGAGGATTTGAGCCTTAGAAGCTACTACTGACAAGGATCGAGTTCATAGAGGGCGTCTCAAAGATGCTTTAGCGGCGGATTTGAACCCCAAAAGCTCGTGACGGGGACGGAATTCATCCAGGGTATCTCAAAAATGCTTTAAGGAGGGAAATGTGACGATGGCGAAGAATTTGCGTAATAGAGACGATAAATATGGTTGCGCGGCGTTAGAACAGGAGTTCGAGCGGGCGCGCAGCATGACGTGCAGTCGCGCTGACAGTTGCGCCCATGATCACGCTGACGGTCGCGCCCATGATCACGCTGACGGTCGCGCCCATGATCACGCTGACGGTCGCGCCCATGATCACGCTGACAGTCGCGCTCATGATCACGCTGACGGTCGTGCTCATGATCACGCTGACGATCGCGCTCATAATCACGCTGATGGTCGCGCTCATGGTAGTGCTCATGATCACACTGATGGTAGTGCTCATAATCACGCTGATGGTCGCGCTCACGGTCGCGTTCAAATGGGAGCTATGTGTTTTACGATGATTTTTGCGCTTCTCGCCCCGCTGCTCTTTATCGGTGGACCTGCCGCGGAGGCTGCGGTAGCCCCAGTTCCGGACCCGATAAGAGGTCTGATCGTTGAAAGAGGGGATATAGCCCTTGATAATCAGAGGGGTATGACAAGCCTCCGGATTGGTCATGACATTCCTCCGCCCCTCAACGATGCCGCTCTCACTACACAGGACCCGCCCGGACGATACTCCGGAAGAGTGGTAAAGTACTACTTTGACGCATATAACAAAGGGTACAGGGGCAAACCGCCGATAGCCGTCTTCGAGGACGCCAGAGGCCCGACGTGGAGCCTTGACAAGTTCAGGATAGACAACCTGCCGTCCGGAACCATTTACGACGTACAGGCAACAACCTATGCGAGATATTACGAAAACATCAATGCGCCGACTCAACAGCAAAGAAGTACTGCCGAGTCAGTGCGGACAGGGGAGATCCTAAGGCTCTTTACAGGCGTGCAAATAGACGCCACGCTTGTGGCGCCCGATCAGATTAAGATCTCATGGGACGATGTGTGGTACAACGACCGCCGCATCTATGCTTATGACTTGAATATTTACACTCACAGCTCCGCGCTGAGCCCGGAGCGGACGATGAGGTTCACGGAGAACCTGATCGGGCCTGGACAGCCTGTTACTGTAAATCAAACCGCGGGAAAGCTCGAGTACACGTATCAGGTCCCATATCCCGGCAGGGTCTATTGTTTTGAAATTGTCCCGGTTATGTCAAACGTTCCCGACGTGATTGTCCCATCCAGAAACGCAAGGGTTACCGTAGCGTCCACGATACTTGTGAGCGCGTCTAAACTCTACGAGGGGGACAACATGATCACCTGGGAAATCAAGTGGAGCAACGTAACGGCGGGTATGGGCGCAGTTTCGATTGGCAGCAGGTATACGGCCGAGTATTCGCTGTATAAAATCACCGGAGGTTCAAACTATTCCGTCCTCCAGAGGATAGATAACGAAAACTCAACAATAATTGAGACGCCCAAAGATCCTGACCACCCCGATAACCTGAATGTCAGATACGAAATATTAGCAAGGATATTTGAGGATGGACGGGAAATGTATGTGGGGGAGAGCATCACCATCACTTCAGGCCCGTTTATGCTCCGGGAAGGGGAGACGCCGTACAAACCGCAGGCACCGGTCCTGAGGCATGACGCGGACAAGCTGACTTCCGACGGCGCGGGCCTTTGGTGGAACGTTCCGAAGCAGGTCAACGCGCCATTGGAAGATGATGAGGAAGTTGATTATGAAATCTATATCTTAGAAGATTCGGAGCAATTAAATAATCTCACAGACAGCCCCGCATATATAGCCAGCGGATTCAATATCGAAAAAGGCAGGCTGAACGGCGAGTTGGGATATGTCTACCAGATACCCGGATTATCGCCCAACACGACGTATTATCTCGCAGTGAGAGCAGTTAAGAGCTTTATGGATATCGAGACAATGGCGTTTGTGAGGTTGGCGTCAGAGTTGAGCTACGTGGTGGTTACGACGCCGCCGCAGTTACCGATGGGACAGCCGCCCGCTCCGACGACCCTGGACATTTACGGGGATAAGATTCAGTACAATTCTGTTCCACTGACGGTCAAGACTGTCTGGTATGAGAGCTTTGACGCCTCGACCGGGAAATGGGCGCTATGTGACGGCATGTTCGACGAGCACGGGTTGCCGCTGCCTGAGAGCCAAAACTACAGGAAGCTCACATACGCGCCAGGGGACAAGATCACAGTCTATTATGCGGTATTCAGCGACGATATGGATCTTGACGATCCCGACAGCATCCAGTATGACAGCTACAGGACGTTTGAACTGACGCTTTTTAACGATATGGAATGGACCGATCTTATAGTGAACGGCCTTGCAGAGAATACGACGTATGTTTTCTGGGCGAAAGCCGACCGGGGCACTGTACTGTCGTTCCCGTCAAAGACAATTGTCGCCACAACCCCGCCCATCCCAAACGAAGAGATAGGCAATCCCACAGTCCCTGATTTTGATTTTGTCTTTATTGGCGATACATATGTGGATATGACCTGGCAAAGGGAGGACAATTTTACCTATAACATTCAGTATTCACTGACTGACGATCCGGGCGCGCTGACCGGACAGACAGGCGCGTCCAGCCTGGTAGCGCACAGTGTTACAACTGACGAGATAACAGCTTCCGGCCTTGATTTCTACAGAGTCACCGGACTGACGCCTGAAACAATGTACTATTTCAGGATTCAGGCGCAGGTGACGTCGCCGGTGAGCGGGGAAATTAAGATGTCGGAGTGGAGCGATTTTAAGCCGACTAAAACGAGGCTGCCTATGCCGCCCTCGACCCCTGCCGGATTTGGCATTAAGTCCGGCGCCGACGCTATAACAAAAAACAGCATCTTCTACGAATGGCTGCAAATGCCGGGCATAGTCTACTTGCTTGAATACTCGACTGATTCGGACTTAACGGAACCGGGGAACTTTGTTGACGCGGGAGCTGTTGCGGAGTACAATCTGATAGAACTCTTATCCAACCACAGGTATTACGCAAGGCTGTATGCGTTTGACCCTGTAACCGGGCTCAGGTCTGAACCGACAAATGTGGTTGGCGCCAGGACGAAGCGCAGCGACGACGATTATGATTCAAATGTAGACAACACTACTGTACTGACCGGTGAATTTGTGGAGAAGGATCCTTATGCGATAAACGGCGTTTGGAATGTCAGAATCACTGGGCCAAACGCGGACAGGTTTGCCGAGAGGGTCATGACCGACGGTATGCTCGACTACACAATTGATTTGACAAGCCCGCCGCGCTATACTGTAAAGATTCGTTTGCTGGTTGACAACAAAGTATTTGACAGCCTCGATAAAATGCGGGAGAATGTTGAGTTGAAGCTCAGGGACAAGTCGTTTGTCATAAGGCCCAGGATGCTGTCAGCCGTCGCTGCAGGCGGCGTAGCCCGAAGGATGGCGAAATTTCAATATGAGATACTTTTGGGCCTGGAGGGCAACGATAATTACGAAAAGCCTGCGAATTACAGGTTAAAAACTACGGTCACGTCGTTTGACGTCAATGTCCTCGACAGCGGGGGTGCAAGGCTTCCTGTCGAATCGTTTGGCAAACCGCTGAAGGTCGTGGCGCCCTTCACGTCAGCCTCTTTCTATACCGACATGGTTACCAGGGGGATAGCTTCAAACAGCGAAGGCGTGTGGGAGAATCTGGCGGCGTCGGCAGTATTTGATAGCGATACGCGCAGGGGAACTGTGACTTTTGAGTATTCGGCGCCGGGGAATTTTCTCCTTGCCGATTCGGCAGGCCCGGTTATAACGGGTTTAGGCGAAACCCAGTACAGGACCTATATAAACAAGCTGTCGCGGGCGGACTTGCTGGACGTGCCGCCGGGCGGCAATTTCCGGGGAGATGAGCCGGTGACCCCCGAGGACGCGGTGGCAATGCTGTTTAAGGCTTTTGGGTATAAATTTTCCGGCAGCAATATGACGAGCGCATATAAAGCGGGATTTGTGACAGCCCTTGATTTTGACGATATGCTGATGGAGGAGGCCGTCGCAATGGTGGTCAGGGCATATGAGGTCAGAACCGGCGTCAAGGCTGATGCCAGCCCCGGTCAGAACGGTCAGGGCGGTCGATTGTCGCCGGGCGTTTCAGAGGTTGACCCGGTTTTGCAGGGGAGGGTTCAATTTGCCATTGACAACTCACTGGCGGGGCCTGTGATGCAAGGCGGAAGGTTCCCGGCTGGTACAATCATAACCAGGGGAGAAATGGCCGCCCTCATCGGGGTGATGCTAGAGTATTTGGGGATGCTTTAGAGTAAGGAAGGCATGACTATAAGTAAGCAAGTAAATATAGATGGATGGATGTTCTGAATGAAAGGAACGGTCGAAGAATATAGGTAATGAATTACACGAATGAGAAAAAAACTGGTCCGGCAGGCGGGGCGCCCGAGTCGGGCATAACTGATGGAATTGTCGGCGCCGGCAAAAAGGGCGTGGCTAATACGGCAGACGAGGCGCCCGAGTTGGGCGTAACTGGCGGGATTGTCGGCGCCGGTAAGAAGGGTGAGGCCTACACTGCAAGCTGGGCGCCCGAGTTGGGCAAAGCTGATAAAAAGAGTAAGACCGGCGAAAAGAGTAAGGCCGACGAAAAGAATAAGACCGTCAAAATGTGTCATCCTTGCAAGAGGATAATACTGACCGGCGGAGGCAGCGCGGGTCATGTGATACCGAATTTGACGCTTATTCCGCGTTTGCTTGAGGACAATTGGGAAATCCACTATGTCGGAGGAAAAGGCAGTATCGAATCAAGCCTAATTCCGATTAAGGAAGTTATATATCATGAAATATCTACCGGAAAGCTTAGGCGATATTTTGACGCCAGAAATTTTACCGACCCGTTTAAGGTTGTAGGAGGCGCCGCCCAATCGTTTTCCATCATATCAAAGGTGAAACCCACAGTGATTTTTTCCAAAGGCGGGTATGTCGCCGTGCCTGTGGTATTAGCCGGTAAAAGCCGGAGGATACCAATTGTGATACATGAATCCGATATTACACCAGGACTGGCGAACAAAATCTCAATGCCATTTGCGCGCAAAATCTGCGTGTCATTTAGACAAACTCTTGAATTGGTACCAAAGGGCAAGGGCGTTTACACCGGAACCCCTATCAGAAAAGAACTCTTTGAGGGCGATCGCAAAATGGGATTAAGCATTTGCGGATTTGAAGGAAAAAAGCCTGTGCTGTTGATTACAGGGGGAAGCCTTGGCTCCGCAAATATAAACAAACTCGTAAGAGGCGCCATATACGCCCTCTTGGAGGTTTTCGACATTGCCCATATTTGCGGTAAAGGCAATATTGACGGCTCGCTTAGCGGCGTCAAAGGGTATGCCCAGTTTGAGTACATAACTGAACAGCAGCCTCACTTGTATAAAGCAGCGGACTTAGCGGTGTCCAGGGCGGGTTCGGGTTCTATTTTTGAGTTCCTTAACCTCCGGATGCCGGCGCTACTGATACCTATTCCCAGGACTGCTTCTCGGGGCGATCAGATATTGAACGCCACAGAGTTCGAAAAAGCGGGGTATAGTAAAAAACTTGAGGAAGAAGAAATCACGTCAAATGATGTGTTGGTGGACAAGATTATTGAAACGTATGAAGATAGGCAAACGATGATCGAATGTATGGAGAGGGATGTCGCGCCCGATGCCAACGGCGAGATACTGCGGATAATATACGAGTCCGCCGGGATAACGCCGGAAACATGACGAGGGAGTGGAGCGCGCCTGTTACCGGTAGATATAATCTATGATATCCGCTATGTCTATTGCCGGCGTACGTAATTATGATTGCCGTTGAGCCTGTTGCCGGTGTACATAATCTATGATATCAGCAGTGTTGTCTATTGCCGGCGTACGTAATAATGATTACCGCTGAGCTTGTCGCCTGCATACATAATCTATGATATCCGCTATGTCGTGAACTATCGGGACGGCGCATTTGCCCAGGACTTCTTCGCTCTGGTGCCCGCCCGTGATTAGTATGCAGTCGATCCCCATTGCCCGCGCGACCTCAAAATCGTGCGCCGTGTCGCCAATCAGGATTGGCGCGGCGTCTGGCCCGATCCGCTTAATATAGCCGGTCCCGAAATCAACTTTACTCGCGGCGTAAATATCCGAATTCCCCAATATTTCGTCAAAGTAATGTGAAACCCCAAAGTCGTCTATCTGGGACTTGAGGTGTTCAGATTTAGATGCAGAGAGTACCACTTGGGGAATGTGACTTTCTTTGATTAGACCTAGAACGCGTTCGGCGCCCTGTCGTAAGTGGCAGCTGTCAGGCGGATAGGCATAGTAGAGTTCAATATATTGCGCGGCTAATTCGTCAAATGGCGACGTTTTAAAATCAAAACCGACTTCTCTATAATATTCGATTACAGGAAAATGAAATACGTTGCGGTATTCATCCAGCCCGCTAAAGGGTTTTAGGTTACGCAACGTCAACATCCGGTTAATGACCGAAACAGACCACTCAACATCGTCAAGGAGGGTCCCATTCCAATCCCAGATTACATGTGTATACTTGATGCCAAAAGACAAAAAAACGACCTCCGGTATTTTAGTTAAACGCGCAACGTAGCGATGTGCACATAGCGTTGCACGGTGTTGCGCAGTATGCGATATGGCGCTACGCCATGTGTAGTGTGTTGCACAGTATACACGCGCGGCATGGCGCTACGCTTCGGACATGTGTTGCGCATTACGTTATTGCGCAAACATGGCGCAACGCCACGAGCAGTGTGCTACGCCACGAGCAGTGTGCTGCGCGGCGCAACATGACGTAGCGCCAAGCATGGCGTTACGTCATGTGCATGTGTTACACAGTATATTATAGCATGGTGTGGCGCCACGTCAATCAGCTATTCGGCTATTGCAGCATTGATCGCGTCGTTGATTGCGTCAACCGCTTTTTCATAAGTACATGACTCGATACTTTTTCCGTTTACCTCGAGGACAGGGCCTTTTTGACAGATTTTACCACAGAATTTCGCTTTCAGTTCCGTATGAGCGTCAAACCCGCGCTCCCGTACATAAGCCATCAGTTTACCGTATAAGTCCTGCGCCCCTCTCTTAAAACAACTGCGGCCAAAGCAGATTGTCAGCTCTAGTCGCACGTCTTCTCTGGCGGCGCTTAAGACAAAATCGTCCCGTTTGATAAGGCGCCTGTTATTAAATGTTGTGTGAAGCAACTCGTGCGCCTTTTTTTCATCCAGGGTTTCCCTGTAGATTTTTTGGAGGAATGGATTCTCGCTTGACACATGGAATTGCAGCATGCGGTCGTTGTTAAAGAGGCCTTTTGCGCGATCCATGTTAACCGTATGCTCAAAACGGACGGGCTGGCCGCCGCCGTTTACACAGCCGCCAAGACACGCCATGACTTCCACAATGTCAAAGTTCTCTTCTCCGTTGTGTATCTTATCGATGAGCTTTCTCGCGTTGGCGAGCCCGCTTACGACGCCAAGCCGGAGCGCCTTGCCGCCGATGTTGATTTCGCCGACTTTTACTCCCTCGTGACCTCTGAATTGTTTAAATTCACGCGGGCCTTCGCCCAATTCATTGGCAACAAATCGCAGGACCGCCTCGCTTACGCCGCCTGTCGAACCAAAGATTATTGCGCTGCCCGTCGAGAAACTGAGCGGCATATCAAGGGAACTGTGCTCGAGCTTGCTAAAGTCGATTCCGTGCTCTTTTATCATGCGAGCCAACTCTTCCGTCGTAATGACATGATCGACGTCGGCGTTGCCATTTACCTTGAACTCGTCGCGCGCGCACTCAAATTTTTTGGCCGTGCACGGAGTGATGCTCACAACAACGATATTCTCACGCGGAATATTCAGTTCCGATGAAAGTTGAAATTTACACAACGAGCCAAACATCTGTATCGGACTCCTGGTCGAAGAAAGATTATTCAGCAAGTCCGGATAATACTGCTCCGCGAACTTAACCCAGGCGGGGCAGCACGAAGTAAACAGAGGCAACCTTTCGCCTTTCCTAAATCTATCTAAAAACTCCTTGCCCTCCTCGACGACCGTGAAGTCGGCCCCAAAGCAGGTGTCAAAAACGCGATCGAATCCTATGATCCTGAGCGCGGAAACTATCTTCCCCAGGCAATTTGAACCCGGAGGCTCCCCGAAGTACTCGCCGAGCGCGACGCGCACAGCCGGGGCGATCTGGGCGACAACGATTTTTTCATCGTCAAATATCGCGTCCAAAACCTCCGTGATGTTTGTTTTGATTGTCAGCGCGCCGACGGGGCATGATTTTACGCATTGCCCGCAGTTGATGCATTCGACTTCGCCAATGCCTCTGTTAAAGCAGGTAACCACATGCGCCCGAGCGCCCCTGTGGGCAAAGTCAAGCGCCCCGACTGACTGGATTTCGTCGCATACCCGCACACAATCGCCGCAGAGTATGCACTTGTCGGGAGCTCGGACGATCGACGTGGACGTCAGATCAATATTCTCTTCAAACTCCGTTCTCTTAAACCGGACTTCCTTAATGCCCAACTGCTTTGAAATGGACTGCAGACGACAGTCCTCACTTCTTGGACAGGTTGTGCACTCCAGATTGTGGTTAGCCATCATCAACTCTATAATCATTTTTCGTATAGCCCTTACCTGCTTGGTATTGGTTCTTACAACCATTCCGTTTTCGGCGGCTGTTGAACACGCGGGCAGTATGCCGCGGCCTTCAACCTCAACCATGCACATCCTGCACGCGCCGTAGACGCTTATGTCGGAATGGTAGCAAAAAGTGGGCAATTCGATGCCGGCTTTGCGTATGACCTCGAGGAGGTTTTTCTCGTTCCCCAAATCTATGTGCATCGAATCTATTATAACAGTTCCCGGGCCGGCGCTCACGCCGTAACTCGAGCTCATACCCATATTCGTGTTCGTGTTCGTATTCGTGATCGTGTTAGCGCCTACGCTTATATTTGTGTTAGCGCTCGTGCTCGTATTCGCATTCGTATTCATGATCGTGTTAGCGCCTACGTTTATATTTGTGTTAGCGCCCATGTTTATATTTGTGTTCATATTTACTCTCCCTTCCCCTTAACAACGGCGTCGAACTTGCATACGGTCATACAAACGCCGCAATTGACACATTGCTCGACATCGATTACATATGGTTCTTTCCGCGCCCCGCTGATTGCACCGACAGGACATTTTTTCGCGCAAACGCCGCAGGATTTGCACAGGTCGGGCAGGATCGCATAAGTGGACAGGGCGTCACAGTTTCCTGTAGGACATCGTTTATCAACGATATGCGCCAGATATTCGTCACGGAAGTATTTTAGAGTTGACAGAACAGGGTTTGGAGCAGTTTTCCCCAAAGCGCACAGCGAGCCAACCTTGACAACTTCAGCCAGCTCCTCGAGGAGAGACAGAGTCGCAAGCGTCGCCTCGCCCTTTGTTATGTCGTCTAATATAGTCAGCATTTGACGCGTCCCCTCACGGCATACGACACATTTCCCGCAACTCTCGTTTTGTGTGAACTGCATAAAAAAACGGGCTATTTGAACAATGCACGTATTCTGATTCATGACGACGAGTCCGCCCGAACCGACCATTGCGCCTACTTCCCGCAAATGGTCATAGTCAAGCGGCATGTCAAGATGCTCCTGGGTGAGGCATCCTCCGGACGGCCCCCCGATCTGGACGGCTTTAAAATCAACGCCGCAGATATGACCGTCGTCATCGATAACGCCGCCGCCGATGTCGCTCACTATCTCCCTGAGCGTCGATCCGAACGGCACTTCGATAAGGCCCGTGTTTGCGACATGCCCCGTCAGCGCGAATGTCTTTGTGCCTTTAGCGGTCGCCGTGCCAATCTTGGAATACTCGCCGGGGCCCATGCGCATGACAATAGGTACAGTTGCAAGCGTTTCCACGTTGTTTATCACAGTTGGTTTGCCGAAGAGACCGGCGTTGGTTGGGTATGGCGGTTTTAACGTAGGCATGCCGCGTCTGCCGTGCAAAGATGCGATTAGCGCCGTTTCCTCCCCGCAAACAAACGCTCCGGCGCCCTCCATGACTGATACGTCGAAACGCTTGCCCGACCCGAATATATTATCACCCAAAATACCGGCGCCGCGCGCCGCGGCAATGGCGTTTCTTAAACGCTCAACCGCCAGTGGGTACTCCATACGTACATAAATATGTCCTTTCTCGGCGTTCACCGCCATAGCGGCGATTATCATTCCCTCGAGCACCGAATGAGGGTTGCCTTCCATAACGCTCCTGTCCATAAACGCGCCGGGGTCGCCCTCGTCGCCGTTACAGATGACGTACTTCACTTCGCCTTCTTGTTTACGCGCCAAGTCCCACTTCCTGCCGGTGGGGAAGCCTCCACCGCCTCGCCCGCTCAAACCGGACGCAAGTATCTGATCACAGATTTCCGTGTCGCTTATCTCCAACACCGCTTTACGGGCCATAAAATACCCGCCTCGCGATATGTACTCTTCAATACTACAAGCGTCGATTATGCCGCAGAGTTCTAGCATAAGCCGCTTTTGCCGGGCATAAAACGGGATATCCTTCTCCTCGGTGATGGTCCTGCCGTCCGCCGGTGAAGTGTATAGCAGCCTTTCGACAGCCTCGCCGCCTACAATGGTCTTTTCAACGATTTCATCCACATCGCCGGGTTTGACCTTAATATACAAAATGCCGCGGGGAAACACCATGACAAGGGGGCCCATCTGACAAAACCCTTGGCAGCCGCTCTTCGCCAGCGACAGATCTGCGGATTCCTCTTTGTCAAGAGTGACGTGATAACTAAGGCCGCGCTCGTTAATAGCTTCGATAAAGCGTTCGTAGACTTTCAACGAGCCGCTGGCAACACATCCCGTTCCGGCGCAAATCACAACGTGATATTTATGCGCGGCCGCAGCCTTTTCAAAACGTTCTTTTGTCGCCTCAAGTGAAATTTGTTTAAGCACCGGCGCCATCCTCCTTTCGGATTTTCCTCAAAAGTTCAACGGTTTTTTCCCTGGTCATGCCGCCGTGTACTTCGTCGTTTACCGTCAGTACCGGAGCAAGCCCGCATGCGCCCAAACACGCCACGGCTTCAAGAGTAAACAGCATATCGTCGGTAGTCTTTTTTTGCTCCGACAGCCCCAATTCAATTTCAACCGCTCTTATTAAGTCCGTGGATTTTCTCACATGACAGGCCGTTCCGTCACAGACCTTTACGACGTATTTGCCCTTTGGTTCCAACGTAAAATGGGAATAAAACGTAGCCACGCCGAACACGGCGCCGGGTGTAATGCCAAGCGCTGTCGCCACATAAGCCATGACGTCTTCCGGTAAATATGAATATGCAGATTGGATTTCCTGTAAAATTGTGATCAACATGTTTGAATCGCGCTTGTATTTTTCAAGCACATCGCAGACTTTGTCAAATTTGGTGTCAAATTCCTGTTTAGTGTCAATTTCCTGCATGAGATATGCCATGGTTCATCTCCTCCCCCGAGCATAAACGTATTTCGTGTAATAATGTATAGTTATACCCTTCATACACGAAATTAAAACGACAAGGATTCACAAAATTTGGATATTGAGTCACCAGCAGAGAAAAAGAAAACGTGGAAATTTGTGCTGTACTCTTATATAATGCTACGTAGGTGCAGTATCGTTCTTTTCTGCATTAACGGTCTGTTGGGCGATAGTGCTGTAGCATTTATATTAGGGAGTGTGGCATGAAACTAACCTACAAAGGAATTTACAAAAGCAATGAACAGATTCCCCTGGGCGTGCTGCCGGAAAATGCCGTGAAATTCAAAGAACCCAAGAACATGACAGAGACTATGATTATTTCGTCCATCTTTATATTGCCGGCTTTGTTAGGCGTGTTGTTATTTTTGCTGGGTTCTAATTTATTACACGGAGATCTGGTAATTAACGGAACATTTATAGGGCTATTGCTCGCAGTGCTTTTTTTAGGTCCTCATGAGTATTTACACGCTATGTGTTTTGGAAAAGAGGCAGAAGTCGAATTATTCATAGCTCCGAAGCAAATTGCATTGTTTGTTGTGTCAACACAGCCAATTACTAAAGCACGTTTCATTTTATTATCATTATTTCCCAATTTAGCTTTTGGATGGCTGCCTTTAGCTGTCTGGATGATTCTGCCGTACAATGCAGTTTTTAGTGACCACTTATTAACTTTTTCTGTTCTCTCAATTCTTTTCGGTATCGGTGATTATATGAACGTTTTTAACGCTGTTCGGCAAATGCCGAAAGGTAGTATGCAGCAATTATCCGGCATCAATTCATATTGGTTTATTCCATAAAAACTAAACATAAGAGACTTTTGCCGGGATGACGGCGTTCCCACCAAATGACCAAGATTAAGTAACCCAAAAGGCCTGGAACTATTGCTCAAATCCATCGCGCAGATTCGCCGGCAGATTAACCCCACCCTGACTATCGGCGGCATCCTGCTGACGATGGTAGACCGCAGAGCCATCTTCACACAGGAGATCATCACTCTGATTGAGAATGCCTATGGCAGCCATATCCGAATTTTCGGCGAACATATCCCATGCTCTGTACGGGCTGCCGAAACAACCGCTTCGCCGTAAATAGAGTAGGTAAAAACAGAGTTCATGCTATTCCCTCCCTCCGATTGCTTTCTTCAAGGCGGGTAATAGGACGATAGCCATTATCCCTCCAACTAAAGCGGTTACAAGCTGCGGAATGGAAAACATATAGGAAATGAGTGTCGCCTGCTGTTCGGGCAGACCTAAAAATACTGGTATCGCTATCCGAACAATACCGAAATACAGCACCAAGAATTTGGCTATAGCCGCACAAATCAAAGCCGTAATAAATGCGGCGAGTTTACGCTCCATTTCCCGATTCCCAATAAAATGCCACACAAATACAAGTACCGCATTCCCTGCGATGATAAATGGGATTAAACTCCATAACGGGCCGATACCAATCAGCTTTGCCATGATGGGGGAAACCACCGCAACAGACAATCCCGATGCAAGCCCACAAGTCATCACTGAAACGACAAGCAGCATATTGACGATAGACCCTGTTACAATGGGATTTCCCAAAGACGCGGTTGCCGTCTGCAACACGACCAGCAAGGCTATGAAAACCGCCGTGCGTGTAGTCCATAGGATTTTGCTTCTTACGTTCAATGTTATGCACCACCCTTGTATTTCTGTTTCCAGTATAATACTATAACCTAAAATACTTTGTTGCGTGTGCAACCAAAAACGGGGGTGTGACATGAAAGAGTATATGGAGGATTTGGCGCAGACAAAGCTGTTTTCCGGAATTGAGCCAACAGAGATAGCCGGGCTTCTCGCTTGCGTTCACGCAAGGAACGCCCAATACGAGAAGGACGAAATGATAATTGAAGAAGGCAGCAGAATATCTGATTTTGGCGTTATTTTGTCCGGGCATGGGCGCTCTGTCAAATGGGATGCCTCGGACAAGTTGATAATCATAACGCTGCTTCAAAAGGGCAGCGAAATAGGCGTCCTGTTGGCGGCAAACCCGGAGCAAGAAAGCCCGGTATCGGTACAGGCGCAGGACGATGTTTCTGTATTGTTTATCCCCTATGATTGCCTGATTGACCGATGCAAAAAGGCTTGCCCGAAACACGAGATGCTGCTGCGGAACTATATCGGCGTTGTCGCGGAAAAGGGGCTTGTTTTGCATGAGCGAATTAGCTGTCTGCTCAAACCTACTTTGCGAGAGAAAATAATGACGTACTTGATGCGGGTTTCGCGCGAACAACGAAGCCGGACGTTTTCTATCCCTCTCAACAGGAACGCCATGTCCGAATACCTCAACATTGAGCGAAGCGCGCTATCACGAGAGTTGTCCTATATGAAGCGGGACGGATTGATTGACTATCACCGAAACAGCTTTAAGCTGCTTGATATATAGAGTGTCCGATAGAGGATGTGATGATCGGCGAGAACAGAACAGCACAGAACAGAACAGAATTGGTATTTGCTGCTCAATTTCGACCTCCTATCTATCCCCATGATAAACACCACGTTATTATCACTCTCGCTCATATGAAATCATTTCAATCGTCTGCTTGACGAATCAACTCCTCCACTTTTATGCGTGGATTATGATACCGCCTTCTCGATGGTGTACGGTTGCCGTAATCAATAGCCTTGGCAGGACACCAGCTTATACAAGCCATACAATGCTCACAATGGTGCAACCACTCCGGCTTTCCATTTGCTTCTTGATCTGCACCTTTGTTGACGTGAATATTCGATACAGGGCAAAGCCTTTCGCAAAGGCTACAGCCCGTGCAGGTATTGTTCACCACAAATGCTTCATCAAGCGTCTCAATATTTTTATAAAGGTTGTCTGCCGATATCGGAAATGCTGTCACTGACATAGCTCCGGCTGATATCGCAGATGCGAATTTTTGCAGACGCTTGTCGGCTTTGTCTAATGTTTTATCCATCTGATCAATGTCTGCGGGATTGTAGTTGACAATGTAATTCCCTTTCATGTATAGGCCCTGTCCATAACATAAAATTAGCGACTTTTCCTTTAATACGTTTCTCAGTTCCCTGATGCTTCCCGTTTTAGCTCCGCCCCCCGTCACAATGGCAAAGATATATGTGTCCAGCAAAATCTCCAACTCTTTGATAAACGCACGGACTGCACGGGGCAAGTTGCCATAGTAGGACGGGAAAACGAAGCCCACCTTACCGCCTTTGCCGCCGACTACCTGCGAAAAATGAGTCATCTGTATTAGCGGTAGGTCGCCCAGACCTGCCGAAAGCCTTTTTGCCGCGTAAAGGGAATTACCTGTACCAGAAAACCAAAATATCGCGTCCATTTTTCACGCTCCAATATACAAAACAAATATTACCATTCAAACCATTTTTGATTATAACACTCATATGTAGAAAACACACGAAAAACCGAAGGAGGATTCAACTTGTATAAACTGTATAAACTTATTCTGGCTGAAAAGCCAAGCGCCGCACGGCCAATCGCCGCCGCCCACGAGAAAGCTATTTACGCTCCCGGCGCGGAATGGAAGCAACGAGCGGGCTATCGCCTATCTGGAAAGCCGGGGCATTGACAGGCGTCACATCCTCGCCTGCATTGAGAACGGCTCCGTCTTTGAGAGCGCAAAATTGCACAACTGCGTTTTCGTAGGGCTCGACGAGAGTGGCAAAGCCCGCTACGCCACCATGCGCGGCACGGCGGGCGACTTCAAGCGCGACGCCGACGGCTCGGACAAGAAATACGGCTTCGTCTCATAATCTCGCTTCTCGCGCCTGCCACCGCGCGGATCGCGGCTTCTCGTTCCTCACTGGATATTCTCGTGGTAATGCGCTCGAATATGCCGCGCATCAGTGTTTCGTCACAGTCAAAAGCGCGAACGCTCGCCTCAATCATCTCATCGGCGGAAACATTAGTGAAGTCTACATGATAACCGGCAACAAGCGCGAGATATTCTATGAACATACGCTGGGCACGACCATTGCCCTCACGGAACGGGTGCAAGACATTTATCTCGCTTAAAAAATGCGCGAGCTGCTCGGCTATGCGTTCTTTCAGCGGAACATCAAGCAAATAATTTTCCGCTTTCAGTTTCTGAAAAAGCTCTGCCCCATACATGTCAAGCACATCGGCATTGCAAAACGGGTTGCCTTTAGAAATGTTCACGGTTCGTAATTTACCTGCCCACACGAATATATCCCCGAAAAGGTAGCGGTGAATGTCGCACAGGTGCTTAAAATCAAGTTTCCCGCGTATCGGTGTTCTCTTGGCTTCAAGCACGCGAACTGCCGCTATCTCGCGTTCCGCTACATGAAGTGCATCCGCATCGATAATGCCGAGTTTATTACGAAGGACATTGGAGTTTTCATAACAATAGCGAATATCCCACTCATAGCTATACTCGTAGGCGTTTGGCATTCGCGTTCCCCCCGTGTTTTACAATGAGTTGCCGCACTATCTCGTCAGCAGTAGCCTCTCTGCGCATTATTATCCGCAAACGACCTCTATCCTCATCTGTGAGCGGCATACCCTCAATCGCCATCGTGCCATTTACCATTTCTATAACGCGATCCGTTTCGAGGGTGAGCGCGTATTCCAGTGGTTTGGTTTGCAGTTTTGCGGTTTTTGTCCGTCCGTCCATCGGCTTCGTGGCTGACTTCGGAATGACCCACATCTTTCCGCCAAGACGCTCCGCGCCATCAATCCTCCCGTTGGCGCAGAGGGCTTCTACCCTGCGTTCCGATATTCCCCACAGTCCAGCGGCTTGTTTTGGCGTGATGTAGTCCATACGCTTGCGCTCCTTTGAGTTTCCTCCATTATATAACGATTACCCGAATGTTGCAAGACGTTCTGAAGATTTCGCATATGAATGCCTATGAAGCCTATGAATCATAATCATAATTTCTCCATTGTAGCCCATGACAGAACACAACAGACATAGAGTACGGTTCTGCCCTCTGGGGCGGCAAAAAAGACATAGAGCCTTTCATCGGCACCAAGCCGGACAACAACGTGATACTCACCGCCAGTGAATCGCTCATGCTAGACGGCAGGCCGTCAAACCCGAAATACGCAAGGAGTAAGAACGTGCTGATAGTAGGCGGCTCCGGTTCAGGCAAGACCCGATTCTGGTTAAAGCCAAGTGCGCCCGTAAGGGCGGCTGTATAGCCGTCCGCGGAGCTACTGAAATACTACCTTTAGAAAGTAGCTGGTCAAGGTATCAAGCAGCAATCAATCCATTGCAAAAGTCAAGCAAAATTTTACATAGTGGGGATGCGGACATTATTTTGGACTTTATATCACTGCTTACTGAAAGAGCGATAGCATAATTGCTACACTCAACGATATTCGTCCGGATTAGCAACCATGTCCTCTGCCATCCGGTATGCCTCAATGAAATCCAGCAGACAGCCGTTTTCACCATAGAGATAGTTCCCGTTACAATTGACGCTTCTTCCATTAGCCATCCATTCACGGAGTCCCTCTTTTTCGGCTGCTGTCATCTCGTCAAACATTTCCACATATTTATTTAGCGTCTGCAATTCATT
>JGI24702J35022_10000471_pt1 | contig 24271 bp, 12 predicted proteins | sample TergutTh196P4_FD_35022 | JGI IMG/M metagenome (IMG submission 35022)
AGGCTTGAACCGGGAGTTGCCCTCTGGTGGTACCGGCTGGGCCTGGTCCGGGAAGAGGCAGAGGATTTCCAGCAAGCCATAATTGCCTACGAACAGGCAATAAAACTCAATCCGGATTACCGGGAAGCCAATGATGGCCTGGCTCGTTCCGGCAGGGAGGCCGGCAGATGATTACTTCCCAGATACAAATAGTAATGCCCCCCCATGTTAACGGAACGGGGAGACTGTTTGGCGGACAATTGATGGCCTGGATAGATGTAACTGCCGCAGTTGAAGCCCGCCGTCATACGCACTGTCAGGTGACCACCGTCGCCGTAGACAAGCTGCGATTTTTGGGGCCTGCCTTTCTGGATGAAATCGTACGTCTTGATGCAATGGTAACCTGGACCGGCATAACAAGCCTTGAAGTAAGGGTAGATAGTTACGTAGAATCCCTGTCCGGAACCGAAAGACTAATCAACAGGGCATACCTTGTGTTTGTAGCCCTTGATGACAAGGGCAAGCCTGCCCCCATCCAGTCATTTATTCCATCTACGGAAGAAGAAAAACTGGAATGGGCGGAAGCGGAAAAAAGACGGGCAGAAAGACTGGCTTCAAAAGGCCGGTAAAACAAAATACAGCCTTTTGCTTCGCCGTTCCATTTTTCGCGGTTACAAACCCGTTTTTACCTTATTTTCCTGTATACCCGTTTTTTACTTCTTTTTCTGCATACTCGTTTTCAGCTTCTTTTCCTTTTCAAAGCGAAGAATGGCAAGCTCGATGAGCCGATCCAAAAGGCAGGTATAGGAAATGCCTGACACTTCCCATAGTTTAGGGTACATGCTGATCCGGGTAAAACCGGGCATGGTATTTATTTCATTGACAAGGACTGTGCCATCCTCTTTCAGGAAAAAATCCACCCGCGCAAGGCCGTCGCAGCAAATGGTTTTAAAAACCTTAATGGCAAGCTCACGTATATGCCCGGCGGTTTCAGCCGGTACTTCCGCGGGGATTATCAGCTCCGCCCCGTTTTCATCGATGTACTTGGCATCATAGGAATAAAAATCGTGGGTGGGTTTAACTTCACCCGGCATAGACGCCATTATTGCATTGCCGTCATCCAGTGTACCAAATTGCGATCCCAGTACTGAACATTCCAGTTCCCTGCCGGGGACAAATTCCTCGATCATTATTTTGGTATCGTATTCAAATGAATTTGAAAGTGCGTTAAGGTATTCTTCCCTGTTATGTACTTTGCTGACTCCTACCGAGGAACCCATGTTTGCCGGTTTAATAAAAACCGGCAGACCCAATTCAGCGCTTATATCTTCAAACTCAGGAAATTTTTCGTCCTGGCAAATAGCCCGGAATTTGCAGATGGGAAGGCCCGCGTCCCTGAAAAGACGTTTCATCACATCCTTGTCCATGCCTGCGGCAGAAGCGAGAACTCCGGCGCCTACAAAGGGAATATCCGCCAGTTTTAAAAGACCCTGAACAGTACCGTCTTCGCCGAAAGGACCGTGCAGGATGGGAAAAACAACATCTATGGCCCTGTCATTATTCGGAGCGGACAAATTGGCTATTGCCCCCCTGCCCTGCGGAATCAGGGCTACGGCATCACTGGAAGGATTTAGCTGTATACGCACGGGATCATCGGCGTTAAGAAGGAACCTGGATTCATCGTTTAAAAGCCATCGTCCGTTTTTATCTATCCCAATCAGGACCGGCTCGTATTTATCCCGGTTAATTGCGTCGTAAATGTTTTTGGCCGACTGCAGGGAAACCTCATGCTCCGCAGATTTACCCCCAAAGAGAATACCAACCCTGATTTTATGTCCCATAAGGTAATTATATCGAAAACCAACAAAAAACCATAGAGCTTACAGGGCTGATAAAATTTACGGGAAATGTGAACATTCCAATTTGCTCAGGTCCTGACACAAACACCGGCATTAACTCCCGGAATCCGTTTTTCTTCCTTTATCGACAATACGCCATTCACAAAAACATGCTTCACTCCGGAGGGCAAGGCACCGGGATCTCCTCTGCCTGGAAAGTCCGCATGTTCATGCAGATGTTCCCAGTCCAGAATTACAAGGTCGGCGTCCATGCCGCTTGCAAGGCGTCCTTTTGTATTAAGGCCCGCTGCCTTCGCCGGAAGCAAGGTGCAGCGATTAACAGCATCATGCAGGGAAAGCTGCTGCGTTTCTTTAACCAGCCGCCTGAAAAAATACGGATACGTTGCCGCTCCCTGGGGATGTCCCTGTCCTGCAGGATACTCAATACAGTCGGTGGATACCATCACATCGGAAAGGGAATAGGCAACAAAAACATCACCGTTATTGCCGGGATCATAAATTAAGCTCTCGTTGGAAAGGGATGATCTCATCTCCAGGTATTTTTCCCTGTTAAGGTACTGCCCTGTGTATTTGCCGGTTGCTGCCAGAAGCCGGTTTATTTCCGATTCATCATTAAGGAACATATCTTCGTTAAAGCACGGGGCGCCCGCAAACGTAGCGTAAGCGGTATACATTCCTGAATCCACCCAAATGTCGGCATTTTTTTCCCGATATTCTGTTATAATCCGCAGTGCTTCCTTTAGAGCTTCACCCTCGTACATATAAACCAGATGCGAGTATATAACCGGAGCGCCGGTTATTACAGCGATGTCCAATGCTTCCCGTAATGGCGACAGATCGTCGTTCTGCGTATACCTTGCATGAATGGAAATAAAACGTCCGGCCTCGGCAGCTATGCGGGATAATTCAATCACTTCTTCCTGTGTTGTTCCCGGATCATATTCCAGGCCAAAAGAAAGACCACAGGCGCCGGATGAAAACGCTTCGGTAATATACCTTTTTATTTTATCCATCTGGCCGGAAGTAACAGCGGCGTTTATGTCATTCTGACCGGCTTTTCTTCGAAATACACTGTGGCCAGCCTGTTCCAGCTGATTGACCGGATACCCGCCTTTCTCAAATTTATTAAAAAAACCGTTAAAATTTGTAGTGCTATACCCGCAATTTCCGCTTACCGCGGTAGTAACCCCCATAGCCAGCAATTTTTCGGCGCAGGGAATACTGTTTTCACTGTGGGAATGAATATCAATAAACCCCGGAACCAGAATTCCCCCCCTTGCATCAATAATTTCCCTGGCTTCAGGCAGAGGAGAAAATTCCCGGTATATAGAATCAATTTTACCGTCCTTAATACCAAGGCTGCCGGCAAAATCCGTCCAGTTTTCTGGCTGAACAATATGTGCATTGATTATCAAATAATCCAGCATAATTACTCCTTATACAAAAATTTTAAGTGTAACTGTGGATTGCTTTTATTCTTAATTATTTGGCGATGGGGCGGTATGAATTACCGCTTAATCTGTCTGGGCCAACTGCGGATAAAATAGAGGTAGGATAGTAACTTTAATACCGAACGAGTGGTTAAAACTTTGGTATCAGTTATCATAACTCTGTAGGGATAATACAATACTGCAAAAAAGTCAAGAGATAAAACCTGGAGGTAACCTGGATAGTCCTAAACCGGAGAAAAAACGCAGGCTGCGATACAGCCCGGATATTCGTAAAAACCAGAACGGTTTTAGACTAAAAATATGCCTTTAACTTTTCCAGCACCTCGTCAAAATCAAGAGGTTTACCAAGATGATCATTCATGCCGGCTTCAAGGCATTTTTCAATGTCCTCGCGGAATACATTTGCGGTCATGGCAATAATGGGAATTTTCCGGGCCTTTGGTGAATCCAGGCTGCGGATTAGGCGTGTGGCTTCCAGACCGTCCATCTCGGGCATCTGCAAATCCATGAAGATCAAATCATATTGTTCGGGGTTGGTGCTGAATTTCTTCACAGCTTCACTGCCGTTTACTGCACATTCAACATCAAGTTCCAATGGCTCCAGCATAGTCAGCACAATTTCCCGGTTTATTTCAACATCCTCGGCCAGCAGGAGACGGCGGCCAGGATAGGTCTGGTTATGGACAGCGTCCGTTTTTGGAGAGTCCATGTTGCCAATATATTTGTTAATGCAATACGCCACTGTGGAAGGGAACAGCGGTTTTGGCAGGAAATCACCAACGCCCGCTGCCTTTGCTTCATGTTCTATTTCATTCCATTCGGCAGCGGAAATCATGATAATAACGGAATTGCTCATCCCCTTGGCATTAATTTCGCGGGAAAGTTCAATGCCATTCATTCCCGGCATTTTCCAGTCTATAAAATATATATTGTAAGGGCCTTTGTTTATAACATGTTCCAATGCCTCTTCTCCGGAAGAAGCTATATCGCAGGTAATTTTAAACTGATGGGAAATATTGATAAAATTTTCCAAAATATCAGGGTCGTCATCTACAGCGAGCATACGAACATTGGACCAATCAACGCCGGGAAGCAGATGGTCTACGTTGCTTTCCTTCCCCTGCCTGACCTGAATGGTAAAGGCAAAGGTGGCGCCCGCGCCCAGTTCGGACTCGACCCAAATCTTTCCGTCCATTAGCTCGACTATATGTTTGGAAATTGCCAGCCCCAGACCGGTTCCGCCGAATTTACGCGATGTACTGCTTTCGGCCTGTTCAAAAGAAGTAAACAGGCGCATCTGCTGCTCCGGACTAATACCTATGCCGGTATCGGCTACTTCAAATTTCAGGGTATAGATGTCATTTTCTACGTTAACCAAAAAAGCAGAGAAACGTATGGAACCTTCCTCCGGTGTAAATTTTACCGCGTTGGAAAGAAGGTTTGTAATTACCTGGGTCAGCCTTTGATCATCGCCTACAAGAAAATGGGGAATGTTGTTGTCAAAATTTACAGATAACTTCTGCTTTTTTTCATCCACCTTGAAGCTGATTACGTTAACTACTTTCTGCAGCAGCTTTTCAAAATTAAACTCCATATGGGAAAGCTCAAACTTTCCGGCTTCTATTTTTGACATTTCCAGAATGTCATTGATAATACCCAAAAGATGATTGGAAGCGCCCTCTATCTTTTCAAAGGCGTAATCCTTTTTATCCAGATCCGATGCGGTTTTTCCTATGTTTGTCATGCCAATAATGGCGTTCATTGGCGTACGGATCTCGTGGCTCATGTTCGAAAGAAAGTTGCTTTTGGCCTGGCTTGCTGCCTTGGCTTTCTCCAATGCGGAACGTAAGCTTAAAGTCATTTCATTGCGCAAAAGGGCGGCGGCTATCAACAGGCTTCCGGAACGCAGAATTGTTTCTTCGCTTTCAGTAAAAATCCTTTCACGATGACAGTCGTCAAAACCTACAAAACCCCAGAATTTATCCTGCAGAAAAACCGGAACCACAAGGATGGATAATATGCCCTGGGGGGATAACTGCGCCTGTTCTTCTGGAGGCATATTACGGACAAGACTGTTGATACAATACCCGGAAGACAGCTTTTCTTCCCAGGTCGGCATATTTTCGCAGTAGGATATATCCATTGTATGCTCGTTTCCCTGCTGCGGAGCCGCGCCTTCCGACCATTCGTATAACTGGGTACAGCAGAGCCGGTCATCTTTGGTAAAATTTTTCCATATATAGACACGATCCGCTTCAACAACATTTGCCATCATTCCCATACACTGCCAGAGGTTTTTAACAAATTCATCAATTTCCGATTGATGCAAAATAGCTGCTACCCGGTTCATTGTCTGCAGCATATTGTCCCGCTGTTCAATCTCCAGCATCATTTGCTTATGTGTACGTATGTCCCTGGAATACCAGGCGATCCTGTATTCATAATCATATTTAATCCGGACAAGGGTAACTTCGGCCGGTATAGGAGTTCCATCGAGTTTCTGATGCATCCATTCAAAGTCACATTTCCCATCTTCAAACGCTTGTTTGATAAAGGACATGGCTTTTTCATAGGAAAGCTGCCCATCGCTCTGATACTTCGGAGAGAGCTCCCAAAACCTGTTTAGGTATTCCTCTTTACTCTTCATGTCAAAAAGCTTAACCGCTTCTTCATTACAAAGGGTAGCGCGGAAATTTTTGTCCCAGAGAGTACTGCAAAGCGGCGTTGCGTCTACCAGCTGCCTGGTACGTTCATGCGCCTCGCGGATTCCGGTTGCCTGGGCATAGCGGTTAACAGCACTAACCATCATAAGGCTTCCTGAACGAAGAATATTGACTTCATCTTCGGAAAAGAAACGCTCCTGATGGCAGTCGTCGAAATTCACAAAACCCCAGAATGTATTGTGCAGGTGAACGGGGATCAGCAGGATCGATCTTACCTGACATGGTTTTAATAGTTCCTGAGTATGGGGAGACATGCTGGTGAGCGGACCGTTTACACATTCGTCTCTTAAGAAATTAGCTTCCCAGTCGGGATTGTCGCTGTAGGGATAGGTAACCTGCGTAGGAACCGGATTGGAATTGCGGCCAAGATCATTCATCCATTCATATTTCTGTGAATAATAGCGGACACCGTCTTTTGTCACATTTTCCCAGATGTAAATACGGTCAATATCCATACAAAGAGCCATGAGCTCCATTCCCTTCCTGAGGGAATCCGCAAACTTCTCATCGTCTTCGGACGAGAGGAGTACGGCTGCCGTTCTGTTCACTGCGTGGAGAAGCTGATCCCGTCTATCCCGTTCTCTGGTTGCGTTAAGAATATCCACATTGTAAATACTGAGACGATCCCGCATGTCCTGGATTGTTCTTGCAAGTTCACCGATTTCATCGGCTCTGTCATAGCCATAAATGTCGCCTGTGTTTGGTTTGGATTCTTCCAGACTTTTTGCCAGAAAATCCAAAGGTACAAGTACAAGCCGGTTCATCAAAAAATAGTTTACCAGTGCATAAAGTACAAAGGCTAACAATAATGCCGCCAGCAGAGGCAGGAGATTGACTATGCCGAATATGGAACCGGAGTCAAAATATGTGACAAACGACCAGACTGATATAATTACAATGATCAGTACAAGAACGAAAATTCCAATATGATTCATCCGGGAGCCAATTTTACTTCTATACCCGGACCTGATGGATGCTGCGATACTGGACATTTTTTTACTCCGGCTGTTCATTCATATTGTAAATATTGCCGTATTTCATAATTTCCACATTCGGGAATCCCGCGTTTGCCAGGTGGCTTTTGAAAACAGCCTGACCTTTTGGTTCACCATGAACCATAAATATATTCTTCAGCCTGGACGTATCAAGGGATTTAAGCCAGTTGATCGCTTCGCCGTAATCGGCGTGGGCGCTGAAGGCGTTTATCTTTTCTACCGCGGCTCTGCGTTTCAGCCACATGCCATGAATTTTTACTTCCTCGGCTTTTTCAAGAATCCTGCGGCCCAGGGTATTATCGGCCATGTAGCCGACGATCATAATGGTTGTGTTTGGATCTCCGATATTGTGGATCAGGTGATGCTGAATGCGGCCCGCCTCACACATTCCGTCGGCGGAAATAATAATGAGCGGCCCCGGATGATCGTTCAGCGCTTTAGACTCGAGAACGCTGGTTGTAAAATGCAGAGAATTAAATCCAAAAGGATTTTTGTGGTGTTTGATGAAAGCTTCCTTAATCTCCTCGCCGTAACATTCCGGATGTACCTGGAAGATCGTCGTCGCGTTAGTTGCCATTGGGGAATCAACATATATGGGGATCTCCGGAATAACTCCCTCATCGGTAAGAAGGTGAAAATAATATACAAGCTCCTGGGTTCTCTCGATTGCGAAAGAGGGGATAAGAATTTTTCCCCTGTTCCTGACTGTTCGTTTGGCAATTTCGGCAAGCCTGCCAAGGGCGTCATCTGTTTTTTCATGCAATCTGTCGCCGTAGGTGCTTTCCAGGATCAAATAGTCAGGCGCCGGAGGTTTGGCCGGATCACGGATAATTGGCTTCCCGGGCCTGCCCAGGTCGCCCGTTGCAAGTATCTTTATTTCCTTACCGTCTCTCTTTACGGTAATGTCAGCCATCGCCGAACCAAGAATATGGCCGGCATCAAAAAATTCCAGTTTGATGCCTTCATCAATAAAAATGGGACGGTTATAGGAAACTCCCAGCATCTGACCTGTGGCCTTTATGGCGTCCTTTTCTATATAAAGCGGATCCCAATTGAATTTTTCTCCTTTTTTTACAGCCTGCTTGCGAAGGTACTCGGCGTCACGAGCCTGAATATTGGCAGAATCCATCATTATAAGGCTTGCAATATCACGGCTTGCGGGCGTAGTGTATATGTTGCCGTTATAGCCTCTTTTCACCAGCAATGGGAAAAGGCCGCAATGATCAAGATGCCCATGTGTTAGAATGGCGGATTCTATCCTGTCGGCGCTGATGCCCAATTCCCTGTTTTTCCTGTCTGCTTCGGCCCGGCTGCCCTGAAAAGCTCCGCAGTCTATAAGGTAAGATTTCCCGTCAATTTCCAAAATATGTTTGGAACCAGTAACTTCCTCGGCTGCACCGAGGGAATAAAATTTTATGTCCATAGGAAATTATATCACAAAATACCTCAAAGGACAGGGCATATTGATAAATACCCGGCGTTATGCTAAAAAACAAACGGTGATTCCGCAGCCCTGTAAAGAGGAGTTTGTATGCTGAATAATAAGGCTGAAATACGAATAAATCAAAGTATTGCTTTTATCAAAAAAAACCGGTACCAGGAACTTTCTCCCCTGGAATTTGAAACTTTTGAAACCGGCAAAACTTACAGAAGTGTTCCTGCTGACGCCGTATGGGAAAAGATCCCCACTCCTTATGGGTACGGGAAACCCTGGCATTGTTCATGGTTCCGCGCTACCTTCAAGACTCCGGCCCAAAGCAAATATCCCCTTTTCCTCCGCGTTATTCCAAACGCGGATTCCCTGGTTTTTATCGACGGGAAACCCGCTGGCGCCTTTAACCCGGTGCATAAAAAGATCCTCGTAAAGGCCGATAATTTGGAGCATACGCTTCATATTGAGGCATACGCGGGCCACTACTACCCCGGCATGATGCCCTTCCAGGACCGCCAGGTGATCCTTACTCTGGGCCGGCACATCGACGATTACCCCAATACATTCGAGGGCGGCGTCCTTGTAGAGCGGATAGAGCCGGTGTATGCCCTGTATTACGATGCCGTATGTCTAATAAATCTGGCAGGCACTTTAGATGACAATTCGCTCCGGAAAGCCAGAATAATAAGCGGCCTTTACGACGCCCTAATGGACATTCACTTTTCGTCTGCAGGAGAAACCCTTGAGCAGGAGGCGCTTCTGGCAGCGAAAAAGATTGCGCCTCTCATGGAAGCCAAAAACGGTTCCACGGTTCCGGAAATTCACCTTATAGGGCATGCGCATATAGATCACGCCTGGCTCTGGCACATAGGCGAAACCGAACGGAAAATAGCCAGAACCTACATTAATATGTGCCGCCTGGCGGAAGAATACCCGGAGTTTATTTTTATCCAGACCCAGAGCGCCCAGCTTGAAATTGTTAAAAACGAATACCCGGAAATTTTTGACGCCGTAAAAGAAGCCTATAAAAAAGGAAACTGGGAACCCAACGGCGGAATGTGGGTTGAGGCAGACTGCAATATCTCCGGGGGCGAGTCTTTGGTACGCCAGTTTTTGGTAGGCAAGAAGGCAGCAAAGGAAATGCTAGGGTTTGAGGGAGATACCCTCTGGCTGCCGGATGTTTTCGGTTACGCCGCCGCCCTCCCCCAAATTCTTTCCGGATGCAGAATTAAGTATTTTGTTACAAGCAAAATTAACTGGAACGATACCACCCGCTTCCCCTACGATATGTTCATCTGGCGGGGCATAGACGGAACAGGCATCAAGACGCATTATATTACATCCCGGATGGCAGGTTATAACGGCAGAGTGACCGCGGAGGATCTTGCCGAAACCTGGAACAATGTCCAGCATAAAGAGATCCAGTCCGCTTCGATCAAGTCCATAGGCGAAGGCGACGGCGGGGGCGGTACGGCGCGCAGCGATTTGGAAATGACCCGCCGCCTTAAAAACCTGGAAGGCGCGCCCAAAGCCTCCTGGAAAAAAGTAACCGATGCCCTGGAAAACATATTTGCCGGCAGCCCGTCGTGGCCGGAGTGGCGCGGTGAACTTTACCTGGAACTCCACCGGGGTACCTACACCACCCAGGGAGAAGTGAAACGCTATAACCGCAGGCTCGAATTCGCCCTGCGCAACGCGGAATTCCTTTCCGCCCTCGCGTCGGTTGAAACAGGTACGCCTTATCCTCACGAGCGGCTTTTAAAAAACTGGAAGCTGCTCCTTACAAACCAGTTTCATGACATAATTCCCGGTTCTTCCATCGGAAGAGTCTACGATGAGGCAAAGGAAACATACCGGAACATGGAAGCCGATCTGGCGGATCTGTCAGGAAAAATTATGCAGACATTTACAAATACCCGGGCTGCGCAAGAAAGGGATCCATCTGCTTCCAACGGCCTCCGGATCTTTAACGATCTTTCCTGGGACAGGGAGGACAACCTCTGCTTCCCGGCGGAACTTCTGAAAGAAGTCACTGCCCTGAAGATCAAACGGGACGGGGCGTCATCGGGTAATGAAGATGAAGTATTTCCCGTTCAGCGGTATACAGACCTGGACGGGCGGGAAATTGCCATGGCCTCGCCGTGTGTTCCCTCCATGGGCTGGATCACACTGGTCCCCGCGGAATCCAAACAGTCTTCGTCCTTTTTCAACTTCAGGGGCAACAGCCTTACAACTCCCTTTTATGAAGTGAACTTTGACGAAGCAGGCAGGATAACGAGCCTCTATGATATTAATGGCGACCGGGAACTAACCGCTCCGGGCGGTAACCTGAACGGATTTGTCACCGCCCAGGACGTACCAACGATTTGGGAAGCCTGGGACATTGAAGCCGACTGGAAGCGCTTTCTGACAGAAGAAACCCGCCTCCTTTCAACGGAAATAAGCGCGTCCGGACCGGTATGTTTTAAAATCAGACGCAAGTACAGGATCGGCGAAGCTTCGTCCCTTGCCCAGGACATGGTTTTTTTCACAAATTCCAAACGTATTGATTTTGAAACCCTTGTAAACTGGCAGGAGAAACGCCGCCTCCTTAAAGTACAGTTCGATACCGCCGTGGACTCCACGCAGATTCGCTGCGAAGTACAGTACGGCCATTTGTTCAGAAACACCCATCAGAACCTTCCTCAGGACAGGGCCCGTTTTGAATTCTGCGCCCACAAGTGGGTGAGCCTTGAGGAAGAAGGTGGCGGAATAGCCCTGCTTAACGACTGCAAATACGGCCATGACGCCGAAGGCGGCCTTGTGCGGCTGACCCTGCTCCGCTCTCCCATAGCGCCCGACCCTGACGCCGACACCGGAGAGCACCATTTTACATACTCCCTCCTTCCTTTCAATGGACATTTCGGCGAATCGGGCGTCATCCACGCCGGTTATGAGCTAAATAACCCGGCCCGGGCGGAAGGCGTCCTTGAGGAAACCTCCGCATTCCCGCCGGAATACTCCCTTTTCCGGATCGCAGGAGACAGCGTTATTGCCGAAACAGTGAAGTCCCCCGAAGGTGGTCAGTCTCCTGAAGGTGGTCAGTCTCCTGAAGGCGGACAATACCTCGAAGGCAGCCGAACCTCCGAACCCTCCGCCGCCGGTGGAAAACAAATTATAATCCGGCTTTACGAAAGCCTCGGTGGCCCGGTAAAGACCACCCTGACCTTTAACCGGCCTCTCGCATCAGCCGCCGAAACCGACATGCTCGAGGAAAATCCCCAGGGATTATACGTGTCCGGATGCGAACTCTATCTGGAATTCAGGGCTTTTGAGATAAAGACGATTAAGGTAACATTTAAATCCTGATTTGGAAAGCGGATGCGCGATGAATGATCTTTCACTTTACCCAGTATAAAATTTTTAATTTAGGATTTTCCAAAACTTAAGTTTTGGAAAAGGCTCAATTATCCACGCTTTACCAATTATTCCTTTCCACGCATTTTTTTAAAGGCTTCCATGAAAGGATTATACATGGTTCCGTCATCTTGGATTTGTCCCGAAACCGGCTTTCCGCGATTCTCTCCCGAATGTCTTTCAGTTTTTTTAACCGCCACAGCCAGCTTCTTTTCACCCGGTTTTTCCGGGATTGGCGTAACAGCAGATTTTTCTTTTGGTTCGCCGCTCTTCCTGGAAAGACTGATACGCCGGCGGTCCCTGTCCAGGTCGATTATGCGAAATTCCAGGAGATCGCCAACCTTAATAAGTTCCATGGGATCTTTGACATAATGATCGCTCAATTCCGAAATATGAACCAGAGCGGTTTCCTTTATTCCCAGATCTACAAAAGCTCCGAAGTCTACCACGTTTTTTATCTTACCGGTTACTTTCATTCCTTCATGAAGGTCGTCAAAGGTAATTAGTTCCTTTTGCATAACTGGTTTTGGATAATCATCCCTGGGATCCCGGTTGGGCTTTTTAAGTTCTTCAACAATATCCTTTATTGTGGCATCCCCAACTGTATAATGTTCCTTTATTCCGGCAATGGTTTCCGCAGAAAGACTGCCGGTCGCGGTAACGGTACCGCCTTGCAGAAACTTCTCCCTGATGTCTCGGGCTACAGCGTAATTTTCCGGATGCACCCAGGTATTGTCCAGAACCTCACTGCTTTCCGGAATTTTAAGAAATCCGGCGGCCTGCTCATAACTCTTGGGGCCCATACCCGGAACGGAGCATAGCTCTTCCCTGCTTCCGATTTTTCCCTTATCCTCCCGGTACTTTACAATCTTCCTGGCCAGGGAGCTATTTATTCCGGAAACGTATTTAAGAAGAGAAGCGCTTGCCGTATTGAGGTTGACGCCTACGTTATTCACAACCGAGGAAACTACCTCGTCCAGAGTTTCGGAAAGTTTTCTCTGATTTACATCATGCTGGTAAAGACCTACCCCTATGGACCTAGGATCTATCTTGACAAGTTCAGCCAGCGGATCCTGTAAACGCCGGCCAATAGATATAGCGCCCCGGAAGGTAAGGTCAAGATCGGGAAATTCTTCCCGGGCAATATCGCTGGCGGAATACACCGATGCCCCATCCTCATCTACCACCGTATAGAGAACTTCCAGATTATTTTCGGAGATAACAGCGGACACAATTTCCTGCACTTCCCGGCTTCCGGTTCCGTTTCCCACGGCGATGAGCTCTATATCGAACTTCTTAACCCCTTCAAGGATGAGCTTTTTGGCCTCTTCGGTTTTGTGGTTAAAAATTACCGTGCTGCCCAAAAACTTGCCGGTATCATTCAGAAAAGCGCATTTGGTACCGGTACGTATGCCAGGATCAACTCCCATTACCCTGGTTCCCTTAATGGGCTGCTGCAGAAGCAGGTTTTTCAAATTCTGGCTGAAAACCGAGATGCCGTGATCATCCGCTGCATCGCCCTGATCCCCGCGAATTTCCCGGATCACCGCCGGGGAAAGCAGCCTCTTAAGGCCGTCTTCCACGGCCGCTTTATGATAATCGTTGCGTATAACGTACTTCTTTTGAAGCATTTCCGCCGCAATGTTTTCATCCACATCGATGGTAACCTCCAGAACTTCTTCCCTCTCGCCCCGGTTAATCGCAAGAATACGGTGGGCTTTTATCTGGGAGAGGGGTTCTGTATAGTCCCAGTACATACGGTAAGTGGAAGTCTTTTTTGCTTCCTCGTCGCCTTTGCCGGGTTTAAGCGAACCTTTGACGATCATTTTCCCGTCGGCAAGGTAAAACTTTTTCACATCCGCGCGGTTTGCACTTTCCTGGCTCACTTCCTCGGCGATTATGTCCATGGCCCCCTGCAGGGCGTCTTCTGCCGTGGGAACCGCCAGCTCCGGATGCCCGGCAATGCGGGGATCTTCCTCCGCAACAATAAAATCTGCCGCTTTGGCTACAAGCGCCGGTTCTTCAAGCCCTTTCATTGCCTCCGCCAGAGGGCCAAGGCCCTTCTCCTGCGCAAGCATGCCCCTGGTTTTTTTCTTCTTTTTATAGGGAGCATAAATATCTTCCAGCTCCGCCAAGGTCGCCGCCCCTCTTATGTTTTCATATAAAGGCAGAGTGAGTTTTCCCTGCTCAAAAATAAGGCGCATGATCTCAATGCGGCGGGTCTCAAGATTTGTCCTGCTTTTTATTAGGTGATCGATATCCCTGACCTTGACTTCATCCAGACTTCCGGTTTTTTCCTTCCGGTATCTTGAGATAAAAGGCACTGTACTCCCCTCTTCAAGGAGGCTCGCCACCGCGGAGACCTGTCCCATGTTAATGCCAAGTTCTCCGGCAATGAACTTGATGATTTCTGCATCGTTTACCTTAAGCTGGTCTATAAATACCTGATTTAGTTCCATAATTCAATAGAATACCGAAATTTATTGCGGAAGTCCATTATAATTGACAATTCCCCGGAACCGCAGGGAAAAAAGCAGTTATTCGCCTTTTAAGCAGCTATTTTCCATAAAAAAATAAAAAAAAGTCCAAAAAAGTTGTTTTTTAAAAAATGGGGGATATAATAATACACATTAGCAAAAATCTCATTAGCAAAAATCTGGCTAAAGGGTTTTGGATTTCTTGCCGGCAGCGAGGGGGTATATTTTAGTTGCCGTGTTTTTGAGTGGAAGGGGGTGTAAAATAATCACAAATACCCACAAAAATTTTGCTTTATAGGCAAATTTTTCACCAAAACAGTAAATTATTCCCGTAAAAACTCATAAACCAATAACTAATAAAATTAGCATTGGATAAAGACCTGAAAATTCAGGTATTTGTGGATTTTATGTCCGGTGGAAGAGGGTTTGACTAAAACTCCAAATTCGCTATAATGCAAAATATTTAAAATGACACTATTTTCTCTTGTTAATTGGACCTGGTTCCAATATTTAATCGGCTAAAGATTTGTTTTAGCAGAACGAATTGCCGGACGTTGTCCGGTAAAAAAGCTTATTAAATTAAATATGGGGAGACAGTATAATGAAAAAGTATGTTCTAGGGTTAGTAACAGTCTTGCTGTTACTAGGGTTGATCCTGTCCGGGTGTAATAACCCGAACGGGATTATTGGGGGTCCAAGGGCGGCTCTGGGGGTAACCGGCTTTGATCCAGACGATACCTATGTCGGTGTATTTCCAAGGGGCCAGAATGTAGACGGAATGGCCGTCAGATGGGAATTGACGGAAGAGGCCCTTGCCTACGGTACCGGGGGCGCTGCTTACTATCCAGTAAATCCTTATTTTGAGGATTTCTATGTGATGGGCACGGATGGAGCTACGTACTCATCCTTCTGCGCTGACTGGAATTCAGGCTTCCTGGGCCCGGATATTATCGACATATCGAAATTAAGGTTCGAGAACAACGAGCAAGCCAGAAACAACATTGTTTCGGCTTTTGGCTACATCGTTGACAAATGGGGCAGCCTTGATCAGTGGGCAATCGGTAACAATACCGGAGATCCTGTAGACGCGACCAAAAATATCGCGCAGCTGGTCCTGTGGCCGCTTCTTGATGACGGTGTTATTTCTACAGAAATCGTAACTGCCGGTTATGAGTGGATCAACGAGTATGCCGAAGAAGTCCTGGCTGCGGTGGCAGGGGGCTATAAGAGTGCAAACTATCAAATTGATCTTTACTATCTGGGAAAAGGCGATTATGTAGTAGGCCACGAAAATTTCCTGATGTATCAGTCCCAGCTCGTCCCGATTGTTACTTTGATTCCCCAGGGCTTTTTCAAGATGAACAAGACCGTGAACGGCGTCAACATAGCATCTTATTACGCAGACAAGGGCGGAATACCCGCCGGGATCACCTTCGTTCTTTACAAGGACGGCAAGGAATTTGCAAGGCAAACACTTGCCAGTGACGGCGTAATTGATTTTACAGATCTTCCCTCAGGCTCTTATGTCCTGAAAGAAGTCCTAACTGCTCCCGCCAGCGGGATCTTTGAGCAGGCGCCTGATATGCCCTTTGAGATTAAGTTCGAGGAAGGCATTTGGGGCGGCATCAACGGCTTCGGTTTCGACGCTCTTTATACAATCGTTAACGGTTATGGCAAGGGTGGTTACAGGATCAGCACGTTGGGGTATCCAGGACTAAACAACAACGGCGACATTTTCTACATTGGGGTTACCAACTCTGAAACAGGAGAGGAATTCGCATCGTTCTGCGCCAATGCCGGTTCCAAGAACTTTGCCGGAGATGCCGGCCAGGGCTGCGCCGGTTACTACACCGCGATTTCGGTAAATGACGTAAGATTCTTCTCCGCCTTTAATTTCATCGAAGACACCTATGGCAACCTGGATGAAAACAGGATCATCACGCAAACGGTAGTCTGGGCATTACTGGGCGGCATTGATGTTGATAGTGCGGAATTTGAAGGGACAAACCTGTTACCGGAAGAAAAAGCCGCCGTATTGGCAACACTCGCAGCCGCATCGGGCAAACCCCTGTACACAGGGAACCGCACCGTTGTGGGCGCTATCTACATGGTCTGCACTGACGGCCACGATTTTGTGACCTGCCAGCCCCAGATCGTACCGCTCTACTCGGGTGTGTTTAACAACATACTCAAGCCGCCTGTTACCGGTTCTTACGGTTCTGTAACCGCGACCAATGCAGGTAATGTTCCTGCAATCCTCGCGGGACTTAACCCCAAAAACGGGAACCCGTACTACGGCGACAAGAAAATTGCCGATACTCCGTTTGTAGTGCCGAACGCCAATCACTTTGTGTATGCCCAATTTACAAGGGCGGAACTTGAGCAAGGTGTTGCGCTTGACCTCTTAGTTGGAAACAAGTTTGAAATTGTAGGTACGGCATCAGTTAAACTGGTAGACGGTAATATTGTAATTACTGTTGATAACTTCGCGAAGGGCTCATTCGGCGCCACGGCTTTCAGCAAACTGCCTGTACCAAAGAATGGAAACATCCATTCCCAGAAAGAGGCGGATCTAAAGAAAGACTTTGGAGCAACCACCGGATTCAACCATGACAACAAGACAGTACTTCCGTGTCCGGCAGGAAACAACATTTGGCTTTACATCCACTTTGATAATGTGCAGTTCTACATCTAGTTCATGAAAAAGGGCCAAAAGGGTGGAGCTGCCCTTTTGGCTGCCTGGCGGGGCGCGAAAGCGCCCCGTTTTTTGTGCCATAAGCGCATTTGAACAAATGCATTGAATGTCAAAAAATCAAAACAAAGGTCCCTATGGTAATCAGCGTACCGCCGATAATGGCTTTTACGGTCAAGGTTTCCTTTAAAACCACAAAAGCCAGAACCATCCCGATTACCACACTTGATTTGTCGATAGGAATTACCCGGGAAGCCGGCGCCATCTGGAGCGCACGGTAATAGCAAAGCCAGGAAAGACCCGTGGCAATGCCGGACAAAACCAGGAACAAAAGGGTACGGCGGCTTATCCCTCCCATGCCTCCCTGGGCCCCGGTAACAAAAACCATTACCCAGGCCATCACCAGCACCACAATGGTACGGATGGCAGTCGCCAGATTAGAGTTGATATTCTCCACGCCTATTTTGGCCAGAATCGATGTCAACGCCGCAAAAACTGCGGAAAAAAGCGCATAGACAGCCCACATTTTTAACTCCTTATAGCTCCCGGCTTTCAACCTGGCCGGCATCCCACCTTGATTATATTCAAGATTATGCAAAAATAGAAGCATGGGAAAATAATTGGAAAAAGAGATGATATTCGTTTCTTTTAGAAACCTCAACAAGCTTATTAAGCACATGAATAACTATGCGCCAATTTTTCTTGGAGTTTTGGCTCTGTTTATTTCCTGTGGTTCCCCGAAACAGGAAATACATATACATGATCGACATGTTCATTCCTATAGTGTAATAAAGGAATATATTGGAGTTTCTTCTTCTCCTCCTATACTAATTCTAATGGACCATCATCATGACATCGGACCCGATTCGCGTAATAATTCCACCCATTCAGTCTGGCAAAGCTGGCCCCCGGAAAAGATACAAAGCTTTAACTGGATAGGCGGTCTTCTTTTGGAAGGCATAATTTCCTCTGTATATTGGGTTCCGGAATTTTCCATGGGGAAACCGGAATATGAGGTTAAAATTGCCTGGCTTGAACGGGCTTTCTCCATGATGCCTCCGCATATAGCAGACCAGATTAGGGGAAAAATCCAGGTGATGGATATGCGGCATATAGAAAAGGCAAAGCTTCCAAAGGGTTTTATTTTAAGCATTGATCTTGATATCTTTGCATTTGAAAATAATTTGCCTCCCGGCGATTTTCTTCGCAGTGTAGCCAAATGGATGAATAAACAAAAGCCCCGCTTGGTTACAATTGCCCTTTCCGGAGCATATCAAAATAACAGCAGCGACATGTATTCCTTTCTGGAGGAAACAGTACAAGCCCTTCCTTCAGGAACATTGTTATACCTGGAAAGTGAAACAGCAATGCAGAGTGAGAGTTTCGAAGAAATGTACCGCTGGCAGTTATACGTTCCGGACATACGTCCCGACCCATGGATATGGTATTCCATGCCCGAAGAGTGCGTTAAACTTTTCAGGAAAAAAAATGTAATAATTAAAGGCGAGAACAGGGAAAACATTATGGCTGTCTGGAACGACCCCGTTTATAAAAAATTACAGGAATCATATAACCTTGAAAAGCAAAGGGAAATTCTCCAGGCAGCCCGAAAAAGCATTTTCCGGGTTTGGAAAAATGATGAGATGCCGGATTTGCCTCCACCGGGCACAAATGAAGGACTGGCGATCCGCCTTTTGGTTCATGGAGAAGACCGGGGCTGCCTTACCTGGTATAAAAACTCCGGCGACATGGAACTCTTCGCCGCATATTGCGCGGCAGAAGCGCTTAGAGATCCGCGGTACAAGGCAGTCAGAGCGGAAGAAGCGGAAGAAACCATTCTGGAACTGACAATTTTTGGAGATTGGGAAGATATATCAAACCCATGGGATTTTATTCCCGGTTATCATAATCTTTGGCTTGGCAACGGTGTGCATGATACAATCCTTCAGGCTTCGCTGGCGCCGCAGAGACACTACGAAAAAGAAGCGTTTCTGGATAGCATCTGCGGGAAAGCAGGCTTAAACAAAAATGCCTGGAAAGAAAATAAAAATCTAAAATGGCGGCGGAGCCCGGGACTTTGGTATGCTGAAGCTCTGCAGCCTTAAAGCTACAGACTTATACAAAAGATTACCCATAAATCCGGGGTTGCTTTTTCAAAACTGAGGTCTTGAAAAACCTCATATATCCGAAAAATATGCAAAAAAATAACTGGTAATATCATCCATACCCTGCTTTGAAATTTCCCAGGAATTGGTATGATATAAAATGGAAGCTCTCCTGTTGTTCCTGCTCAGCCGGTCAAGAACATACATCCCTGGACGGTTATCGCATCCTGCCATATTCCAGGAAATATCGCCGGTATTCCTTAAATATTGTTCAGAATAATTGTCTCTTATGTTTGTTTGCTCCAGGCTGCCATGATGGGAAAAATCAACGGAAATTAATAAAAAATTCTCCGTTTTCCCCTCTTCATCAAACTCGTTTTCAATTGCCTCCGCAAGGCGTCTGCTTAACGGAATATTAACCGGAGGTTCGGCTTCATAGGCAATGGCAACAACAGAGGCATCCGGAAAATATTTTTTAATATAGGGAATAAAGGTTGATATGCCATGTTCTACATGGAATACACCGGGATCAAGATCCACTTCCAGTAATTCAGCGAGTTTATAAACTTTAGCGCTATCCGATTTAACCGTACCAAAGCCGCTTTCCCAGGAACCGGTAGTCAATGAAAAAAGCTCCAGGGAAATGCCGTAATGTGATGGGCTTAAGATATAAAATCTTTTTGGTTTCCTCATTTCCGCAAGATGAAAAAACCATGCGTCAAGGTAATCATGCGAGAGGATATGGTGGCTTGCAATACCGGCCCAGGGAAAAAATCCATTAGGGGGGATTTCCAGAGGTTCAGGGGAAACCTGTACACCATATTCTCTTTCTTTTAAGGAATTCCAGGTATGATAAACCGGTACTTTTTCCGGTTCCGCAAATTTCTCCGCGTTTCTTGCGCAGGAAATTAACAACAAGACAAGAAATATACCCTGCCGCAGAAAGACGGTTTTATTCATTTATTATCAAGCCTCAATTCGGAGACTGAACTCTGCCCTGCATCCAAAATGGCAAATACCTGCTCATATCCGGATTTTCGCTGTATACAAGAGCTTTCCACTCATCGTTATTGAGCCTTTGTGACATAGGATGGTTGAATTCGTAATAACTGAACCCATAACCTATCGCTGTTCGCTTTCCGCCCTGTCTGTCATTCAAAGGGATATACAGACGATATGGAATACCTACTGCTGTTTCCAAAACCAATCTCAATTCCGCATTTGTATATACATCCGCAACCAGGGCCATACGAAGTGAACCTGTGTCTTCCACCCAACCGCTTGTGGCTTCTGTATGGGTTACTACCAGATAAGCCAACCGTGAAGCGATCCTGCTTATCCAAGTCAGATCACTTCGGGATACTTCCTGATTGTCCGACTCCAGCATGGAAATTTCCATGGCTTTGTTAAAGAGTTCGTGCATGCCGGACAATGCCTGGGCAGTTTTCCCATCCAGAAAATTATATTTTTCCAATATTGAATAAATCTTCTCTATTCCCATGGCTGAAGCAGCCCAGAAAGGTATGTTAGGTTCAATATAATGGATAGGCTCAGGAAGACGTTTGGTCCTGAATGTAGGCTCCCAATCTCCATCCCCTGCCCGTTCAGCGTAATTTTGTTTGACATAAAGGATCGTATCATGTCTTAGCTCAGCCCAGGTTCCAAGGGCCGAGTTAATAGCCTTCAAATTCCAGCCGGGTTTTTCTGTGAAATAGAATCCTGAGCCGTTTTCAAAAAGTCCCAGAGTTTTGATCTGGTAAAGAATATTTGTATAATACGTTGATAACCAATAATCGTCTTTTAGGTCTTCCAGGCGCCTCTGCATAAAATTCAATGTTTCTTCTAGCCCCGGCATCTCCCTGTAATCACTTTCCTTTAAAAGCCAGTCTGCGGTTTTCGATCCAAAGACCTTTAGTATATCAAGACCCCGGACCATATCACGTGACATCAACCTTGGGGGCGAAACATTATTATGTATTTCACTGTCCAGGGTATAACGCTGGCCCAAAAAACGCCAGCCCAAAGGAATTAGGCGCTGTTCGGGTTCAGACCCGCCGTCAAAAGGTCCGGAAAATAATGAGGAACCGGAAACAGAGGGAGAACGAAGCTCTTTGTACTCCCGGGAAATAAAAGCTTCTCGTTTGTCAGGATCGCTGTACCATTGAAGAAAACCTGCTCCCTTGATCCTGTTCCACAGGGGAATTAATTCATTAAAACCAATGTCATCCGAAGCGCCTATAAGTTCTGTTATGGGATCAAAGAGGGACTGCCAGAGTCTTTTCAATTCCGGGGAATTTTCCGTAATGTCAGCTATAAAAAGGGCTATAGGAGCAAGATGAGCCGCCAATTTTTTTATATCTTCAGCTTCGCCGCCCAGATTAAAATTAATTCTGCCATACCACATGAGCGTACGAAAATACGCTCCAAGGATTCCGTTTTTTGTATAATGGCCTCTTACTTTATATTGAGAATAATCTTCCGTCAATAATAATTCAGGTGCCGCCTGCGATCCGAAAATGGATAATGTATCGAATCCATCTGCTTTGAATATCTTATCAATTTCTTCCAAAACCAGTGAAGGATATTCCTGTAATACCTGATCAGCATCAACATCCATGTATTCTATGGTTTTGTAATAATCTTTTCCCTCTGTTCTTTTGGGCGCCAGTTCCAACAAGGCCTCCGCTGTCCGGAAATAGAGAATGGCTGCATTATGCACTTCTTCGGGGATCTGTCCTTTTTTTTGTTCCATTATCCTGATATATTCGCTTGTCAGGTCAGCCAGCCTGGGGAAAAAATAATTCTCTTCCAGGTACTGGAGCATGCGGTCGAATACCAGATGATTTGCATGGGCTGCCAGATCTGTAGTGACAAAAATGGGAGCCGGCGTTTTTTTTATCAGATTCATATATAGGCTAATCATATCATCCGGCTGTTCCAAAGACAGATAATATTCCGTCTTCTTCACCTCCTGAAAGGCAATGCCGTTAATTTCCAGTTCCTCCAGGATTTTTCCACCCATCCTTTCGTAACCGACGAAGGAATAAAAATTGTCGAAAGATCCATCCAATTTATACAACAAGGCATTGACCCGGTTCTCTTCATTTGGTTTACCAATACCGTACAAATCCGCCCCAAAAACAATGCCGCGTTTACCGTTCCAGCTGGTCCTGTAAAAAAAATTCAAATTGTCCTGAAACTCGAACATGTTTCCCTTGTTTGGATTGCCGTTTTGCAGCTTGTCTCCCAGAAGAATAATGGCTGCAAATGGAATCAATTCGCCCTCGGGAAGTTTTTCCAGTTCATCATTGGAAGAGATATTTTCTATTGGATAAAATAAACAGATATCGCTCCCCACAACTGCGGTAGGGCCATCAGGAATGCCACCATCGGGAAGATCACTAAAAACCAGAGGATCGTTAAGGTATTGACCGTGGGCGCTGGTTCCATAAGGAAGACTTGACAATTTAATATTTACCGGGTCTATAGTATGCAGTACCGGAACCTGCTTCACGGTATTGGGCACTGATTCAGGGGACGGAACCGTAATCTGGACCGGTAACGTTATATTTGATGATTTATTATTTTTGTTGCAGCCGGAGAAAACAAGGATAAATAATAAAAATATTCCATAAATAAAGCGACACTTACTTTGCTTGCAAAAAAAATGTATTCTGCTCCATCTTTCCATAATTACCCCAATCGATTATTAAATTTTTTTTCTTATATTTTCCCCAAATTCATTTAATGAAAAGATGAAACTCAAATAAAATGCCGTACTTCCCTGTCTTCCTGAAAACCGCTCAAACGGCTTATGCCATAGGACGCATAGGTGGTAATCATCACATCCAGGAAAGTCCCGACAGCAATGAGGTAAAAAGCCAGAGGTTTAAGAATAAGGTAACCTGCTTCAAATCCACGGCCATATCCAAGACAGAGTACCGCAAGGGCAGTATAGGCGCCATCGCCGGGATGTCCTGCAAGAAGAAACGAGATAACCAGGACTCTTCCGGCTATTATTAGGATATCTCTAGTGGTAATTCCAAGGCTTGAGTAGGATTTGATAATTACAATGAAAGCCACTGCAGCAACCATGGCGCTTCCCGCACGTCCCAAAATTGAAAAAATGGTAACTGTGACCGCATTGGAACGGCGGCGGCTTCCCAGATTTTCCTTAACGTGACGAAAAAGCACCGGCATGGTAAAATTGATGTCTCCCGAGAAGAATCCCGCGAGAGCCTGACTCAATGAACCATACAGTACCTGCCAGGGATTGGTTTTGGGTTTAAGAAAATACAAAAACAAAGGCAGTACTCCAAAGCCCAAAACCACACTGAAAATTCCAAGAAGCAGTATAAGATCCCTGAATACATCGGCTTTTAGGACATTATGGAAACGTATTGCCCAATAGGCGCTTAGAGCGATCATTACAATTCCCAGGATCTCGGAAAAAAATGAAGCAATGTGGTAGAAAATCCGGGAAAGTGAATCAACCAGGGATATAACAGGTTTTGTATAATTACGATCGTAGGACAAACCTATGCCAAGGAAAAAAGCAAAAACACATACGGGCAGGAGGTATATTCCGTCACTAACCAGTGCGGAAAACATGTTTGACGGAAATATCCTTATAATATTTTCAGCTGTATTCAGGGTAACCGCTTCTGCCTGCTCCTCAATAAGAATGGGAATACGGGCTGGGGGGAAAAGAAGCGTAACCAGAATACCCGAACCGATGACAAAAACCGAAGAAAAAACAATAACCAAGAGGGTGCTGAATATCAGTTTCCAGAACTGGCCGTCCTGTCTGAGTTCGTAAATAGCAATGGTAAGGGAAAAAACAAGAATAGGCACAAGGCCGTAGCGGCCAATCAGGATCGCCAATTCCCCAAACCAGGCCATACCCCTTTGAAACAAGAGGTTTTCGGTAGGCAGCAAAAATCCCAGAATTAACCCAAGGAGAGAACCAAGAAAAAGTTTAAGCCAAACCTTCATTGTTCCAGCATAGCTTATGGGAAGATGGATTTCAAGATGTTTTGCCAAACCATAATTTGCCGAACTGTTTGCTACAAATGGCATTGAGTAAACATACAGATGCTGGAATCCGCCCATTCGGGTAGTTGGCGGATGTGGCATTATCCTACGCACGCCCCGGCGTGGCT
>JGI24702J35022_10000472_pt1 | contig 24252 bp, 22 predicted proteins | sample TergutTh196P4_FD_35022 | JGI IMG/M metagenome (IMG submission 35022)
AGGGGGATTTGAAGGGTTTTTGCGGGCCTGTCTGAGGCGAGACGTCGCAGCCTCAGACAGGCAAACCGGCAGGGACGCCGGTTTAGCAAAAACCCCGGCCCTGAAGCACGAGGCACGAAGCCGAGGGCTGAAGGGCAAATCCCTCTCTCTCCGAAATCTTAATTAAAGCCTGTGAATNGCAGACAGTGCGGAAGAAACCATCATAACNAAAAAAGGGGGATTTGAAGGGTTTTTGCGGGCCTGTCTGAGGCGAGACGTCGCAGCCTCAGACAGGCAAACCGGCAGGGACGCCGGTTTAGCAAAAACCCCGGCCCGGAAGCACGAGGCACGACGCCGAGGGCTGAAGGGCAAATCCCTCTCTCTCCGAAATTTTACATTATCACATATAATCGTCAACGCATCGATATATTGACATATATCAATATATGGTTTATATTTACCCTGGGAGTCAAAAGAAAGTGAATTATGAAAAATACTCTGTATTTTTTAAGGCTTTAGCGGATGAAAACCGGCTTAAAATTATTGAAATGCTGTCCAGCGGGGAAATTTGCGCCTGTGAAATTTTGCTTAAACTTGCGATCGCTCAATCTACGTTGTCCCACCACATGAAGATACTGTGTGACTGCTCTCTGGTACATGCAAGAAAAAATGGAAAATGGACGTTTTATTCCCTGGATAAAAAAGTGATTAATGAAACGAAAATTTTCATAAACACTATCACCGCGAAAAAAGGGAAACCTGTCTGCAATAACGCAAAAGAAGGCTGTGTATGAGTAAATGCTGCTGCGGGGAAGAAAGCCGCTGCAATTCGGAAACCGGGCCGGGCGATAATGTTCAAACGGTAACAACAAGCCTTACTGCCGGAGATATTTTCGGTGCCTGCAAAGCCCGCTGGGGCATTGAGCGCATGAATTACAAGGTCGAACCCGGGCTGTACAGGGTTAACAAGCCGGACGGTAATTCGCCGGTTCTGGCAAGCGCGAATTACAAACTGACCTTTGACACCTTACGGAAAAACCTTTCCGGCCTTGACTGCTGGCTTTTGATACTGGACACAAAGGGCGTCAATGTCTGGTGCGCCGCCGGGGAAGGCACTTTTGAAACAGGCGAATTGATCAGCCGAATTGAGCGGGCCGGGCTTGCCGGACTGGTCACGCACCGGAAAATAATAGTGCCGCAGCTTGGCGCATCCGGAATCTGCGCCCATGAGGTAGCCGGGCGTACAGGCTTTTCCGTTGTGTACGGCCCGGTCCGCTCAAAGGACATAAAAGCGTTTATTTCCGCCGGGTATAAGGCGGCTAAAGACATGAGAAGGGTCCGCTTTACGTTCTATGACAGGCTTGTTTTAACGCCTATCGAAATAACCGAAGCGGCAAAGTTTACGCTTCCCGTTTTCGGAGCGCTTTTCATTATCAATTTATTTGCCAAAAGGCAGTTTGGAATTTTTGACGCCGCAGCCTATCTGGGGGCCATCTTGGCCGGGGCCTTCGTAACGCCTGTACTGCTCCCGCTTATTCCCGGCAGGGCTTTTTCGTTCAAGGGCTGGCTCATTGGCTTATGCTGGGCGGCGCTTGCCTTTTGGCTCTTCGGCTGGTACGGGCCGGGTTTCCGGCTTCTTGCCGCCGGCTACGGCCTTCTGCTTCCCGCCGCCTCGGCTTTTCTCGCGATGAATTTTACCGGAGCGTCTACCTACACCTCGCCGTCGGGAGTTCTGCGTGAAATGAAAACCGCGCTGCCGTTGATCATCGGTTCCGCGCTTGCAGGCGCCGTACTGGTGCTGGTTAAAAGTTTTATAGGCTGAGGCATTGGACTTGTTCGGCAACCCGCAAGCTAACGATTGCGTTAGCAGTTGTCTCACAAGTCCGGCATTTTTTAAGGCAGAGCCTTAAAAAGTACTGTTTTTCTATGGAAGTTGTTCAGAAACTGAAGTTTCCGAACAACTGTATTATTAAAACAAACCGGGTTTTGGAAATGATTCGGTTGACCAGGAGGGTCCATGACACACAGATATTTGAAAAACGTTGTTTCCCTGTCATTTGACAGCGAAAAATGTACCGGCTGCGGCAAATGCGTTGAAGTCTGCCCCCACGGCGTATTTAATTTTGCGGAGGGGAAGGCGAGGGTCACCGAAAGGGACTTGTGTATGGAGTGCGGCGCCTGCGCCTTAAACTGCCCGGCGGAAGCAATTACGGTGAACGCCGGCGTCGGCTGCGCGGCGGCGTATATTTTCGGGTGGCTGACAGGAGGCGAACCGGCCTGCGGCTGTTCCGGCGGGGAATGCTGCGGATAACCGCGCAAATACCGCTTGCAGGGATCCGGCGGAAATGAGAAGAAAAGACAGGGAAATTACCGATATTAAAGAACTGCTGAAAATCATCAGCGAATGCAAAATTTGCAGGCTTGGTTTGTCTGATAACAATTACCCGTATGTAATACCCCTTAATTTTGGCTACTTGTATGAAGACGAAAAAATGACGCTGTTTTTTCACAGCGCGAAAGAAGGGAGAAAACTGGACATTCTGCGGAAAAACAACAACGCCTGTTTTGAAATTGACTGCGGCGGAAAGTTAATCGCCGGTGAAAAACCCTGCGATTACAGTTACGAATTCAGGAGCATTATAGGATTTGGAAAAATATTCTTTTCCGAAACAGATGACGAAAAAGCAAGAGGGTTAAACCGCATAATGAAGCATCAGACCGGAACGGAAACGGAGCACGCTTTTACCGCAAACGAGTTAAACGGCGTTTGCGTTTACAGAATGGAAGTGGAAGAATTGAAAGGGAAGAAAAGAACGGGCTTGTAAGGCAATTTAACAGCACGGGGCGGATCACTGCCCCGCTTTCCACCTTTCAAGCGACTCCAGCATAAAGCCCCGGATGTCGATTCCGTAAACCGCCTGCAATTCTTTACCGCCCAGAATTTCTTCGACGGCACCGCGGGCGGCTATTTCACCGTCATTCATCACAATCGCCGTATCGCTGAAATACCGAGCCAGGTTGAGATCATGGAAAACGCTTACAAGGAATTTGCCGTTTTCCTTTACCCATGTTTTCAGGTACTGCAACAGCTCAATCTGGTATTTCAGATCCAGGTGGTTGGTCGGCTCGTCAAGAAGAATCGCCTCCGGAGTCTGAGCAAGGGTTCTTGCCAGAAAAACCCGCTGCAGCTGGCCGCCGGAAAGCTCGTCTATCATCCGTTTTTTAATGTCTTTAATTTCAAGTTTTTCAATGATATCGTCAATAATCGCGTTATCCCGTGAAGACAGGTTTTTCAGAAAGCCTTCGGAATGAACGTACCTTCCCATGGAAATGGTTTCATATACCGTGTAGGGGAAATAAACATGGGAGCTTTGCCCCAGCATGGCGATTTTCTTTGCGAGTTCTTTGCGCGGAACGGCGGCGATATCACGGCCGTCCAGCGAAACAGCGCCCCGGTAATCAATGATCCGGGCGATTGACTTAAGCAAGGTGCTTTTGCCGCAGCCGTTCGGCCCGAGCACGCAGAGGCTTTCTCCCCTGTTTACGCTGAAGCTGATATTGCGTATAACATCTCCGCCGCCGTAACCGGCGCACAGATCCCCAATTACCAGCACATTACACCCCGCGCCGCCTGAAATAAACCCACGCGAAAAACGGCGCCCCGATAAGAGCGGTAAGCGCGCCGACCGGCAGTTCCGAAGGGGAAATAACGGTCCGGGCAATAAGGTCCGTTATCACCATCAGCGAGCCGCCGAGGATAAACGACATGGGCAGAAGGTAAATGTGCCGCGCCCCGGCGATTTTCCGCGCCGCGTGAGGGGATATAAGGTCCACAAAACCGATAACGCCGCTCAACGCGACAGCGGCTCCCGTCAAAACGGCTGAAAATACCAGCAGTTTTTTCCGCAGCGAGCCTGTCTCCACACCGGCCGATTTGGCGTAGTCATCGCCGAAGGTAATAATGTCCATTTCCCTTGTGTAGCGGAAAACGCCGGCCATCCCGATAACGCAAAACGGCAGCAGAAGCTGAACATACGGCCAGCCGCGCATTGCAAAGTTCCCCATCTGCCAGAGAATGATGCGCTTAAGGTCATCCGAAAAAATGGCGCTCAACGTGGTAAGCAGGGCGTTGATGAAGAGCGAAAAAACCATGCCGCAGAGAATAACAGTGTTATTCGACATCGACTTGTCTATCCGCGATGAAAACGCCGCCACAAGAAAAACCGTTGCCAGGCCGAAAACAAGGCCGGCCAGCGGCAAGGTAAAGCCCCGCAGCAGGGGGATTGAAACACCCGTGATGATGACAATGCCGGCGCCAAGGGAAGCGCCCGATGATACTCCCAGAATGTAGGGCGTGGCCAGCGGGTTTCTCAGGATCGACTGGCATACGGCGCCGCTGGCTGCAAGGCAGCCGCCCGCCATAAAGGCCAAAAACACCCTCGGCAGCCGCAGCAGCCATACTATCGAAACATTTTTCGGATCTATTCCCGCCCGCAGCGGAATCCCGAAAATTTTATGCAGAATTATCAGGATAGTATCGCCGCCACTGATGCCGGAGCTGCCCAGCGAAGCGCCGGCGGCAATTATCACAATGGAAAAAACCGCCGCGACAATAAGGCGCCTGCCGCCTTTCACGGGTACAGCTCCGGGTATACCGCGCGGGCCATCTGCCGCAGGGCCATAACAATCCGCGCGGAAGGCCGCACCGAGGAATCGTTATCAATATAATAAACCCGGTTATTAATAACGGCGTTAATATGATCAAAACCAGGCCTGCTTTTTATTTCGCCGATTGGATCGTCAATATAATCCACATTGGTAAGAATGACATCGGGATTGCGGCCGATTACCGCTTCCGCTCCGGGGCTGACTATCCACAGATCATTGGCAAAAATATTTACCGCTCCGACAGCGGAAATCATGTTGTCTATAAAACTGTCTTTGCCAAAGGTGATCATCTCCGGAGCGGCTGATACCTCAAAATACACCGTTCTTTTGGCTTCGGCGCCTGCCGTTTTTCGCGATACTTCTGCGACTTGCGCCCTCATTGAACTGATAACTTCCTCTCCCTTTTTCTGCACGTCCAGAAGCCCGGCAATAAAAGCGATATCCCCGTAGATGCCGTCGATGCTGTCGCTCATGGAAATATACACGACGGGGATTCCGGCGTCACGCAGCAGCCTGAACGGGTCTTCGCCGGTGCCGGTCGCATTATGCCCGCTTGCGATAATAATATCAGGTTCAAGGTTCACTATCACCTCGGCGTCGGGATAGAAAAAATCAAGAAGGGGAAGGCCGCCGGGTACTCCGGGGCACCCGTCGGGCGCCCTTACATTGGCCGAATGGCGGTCTATTGCGACGAGTTTATGCGCCATGCCAAGGTCGGCGATTATTTCCGTATTCGACGGCGCCGAGGACACAATACGGTTTATGGGGCGATCGATAACAATTCTTCTTCCGGTCCTGTCAAGAATTTCCCTGTGACCTTTTTTGGTGCATCCGGCCAGAATAATTGCACCTGCGGCGCATATCAAAACTGTCTTTGCCAATGACGTTATGCGCATGCCAATACGTCCTGCCTCCTTCAGAATTGAACCTTCACGCCCAAAGTCAGGCTAATGCCGGGCATGGGATAATCCATATATGTTTCATAAGACGTGTTGAGGATATTTCGCAATGATCCAAATACAGACAGGTAATTAGAAATTTCCTGATTCAGCGTGGCATTAAGCAGGAAATAAGGCATCAATTCGTTGAAATTCGGCCTGTCAACATAACGCAGGCTTTCGTAATACCCTGAAATTAACAGAGAGCCGCCGCCCCAGGAAATGTCCAGTGAGAAGCCGACGGTATGCTCAGGGTTATAGGGGATCCGTTTATCCGAAGCAAAAGAATAACCGAAACTCAGCAAGTAGCTCCGCAGGTATTTATACGAAAACGAAGGGGATATTTTTTTTACCGGCCCGAAGGACACAGGTATTTCAAAACCGAGCTTGTTATCAAGCCCAAAGAAAACCGCCTCTCCCACGTTTTCAGGCCGCCAGATTCCGCCGCCCCCTGAATACCAGTGAATAGAATCTTTCAGCCACTGGGCAAAAAAAGTATTTTCCAGTTTTAACAGTTCCCTAAAATTCCACTCCGTTCCAATATCTCCGCCCCAGCCGTCTTCCTTGTTCAAGTCAGGATTCCCGAAATAGCCGGCCTGTGCCCAGTAGAGTTCCTCAAAGTCGGGAAACTTAAAGCTGCGAAAGTAGTTGTTTCTAAGGGCAAGGGCATCCGTAATATTCCAAAGAAACCCAAGTTTTGGGACAGCTTCAATTGCGTTGCTGCTGGTAAATACGGCTTTTACCGACGGGATAACAAGGAATTGCCGAACCGGCTTATATTCCGCCGCCAAATAAACGCCGCCGTCATGCCTGCTGTGGTTACCCATATTCAGTGAATCAAGGAAGTTGAACCGGTAATCAACGCCGCTCCTCAGCGTCAGTTTTTCACCGGGGTACCAGCTCCAGCGGTTGACTGCGTTAAGGTCTTGCTGATCGTGGCGGGAAGCCGCGCCTGACGGCGGCTCGTAATCCATTCGGCCAAAGTTCCATGTAAGGGAAAACTCGGCGGCAAGATCGTCATGCCCGGCGCGGGGTACGTCAAGCATGAAACTTTGGCGGCTGGAAAAATCATTCTGCCTGCCAAAGTCCCTGGAAAAACCGGTGGTAGGAACATTCTTGTCGCCGTAGTACAATTTTGTAGATGAAATCAGTTTAGCCAGACTGGAAAAACCCCAGACCATAGACATAGCAAGGCCGGTATCCCAAACTTCATTGTTGTCTTTCCGGCGGTAGTCCTTATAAGAATCCATAAAAACAAAATGATTCGCCGCCCGGTTTGCAAACGCATTGGAAGAAAACGAAAAGCTTTCACTTCCATAAACCGCCGAAACAGCATAGTTCTGGGCATCCAAAAGGTCTTCCCAACGGGGGCTTTGTTTCTTGTCGCTGCGATCCCGGTACTCCCTGGGCAGCGCAGAGGTATTGGATACCGTGCCGCCAAAGCGCCAGCCGGGCTGTTGTTTTTTAACGGTGATAATGTTAATCACCCCGCCCAAAGCTCCCGATACATTGTACTTTGAGTCCGAGCCGCCGTAGATGACTTCAATACGTTCAACCGAGCGAAGGTCGATCTGGTTAATATCAAATTTACCGTCCATAGCCGAATTTACCGGAACCCCGTCTATAAGAAAGGCCACCCGCTTTGAATCAAAACCGCGCAAGGACACGCCCGTCTGATTGCCGTAGGCGCCGTAGCGGGTTATGTTAAGATCAAGGGTCTCCTGCAGCAGGTTTGCAAGATCCGATGCTCCCCGCTTTTCGATGTCCGCCTTGTCAATAACGGCCATCTGCTGGCTTGTCTGCGGGGTTCCCACGATGGTAATACCGGCAGGATCTTCAAAGAAATAATCATCGCCGGTGAATTCGTCATCCGCGGCGAAATCATTGTCCTGTCCCGCGGCGGTACATGGATAGAGGAAAATTAAAAATAACAGTAACAGGGCCGGAAAAGAATTTCCGGCCCGAAGCAAAACCCCCGGCACTTTATTCGGTATATAAATATGTACCCCAATAACCCATATAAGTTCCCATATTCCCTTTTGTAAACGCGGCCTTTGCCGCTTCAAGCGTGGATTCTTCCGCCCCGTCGGCAACATACGCGCCGCCTATTTGCACCGAAACGCCCGGTTTTAAATTCCTGTAGTAAATTCCCAAATAATCGCCTTTCAGGGGGAGAAGGTTGTAATCATCGTCATAATATGACGCCTCGCTGCCCGGATAATATTTAATGATGATTACGCCGGCATCTTTTGAAAAATTGGACACGTATTCAATAGTACCGGCATAAGACATCATTTCGTAACCGACACCGCCATAACTATATGTTACATCGGTACCGGTTACCGTATAATCGTCATAATCACCTTCATCACTCCATGACCCGTCCTGCCAGGAACCTAACAGCCTACTGTTAAGCTGCTGGTCATCAACAAAATCATCATCACCCGTTTTACAGCCAATGAGCAAAAGCGCCGCAAACAGGCAGAAAAAGACGCAAAGGGCGAAAGCGCCGCGTCTGGCCGCCACCGGCAGTCCGGAACGGTGAAAAGAGTTAAACAAAAACATAGCGAGACTCCTTCCCCGAAAAAGAAGCTGCGGGCGCGATTATGTCACGGCGACAGTATCGCGCTTAAAAACCGAAAGTGTCCAACTGGGAATGGTATTCTTGATTGGGAAACATGGTTTTTCTCAGGCTCTTCCTCGAAGCTAAAGAAAAATAACCGCCTTCTACGAAGACGGCGCCTCCTGCGGAGGCGTTGCATACCAAAGTTTCCTGGCTTAAGGGCCGGCTTTATCAAGCCGCGTTCTTCTGCCGGCCTTCCCATCTGACTGCTTATTTTTAAGCGGTCATACAGTGGCCGTTAACGGCAAAATCTTCCCTTTCACAGTTACGGGTTAGCGGGGGAATTCACCTGACCGCTTATAAGCGGTCAGACGGCACCCCACTTCCTTTGAAATATACGTTTACATTTTATTGCTTATCCGGGATAATGTCAAGCGAAAGATCGAAAGAAAGATCGAAACCGTCCTTTTAAAAAAAGCGCGTCCCGGGGTTTAAGGAGTTAGGCACTGCAATCCCGGGACGCTTGAACATGGAATCTCCTTTCCGCAGAAACGAGCCGGAACGGCAGGGATTAGAGTATCCCTGCCGTTTTAATTGAGAAAAACTGTCATGGTAACTTTAAGGAAGACTTTTTTCTCAAGGCTCTATCTCCGGAACCTTAAAAAATATCCGCCTTCGTATGAGGGCGGCGTATACCAAAGTTTCCTGGCTTAAGGGCAATTCTTCCGCCGACCTTCCCATCTGACTGCTTGTTTTTAAGCGGTCATACAGTGGCCGTTAATGGCAAAATCTTCCCTTTCACAGTTACGGGTTAGCGGGGGAATTCACCTGACCGCTGATAAACGGTCAGACGGCACCCCTCTTCCTTTGAAGTATACGCTTATACTGTAGCGGCTTTCAGGAAAACTGTCAAGAGAAAGAAAGAAACAGAGAGCAGGACAATGACAGGGAAACGAACCGGAAGGGCAGAGGTGCCGCAGGTAAAAATCAGCCGGTAATTTTTTGGTTTAAGAAACCCCGGCTTTCCAGCCATGCTGCCGCTTTTCGCAGTTCCGCCGTTTCCGCCGTATAGGTGGCGCCCGGCCGCAGTTCCGTAATTGCGGCCAGCGCCGCCTGTATGTCGATAAGCCCGTCTCCGGGCGGGTTATGCAGATCCCCCGTGCGGTAGTTGTTGTGGATATGCACATGGGCCAAATACGGGGCGAAGGTTTCTATCCAGCGGCTGACCGGCAGATCCGAAAAATGCCCCCCGGCGTGGCCCAAGTCAAGGCAAAGCTGAAGGCGCGGATCGCCGGTTTTTTCGACAATGTCCCTGAGCATATCGGGCCCTTCCTCCAAAGTATTTTCCAGCAGCAGGGAAAAATCTGCGGGCTTGTCGAGAAGAAAGTCACGCCAAAACTGCACGGAGCGTTCGGTGAAGTAACTATGCACGTACAAATGCGGAATATACCCCGAATGTACCACCATCCGCCTGATCCCGTAACGGCGCGTCAGTTGGTAAGCCTGCTCCAGGCGTTTCCGTGTCAGTTCCGCAACAAGGGGGTCAATCGCGGCGGGGCAGAGTTCATTGAAGGGCGCGTGAAAAACACGCCGCTGTATCCCTTCCAGGTTCTCACGGGTAACCGTATCCCAGCGCGGAAAATCCGCGTCCATATTGGCGGCATAGCTAAACTCCGCTATTTCGATGCCGAAACCGTGCTCGCGGGCCAGCGCCGCCGCGTCCGCGCCTATGGTTGAAAGATGCAGATCGATCATACATTCCTCACAGGTTTCTCAGCCCTTGCAGCTTTTCCCCGGAGAATAAAAGCGTATAACCGCGTCCCGGCACGGGCTGCCAGCCGTAAAAATCCCTGGTATCCGGCCGTAGGTATTCCATGACGCGGGCGATTGTGCCGCCGTGGCACGCGGCAAACGCGCTGCCGCTTCCGGTTAAACGAACCTCGTTCATGATACGATTGTACCCTTCAATAACGCGCTCTTCAAACTGTTTTCTGCTCTCGCCGCCCGGGCATAAAACCGTTCCGGTTTCATCGGCGATCCATAACCGGTAGTCTTCCCGATCCAGCAATTCCTCATGGCCGCGCATTTCATATTCGCCGAAATTGTACTCCGCAAGCAGGGGCAGGGCTGTCCTTTGCACAGGGCCGTAAATGATGTCGAGGGTCTGATCCGTCCGGCATAACCCGCTGGTGAAAAACAGATCGGCGGGCACAGGGTAAATCCCCCGGCTTTTCAGCAGGGTAATTTCAGCGGCGCCTTCCGGGGAAAGCGGCAGATCCGTCTGCCCGCAGTACAGCCTTAACTCGTTGGCCCTTGTTTTTCCATGCCGTACCAGGTGAAGCTCCATCACTTTGCCGCGAATCCAAGATTTGACGCGGGTATCCCGCAAAACAGGCGAATCACTTCGTCTGAACAGCGGGAAAATTCCGCCATTGACCGCCCCGCCGCTTCCCGCCATTTGCGCATTTCCGCGTCAACGGGCACAATGCCGCAGGAGATGTCGTTGCAGATAACAACTGTGTCAGGGTTGGCGTCAATAAACCGCCGCACTGCTTCGGTAACATCAAGCTCCGCCCTGATAAGCGCCAGAATCCATTTGTCAATTTCATAGATAATTTTTTTATTTTCAGGCATGGCGGGATCTTCCGCCGTGCAGCGGTAAACATCGCCTTCAGCCAAATTAAATCTCTCCAGCGCATAGGCGAGCTTCCCCTGGTATGCCCCGCCGAATATTAATACCATACTGCCATTCCTTTGTTCTCTGTTATACGACTGCCAGCGCAATCAGCCCGCACAGTTCGCCGAGCACCAGCGAATACCCCGTTACATCTCCCGAAACGCCCCTGAACTCCCGGTACGCATAGGCCATGGCGGCGGTAAAACCCAGAACCACGCAGGCCGTTACAACCAGGCCGTTAAGCCCGGCGGACAGAAAAGCCGCAGCAGCAGCCAGCGCGGTTACTGCAATCACAAAACCTTTATGCGAGGGCCGGATGTTTTTCTTAAACAGGGCGGCGTAAGCGCTTTGCGGCATGGCTTTTAAATAGAGAAGCGAAACGGAAGAGCAACACCTTGAAATGACGGATATAATTATCAGCATGGCGAGGTTTTTACCCGCGTCAATAATCGCGTACATGGCGGCAAACTGTAAAACAACCAAAACAACCAGCGAAATGACAGAGAACGCCCCCGTATGCGGATCCTTGAGAATGCGCAGCTTTTCTTCAAGCGGGCGGCGGGACAAAACCGCGTCGCTGGTATCCATGTAACCGTCAAGATGCAGAAATCCTGTCAACAGGAAGGGCGTTACCGACAGGACCGCCCCGGCCAATACCGCGTGTACTCCGCTGAAAACAAGCAGTTCCGCGGCAAGCCGCCAGATCGCCCCGATCAGCAAACCTATCAGCGGAAAGCAGGGGAGGACCAGGTTCGCGCACGAATCGTCCCATATATGCCGGGGCAGGGGTATGGCGCAGAACATACCGAACGACATATAAAACGCTTTAAGGCATCTTTTTATATAACGCATCAAACGCCCCGCCGCCTTTGTGAATAATTGCCCGCCCGTACGCGATCTCCAGAACCGCGTCGCAAACTCCCGCCGCCGTTCGGTCAATATGCGCAAGCGATTTCCGGTATTTTTTCGTAAGCGGATCGAAGATCGCGGCGTCGCTGTAAATATAATCGGATACGACAACGATGTTTTCGATACCGTTCAGAACCCGTAATAGTTCGCCGGTGATTTTTTCCGCAGCCTGTTCGTTGACACGCATTCCCGGCAGAAACATCTCGTTCGCCAGGAGGGCCGTCAGGCTGTCAAGCAGAAATGATCCGCCGCAATCGCATTTTTGCAGGACGGCGTCAATGCCGGCGGGCTGTTCCACCGTTGTAAAACCCCAGCCTGAGCGTTCCCGTCTGTGTCTTGCTATACGCTCATCGTCCTCACCGTCAGCGGGCTGCATCGTGGCGATATAATACAGAGCACCGGTTTGCTGTATTTTAGCCAAACGCTGGGCGTAATGGGATTTTCCGTTTTTGCAGCCGCCAGAAATAAATATCCTCATCTATACCGTAAAGCCGCCGCCTTCTTTGATTTCGTTCAGATATTCCTCGCCGATGCTGGCCTGTTCAAAAGTGCCCATGTCCCGCATAACCGCGCAGGCGGCGTCGATCACGGCGAACATGAGCGGGCAGCCGCTGCCCTCGCCCAGCCGCATACGCAGGTTAAGGCATGGCTCAAGGCCGAGCGCCCCGGCCGCGCAGGCATAACCTTGTTCATAAGAAGCGTGAGAGGCAAACATATAGTCCCTGACAAGCGGATTGAGCCTGAACGCCGCCAGCGCGGCAACCATGGAGATGAACCCGTCGATCACTATCGGCACCTTCAAATACGCGCCGCCTATATACAGCCCTGCCATCGCGGCAATATCGAAACCGCCGACTTTTGCCACTGCGTCGATCGGGTCGCAAGGATCCGGCTTGTTGACGCGCAGCGCCGTCTTAATGACTTCAATTTTGCGCCTGTACGCCTCTTCTTTCAGCCCCGCGCCCTTGCCCGCCGCCTTTTCCGCCGGAATGCCGGTTAACGCGCACAGCACGGCCGACGACGTGGTGGTGTTGCCTATGCCCATTTCCCCGGCGCCCAGCAGGGTATATCCGTCCTTAACCGCTTCAACGGCGCTTTCAATGCCGGCCAGAAGGGCCCGCTCCGCTTCGTCACGTGTCATTGCTTCCCGTTTGGTTATGTTCCATGTTGATTTTCTGATCTTTCTGTTTTTAACAAGCGGGCTGTTAATATCGGCGTTAATTCCCACGTCAACGGCAATCAAATCAGCGTTGAACTGTTTCGCAATTACCGCTGCCCCGGTAATGCCTTTGGTAAAATTTATTGTCTGCGCGCAGGTCACCGCCTGCGGCGCCGCGGCGACGGCCTCCTCCACAACGCCGTTGTCCGACGACATGATAATCACGCAGCGTTTGGCGGCATTGTAATAGATACCCCCGCTTATACCGGCGAGTTTTACGGCTATGTCTTCCAATACGCCCAGGCTGCCGGGAGGTTTCGCCAGGCTGTCCAGCCTTGCCCGCGCCTGCTCCATCGCGTCACGGTTTAACGGCTGAATTTGCGACAAATACCCGCTTAAATCCATCGGCACTTTCACACCTGGCGCCGCAGCGCAGCGGCCTTCTGCTCTTTGAGCTTCCAGTTCCGGAAGGCGGAGAATATCACCAGCCCGAACACCGTCGCCAAATAAGGAACAATTTTTACAAATTCGTCGGGGATGCGCATCGCCGCCATGATATTCGACAGGGCGTCAAAGAAGCCGAAAACCAATGACGCGAGCATGACAGGCACCGGGGTAAGCTGCCCCATGGCGGCGGCGGCCAGGGCGATGAAGCCCCTGCCGGATACCATGTTCCGGGTAAAGCCGCTCATGTACCCCATCGAAAGGAAGGCCCCCCCGGTAGAGGCTAAAAGCCCGCTGAGGATCAGGGCGGTGAATTTGGTGCGGTTTACATGAATCCCCACGGAAGCCGCCGCTTCGGGGTTTTCTCCCACGGCGCGCATCCTAATTCCCAGCCTTGTCTTAAAGAGCAGGAACCACACGGCAAACACCATGATAAAGGCCAGGTAGGTAAGGGTGTTCTGCCCCGAAATGACAGGTCCCAGAACGGGTATTTTTTCTACAAGCGGAATGGAAATTCGGGGAAAACTGGCGGAGACAAGCGAAGAGGAACTCCCCTTGTCGCCGACAAGGGCGTACATTACAAAGACGGTCCCCCCGGCGGCAAGGGCGTTCAGGGCAATGCCGGCAAGGATAATGTTGGTCTTGAGGTAAAGGCCGAAGTACGCAAGGAGGACGGCTATGACAAGGCCGCCGGCAAGGGCGATGACGAAGCCCCAGAAAAGGCTGCCGCCGGCAAGGCCCGATCCTATCGCCCCTGCCAGCGCGGCAAAAAGCATGATCCCCTCCAGGGCGATGTTTGAAGCCCCCGCCCGCTCCGCCACCACCGAGGCCAGGGCGGCGAATAGAATCGGGGTGGTAACCCGGAGCACCGAATAGGCGAAGTCAACGGTAAATATGTACTGAAAGAGGTTAGCCATCGGCCCGCACCTCTTTCATCAGCATCTTCTGCCGCCGGCCGCTCATAAAAGCCTGGGCCGCCGCCAGCATGATGATGATCCCCTGAATGATCGCTATCATTTCGCTGGGAACGTCTGTGGCGGAGGACATCCGATCCGCGCCTATCCTTATATAGGATAACAGGAACGCGGCGAGGGGAACGTACTGGGGTTTGTTTTTCGCCAGGATCGCCACAATAATGCCGTCAAATCCGTAACCGGGCATGTTCTGCCACTGGAACCTGTCGTACATCCCCAGAACCTCCACCGACCCTCCCACACCGGCAATAAATCCGCCGATTATCTGGGAATAGAGGAGTACCACGGGGGTATTGATCCCCGAGTAGGCGGCAAAAACGGGGTTTCTGCCGGTCTGAATCAAAGCGTAGCCCCAGGTTGTCCGCCGGATAAAAACAACCGTCAGAATGACCATAACGACGACTATGAAAATTCCCGCGTGTACCCGCGTGCCGGCAAGAATGCGGGGCAGTTTCGCCGTAACCGGAAGAAGATAAGTGGAAACATAACCGCTGTCCGGATCCTTGAACACGTTGTTGCAGAAGTACCGGGTAAAATAAAAAAAGACATAGTTTAACATCAGGGAGGAAACCAGTTCCGAAGCCCCCCATTTTTGTTTGAGCAGGGCGGGTATAAGGCATACTACTGAACCCGTCAGCCCTCCCAGCACGATTGCCGCCGCCGGGTGAATGACAGGCGGCAGGGGAACCGCCAGCGCGACCATGGCGGCTACCGCGCCGGCGGCGTAAAAGCCCCCTTCGGCGCCCATGTTAAACTGGTCCGCGCTGAACATGACCGACACCGCCAGGCCCGTAAAGGTCAGGGTGATGGTAAGCTCGATCACGTTACCGAAGCGCCGCCAGGAAGACAGGCCGCCGAGGAAGAGGTTCCGCAGGGCCGAAACCGGTTCCTTGCTCACCAGGAGTATTATGGCAAAGGAAAGCAGGATCGCTATCAGAACGGCGGAGGTAAACCGCAGCATCTCAAACCGTGTTTCAATACCCAGCCTTCCGCGCTTCATGACAAGCCCCTTGTGAGTTCTTCCTCGCTTTGCTGTTTCAGGCCCAGCATGTAAAGCCCCAGTTCCTCTTCGGTTACCCCGGCCGTGGAGGCAAAGGAAGCGGCGGCTTTTCCCTCGTACATAACCAAAAGGCGGTCGCTCAGATCCATTACCTCGGAAAGATCCGCCGATACAAGCAGAATCGCCGCTCCTTTATCCCGCAGCGAGAGCAGCTTTTTGTGGATAAACTGGGCCGCCCCAACGTCGATGCCCCGCGTCGGCTGGTCCGCGATTATGCAGGCCTCCCCGCCGGACAGTTCGCGGGCGGCCACCACTTTCTGGATATTGCCCCCGGAAAGCATCTTTACCGGCGTCTGTGGGGAATCCGCTTTAATCTGGAAATCCCGAATCAGTTCCGCCGACCACTGAGCGACGGCTTTCCTGTTCAGAAGCGGCCCCCGGGAAAGTTTCGTGCCATCATAGGACACGGAAATCAGGTTTTCCCACACCGACGAGGGCAGGGCCGCGCCTCTTGCCATCCGGTCCTGGGGGATGTGGGACAGGCCTTTTGAACGGATCCGCTTGATGGAAAACCGGGCAATGTCGCTGCCGAACAGTTCCACTTTGCCCGAATCAGGTTTCCGCAGGCCCGTTACGGCGTCCACAAGTTCCCGCTGCCCGTTTCCCTCCACGCCGACGATCCCCAGAATCTCCCCGGCGCGAAGGTTCAGGCTAATGCCCCGGAGAACCCGGCGTTTCGTTTCGTCCATCACTCCAAGGTTTGTCACCTTCAGCGAAATACCGCCGGGGCGGGACGGGGTTTTCTGTATGCTCCAGTCCATGTCTTTGCCCACCATGAGATTGGAGATCTCCCGCTTGCTTATCTTTGCGGCATCGTAAACCCCGACGGTTTTAGCGTTTCGCATAACGGTGATCCGGTCGCAGATCGCCTTTACCTCGTTAAGTTTATGCGAGATAAAGATGATCGTGTGGCCCAGGCCCTTTAAGCTTTTCAGCCTTTGAAAAAGCTCTTCCGTTTCCTGGGGGGTAAGCACGGCGGTGGGCTCGTCCAGAATGAGGAGTTTCGCCTCCCGGTAGAGGGCCTTGAGGATCTCGACCTTCTGCCTTGTCCCGATGGGGAGATCGCGGATGGCGCTTTTGGGGTTTATGGAAAAATTGTACTTTTTGATTATCGCGTCCGCTCCGGAAACGATCTTTTTATAATCAAGCAAAAAGGCCTTTGCCGGCTCCATGCCCAGCACGATATTTTCCGCCACGCTCATGGATTCCACCAGCATAAAATGCTGGTGCACCATGCCAAGTCCCCGGTGGATTGCCTCTATGGGGGATTTGATACGCAGTTCTTCGTTGTTGAAAAAAATCTGACCGGCCGAGGGGGCTTCGATGCCGAAGAGGATCTTCATCAGGGTTGTTTTGCCCGCCCCGTTTTCGCCGACCAGGGCGTGGATCTCGCCGGCGTTAACGCTCAGGTCTACGCCGGCATTGGCCACCACCCCGTTGGGGTACACTTTTTCAATTTTCTGCATTCGCAGAATTTCTGCCATGCTTTCCCCGCCGGTATCTTAAGGGCGCACTTCGTTTACAAAATTGTTAAATGAAGTCTGATCCATGCCGAACGCGGTGACAACCTTGATTTGGTTTCCCTTGATCTGATCGTTATAGCCGCTTATCACCTGCCGCACGTCCGCGGGAACCACTTTCTGATAAATTGGGTTGTCCGCAAGGCCGACGCAGTCTTCGTTGATCCCCAGGGCCGCCCGCGTGCCCCAGGCCAGCTTATTATTCATCGCCTGCTGCACCGCCAGGAAGATCGACTGATCCACCCGCTTCAGCATGGACGACATGATAAGGTTGGCAAGCACCGGATCGCTGCTTTCGTAGAGCATGGCCTGATCCGAATCAACCCCGATAACCAGGTTGCTCCGTTCCTTGGACGCCTGGAGGGTGCCTTCGCCTGCGTTGGAGGCGACTGAGAACACTACGTCGGCGCCCATCTGGTACTGGGCGAAGGTAAGCTCCTTTGCCTTTGCCGTATCGAAGAAATTCCCCACGAATGAAGGGATCACCTTAACGGCGGGGTTTGCCGCCTTGGCGCCCTGGATATAGCCCACCAGGAAGTCCCGGATAACCGTGTTGTCCATGCCGCCCACAAAGCCGATGATCCCGGTCTTGCTCATTTTAGCCGCCAGCACGCCCGCAAGGAAAGAACCTTCGTTTTGGTTGTATTCAATGGAGTAGATATTCTTGAAGGCGCCTTTGGAATCGGAACCGTAATCCATGGAGGTGTCATACACAATGACCTTCTGATTGGGGTACTCGGGGGCGACCTTGCTGACGATCTCCTGCATCTGCCAGGTACCGCAGATGACGATGTCGTGCTTCTCGTCCATGAGGTCCCGGAGCGCAGGTTCCCATTTGGTATCGTCATAACCCACTTCCACAACCTTAACCTGGCATCCGAGTCTGTCCCGGATCATGTTAATGCCGTTATTGGCGGAATCGTGGAAAGACTTGTCCCCCAGGGTTCCGTTGATGAGCAGGGCGACCCGGAGAGCCCCGCTGCCTGAAGCGGCGCCGGACCCTTTTCCCGCGTCCCTGCCTCCGCCTGCGTAGGCCGCAAGGGGCAGGCAAAGAGCCAAAACAACAAACAGTTTTTTCATTTCCTTCCTCCTAAATTATTGTATCCTTGGGATGTAACTCCCTTCTTCCCATTATAGCATACAAAAAATAAAGGAAAGCAAGGTTTTTTATGAATATTCTTCAAATTTAAGAGCGGTTTGAACGGTTTGCTCCACCAGGGCGTCCAGTTCTATCTCTTTATAATCCCGCAGGTAGGTTTTGACCGTCGTGCCAAGGGCGCCGTACCAGCGTTCGGGAATGGCGGCCAGGCCGTTTTGCGCTCCCAGGACGGCCCCAATCTGGGCGGCGTTGCAGTCCACATCCTGGCCGCACATGCTGACAAGGTGCATGGTCTCGTCGAAGTCGCCGCCGCCAAACCACAGGGCCACCGTTTCCGCCGCCGCGTTGGGGTAAGCGTGTATCCAGTTGTACTGTTTGTACCGTTCCTCGCAGGCGGCCCAGGCCGAATTAAAATCCCCCTTCCCCGCCTCTTCCCGGGCAAAGGCCAGTACCGAATAATACTCGCTGTCATGGGGGATCAGGCCGATTGCCCGGTCAAGGAGCCGGCGGGTGTCTTTTTCGACAAACGCCATGGATGCCAGCGCCGCGTTGAACGCCTCCCCCAAAACCCCGTTTCCCGCATGGGAGATTACCCCGTCCAGCCAGGCCAGCCGGGCGGCCTCCCTTGGGTTTCCCGGGACAAGCTGCCCGCAGACCGCCCCGCGCATCTGGGCGCCGATCCATTCCCGGTAGGGGTTTTTCCAGGACCCGCTTTCCGGCGGGCAGATCCCCCGGCGGAGGTTGTCCAGGGCCACCTGTTCGGCGGACCAGCCGGCCGGCACCAGGGCCAGCCATTGATCGGCTATGTCGGCGGAACTGACGGCTTTGCCCTTTTGGGCGCAGGCGGAAAGAAAGGCTATTTCATACGTTATGTCGTCGTTGTAGGTATTGGGCGGCCGCACATAGCCCCGGATTTCCCCGAATTTCTTCCGCAATTGTTCTGTCGTATAACCTTCCAGGGCTGTTCCCAACGCGCCCCCGGCGAGCCTCCCCAGCCATGCCGCCTGAGTCCTGTCGTGAAAACCGCCGCCGCGCAGGTCTACCGGGACCGGCGGCGGAAACGACACCGCCCGCATATGCCCTTCAAAGTTTTCGTAAACGGCGTGCTTCCAGTAAGGCGAATACGGATCTTTGGGAAGGGCGTCCATAAGGCGGTATATACGGGCGGTCAGGACATTGAGGGTTCCCAGATTCCCTTTTTCAAGGGCGGCAAGGCCCCCCTCGATCAGTTTTTCCGCCTCGTCCACCTTGTAACCCATGTTTTCAAGGGACTGCACCGCCCCGGCTATGACGCTTTCCGGCGCGGCGGAACCGGGCACGTTGCTGGACCATTGGGCGCGAAGCAGGGAGTCAATGCCCTTTTCCACTTCCTGCAGCATAATCCAGGTTTGCTCTTCTTCGGAAAGAACCTGGGGCTCGGCATTCCTTGTTTTTTGCCAGGTATATTCCCATGCTTTCATGGATACATGATAGTGTTATTTGCCATTAAAGTGTCAAGGGTTTTTTTAAGGGGCGTCGCCGCGTTCTATCAGCGAAAGGTGGTTTTCAATCCTCTTGAGGAGGAGAGCGCCGACAAAGGGTTTGTGGATATAATCAAGGGCGCCAAGGTTCAGCCCTTCCATTTCGCCCGCGGCGTCGTTTCTTGCCGTCAGGAACATGAGGGGAAAGCCGCTGTATGCCTTGCTGCTCTTCAGAATCCGCGCCGCTTCATAGCCGTCCATGTCCGGCATTTCCACATCCAGCAGGATAAGATCCGGCTTAATGCCGTGCTCAAGCAGCTCGAACATCTTGGCCGCCGACGGCGAAGGGTAAACCGTGTAATATGGTTTGAGAATTTTTTTGCATGCGACCAGATTGGTGTCATTGTCATCGACGACGATGATTATTTTATGCCCTTCCATTATTTTGGCTCCTGCGCGTATTCTGAAAGCCGCTGCGCGGCTGCGGAAAAGTCCAGGTCCTTTATCTTATCCCTCAGCCATGCCAGCAAGGATCCGCCCTCATTGTAATCGGCTTTGTCCAGTTCCTCCATCACATCATCAACGCCGTTCATGTCATACGCCTCGCAGCTTTTTTGCAGGCGGGCAAGAAGTTCCCTGTCGGGGCGCTCAAGCACGGGCCTGGGGTTTTTGCTGTCGTGTTCTTCAAACCATGCCTGCACCCGCGACAAAAGGCCTTCAGCCTCTTTGAGAAAGGCCCCGTTTTTTGCCAGAACCCCGTTCAGGTCGCCGGATTTCGCCATCGATTCCAGTTCGCGGGCCTTCTCGCTTATTTCCTTCGCTCCTATGTTGGCGGAAATGCCCTTGAAGCCGTGTATTTTAATATTGTAATCGGCCAATGTGTCTTTGGAAACATCGCGGATCTTTTCTATAACAGTTAACGCGTTTGCGGTAAAGGAACGCAGAACGGATAGGTAAATTTCCTGATCGCCGCCGTAAAGAACGGTCCCCGTTTCCGTGTCAATTCCGGGAATTTCAATGACGGCGTCCGTTCCGGCAGTACCGGGAGGCGGGGCGGAGGGGAATAACGCTTCTTCGGAATATTTTTCCATTATTCCCTTCCTGCTCCGCTCCTTGTCGCGTATGTATTTGTTCAGGGCGTCATTAAGCTGGCGTATGTCAATGGGTTTTGAAATATAGCCGTCAAACCCGTTTGCCAGGAAAATTTCCTTCTGCCCTATTACGGCGTTGGCCGTCAGCGCGAAAATGGGATGCCTGTACCCGAGGGCGCGGATTTTTTTTGTCGTTTCCATGCCGTCCATTTTAGGCATCATGTGATCCATAAAGATCATGTCATATACATTTCCGTTTTTAATCACTTCAACCGCCTCTATGCCGCTCAGCGCCGTGTCAATTTTCAGCTTGTAGGGCTTTAACAGAAGAATCGCTACATCCAGGTTTGATTTCATGTCGTCAACAACAAGCACCCTGCCGTAGGGCATAGGCTCGCGCTTGATTTTCATCTGTTTCTCGCGCGCCGCGGTGGATAAATTGAATTTTTCCAGATTTTCCGCCGCTTCCCTGCCAAGCAGGCCCGGGCCGGCCACGCCCTGGGGTATGCGGACGGTAAACAGGGTGCCCTTGCCCGGAGTGCTGTCCACAGCCATGCTTCCGTCCATCATTTTGACCAGGTTATGGGTAATTGCCATTCCCAGCCCGGTGCCCACGGTCGTGCGGTTGGCCTCGGGGTTAAAACGGGAATACTCGTCAAAAAGCCGTTTAATCTGTTCCGGCGTCATGCCCTGCCCGGTGTCGGCGACATGTATAACAAGCATTACGGCCTCATTTTCATTTTGCGTGATATTTTCGCAGGAAATGGAAAGGGCAACCTCGCCTGAGTCGGTATATTTATAGGCGTTGGAAAGAAGGTTGTTCAAAATTTGCTTGAGGCGAAGCTCGTCGCCGAACATGCGCAGAGGAATGTTCTCGTCAACATGAAGCTTGAATTTTATCTGCTTGAAGCCGAACTGCATTACATTCATGTTTGCGGCGTCGTTAATAAGGCTCAGCGTCTCGTAACGCGCAGGAAACAATTCAAATTTTCCCGCCTCGATTTTAGAAAGGTCCAGTATGTCGTTAATAATGTGGAGCAGCAAATTGCCCGCGTCGAATATTTTTTCAAACGCCTCTTTTGTTTCCGGCGGGTAGCCCTCAAGAAGAAGCTGGCTTTCAGTAACGCCCAAAATAACGTTCATGGGGGTGCGTATTTCGTGGCTCATGGTCGCAAGAAATTTGCTTTTGGCCCTGTTGGCCTCCTGGGCCTCTTTCAGCGCGGTCTCAAGCTCAACGGCCGCGGTACGGATATTGCCTGTCATTTCGCTGCGCAGGAAGGCGTTCGCTATAAGAAGGGCGCCCGAGCGAAGGATGCTGATCTGATCGTCCGAAAAAGCGTTTTCGTCGGCGCAGTCGTCCAGGCTGAAAAAACCCCAAAACTGATCCCGTAAAAACAGCGGGATTATCACGACGGATTTAATGCCATAGGGCCTCAGCAATTCCTGATCTTCGGGGGGAAGTTCGGAAAGCGGGCCGTTAATATATTCGCCGCGCGAAAATTTCCGCTCCCATTCGGGTTTGGTGTTATACGAAAGCGTGAATCCGCCGGGTATTGCCGCTTTGCTCCGTCCAATTTCGCTTAACCACTCGCATTTAAGGACAGAGTTCAGGGTCCCGTTTATTACCTTGTTTTCCCATATCTGGATACGGTCAACCTCAACGGCGCGGCCCATGAATTCCATCGCTTCAAGGACCTGCGCCGTGGTATTTTCTTCGTTTTCAGTCGTTAAAAGCAGGACGGCCGCCCGGTTAACCGTATTGAGCAGGTTGTCGCGCTGCTCAATCTTGCTCATCATCTGCTTCAGTTCTCTTAAATCCCTGATGTACCCGGCAACCTCGTATTCGCCCTTGTGCCAGATACGCACCAGCGTTATCTCCGACGGTATCAGTTCGCCGTCAAGTTTCCGGTGCATCCATTCAAAACAGATGCAGCCGTCCCTGAACGCGTCATCCAGCAGTTCCGACACCATTTCCCTGGACGGCCTTCCGCAGGGCTGGTACTCCGGCATCAGCTCAAAAAACCTGTCAAAAAATTCCTGCTTTTTTTCCAGGCCGAACAACTGCAACACTTCCTGGTTGCATTCAATTATTTTGTGATCCTTGTTCCATAATTTGCAGCCCAAAGGCATTACATTGAACATTATCTGGGTGCGCTCGTCCGCTTCCCTCATCTCGGCAATTGCGGCTTTTATCTCGCGCAGATCGCGCATATATGCAAGAATGACATCTTCATCCCGGTATTTTGAAAGGACCAGCGTCACCTCGCAGGGTATCTGCCCCCCGTTCAGAATCTGGTGCACCCATTCAAAACGGCAATACCCCTCCTCGGTAACTTTTTTAATGTATTCCAGCGACAGCTCCGACGATTTAACGCCGCAGGGCTGGTATTCGGGGCTTAGTTCCCAGAATTTTTCCATATATTCGTTTTTATCGGAAAAACCGAAAAGCTTTACCCCTTCCCTGTTGCAGTCTATCACCTTTAAATCTTTATTAATAAAATTTACGCAAATTGGAGTCGTGTCAAGCATCACCTGGTAACGCTCGTCAGCCTCGCGGATTTTTTCCATTGTTTCAAGCCTGATGCTTTTCTGCCTGCTTTCCTCGTCCGCCTTCTTTTTCGCCCGGTCGATGCGAACCAGGATAAAGATCAGGGCCGTTGTCAGAATAGCGCCAAGGGCGATGAGTATCAGCTCCATGCTGTACAGTTCCCTGTAGTACTCGTTCTTGGGTATCACATTGTAAATGATCCACCCGTTTTCCAGCCGCGTCGAAAAAGTTACCGTAACAACGCCCCTGTGATTTACCACCTCGCGCTCGGGAATGTCGCGCTGGCCCTTTATCATCTCCATAAGCTGCGAAAAACCGCTTGTTTCGTCGGCATTTACCCCGACAAGCTGGGGATCGGGATGATAGACAATATCCATCCTGTCGTTGACAAGAATCCCGTAACTTTCACCGGTAAGGTGCATGTCTTTGATATATCTTTTTATACGGTCAAGCGACATATTCAGGCACACAATGGCCAGCGGGTTTCCCCCGTCGTCATAAATACGGCGCACGTAGGTGACAATGGGTTCATGCATGCGCAAATTGTCATAAATCGGCGTAACGGCAATAGTGTCGCCTGACTCTACCGCCGAATCAAACCAGGGGCGGACGGACGGGTCATAGTCTTCCGGCATATTCCAGTCCGACGAGGTAAGGTAGATCCCTCCAAACACGTCAAAATAACCGTAAAGCCCGTTATACGCAAACCCGTCCGGCCTTTTTCCCAGTTCGCCGCCAAGGTCTTTCATCATCGAAAGCACTTTGTCCGCATCGTCGCCGTGGAGGATCATTGATCGGATGATTTCGGAAATCGCCGCCATCGCCGTATAGGGCTCAATAAACTCCGCTTCTATTTTGAGTTTTGTCTGATTGAGCATGTCTATCGCGTCCCTGCGCAAATGTTTGCGCAGCATATTGTTGACGTAATAACTGCTTGAAACGATCATCAGCAAAAACGCCAGGGCGACAAACAGGAGCTTTACATACAGCTCAATTAGAATCCTGGCCCTGTTAAAAAAAGAACGGATTGCTGACATAAAGCTCACTTCCTTTTAACCGGCTCTTTGCGGCATGAACATAATCTGTATATTCCGGCAAGTTCCTACATCGTCATACAAGCGCCCCGTCCGCCGGGATCAGCGCTGGATTCTGGCGGAACCGCC
>JGI24702J35022_10000473_pt1 | contig 24240 bp, 17 predicted proteins | sample TergutTh196P4_FD_35022 | JGI IMG/M metagenome (IMG submission 35022)
CCGGAAGTTGCTAATCGCCGCGCGAACAGCGCGGTGCGCGGACATCGTCCGCGTGAGGCGAGGGGAACCGCGCTTCGCCGAGCCGAGTTGGGTTGCGGGCGATAGCCCGCATTGGTAACTTACGGCCCAGGAACGCAAATAAAAAACGAGTTAATGATACAATGATATACTCATGAATGTTCAGAAAAAACTGTAAAGGGGTAGGTTAAATTTTAGGCGCCGGGAGAGAAAGGAGATTTTGTTATGCCATTCATTTTTTTGGGATTTCTGCTTGTAGCCGTTGTTGTTGTCATTATTAATGTAAGGATCGTTCCCCAGGCATATGCTCACGTCATTGAAAGGTTGGGATCTTATTCAGTTACATGGGGGACGGGTTTTCACATAAAAATGCCGTTTATTGACAGGGTTGCCAGAGTTGTTATGTTAAAAGAACAGGTATTAAACTCGTTGCCACAACCCGTTATTACAAAAGACAACGTTACCGTTCAGATAGATACGGTGGTTTTCTTTCAGGTTACAGATGCAAAGCAATTTTCTTATGGAATTGACGACCCAATATCATCGATAGACTATCTGACGTCTACAACACTTAGGAATATTGTGGGAGAACTGGAATTGGATGAGACCTTAACGTCGAGGGATCTGGTGAATACGAAAATGCGCTCTTTACTGGACGAGGCGACAGATCGATGGGGAATAAAAGTAAACAGGGTCGAGTTAAAGAATATTATTCCGCCGAAGGAAATCCAAGATGCAATGGAAAAACAGATGAAAGCCGAGAGAGAACGACGCGAGTCCATACTCAGGGCCGAAGGGGAGAAAACATCGGTAGTTCTTGTTGCTGAAGGGAATAAGCAGTCGGCAATTTTGAACGCTCAAGCGGAAAAAGAGTCAGTGATATTGAGAGCGGAGGCGGCTAAAGAAGCCGCAATCAGAGAAGCTGAAGGCGAGGCTGAAGCCATCCGAAAGGTGCAGGAAGCCAAAGCTCAAGGGATAATAATGCTAAACAGGGCAGGCGTAACAAAAGGAGTTCTGACGTTAAGAAGCCTTGAGGCGTTTGAACATGCAGCTGACGGGAGAGCTACCAAGATAATAATCCCCTCTGATTTGCAGAATTTTGCCGGACTTGCGGCTTCTCTCAAAGAACTAATGAACGATAACAGTTGAGAGAAAGTATAATAAAGTACGTATAAGTCAAAAGCCTAGATGTTATCGCCTGAGAGCAATATATCCGCTACTTTTACGGACTCACCGGCGCCCATGGTTATAACTACATCGCCGGGGGCGCCTTTTTCTGATACATATTTAGCAATTTTATCAAACCCCCCGCCTATATGTATCGCATTTCCGCCCATTTGGACGATTCTATCGGCGAGTATCCCGGAGTTGACGTCGCCAGGGTCCTTCTCCCGCGCAGAGAAAATATCAGCAAGGACTGTTATGTCGGCAATTTTGAGAGCTTCTGCAAGCTCGTCCATAAAATATTCGGTTCGAGAGTATGTGTGCGGTTGAAAAACACAAATCAGCTTTGAGGAGCTGGTTATTTTCCGCCCAGTCTCAAGCGCGTATTTTATTTCCGATGGGTGATGCGCGTAATCGTCAATAATAGTCATACCGCGGAACACCCCTTTGCGTTCGAAACGCTTCTGGGCGCCATTGAACGCAGAGAGACCGTTACAGATATGAGTAGACGCGCAACCCGCGACATGACAGGTTGCAGCTGCGGCAAGAGCATTGTATACATTGTGCGCCCCCGGCGTATTAAGATGCACTTTTATTCGGTGTTTGGCGCTGGAATCATCAGATTTTGAGGCGCGTCGCTTAACAGAACCGAATCCGCTGGCGCCGCCCCCGAAACAGAGTTCGAATACCCCGCAATAATTTGAATCAAATTCCAGATTCTCCACATAAACACTGCACGTGCTTTGGGAGTTTTCGTTCATTCCGAAAAGTAACCACTTTTCCTTTTCATTTGTTGGCAGGCGGCTATATATATCAAGGCTGTTTTGATCATCACCGTTGGCGACCACAAACCCACCGGCTGGAACTTGTGTCGCAAACGTTCTAAACGCTTCCTTAAGATGTGAGATATCCCTGTAATAGTCAACATGATCCAGCTCAACATTTGTGATTACAGCAATATAAGGTCTTAACCGCAAAAAGCTTTCGCGGTACTCGCAGGCCTCTGTTACGAAATAATCACTGGAGCCTAACCTTGTGGCGCCGCCGATGGGGCTGTATTCTGCGCCTATATGTGCTGATGGGTCATACCCCGCCCTCATTAGGATTTCGGTTATCATCGACGTCGTTGTTGTCTTGCCGTGCGAACCGGAAACCGCTATTGACTTACTATAATTTGATGTTATCAGCCCAAGCAGTACAGCCCTTTCAATGCAAATTGCGCCGATCTCGATCGCTCGCTCCAGTTCAGGGTTACCCCTTCTGATAGCAGACGTGTATACAACAATATCCTGCTTCCCATCTTTGATATTATCCGCTCTGTTACCTTCGAAGATAGTGGCGCCCATCGCCTCGAGCCTTCTTGTTCTTTCAGACAGGTTGATATCTGAGCCTGAGACTGAGTATCCCATATGAAGGAGTAATTCCGATAGACCGCTCATGCTTATTCCGTTGATCCCGAGCATATGCACCCTGCTTATTGCGGGCGCGTCCGCGCTTTTATTTACGTACCCGCCAAATATATCCATAAATATTTCTCCCATTAATAGCGCTAAAAAATCCCTACCATAATTCAACCAAAACTCAAGCTTATCGTACATGGACTTGCTTTAACTCTGCGCTACATTTTATCACTTGGCAGCTAAAAAGCAAATTCGAATTGGATAATACACGTCATAGGATTTTTAACCTGGGATTTTTAACCTGGGATTTTTAACCCCAGTCAAATGACTAGAATTCTTAATTCTTAGTTCTTAATTCTTAATTCTAGTGGTTAAAATTTGTGGTTCTATTGTAGACATCTCCAGATTGGCGTGATATAGTATCAACGCAAAAACGCTAAGAAAGCTGATCAACGGACTATAACAGGCAAAAGTACACCAATGCGGGCTAACGCCCGCAACCCATGTCGGCTCGGCAAAGCGCGATTCCCCTCGCCTCGCGGGCGTGATGCGCTCACACTGCGCTATCGCGCGGCGATTGGTAACTTCCGGCTTAAACAACTCGCTTTTTATTGGCGTCATTGGGTCGTAAGTAACCAAATCAGTCGAAAGTAAAAAAGTTGACAAAAAAAACATGCTAAAGCAGACGAAAGTAAAAAAAGCCGACAAAAAAAATAGTCAAAAGAACACAAAAGTAAAAAAACGGACAAAAAAAGTAGGCGAATGAACACAAAATCAGACGAAAGTAAAAAAGCAAACAAAAAAAGCGGACAAAAGTAGACGAAAGTAATAAAAGCGGACAAAAAATGCAGATAAAAACGAACTAATAATTTATAGAATATTTGCCAAATATAACTTTTAGATATATAATGAATTGACTTATTCTATATATTATGTATAAAGAGGGAAAGTGGTGAATGATTTAAGTGTGGCCGAGCTATACTTGAAGAAATTTCACAATTCATTTGGAAGGTGGAGCAGAATCAATGGAAATCACAGATGTCCGGATCAGGAGAATTGACATTGAAGGAAAGATGAAAGCTGTCGTATCGGTCACATTGGATAATCAGTTTGTCATTCATGACATTAAGATCATTGAAAGTCAAAATGGATTATTCATTGCCATGCCCAGCAGGAAAACGCCAGACGGCGAATTCAAAGATATTGCTCATCCGATCAATGCTGAGACCAGGGAGATGCTGCAATCAGCAATTCTCGGAAAATACGAGAAAACATCCGGCGAACAGGTTGAAATGGCGGAATAAGTTTTAGAGATATTTGCTTTTCTCGGGGGCGCCTATCTTTCAAAGAGAGACGCAAAATTAATAAGTTGATACAGCGGCGATGCTGATGATTGGGAATTGACATCGAACGTTTTGTCGTATGTTTCTTTATGGGTTGAGTTCAGTGGAGATTGTGCCATTGTGGAGCGTTTTCTTGCTCTACCGCTTATACTAGTGAGGATTGTTAGCCGTACTAGCGGTGATAAGCTCTAATCATCAAAAATTAAATACATATTTGTTCTACTGTAATATGCAGCAATAATATCCTGACATAGTCATGGGTCAAACGCGCTTTATTTGTTCTTGAAAAACTTCCGGAATAATGAGAGAATAAAAATAAGGGGGAGTAAAGATCATGATTTATCACGGGAAAGAAATAAAGATATTTTCCGGCAATTCAAACAGGGAAATGGCTTGGGAGATAGCGCAGATATTGGGAGTATCCCTGGGAATCGCAACAGTGGGCAAGTTCAGCGACGGAGAGATAAGCGTGAGTATAGGCGAGGTTGTCAGAGGAGCTGATGTGTTCGTAATCCAGTCGACATGCGACCCCGTCAACGAGAACCTTATGGAACTCCTTATAATGATTGATGCGTTAAAGCGGGCCTCCGCCGGCTGCGTAACTGCTGTAATGCCATACTTCGGTTATGGGAGGCAGGACAGGAAGGCAAAAGCCAGAGACCCCATTTCGGCAAAACTAGTCTCAAATCTCTTGACAAGCGCCGGCGTTGACAGGGTACTAACAATGGATTTCCACGTTCCTCAGATTCAGGGGTTTTTTGATATTCCTGTTGACCATTTGGAGGGAGGCCGGGAACTGGCGCAATATTTCTTCAAGGCGCTCCCGGATTTGGACAGCGCAGTCGCCGTATCTCCTGACGCCGGTAGCGCAAACAGAACCAGAAAGTTTGCACAGTATCTTGACCTGCCCATAGCTATTGTTGATAAGCGAAGACCGGCTCATAACGTGGCAGAGATCGTAAATATTATTGGAGATGTAAAAGGCAAAGTTTGTATTATTATCGATGATTTGATAGATACAGGCGGGACTGTCATCAATACAGCCAATATGTTAATGGAGTATGGGGCGACTGATGTTTACGCGACTTGTTCGCATGGCGTTTTATCAGGTAATGCGGTAAGTCAATTCAGTGAATCATGCATAAAAGAGCTTGTTCTATTGAATACGATTCCACTGCCGGAGGGGAAAAAGAACCCAAAATTCAGGCAACTGTCTGTTTCAAAGTTGTTTGCCGAAGCTATTGACAGGATATACGGGTGTAGATCGATAAGTACGCTGTTTGATAGGAGGCAGATAAGATTCGACAAGTAGAATTGAAAATGTCTACGAGATTATATGGATCATAATTAGTGAGGCGGGAGATTTGTGTAATGCTGGCGACGGTGTATTTAAGCCGCGATACAGCCTGTCGGCGTTTGTGGCGGGGGGCGTGGCCGGGTGAGATTGTCCGGCCCTGATATAAATATATGTTCGGACATGAGAAGAGAGCCAAGGGTGTTTATGTGATTGCCGGATTAGGTAATCCCGGGAAGCGATATGAAAATACCAGGCACAATGTGGGATTTTGCGCCGTGGATTGTATTTCACGGCGTTTTAATGTTGCCTTTAAAAAGGTCAGGTTCGATGGCGACATCACTGAGATAATGCACCAAGGTAAAAAGATAATATTGGTAAAACCGTTGACGTACATGAACAACAGCGGAGATTGCATCAGGAAAGTCACTAGGTTTTACAAGCTCAGTCTTGAGTGCCTTGTCATTATATATGACGACATAGATATACCGGTCGGAACGCTAAGAATTAGGCAATCTGGAGGCGCCGGAACTCACAACGGAATGAGGTCTGTTATTGACGAACTTGGCGACGAGGGTTTCCCGAGGATAAGAATTGGCATAGGTAAACCGCCGGACTATTTTGATCTAAAAGACTATGTTCTCACCGGGTTTTCGGATCATGAGAAACTTGAAGCCGAGAGGATGATATCTGAAGCTGCCATTGCGGCGATAGACATTGTCGAGTTTGGCGCGGAGAAATCAATGAACCTGCACAATTCGCGCAAATTGTGATTCTTAGCGGTAGGAGCAGCGGTAGGAGTAATTGAATGATTGACGGAACTCTTCTTGCGTTGCCGGTTAATTCAGTTGATATTAATAATATTTGTCGCGACATAGCCGGGGGGGATTGCCTGATTTTTGTCAGTGGGCCATCCGAGGCGCAGAAATCACATTTTCTTGGCGCGATCTCAGCCAGGAGCCATAGCAAATTCTTGTTTATAGCATCAAATGAATTTGAAGCTCAGAGACGCTATGAGGATTTCAGCGCACTTTTTGGCAAAGGAGTTATCCGCTTTGCTGCGCGCGATATAATCCTTCATGATGTGGAAGCCAGAAATTACGATCAGATATTTACCCGGCTTCGCACGCTTGACAGAATACTGCGCGGCGATTACCAGGCAATTGTTACAAGTATAGAGGCTGCTTCTCAGCTTCTGCCGCATCCGATTGAGTATCACAAAATGATTATGAAAATCGAAAATGGAGGCGTTCTTGACTTGAGGGCTGCTGTTTGCAGGCTTATCGATATGGGCTATGAAAACACTGGCAGGGTCGAGTCAAAAGGGACGTTTGCCGTGAGGGGCGGTATATTGGACGTATTCCCTGTGAACTCGGATCTGGCTGTAAGAGTTGAGTTGTTTGACGATGAGATCGACTCGATCAGGTATTTTGATATCCTGACCCAGCGTTCCCTTGAATCAATCAAAGGGCTCAGGATCATTCCGGCGAGGGATACGTTCTATCACAGCGATGACTATCCGGAAATCAAAGCCCGTATTATTGACGAAATTAAAAAAAGTGCCGTTGCGGCGGACTATGTGGCTGGTGATTTAGAGAAATTTGAGACGTCGCGCTATTTTGCGGGAATCGACCGGTACATAGCTTATATGTATAAGGACTCTTGTCTGTTAGATTACGTGAAAGGCGCTGCTGAAGACGCCGAAGACGCCGATTGCGTTGAAAGCGCCGAAGACGCAGAAGACATTGATTGCGTAAAAAGCGCCGAAGACGCCGAAGACGTCGATTGCGTTGAAAGCGCCGAAGACGCCGAAGACGTCAAAGACTCTGAATATGCCCGGGATGCCGAACGCGGCGAACACGCCAAGAGTGCTTTGGACGCCGCGTGCGCTACGAGCGCCACGAGCGTTACGAGAGCCACAAGCGCCGCGAGCGCCACGAGCGCCACGAGCGCCACGAGCGCCACGAGCGCCATTGTATTCTTTGATGAACCGGCGAAGAGTTTGAGACGGCTTGATGACGCCATTGTTGAACACGCAGAAATTTGCGGTGACTTTATGGAGCGGGGGAGGATGCTTCGCGAATCATATAGGATCAGACTTGACTCACATCAGTTTACAAACAAGCTGCCCACGAACAGGTTGATATCGATCAGTTCTATGAAAACGGTGCAGGACATGGAACTCTTCAATTACAGAAAAATATATAACATATCGGGGCGTGTCCTACAATCGTACAGAGGAAATGTTGGTCTGCTCCGCGAGGAAATAATGGGAAGGCTCCGGGATAAATGGCTGGTGGTTTTACTGGTCGGCAACAGGGTCAGGGGTGATAGTGTCGTGTCCGTGCTGCAAAAGGACGACGTTCAGTGCAGATGGATAGGCGACGCAGGCTCTGTTTCTACACCTACGCCCACACCCTTGTCCTCACCCTCGACCACGTTTGCGCCCACGCCAACGATTACGTCAACGCCAACGATTACGCCAACGCCCACACCCACGCCTACTCCTACGCCCACACCCTTGTCCTCATCCTCGACCACGTTTGCGCCCGCGCCAACGATTACGTCAACGCCAACGATTACGCCCATGCCAATGCCCACACCCACGCCTACGCCCACGCCCACACCCACGCCAGGCGGTGACCCTATTGAAGGGACCAAACCCGCACACGGAGTAAAGACCGAGTCCGGAGCCAAGACTGCTCAAGGTGCAAAACCCGCGCTCATTATCAAACCTGCTCGCGGTGTGATTAATCTGCTCATTGGCGGTCTCTCCACGGGTTTTGAATACCCGCGCGAAAAGCTCATGGTAATTAGCGACAGGGAATTCCAAGCATACGAGCGACACAAGAAAAAGGCGCCCCGCCCAAAAAAAGGAGCAAAGATTGAGTATTTTACCGATTTGAACCGCGGGGATTTTGTTGTGCATCAAACCCACGGAGTAGGCGTATTCGTTGGTCTCGATCAGCTTGTTGTGGAAGGCGTTACGCGGGATTATCTTAAGCTGCGGTATAAAGGCGGCGACTTTTTATACATTCCCGCAAATCAGTTGGATCTTGTCCAGAAATTCATCGGGAGCGACGCCAGAACTCCAAAGATAAACAGTCTTGGGGACACTGAATGGAGCCGAACAAAACGGAAAGTTAAGGAGTCGCTAAAAAAACTTGCAACAGAGATGATATTGATGTACGCCAAGAGGCGAGAGATAAAGGGATTTCAGTACTCTCGAGACACAGTTTGGCAAAGAGAGTTTGAAGAAATGTTCCCTTATGAGGAGACAGACGACCAAATACAAAGTGTTGAGGAAATCAAAAAGGACATGGAATCGCACACGCTTATGGACAGGTTGCTGTGCGGTGATGTAGGGTTCGGTAAGACGGAGGTCGCCGTAAGGGCGGCGTTTAAGGCGGCGATTGACGGCAAACAAACGGCGTTTCTGGTCCCCACCACTGTTTTGGCGCAGCAGCATTATAATAATTTCCAGGAGAGATTTAAGGATTTCCCGATATCAGTAGATGTCATCAGTAGATTTAGAACCGCTTCTGAGCAGAGGAGAATTATTGAGGATCTCCAAAAAGGTCATATTGACATTCTTATCGGAACCCACAGGATGTTAAATAAGGACATTCACTTTAAGGATTTGGGACTGTTGGTGGTTGACGAGGAACAGAGATTCGGAGTCGCCCATAAGGAAAAGATCAAGAAACTCAAGCCGGATGTAAGCGTGTTGTCATTGAGCGCCACTCCGATACCCAGGACGCTTCATATGTCTATGACAAAAATCAGGGATATAAGCGTTCTGAAAGATCCGCCTGAGGACAGGTTCCCCGTACAGACATTTGTGATGGAGTATGACAGTGAAGTTGTGCGCGACGCAATCCACAGAGAAGTGGCGCGAGGCGGGCAGGTTTTTTATCTATACAACAGCGTGCGCGGGATCGATATCAAAACGATGCAGTTGAGGGAGGCGTTCCCGGGCGTAAACATTGACTTTGCCCATGGCCAGATGGCGACGAGGGAACTTGAAGATGTTATGATGGCGTTCGTCAAGCATAAGTTTGACGTGCTTGTATGCACGACAATAATCGAGTCAGGGCTTGATATGCCAAATGTGAATACGATAATTGTAGAGGATGCCGATAAAATGGGACTTGCCCAGCTCTATCAACTCAGGGGGAGAGTGGGCAGATCAAACAGGATCGCCTATGCCTACATAACGTACAAGAGAGACAAAGTAATAACCGAAGAGGCGGAGAAGCGCCTCAAGGCCATCAGGGAGTTCACAGAGTTGGGCGCAGGTTTTAAAATCGCGCTGAGGGACATGGAGATCCGGGGAGTCGGCAACTTGTTGGGCGCCGAACAACATGGGCATATGGAGAGCGTCGGCTATGACATGTACTGCAGGTTGCTCGATCAGGCTGTCAGGGAGTTGGCGCGCGAAAGGGACAAATTGTCAGGCCTGGACGGCTCAGACAGGGCGTCGAGTGGCTCGTTTGGCGACGACAGGCTGGAGAGCGAGGATAATTCGGTCGCGCCGGGCGGCGCGAACATTGCGAACAATGTGGACAATGCGGACAAACCAGGATATGCAGTCGATGTGACCGGAGCGGGCTATGCAGGCGGTGCGGTCGGAGTGTCAGACGCGTATGGAGTGTCAGACGTGTATGGAGTGTCAGACGTGTATGGAGTGGCTGTAGCAGGCGTGGATGGTGCGAAAAGACCGGCTGGAGCGGAAGGCGCATATCGAGTGGATGGCGTTGACGGATCGGGAGGCGCGTATAGAGTAGCAGGCGCGGACGGCGCTGATAGATTTGACAAATTTGCGGACACAGACGGCGCTGAAAACGGAATCAGTGAAATATCGATAGAAATAAAAGTAAACGCGTTTATCAGCGGCAAGTACATAGAAGACGAGGCTGAGAGGCTGGAAATGTATCAGAAGATTGCCGCCGTCAGGGAAGACAGGGATGTTTCTGATGTGCTGGATGAGATTACAGATAGGTACGGGGATCCCCCAGTCGAAGTTAAGAACCTGCTTGCGGTGGCTAGGATCAAGGCATTGGCGGCTTTGTGCGGGTTCTCCTCGATATTGGAAAAGAACGGATCAATTACTATAAATTTTTCAAAGTTTGCGGCTGTGGATATGGGAAGGATCGCGGCCATTATGTCTAAGTACAAGGGCCGGATTCTGTTTAACGCCGGCGTTAACCCATATTTTGTCCTGAAACTTCCAGCCATCAATGACATGAATCCCCGGGCTGACAGCAGCCCGTACGCTGTATCTGAAAACCGCCCGCTACGCATAACCGGCAACAGTTCGCTATCCTCCGGCAACAATTCGCTATCCTCCGGCAACAATTCGCTATCCCCCGGCAACAGTCCGCTATCCTCCGGCAACAGTTCGCTATACTCCGGCAACAGTCCGCTATCCCCCGGCAACAATTCGCTATCCCCCGGCAACGGCGGCAACCACCCGCCGCCCAATACCGGCGTTAGTTCGCCACTCTTGGCCAGTGACTGGCTGTACTGCGGCGACGACATACTATATTCTATACAGGAATTTTTGGCCTACTTTTTAAATGCCAGACGGACGAAGGCTACTAATAACTAAACGGTATGATGATAAATGAAATCTTTGAACGTACTGTTTGCTGTCTCAATTATTTATATAGAGGAGGTTTTTGAATGGGGTTGTTTAATAAGCCTAAAAAGAAAAACAAAAATGAAATTAATAATACGGTACTGAAAGAAAATCTCGGTAATGCCGCAATGTCAACATTGGCGCAAGGCGTAGATTATGATGAATTGTCGGGATTGACGATTGAGTTCGGGTATTTGTTTGATATTGACGGACGCGGAATTGAAGCGTTATTCAAAGCTGCAACAGATAAAGGGACGTTTTATTTTGCAGTTCAAAAAAATTCGCTAATGAGAATCAATATTACCGAAGATATGTTTGTAATTACTACCGAACAATTTTTGGAAGCACATGGTTGACATAATAAGCAGAACCGAAATCACGGCGATAAATCCGCCATAATGCATGAAAATTTAGATTATCTGAGTTGAAAATTAGTGGCTATCAAGGTATATTTGTTTTCGGTATATTTGTTTTCAAAGTAAGAGGATTTTGCGACTAAATTACGAAATTTTATATTCGATATACTATATGCTCGGAGGAAAGGTTGATGGTTTTTAAGAGATCGGTAGAAGCATGGGTATCTGTTTTTTTGATTTGCTTGTTTGTGGGCGGTATTTTAGGGCTGATTACAGGCTTAAACTCAGGGAAATGGCCCCTGGCTTTGTCAGGTTCGGTGCTTTTGCTGGGCAGTATCAGTATGTCCGTTTTTATATTCAAAAGTGCAAAATATTACCTAAGAGATGATTATTTACACATAAGAGGCGTCAACTATGGTTATTGGACAGATGAAAAAATTGCGTATAAAGACATTTTCTTTGTGTGCACATCGACGTATGCAAAAGTCCTTTTCTTTAACATTATCTACTGGCGCAATACACAGGCGAGAACAATAGAAATTCCGGCGCCTTCACGGCATGTTGCCAACAATCAAGCGCAGAAAATGCTTGAATGCATTAGGGAAAAAGTTGCAGAGACAGACCAATCGCATATCATATCCTCCAAGTTTATGGAAAAATGGTCAAATACTGTAACCGTTGATTGGGCTTCTTGTTTATTCTATGATGAATCGCAATGTCGAAACGACGTTTTTATCGCCTTAATTCATGATGGTAACCGAATGATTCTACTTGGGAATTGCCATCGCATTCATCGCGATACAGTTGTCCAAATAGTACCTCTAATGGTAGTAAATAAAGAGTATGTTCAGTGCAGTATTTTTGACATAGCACATGTAGATTACGCTACACTGGAAGAAGCAGTTAATGACTTAAGAGAAAATGCCGATGGGAAAGTGGTGCGTGTGATTGATTGTATCGCAGAAGATTTGCGTACCTTGCCACGGGATTTTCGCAGTTTGCGCAAATCGCAGGGTGTGAATAAGCATTAAGCCGATGGCGGAACAAACATGCACCGCGCGAATAGCGCGGTGCGAGCGCATCGCGCTCGTGAGGCGAGGGGAACCGCACTTCGCCGAGCCGACTTGGGTTGGGCTGCAGGCTTTAGCCCGCATTGGTAAATAATTGAACTTTTAGTGATTAAATTAAATAAGTTTTAGTAATTAGTAATTAATTCAAGTTTTAGTAATTAATACTTGACAAAGACGCCATATTCCTATACATTAAAACCATACAAAGGCGAAGACGGGGAGAAAGATATCCTCACTCAGCATATCCGGTTGAAACGCCGGTTTACAGAGATACTGCGGTTACGTTTCGGTAAAAAGCTTTCTTGATGTTTGCCGGGCGCTTTGGTGCAAGCAGGTGCTGACGGATGTTAATACACCCTTGAGCTGATGTCCTGATTTTTAAATAGTAGGGACATACGGGCGCCCTCCGTTATTTGGGCAGGGGTTATTTGATCCCACTAAGTGGCGGTTTTTACCGCAATCAGGGTGGTACCGCGGAAGTGTCTGTTTAAGGGTTTTTGGTTAGCCTTTTTGGAGCCAGATTATCTTCGGAAGCTTTCGTCCCTGAGTAAGTTTTGCTTGCTCAGGGACGAAAGCTTTTTTTGCGCCATTTACAGCGCTCGCTCTCGGGCTCAAGCGAAATATATTAATTGGGGGAGGTGAGAAAAAGAGCGCGTCCGTTATCGACGTTCATGTGTGACGCGGGAACGGTTCAATTGGCGCAGTTAGCGGTTGGTAGGATTGGAGTTTAACAAAAGCGGTTGGTAGGATTGTAGCTTAACAAAAGCGGTTGGTAGGATTGGAGTTTAACAAAAGCGGTTGGTAGGATTGTAGCTTAACAAAAGCGGTTGGTAGGATTGTAGCTTAACAAAAATTGACCCTGTTGTATGTTCTTGACAAAAAAATCTGTAGATTCTTAAGGAGGCTAATTAGATGTCGATACTGCACGAAAGATGGAAACAAGAAGGAAAATGGGAATGGGAGCGCGACCGGAGCGTACTGTTCGTCGTTGATATGCAAAACGACTGGGTCGGCGGCGCCGGGTCACAGACAACCAACGAGGCAACCATGATGGTTCCCAAGATAAAAAAACTGATCGGCAAATGCCGGGAATTGAGCGTGCCGGTCATATATACGCAGCAGGAGACGAATCCCCTTTACAACCCGCTCGAAGTCGCGGCGATTCCCAGTCTTCAAAACTCAAAACGGCGCAAGGGTTTAAAAGAGTATGAAATCTATCATGAGCTGGCGCCGGAGCCGGGCGACGTCATCATACAAAAGCGCCGCTTCAGCCCATTTTATGGGACGGATCTGGATATCATCCTGGCTAATATCCGCGGCAAAACAAATCCGGTTGACACGATAATCATCTGCGGCACCATTATTAACGTGTGCTGCGAAGCCCTCGCGAGGGACGCGTTCTATCGGGATTACAAAGTCATTATGGGCTCTGATGTCTGTGCGGCGCTTACAGAGGAGTCACGCCAGGCGACGCTTGTGAATATGAGGCTCTTTGGCATGGCCATGGATTGTGAATCCATAATAAGGGCGCTGGATAATGGAAAAGGATAATGTACCACAAGGGATAACATATCAAAATAGTTTAAATAGTTTAATAGTTTAAATGGTTTAAATAGTTTAAATAGTTTAATTATATAGTTTAATTATAAAGGAGCTAAGTTATGTCTCAATCAAATTTTGAATACCGTTTCCGCGACGCGGACGAAAGCCCGGAAAAACCAGCGGAATACAGACGCACTATAGAGAGCGGCATGATTGTCGAGCGGGATCTTCCCGTACCTTTGCGCGACGGGGTAGAACTTTGCGCCGATCTTTTCCGGCCGGTTGATGAAAAACCCGTACCGCCTATAATTGCCTGGACTCCTTATGGCAAGCATGTACCGCTACGGCCTGAGCGATACCTCAACTGCGGATTAATCTATCAAGATGTTTCGCCATATACGGCTTTTGAGGCGCCGGATCCCCTGTATTGGGTGGCGCACGGATACGCCGTCCTGGTGGTGGAAATTCGCGGTACCTGGAAATCCGGAGGTGACGCGCTGTTTGTCGCGCCGGAGGAACGGTATGATTTTTACGATGTAATTGAATGGGCGGGAACGCAACCCTGGAGCAACGGAAAGGTTGGGCTGTCCGGTGTTTCCTATTTAGCGCTCATGCAATGGCGTGTGGCGGAACTCAACCCACCCCACCTTGCCGCGATTAATCCATGGGAGGGTTGGACGGACACCTACCGGGAAGTGGCGTTCCACGGCGGTATTCCCGACAGTTGGTTCTGGCCCGCGCTGATGCGCCGCTGGGGCGCCGGATTGAACAGGCTGGAAGATCTTGCTGCCGAGAACAGGGAGCATCCTTTCTATGATGACTACTGGCTGTCAAAAACAGCAGATCTCGAAAAAGTAACCACCCCCGCCTTTGTTGTGTCCAGCTGGACCGACCAGGGACTCCACACAAGAGGTACGCTCAAGGGCTTTGAACGGATCTCTTCAAAAGAAAAGTGGTTGGACATCCATGCGGACAAAAAATGGAGGCATTATTATCTTCCGGAAAGCCTGACGCGGCTCAAGGTCTTTTTTGATCATTTCCTGAAAGGAATTGACAACGAGATTTCCCAGTGGCCGAAGGTACGGCTCATGGTAAGGGATCGGCATCTGGTAGGTTCTATAAAGCATGAGGCCAGCTGGCCGCTCGATAACACTGATTACCGTAAACTCCATCTGAACGCCGCCTCGGGCACTTTACAAAATAGCCTACCCTCTCCGGCGGAGACAAGCTACGCTCCCCTTGAAGCTGATAAGGGGCCGCATGAGGCGACGTTCGACTATAAGTTTGAGAAAACCACTGAACTTGTCGGTCACATGAAACTGAAACTATGGGTAGCGACCGAAGACGCGGATGACATGGATTTGTTTGTCGCAGTCCAGAAGTTTGATTTCCAGGGCAACGAAGTAACCTTCCCTTATTTTATGCAGTTTGACGATGGCGCAGTTGCTCTTGGCTGGTTACGCGTTTCACACCGCGAACTCGATCCGGCTCAATCAACTCCGCATCAGCCTGTATTGCTGCACAAACGGGAACTGAAACTCAAGCCCGGTGAAATTGTTCCGGTGGAGATTGAGATTTGGCCGTCAGGTACCGTTTTTCATCCCGGAGAAACTCTCCGTGTGTTGATCCAGGGCAGTGATGTGAGAAAATACGATAAGAAATGGGCTATGTATTGCCGTCATGAAAATACAGTAAACCGGGGCCGGCACGTTATTTATAGCGGCGGGGAACATGACTCCCATCTTTTGGCGCCGGTGACAGCGGAGTACTGATTATATTCGACAGGTTGTATACGACTGATTATATTTGACAGATTATATTCGACAGGTTGTATACGACTGATTATATTTGACAGATTGTATTCGACAGGTTGTATACGACTGATTATATTTGACAGATTGTATTCGTTAGAAGCAAGGGGACGGGTTTACGCTTCAAGCAGAATAACCGTCCCTCTGCTATCCTAAATCGGAATGGAGTAATTATTATGAGAGCACCTGTTATTGATGTCCACACCCACATGCTGAGTGAGGAGTTCCTGAATGTGCTGAAGGAACAAGGCGGACCCAAATATTCTGTCGAGGATGTACCGACGCTGACGGGCCTCCGCCCGGCGATCCATAAAAACGGAGCGATGTTCATGACTGTCTTTGAGGAAATGTTCAATTACGACCTGAGAATCCGCAACATGGACAAGGCGCGGGTCGATGTCGCCATAGTCTCTCTGACTTGCCCGAATGTCTACTGGGGGGAGGCAAGCATCAGCGTGGGCACGGCGCGGTTGATCAATGATAATATGGCCTATGAGCAGAGCAGGCGCCCGGACAGGATACGCTTTTTATGTTCCCTGCCGTGGCAATTTGCGGATTTGGCTGTAGAAGAGTTGGAACGGGCAGTTTCTATCGGCGCTGTGGGCGTCATGGTTCTGGCTAATATAGATGAGAAAGAGCTCATTGATCCTTGCTTCGCACCTGTCTGGGAGGCAATAGATCGTCACGCCCTGCCGGTTTTGGTGCACCCTACTATGCCTCCGGGTTCGGATTTTATGAATCTGAACAGATTTCATCTGGCTGCTTCAACCGGATTCCTGATTGACACTACCCTGGCCATATCTAAAATGTTAATGGATGGGTTTTTCGATCGTTTTCCAAACTTGAAAATAATAGCCGCGCACGGCGGAGGAACGATACCATATACGATCGGCCGGCTCGACAGAATCTGGGAAGCCGTCCCGGCGGGAAGGGAAAAGATCAGCCGCCCGCCAAGCTCGTATATGCCGCAAATCTACGCCGATGCCGTCGTCTACCGGCAAAGCGCGCTCCAGCTTTGCGTCGCTGAATTCGGCGAGGATAATGTGATGTATGGTTCGGATTATCCTCATAATATCGGCGATATGGCGGGATGCCTTTCGCGTGTGGAGGCGCTGGCAGCGGGAGCGCGTGACAAGATAAGAAGTAAAAACGCTGTCAGGATTTTCAATTTTTAATTTGTAACGCAACACACCTTGAAAAATATTTTTGAAAGGAAATACACATTTTTGAAAGGAAATGCACACTATGATTAAAAACCGCTGGTTTATTTTATTCGTCGGGGTTTTACTGATGTTAGCCGCGGGGATTGTTTACGCCTGGAGCGTCATGGCTTCACCGATTCTCAAGGAATTTGACTCCTGGACCGGCGCGCAGATTTCCCTGGCCTTTACCATCATGATGATTGCGTTTTGTGTCGGGAACATCGTATCAGGGTTTTTGCAAAAAAAATCTACCCCGCGCGTATTTATCCTTATTGCGGGAGCGCTATTTCTTGTCGGGTTTTTTCTCGCTTCCCGTATTAGCACGCTCAACGGGCTGTACCTGAGCTTCAGCGTATTATGCGGAATTGGCTCGGGCTTGGCGTACAACACGACAATGGCGGTAATAGGGAGATGGTTCCCCGACAGAATGGGGCTCATTAACGGCATAATCTTAATGGGCTTTGGTTTCAGCGCCTTTATCGTCGGAATATTATATCAGGCGTACACGCCGCCCGCTATTGGCGGATGGCGGAATTCCTTTGTGTTCATGGGCATTGTGATTTTTGTCGTGTTTGTAATTTGCTCGTTTTTATTGGTAAGGCCAGGATCCGACTATAAGCCCCCATCATCCGCGAAAAGCAAAATTAAGCGCGTCAATCCGGTTGCCATTGAAGCCAGCCCGGGGGTATTACTGACGCGTCCGCAATTTTGGCTGCTTTATGGATGGTGCGTACTTATCAACGCCGCTTCGTTAGCCTTGGTATCGCAAGCCAGGTTTATTGGAAACCAGTTTGAAACAACCATAATAACTGCCGCCACCATCACAACCGTAGTTGGATTGATTTCCATTTTCAACTCCGTTGGCCGCGTGATTCTCGGTCAGCTTTATGACGCTGCGGGCCGCGGCGTCACTATGCTGGTAACCACCTGCCTTCTCATACTTTCCGGTTGCGTGTTGCTTTTTGCCCTCAGTTCAAACAACTTCGTTTTTCTGACTGCCGGATTCATCATAGGAGGTATGGCTTATGGCGGGGTGACGCCAACCATAGCCGCTTTCATGGGTTCCTATTTCGGCATGACGCACTATGCGGCAAATATGTCCATAATCGCCACCGTACTTATTCCATCCTCTTTCGGCAGCGCTGTCGCAGGGTCACTGCATGACGCCAGCAAGTCGTATCAAAGTACTGTCTACATGATGATCGTTTTGGGAGTCGTGGCGGTTGTCACTTCAATGCTTATCTCCCTGGCTGATAAGAATGCGTCAATAAAGAAATATAATGGCGCCATAAAACTGGAGTAATTTAGAGAAATCATCGTTAACCTGATAAAATAAAATTACTTGAAAGGCAGGTTACGATGATTAAAAAAACGAATTACAGGTATAAGGGGTTGCGAAAATATGCGATCCCTTATTTTTTTGCCCTGCCACTAATACTATATTTCTTTTTCCACTATTACTATATTACTTTTCACAATTGATATTTTTTTAGCATTGCGTTATAATATCTGTGTTATTCAGAGGTTACTTCAATGTGATTATATCTAAGTTAGGAGAATGAAAGTGAGCGGCAATAAAAACCCAAATATGAAAAGTGAAAAAGGTAAAATCAGCGGGAAGACGAAGAAAGTGATGAGCCCTTCGGAGGCAAGGCTTCAAAAGAGCGCTAAAGATGAACAAATTATCAAGATCATTAAAATCATTTTTGTTTCTGTTATCATTTTAGCGGTGGCAGGTACTATTACAGGCGTTGTTCTCGCAGCTTACAAACCGCCGGTGGCGTGGTTTGGCAGAGAGAGGGTGACTATACCTGAGTTTAATTACTTCTTGTCTGAAGCCAAAGCGCAATTACAACAACAAAATATCGCAGATTACTCTGATGAAGAGAGTTACTGGCTATCCAATATCGGAGGAATGACTCTCATCGAGCATGCAAAAGAAAACGCGCTTATAAACGCGCGGGATACAAAGGTGGGCGCCGCTAAAGCGAAGGAGCGAGGCATATCACTGACTGACGAGGAGAAAAACAGCGTAAATTCTGTAATAGACAGTATGATCTCATCTGCGGGCGGCGATAGGGTATTGGCGGGTGTAAACATAAAAGCCGCCTATGGCGCCACGCTTAATGAAATCCATAAAATATACGAACAAATGTATTTAAGTCAGAGCCTCATGAGGGTTATGGCCGATGAGATAGTTGTCACGGATGAAGAGGCTGAGGCGAGGTACAACGCGGATATTGTAAATTATGACACTGTCACTGTCAGGCATATCCTTATCTCTATGTATGGTACTGAAGAAGACCCGAGAACAGAGGAACAGTCTGCTGTCCTCGCTTATGAAACACTGGCCAGAGTGGATGCCGGAGAGGACTTTGCCGAGTTGGTGCTGGAACTGTCCGAAGATGAAAATTCGTTAGGCACTGGCGGTGAGTACACTTTCTCCAGAAATGACGGTTTTAGCGAGCCCTTTGTGGAATGGGCGTTCGCGGCGAGTGTCGGTGAAACAGGAGTCGTAGAAGCTGAATACGGCTATCATGTCATGAGGTTGGAGAGCAAGCAGATACAGACGTTTGAAGATGCAAAAGATAACGTGATCCTTGTAATCAAGAATGAAATTCTGTCCAATCAAATAGACGAATGGGCGAGCGATCCCAAATATGAGACTCGTCTCAACGATAGGGTGTATCAGGAGATATCCTGGAATACTCTATAATTGGATAGCATTTGTTGCTCTTTTTGCACATATTACGTTGTTTCATGCTAACAAATGACCCCGCCGCCGATCAGCGTGACGCCAATGCAAAACCTGACAGGCTTGTATATTGATGTCGGAAATAACCAGTTTGCTTTTATAAAGGGCCTTTATCAAAATCGTCATTTTCTCCAAGTATGCTCTTACTCTTACTCTTATTCTTATCGTTATTCGTATTAGCGACATATAAGGGTTTGTTTTTTGTCGCGCCAAACTCTTTTCTCTGTCCCACCGTGTAGAAACATAAACCTTTAATCTGAATTTTCCATTTCCATTGTAACGCATCGTCAGCATTATAGGCGTTGTTATTTTCACATTGGAGTCTAATTGCTGATTCATATTTTTATCACAAGGGAATTATAACTGCTTATTGGTGTAAGTATCTATCGCTTGAATAACAATCACATATTTGAACGCAATATGTTAATTAACAGGCATTTTGTGGTAATAATATGAATAAGAGGTGAATGACAATGGACTTTAGAGAAAAGACAAAACGAAAAAAATCGAAATTGGCGGTTGTGGCGCTGATACTCGCATTTGGGCTGATAATCATAATACCGAGCGGTTGTGCAGATCAGGCGACGGCTGATTCTGACGGCAGGATGAATATCGTAACTACGACTACAATGCTATATGATATGGCAGTTTCTATCGGGGGCGATCATATAAACGCCACCGCTTTGATGGGGCCGGGTATTGACCCGCACCTCTACCAAGCCAGCGCCGGAGACGTGACGAAAATGCAAGATGCGGATGTTGTCATTTATAATGGTTTGCATCTTGAAGGCAAGATGGGGGATATTTTTGCGTCTTTGTCCACTTCAGGGCGCAACATCATTTGCGCGGAGGATGGGATTGATGATTCCATGCTGTTGTCGGATGAGTTTAACCCCGATATCCATGACCCGCACATCTGGTTTAACGTCACAATTTGGAAAGACGTCGCTAAACACGTTGCTGCGCGATTGATCGAAATCGACCAGGACAATGCTGATATCTATTCTGCAAATTTGATAAGCTATCTGGCTGAGTTGGATAGTTTGGAACAGTATATAAAAGGACGCATAGAAGAAGTACCGGAGAATCAGCGCGTGCTGGTCACCGCACATGATGCGTTCCGGTACTTTGGCGGCGCGTATGGTTTTGTGGTCATGGGGTTGCAGGGAATCAGCACCGATGCGGAAGCTGGTTCAGCGGATGTGAGCAACCTTGCGTCGTTTATTGCTGAAAATCAAATCAAGGCAATTTTTGTGGAATCCTCTGTGCCGCCGAGAAATATTGAGGCGTTGCAGGCGGCGGTAAAAGCGCGCGGTTTTGAAGTTGAGATTGGAGGGGAGCTGTATTCCGATTCTCTCGGAGATGAATCTTCCGGTCATGACACCTATATTCTCACGTTCAAAGCCAATATTGACACTATTGTTGATGCTTTGAAATGAAGGAGAGAACGATATGATAAAAGATAATCATGATGATTATGATGATTATGCAGTCGAAGTCCATGACCTGACTGTTGCTTATGGCACAAAGCCTGTTCTTTGGGATATAGATCTTAGCATACCAACCGGGAAGCTGGCGGCAATAATAGGGCCAAACGGAGCGGGTAAAACAACGCTCATCAAAGCTATGGTGGGCCTCATCAAGCCGGTATCCGGAGGGGTTGACTTTAGTGATAAAGAAATAAAAAACGGCAGGCTAAAAAACAAAATCGCCTATGTGCCACAGAGCGGCAGTGTGGATTGGGATTTTCCGGCAACCGTCCTCGATGTGGTAATGATGGGCAGATATGGGCATTTAGGGTGGTTCAAGCGCCCGGGAAACGCGGACAAAAGCATGGCGCTGGAAACGCTGGAGAGCGTAGGTATGCGAGATTATGCCTCGCGCCAGATCAGCCAATTGTCCGGCGGTCAACAGCAGCGGGTATTTTTAGCGCGGGCGCTTATCCAGCAGGCGGATATCTATTTTATGGACGAACCTTTCAAGGGTGTTGACGCGCAGACGGAAAAGTCCATTGTGTTGCTGCTGAAAAAACTTAAGGAGCAAGGGAAAACGGTTATTGTGGTGCATCATGATCTGCAAACAGTGGCTGACTATTTTGACTGGGTGATACTGATTAATCTGCGTATTGTGACGAATGGGCGTGTGGAGGAAGTCTTTAATGAGGAAAATCTCGGACTCGCCTATGGCAATCGCGGCTTGCTCTTAAGGGAGGCAACGTAATGGAATCACTGATTGCTCTCCTTAGAGATTATACCTTCCAAACCGTTGCCCTCGGTTCGGCGCTGCTCGGTATTTTAAGCGGGGTGTTGGGGAGCTTTGCGGTGCTTCGCAGGCAGAGCCTATTGGGGGACGGAGTATCCCATGCGGCGTTGCCGGGCGTCGTTATGGCATTCCTTCTGACCGGAAACAAAAATACCGAGGTGCTTCTGCTTGGGGCGCTATTAACCGGGTTAGCGGCAACCTTCCTAATCACGCGCATAGTCAGGCATTCCCGCATCAGGTTTGACAGNGCCCTCGCTTTAGTCATGTCGGTGTTTTTTGGTTTGGGATTGGTTTTGTTGACTTATTCACAAAAAGTGCCGAATGCCAATCAGGCGGGACTTAAACGTTTCATTTACGGGCAGGCGTCGACGATGTTGCAAAGGGACGTCGTTTTAATGGCTGTTTGCGGGGTGGTATTGCTTTTCATTGTAATTCTCTTTTGGAAAGAGTTCAAACTCTTCTCATTCGATGCTGAATTTGCTGAAACCATAGGTTTTGGGATAGGCAGGTTAAATCTCATTCTGTCTTTTCTCATCGTCCTCGCAATTATTATTGGTTTGGAAACAGTGGGCGTCGTGCTGATGAGCGCAATGCTCATTGCTCCGGCGGTTGCCGCCAGGCAGTGGTCGAACCGGTTGTGGTTGATGGTTGTACTTGCCGCCATTTTTGGGGCGGCGTCCGGTGTTGTGGGTACGCTTATTAGCTCCGCCATACCGGGAGTCCCTACGGGTCCTGTGATTGTGGTGTGCGTCACAGTGATTACTATATTCAGCCTCCTTTTTGCGCCGCAAAGGGGTATCTTGCACCGAATGTATCTGAGGACAAAAAACCGTGTCCGCCTTACATCTGAAGGGAGGCCAGTATTTTGAGCGCCGCTTTTGAAATACAACTGATTGCCGTACTTATTTCAGTGGCCTGCGCCTTACCGGGCGTATTCCTCGTTCTGAGAAAAATGTCCATGATGTCTGATTCCATTACGCATACGATCCTGCTTGGAATCGTGTTAGCGTTTTTCCTGACTCATGATCTGAGCTCGCCGTTTCTAATAGTTGGCGCCGCGCTCATGGGCGTCGTAACTGTGTGGCTTACGGAAACGCTGACGAAAACCCGGCTGGTATCGGAGGATTCCGCTATCGGCATCGTTTTCCCGTTGCTTTTTTCCGTCGCCATTATCCTAATCACCCGTTATGCCGGATCAGTGCATTTGGATACAGATTCCGTGCTGCTTGGCGAGCTGGCGTTTGCGCCTTTTGACAGGATGATTATCTTTGGCGCCGACGTCGGGGCAAAAGCAATCTATACATCCGGTATTTTGTTGCTAATAAACGCCGTTTTGATTACCGTTTTTTTCAAAGAGCTGAAACTAGTTACTTTTGACCCGCTGTTGGCTGCCGTACTGGGGTTTTCTCCCGTAGTCGTCCATTATGGGTTGATGACGCTTGTGTCCCTGACGGCGGTGGGGGCGTTTGAGGCGGTTGGCTCGGTGCTGGTGGTAGCGTTTATGATCGGGCCGCCTGTGACAGCCTACCTGCTAACGGATGATCTAAAAGTGTTGCTACTGCTCAGTACCCTCTTTGGCGCCCTGAGCGGAGTAATAGGCTATCAGGCGGCGCATCTGCTGGATGTTTCCATTGCCGGGAGCATGGCTGTTGTTACAGGGCTGATTTTTGCGTTTGTCTTTGTTTTTGCGCCGAAACGCGGTTTGATAGGAGTTCTCATCAGGAAAAGCCGAAATCGAAAAGAATATGCGGAAACGACAATGCTACTCCATGTCTGCAACCACCAAAGCAGCGCAAATGTATGGCAAGAGAACGGGCTCAATACGATTGCCGAGCATTTGCACTGGGATCAGAAAAAACTTGAAAAAACGATATGTTCTCTTCTAAACGGGGAAAAAGTGAGAATAGAGCATGCTTTGATTACCGCAACCCCTGCCGGGATTCAGATGGTTGAAGATGCGAAAAGAAGATTGTTCGGAGAACTTTAAGGACCCGTAATAATATGAGTTGTCATTCTTTTGGATGTATAATGTAATTCCGGCCCTGAAACATCGGCGCTCGGGTAAGAACACTCAACAGGTAAGAATACCAATGCGGACTATCGCCCGCAACCCAACTCGGCTCGGAGAAGCGCGGTTCCCCTCGCCTCACGCGGACGATGTCCGCGCACCGCGCTGTTCGCGCGGCGATTAGCAACTTCCGGATTAAACAACTCGTTTTTCATTTGCGTTCCTGGGCCGTAAGTTGCCAAAGCGGGCTAACGCCCTCAAACCACATGGTGTTACAAATTTGGCGAGCTGTGAATACTAGTGGCAAGTAAAACTATTTTATGGACGCGCCATTTTCTCCTCGCTTCACTCGGAGAGGCGCATGTCCACCGTAA
>JGI24702J35022_10000474_pt1 | contig 24236 bp, 20 predicted proteins | sample TergutTh196P4_FD_35022 | JGI IMG/M metagenome (IMG submission 35022)
GATTCCGTAATTTACGGAAAACTCGGATTTTTTGTGATTGATCTTTCCATTGATATAATTATTACCCCATTCTGTGACAAGACTGTTACCGAAATTCACCCCTACGTTCCCACCAGTTTCAGGACGTCGCACGATATAATCGAGTACAATCTCTGCATTTCCGTAACGCAGACCCGGGTTATCGTGAAATTCGATGCGGATGATATCAGCCGGTTTCAAAGCGATCACATCCTGTATCTCCACCTTTACCCCATTGATGCGATACTGTATTTCACCTCCGCCTATCAGAGAGACCGCGTTTTGTAACGGATTGACCTGTACGCGCGGAAGCATCAGTTGCTGCAACAAATCCACGCCGTTGGTCGAAGCATTCACCTGCCGGTCGGATGGATAGACTAACTTTCTGTCGGATTTACTTGTCGTACCCGAAGCGGTAACGGTCACTCCCTCCAATGCCACGGATGACTCTTCCAACAAAATTTCTCTCAGGTCGATATTTTTCATTTCTCCCTGCAATTCTACGGTTTCGGTTTCGTATCCAATGCTGGAAATAATCAGCCTGTAATTACCGTCCGGAATATTGCTGAAAACAAAATTTCCTTTCGTGTCGGTGACTGCTCCTGTTACGAAAACAGAATCGGGTGTCTGCAACACTACGTTTGCAAATTCAACTGCACTGCGATCGCTTGCCTGCAACACTCTTCCCTTAATCTCAATGTCCAAGGCTAAAATTCCCTGAACAACCATGCAACTCAACAATACCGGAATTGCTACTCTTTTTAACATTGACTTCTTCATGACTTTTAATTTTTAAATATTTCCTATCCAATTAGTGTATTAGTCCATTAATACACTGCAAAGGTAAACACATTTTTTATTCTCCAACAATTTCAACCAAATTTTTTTAGTTAAAAAAACATAAATAATGTTAATCAGCTGGCTATCAGCATTCAAATTTGTATTCATTTTTTTGTCCTTTGTTTATTTGCGTCAATATCGCTTTCTTTTGCTCTAAAAATACCATGCAATGCAAGCATCTATCCAAATAATAGACGAGACAGGATTAAAAATGTTACACGGAAACTACAAAAAAAGTCTGTTGGCGTAGTGTCGTGTCAACTGAGACTTGTCGTATCATCCTTGTGAGGAACGAAACGATCTATTGAATACCAATATTCAGGATTACTTAACAAGTTACCAATGACAAATCCACATAATCCTCTTGACAATATATCCCGGAGGGATTATCGATCGGTAGAAAAGAATGTTGCTGCAAAATTTTGCATGCCGTCGGGTATGCGTCCCGAATATGGCTGCATACCTACGGTATGCAGAAAATGGGAAAACAGCATTTTGCTACCGAGCGAACCATTCCTAACGGAATGATGCTATTGTCATCTCTCCGTTTGTTTGATCGTTTATTTTCATAAACCACACGGCAATGATGTTGAAACAGCATTGACACGACTATAGAGACTTGTGTTTTTCGCAGGTGCGTACATTAATATATATGTATTATTCAAACACCAAACAGCATATTTGTGCGGGGATAAATACTTCGTTTGCTATTTCCTGAAGTTGGTTGGAGGTAATTCGGTCTATTTGCTGAAACATTTCTTGTAATGTCTGATAGCGTCCGTAATGCAAAAAGGATTTTCCCAAACCCAGAAAAAGAGCTTCCTTATTTTCGGTCGACAGCACCATTTGTCCGAATGCCTGTTTTTTGGCCATTGATAATTGCAGGTCGCTCAATTTATCGTTGCATAAGCGTAACAGTTCCTTATGCATTAACTGCAGTACCTTTTCTTTGTTTTTAGGGTCTGTCCCCACATATATCGACCATAATCCCGTATCGGTATACGTTGTGATTTGCGATTCCACTTGATAAACCAATCCATGTTTTTCGCGCAACGAAACATTGAGCCGGCTATTCATACCCGGTCCTCCCAGGATATTATTCAATAAAAACATGGGGATTCGTTTTTCATCGTGCATGTTATAAGCTTGTCCTCCGGCAATTACATGGGTTTGATGTGTTTTATGTTTTTGGACTACCATGCCGGAACGGGTCAATACAGGTTTGCAGCGTGGTGAGGACTGCGGCTTTACAGGTATTTCCGAAAAGTATTTCTCCGCGAGTCGGATGATATGCTCGAAATTCACATCTCCCATCGAGAAAAAGATCATTTGGCCGGTCGTGTAATGACGGTTGACAAAAGAAAATCCCGCGTCAGTACCAAATGCATTCAATGAACGTTTATTTCCCAGGATATCATGTCCGAGCGGATGTCCGTCATACAACAGATTTTCGAATTCATCAACAATGCGTTCAGCCGGATTATCGCGGTACGATTGAATTTCGTCCAATATAACATCNCGTTCCTTTTCGATTTCATGTGCAGGAAATTGAGCGTGAGTGATCAGGTCGGCCAAGAGTTCAACAGCTCTCGCCANATCTTTTTTCATAAAAATGGAATAGACAAATGTTTCTTCCTTGGTAGTATAGGCGTTCAATTCGCCTCCAACATTTTCCATCCTGTTAAGGACATGCCATGCTTTCCGTTTTTTTGTTCCTTTAAAGAGCAGATGTTCAACGAAGTGTGCATATCCATACTCATGGCGTTTCTCATCCCGTGAACCGGTATTGATTCCAAATCCGCAATAGGCAACAGGCGAAACCGTTGGAAGATGAATTATCCTAAGTCCGTTGGGGAGTATGCGAGAAAAATAATGCATGATGTCTTTATTCAGCAATCAGGCTGCAAAAATAGTATGTTTTTCGACAAAATAATATTTTTCGTGAAATTTCGATGCAACGTTTTCCGAAAAACTATCGTCATATATTTTGAAAACGGTTTAATATAGCATATTGATGAGCATGAGAAATTGGTTTATGATAGGATTATGGCTTCTAATAGCGGTCATCGTATTTAATTCTTGCAGCAATGATGACGGTTATTCTTTAGATAAAGCATGGTATTCGATTGCAACCGTCCATCCGTTAGAATCCAATTCCTTTTGGTTATCACTGGACAACGGAACAACCTTATGGCCGGTTGCATCGAATATTCCCTGGTATCAGCCCACAGAAAAGAAAAGGGCATTTGCAGTTTACACACTTTTATCGGACAAATATTACGGATACGATCATGCTATCAAAGTGTTAGATTTAAAAAGTATCCTGACGAAGTCCATTTCAGAGAATTTGGGTTCAACAAATGACATAATCTATGGAACCGACTCTGTCAAACTATCCGATTTGTGGATAAGCGACGGTTTTTTAAATATCGTATTTGAATTTGACTACGGAGGTAAAGTTGTACATTTTATTAATTTAGTGGAAAATAATGATATGAATACACCTTACTTTTTTGAATTTCGCCATAATGCTTACGATGATGAAGCACGTTACCGCAGAAAAGGAATTGTATGTTTCGATTTATCCACCGTAGACACCAATGGTGAAGAAGTGGTTTTATCAATCTTAGTCAATACGTTTGAAGGAGAAAAGCTTTATTCAATAAAGTATTCATCCAAGTCTACGGCTGAAGGGAGTCACAATTATTCGATGGAAGATTTCGTAGAAACAAAATAGCAGTTTGGTTAATAATAGTGTTTTTTTCAAAAAAACCGAAGTCACGGTAATGCGGCTTCGGTTTTTTTATTCCCTCTTGAAGGGGACGTTAATTGCGTAACACGTTTCTATCAGTCTGTAATCTTTATCCTGATGTTTTTAAACCATACGTCATCACCATGATCCTGCAGACCTATATAACCTTCACGGTTATCACCACCGCAGTTATTGAGCAATCCGAAGGCTAAGGGAAACTCTTCACTTCCTTCTTTGAATTTACTGTTTTGCAGCATGTTGGTCCATTGTGGAGTCCACAAGTGATATTCCAATACATTCTCACCGTTTTGCTGATGCAATACAGTCCCCCGATAAACGATAATGGTGGTGTTGTTCCATTCTCCAAAAGGCTTGGCATTTTGCGGTTTGGCAGGAATCATGTCATACAAAGAGGTTGATGTGCGATTGCCATCTTTACCCATTTTGGCATCGGGATGATTTTCGTTATCCAACACCTGACTCTCAGGTGAGGAAATATAGATCGGTTCTCCTTTTATTTCCTGTGCTAAATAGAAAATACCTGAATTAGCACCTTTGGAGCATTTCCAGTCAATGGATAATTCGAAATTCTTAAACTTATGTCCGAAAATCAAATCACCTCCATCAGCTTCCTGGGCTTCTCCGCCACCAGCTCCAACAATTTTGATGCAGCCGTCATCAATAACCCATCTGGCGGGCACATCATCGCGGTTGTAACCTCTCCAGCCGTTTAAGGATTTCCCATCAAAAAGGATGTAATAACCATCTTCGTCCATGGCAAATTTTGCGAGGTCATATTGTGTTTTCTCCAACACAGTGTATTGGGGTGCTGTTCCTGTAGCAGGGACGATATTTTCCAGGGTAACAATTGTAATATTTTCCCAAGGTTCCGCCGCTTTCGCTATTTTACTATCACCGCTACTACTACTGCTACTATTGCTCTTGCCGCCACATGATATAATCATTACAGCCATCGCTATGACACTTATAAAAAAAACTATCTTTTTCATATTTACACTATTGATATTAATGGAAAAAGGGCGCAAGTAATGCGCCCTTCATTGATAAAATGCTAATAATTATGGCATCGCCGGAAGATCCCACCCATCACGATATGTGTGTTTGATAAGTTCGTTCGCATATGCAATAGCGTTAGCAGGCTCTGTCCATGTTTTGTCGAATTTAGGATCTCCATCAATAATTTGAAATCCGTCTTTAATCACCGTTCTGAGTGTTTCATCAGCGCCGATATTCGTGAATTTCATATTTTCTCCATCCCAATCCAATACTTTGTGTAAGTCTTTCAGGCGAACAGCCAACACGCCCATCACAACCATTTCGTTGAATGGTCCGGCTTCGCTAAAGTCTGATTTTGATTTCACACGGTTTGCAGGGCTTTCTTTACAAGCGCGCACCCAATCCATTTCGTGTGATATTGTACGTGGTCCACGTGCTGCGCGATTGGCTTCTGCGCCCATACCTCCGCCGGCTGCCGGAGCATTTGCTGAGGCTGGGGCTTCCGGTAAGCGACGTTGTGTTTGCGGTACTTCAGGTACGCGCCCTGATAATAACCATGGACCATTGGCATAGCATCCGCAGAGTAATGTGTCTTTGGTGCCGTGGAAAATAGTCAAGCCACCACCTGAACCCATCAGTTCCCTTCCTTGCGGGAATCCGGCCGGACGTTCGGGCATCATGCCGCCATCATACCAGTGGATTTCAACTTCGGGCATCGCTACTTTAGGCAAATTCTCACGTGCAGGATAGATGAGTTTAACATGTTGTGCATGAGGGGCACACATATCAAGTAATAAAGTCGATGAACCTTCTACTTTAATCGGATATTTTAAATTCAATGCCTTAAAAGCGCAATGCATGATATGGCAAGCCATATCTCCGAGAGCACCTGTACCGTACGGCCACCAGCCACGCCAGTTCCATGGGTGATACAGTGCATTGTACGGATATAATTTAGCAGGTCCGGTAAATAAATCCCAATTCAATGTTGAAGGAATCTTATCTGCTTTTTCAGGCGTATTCAAACCTTGCAACCAAACGGGACGGTTCGTGGCGCACTCAACTTTTTTGATTTCACCGATTTCGCCATTCTGTATCCATTCGGTAATAAGATTGACACCTTCGCCTGAAGCGCCCTGATTTCCCATTTGTGTAGCAACATTGTATTTTGCTGCAAGTTTTGTCAATAAACGCGATTCATAAACCGAGTGGGTTAATGGTTTTTGAACAAACATATGCTTGCCCATTGTCATCCCTTGCGCTGCGATTATGGCATGTGTATGATCGGCTGTAGCAACGATAACTGCATCGATTTCCTTACCCATCTCATCATACATCTTTCGATAATCATAATACTTCTTAGCTGTCGGATTAGCATCGAATACTCTTTTGCCATACCTCCAGTCAACATCACAAAGTGCCACTAAATTTTCGGTGTTTTTAACGGCCATAATATTGCTGTTTCCCTGACCACCAATACCTACTACTGCAATGTTTAATTTGTCGGATGGAGCTTGATATCCATGACTTTTCCCCAAAATTGAACTTGGGGCTACTGTGAATGCTGCTGCTGCCACAGCACTTTGTTGAAGAAATGATCTTCTTGAAATTGTCGTCATAACTATAATTTTTTAAATGAATAATTTACGGATTAAGTACATATTTTATAATATGCGAATGCTAAAGGGATCAAGGCATTGCCGGCAACGACCAACCATCTCTGTATGTATGTTTGATCAATTCGGATGCAAATTCTTTGGCATTAAATTTCACAGAGGGTGAATCAAACTTGGGATCACCGTCTACGATCCTGAAGTTATCTGCTTCGATCATAGATACTTCTTCGTTATTGCCAATGTTCGTGAACTGCATATTGGCGCCATCCCATTCCAATTCCTTGAATAGTGTTTGCAGGCGAACTGCCAACACACCCATGACGACCATTTCGTTGAACGGACCTGCTTCACTGAAATCGGAAGCCGGTTTCCTGCGATTGTCGGGACTTTCCTTACAAGCGGCCACCCAGTCCATTTCGTGGCCACCGTCCATGGCTTTATCTATCTCACGTTGTGTCTTGGGCGATGCCGGTGTACGTCCTGAAAGCAACCAGGGATTAACGCCATAACATCCACAGACTAAGGTGTCTTTCGTTCCATAGAAGATAGCTGCTCCACCCGAATCATCCATATTCTTGCCGGCAGGCCATCCTTTGGGCATTACAGGACGGATACCACCGTCATACCAGTTGACTTCCACTTCGGGGAATTTCACCTTCTTGATTGATGGTACTGTGCGCGATGGGAAGACGTAACGTACATGTTGTGCGTTAGGAGCGCAATCGAGGAGTAATTGGGTAGATGTTCCTTGAACTTTAGTTGGATAACCTAAGTTCAACGCCTTGAAAATCGGGTGCATGATGTGGCAAGCCATATCACCCAATGCGCCTGTACCATAATTCCACCATCCACGCCAGTTCCACGGATGATAAATCTCGTTGTACGGAACGTATTTGGTTGGACCTGTGAATAAATCCCAGTTCAGTGTTTCGGGAACCCACATTCCCTGTGTGGGTGTGTTCAAACCTTGCGGCCATATCGGACGGTTCGTAAATGTGTCTACACGTGTTACTTCGCCAATCTGACCATCCCATATCCAGTCAATCACCTGACGGACACCTGGGCCCGAACTTCCCTGATTACCCATCTGGGTAGCTACTTTATGTTTTTCGGCCAGTTTAGTCAACAAACGCGATTCGTAAACCGTGTGTGTCAGAGGCTTTTGAACATAAACATGTTTACCCATTGTCATTGCAGTAGATGCAATGATGGCATGGGAATGATCTGCTGTTGCAACAATGACGGCATCAATTGATTTACCCATCTCGTCGTACATTTTACGCCAGTCCCAGTACTTTTTGGCCGTTGGATTTTCCTCAAACACTTTCGCCGCGTATTTCCAGTCTACATCACACAGGGCAACAATGTTTTCAGTAGGTTTAACGTTTTTTAGGTTGGAATTACCCATACCACCAATACCCACAACGGCAATATTTAACTTGTCGGATGGGGCTTGGTAGCCATGGCTTTTCCCTAAAATAGTACTTGGTACAACTGATAAGGCTGCTGCTGCAAAAGCGCCTTGCTGAAGAAATGCTCTTCTTGAAATATTTGTCATATTGATAAATTGTTATAAATGAATAATGTAATTCTTATTTGGCATATATAAAATCTTGCAAATGTAGAAATAAAAAATGAAACACAATGAAATAATTTAAAAAAATTTCATGAATCACGGCATGGCAGGTAAAGACCAACCTTCCCGATACGTATGTTTGACCAATTCCTGTGCAAATTCTTTGGCATTTAAAACTCTCCTTTGCCGCGCTGCATTCGCAGCTTCCCCAACCACAATACCATCAGAGCCTGTCCATGGAATTGTTTCGTCGGCATTAATGTTTGTGAACTGCATATTGGGGCCATCCCATAACAGTATCTTACCCAATTGCTGCAAGCGTACTGCCAATACGCCCATGACCACCATTTCGTTGAATGGGCCTCCTTCACCGAAGTGGGAAGCTGTTTGTACGCGGTTTTCTGCGCTTTCCTTACAGGCACGCACCCAATCTTGNCCATGCGAAACCGTTATTTCGCGTTGTGTCTTGGGAGAATTCGGGGTTCTGCCCGAAACAAGCCAGGGATCGCGACCATANCAACCGCAGATAATGGTGTCTTTCGTTCCATGGAAAACAACCGGGCCTTCGAGACCTCTATCCCAACGCTTNTCTTCAGTCCATCCTTTCGGGAAATCNGGGAGAATACCACCGTCAGTCCAGGTAACTTCTACCTCAGGATATTTGACCTTATTTGTATTAAACTGCGTGCGTGCGGGGAATGTCATCTTTATCTTTTGAGCAACAGGGGCGCAATCAGGAAGTAATGCTGTTGAAGAACCATATACTTTGGTCGGATATGCCAATTTAAGCCCTTTGAATACGGGATGCATAATGTGACAAGCCATATCGCCAAGCGCTCCGGTACCCCAGGCCCACCATCCACGCCAACTGAACGGGTGATACATACTATGGTAAGGAACCATTTTAGAAGGACCGATAAACACATCCCAGTTCAGTGTGTCGGGAACCCATTCGCCTTGTGTGGGTGCAGTCAGTCCTTGCGGCCAGATCGGACGGTTGGTCGCACATTCCACCTTGGTTATTTCACCTACTTCGCCGGCTGCAATCCAATCGCAAATCTGGCGTACACCCGGTTGGGATGAGCCTTGATTACCCATCTGGGTCGCTACCTTGTACTTTTCGGCTAATTTGGCAAGCAAACGCGATTCGTAAACCGAGTGTGTCAACGGTTTTTCGCAATACACATGTTTGCCCAATGTCATGGCATGTGCTGATACGATGGCATGTGAATGGTCGGCTGTTCCTACAATCACGGCATCAATTGACTTTCCCATCTCATCATACATCTTGCGCCAATCCGAATACTTTTTGGCATTTGGGTAACGATCGAACACTGCTGCCGCTTTTTGCCGGTCAACATCAGCAAAAGCAACGTAATTATCATCATCACCAATTTCCCGCATGACACTGCCGGCTCTACCACCAGGCCCAACGACGGCAATGTTTAATTTGTCGGATGGAGCTTGATATCCATGACTTTTCCCTAAAATGGAACTTGGAGCTACCGTGAATGCGGCAGCAGCTACAGCACCTTGTTGAATAAACGATCTTCTTGAAATTTTTGACATAGTACTACAATTAAAAAAATGAATAAATTTTTCGCAAATATAATGCATTAGAAGCTGACAGACAAAATATCCGGCAAAAAAATGCAAAAAAAAATTAAAAGATGATGGGATAACGGGAAAATTCGTATCTTTGTAGCCTGAATAGAATGAAAACAATGAAATTGTCGGAATTAACAACTATTTCACCTTTAGATGGACGGTATCGGAATAAAGTAGAATCTTTGGCTGCTTTTTTCTCTGAGTTTGCCCTCATACGGTATAGGGTGAAAGTCGAATTGGATTATTTGATTACGCTATCCGGATTTGTACCTCAACTCAAACCATTAGATACTGCCGAAACAAGGCAAATGCTGCAACAAATATATATCGACTTTACACCTGAAGATGCGCAATGTGTCAAAGACATCGAACAAACAACCAATCATGATGTGAAAGCAGTCGAATATTATCTCAAGGAAAAATTCGAGCAACTTTCGTTGCATGATTACAAGGAATTTATCCATTTCGGATTAACTTCGCAAGATATCAATAATACAGTATACCCGCTCATGCTGAAAGATGCATTGGAAGCCGTGTATTTCCCGCGATTACAAGTTGTGATAGATTCTTTAAAGGAATATGCCGAAATCTGGAAAGACATCCCTATGTTGGCTAAGACACATGGACAACCGGCTTTGCCAACCCGCTTAGGGAAAGAGATTCAGGTATTTGTTTATCGTTTGGAGCAGCAATTGGTAATATTACAAACTATTCCATTGTCTGCCAAATTCGGAGGAGCAACAGGTAACTTCAATGCCCATGTCGTGGCATATCCTCAACTTGATTGGCACGCTTTTGGCAATCAATTTGTACATAATGTGCTGGGATTACAGCGTGAAGAATGGACAACCCAAATTTCCAATTACGATAATCTGGCCGCTATTTTTGACGGACTAAGACGAATCAATACCATCTTAATTGATTTGTGCCGTGATATTTGGCAATACATATCGATGGGTTATTTCAAACAGCAAATCAAGGAAACGGAAGTAGGATCGTCAGCGATGCCCCATAAAGTCAATCCGATTGATTTTGAAAATGCAGAAGGGAATCTGGGTATGGCCAATGCCATATTGACACACCTGAGTTTGAAGTTACCCATATCCCGTTTACAAAGGGATTTGACGGATTCGACTGTGTTGCGTAATGTCGGCGTGCCTTTGGCTTATATGGAGATTGCACTTCAAAGCATCGGAAAAGGGCTTGGGAAATTATTACTGAACAAAAACGTAGTAGAGAATGAATTAAATGCACATTGGGTTGTTGTAACAGAAGCCATTCAAACTATCTTGAGAAGAGAAGGTTTTCCGAATCCTTACGAGACGTTGAAGAAACTGACACGTACGAATGAAGATATTACAGCGCAGATGATTGCACAATTGATTGAATCGTTACCCGTCAATGAAACTGTAAAAAATGAATTAAAAGCGGTAACACCGCATAACTATGTAGGAATTTAAACAATTAATTAACATGTGATCGGGAGATTACGTACAAATAACTAACAAAAATTATTTTAACAATGAATGTAGAAGAAAGTAGCGGTTATCAACCACAACCGCAAAAGATTGAATCTGAAAAACAGCGAATAGAAACAGATTCGCCGATGCAAAATCGGGAAAAAAGACCTGTATCCAGGGAATTCAGAGAAGGAAATACACAGATGTATGAATCACCTCGAAGCACTTCGGGACGTCGTCCCCGTATCAAAGAAAGTCAGCGGGTAAGCTATAACCGGCCGGCATTGAATAGTGCTGAAGATGGGAATCGCAGAGAAAATGTTAATCCGCAACGTTTTCCGGCTTCTTCAGAACAACGGGATAAACGTCCTGTTCAGTCACGCACACCTCAGCGCCATACTTTTCCGGCAAGAACAAACGAAATGGGAGAAGGAAATGAGAGACCTAAAACGAGAGGTTTTCAAGCCAATCGTGCCAACTATACAAACACTGCCGGTAGAAAATTTACCGGCAGAAACCCACGTAATACAGGTACTTTCAATCCCAATAAAAAATACAGTCACCAGAAGCAGTTGAAATACAAAGAAGCGCTGACCGACCCGAACGAACCTATCCGGCTGAATAAATTTTTAGCCAATGCAGGGGTTTGTTCACGTCGCGAAGCAGATGCCTATATTCAAGCCGGTGTGGTGAAAGTGAACGACAAGGTAATCACTGAATTGGGAACAAAGATTTCACGCCTTGATACCGTGATGTTTCACGACCAGCCTGTGAAAATTGAGAGCAAAGTTTATATCTTATTGAATAAACCCAAAAACTGTGTAACCTCAACCGATGATCCACAGGAGCGATTGACGGTCATGAAGTTAGTAAAAAGTGCGTGTGATGAACGGATTTATCCGGTCGGTCGCTTAGACCGCAATACGACAGGTGTATTGTTGCTGACAAACGACGGCAACTTAGCCGCCAAATTAACGCATCCTTCTTTTAAGAAGAAAAAAATCTATCATGTCTGGTTGGATAAAGAAGTAGCCATCGAAGATATGGAAAAGATTGCCAACGGAATCGAATTGGAAGACGGTGAGATTCATGCCGATGCGATCAGTTATGTGAGTGAAGAAGCGAAAGATCAGGTGGGTATCGAAATCCATTCGGGACGCAACCGCGTTGTTCGCCGTATGTTTGAAGCGCTGGGTTATCATGTCGCCAAATTGGATCGTGTCTATTTTGCAGGATTAACCAAGAAAAACCTGCCGCGCGGCAAATGGCGTTACCTGAACGAAATGGAAGTGAATACGTTGAGGAGGGGATCGTTTGAATAAATTCGAATTATGGACAGAACAAAGATAGTTGAAGTATTAAAGATGAGTGCGTATGGGACTACGCTCAATGTAAAGGGCTGGGTGCGTACACGAAGAAGAGGAAGCAAACAGATTAATTTCATCGCATTAAACGACGGCTCTACGATTCACAACCTGCAAATCGTAGCAGATGTTGACCGGTTCGATGAAGAGTTTCTGAAACCTGTCACGACAGGCGCCTGCATCAGTGTGACCGGCCAATTGCTTGAATCGCAGGGAGCAGGACAACAGGTAGAACTGCAAGCAGATGAAATCCACATCTATGGAACGGCAGATCCGGCTACCTACCCCCTGCAGAAAAAAGGTCATTCGATGGAGTTCCTCCGTGAAATAGCGCATCTGCGCCCCCGAACAAACACCTTTGGCGCTGTCTTTCGGATTCGCCATCACATGGCGATGGCTATTCATACCTTTTTCCATGAACGCGATTTTTTCTATTTTCACACACCTATCATCACAAGTTCCGATTGCGAAGGCGCCGGGCAGATGTTCCATGTCACGACAATGGATCTCAATGCGTTGAAAAAGGATGAAAACGGATCCGTCGTTTACGACACAGATTTCTTCGGACGACCGGCCAGCCTGACTGTGTCCGGCCAGTTGGAAGTCGAATTGGCAGCGTTGGCTTTAAGCGCCGTCTATACTTTCGGCCCAACCTTCAGGGCTGAAAACTCAAATACACCACGTCATCTGGCTGAGTTCTGGATGATTGAACCTGAAGTGGCATTCTTCGAGATAGCCGATAACATGCAGTTGGCCGAAGATTTCATTAAATATTGCATTCAATGGGCGTTGGACCATTGCATGGACGATATCCGTTTCCTCAATGATATGTTCGACAAGGAATTAATCGAGCGGCTGCATTTTGTGTTAGACCGGAGTTTTATTCGTTTGACTTATACGGAAGGCATACAAATCCTTGAAGAGGCTGTAACCAAAGGGAAACAATTTGAGTTTCCTGTTGGCTGGGGTTCGGATTTAGCCGCTGAACATGAACGTTACTTGGTCGAGGAACATTTTCAATGCCCCGTGATTCTGACCGACTATCCCAAAGAAATCAAATCGTTCTATATGAAACAGAATGATGATGGAAAGACGGTTCGTGCCATGGATGTATTGTTTCCCAAGATTGGCGAAATCATCGGAGGCTCGCAGCGTGAAGAAGACTATGATAAGTTGTTGGCACGCGCCCATGAAATGGGAGTACCTGAAAAGGATATCTGGTGGTATTTGGATACACGACGTTTCGGAACGGCGCCCCATGCCGGTTTCGGGCTTGGCTTTGAACGTCTGCTGTTGTTTGTGACAGGAATGGCCAATATCCGCGATGTGATACCATTCCCCCGTACGCCAAATAATGCCGAATTTTAAAATTTTTCGAAATTCCATACTATATATTAAGGAATTGTGTTATTTTTGTGACCGATAAAAACAAATGAAGAGCAAATGAAAAGAAAAAAATGGTTATTACCCGTACTCATGGCGTTGATGGTTATGGGAACCTCAACAGCGAATGCCCAATTCCGCTTTGGAGTTAAAGGAGGGCTTAATATAACATCCGTAAAGTTCAGTGAAGAATTGATCAAAGCAGACAATGTCAATGGTTTGCATTTCGGGCCGATCATAGAGTTTATGCCGAAATCGGGAATGGGATTTGATTTGGCTATTCTTTATTCCAGGAAAGGCTTTGTTTCAAAGGATTATGGATTTATTTTTCGCGACAGTGATGATAGTTTTATCAGTGATTATCTTGAAGTCCCCGTCAATTTGAAATGTAAAATAGGATTACCAGTCGTTTCGCCGTTCTTTGCTGCCGGACCTTATATAAGTTTGCGGATTTCGGGCGACAAAGTCAAAGAAATCGTAATGGATGATATCGTAGGTCAGATCAAAGCCAAAAGTTTCGGGGCGGGCTTAAATTTTACAGCCGGAGCTGAGATATTGAAAACCCTACAGGTTGGCCTGACGTATAACTTAGCATTAACAGATAATTACCAGGAACTTCATTACACTAAGTTTTCAGGCAAAACACATACCTGGATGATTTCGGCAGCCGTATTGTTTTAAAAAAAAATAAACAAAAGACAAATGATGGAAAGAAAAAAATGGCTGTTGGCGGTTTTGATGGCGCTGATGGTTTGTGCCACCTCAACGGTCTGTGCGCAATTTCGCTATGGCGTAAAGGGAGGAGTTAACATATCAAAAGTTCAATTTAATAAAGATATATTTGAGGCGGAAAATGTGATCGGTTTTCATATCGGGCCGACGGTTGAATACAAATGGAAATTAGGTTTGGGACTTGATGCGGCCATTTTATATTCTCAAAAAGGCTTTCGGACCGATTTCGAAAATTTAGACAATGTAAACCTGAAAAATAGTTATATCGAAGTTCCTGTCAATGTGAGGTATAAATTGAAAATACCGCTTATCTCGCCTTATGTGGCCGCGGGGCCTTATATGAGTTTTCTCGTTGGCGATAAAGAGAAAAAGGTGAATTATTGGATAAGTGATATTTTCGGACAAGAAGGACAGCTGAAATCGAAGACTTTCGGGTTTGGCGTAAATTTCACGGCCGGTCTTGAAGTATTGAATCGAATCCAACTCGGATGTACATACAACTGGGGATTAATTGACAATTTCAACGATTTCAATGTCAAAGACGTGAATTATAACGGTAAAACACATACCTGGATGATTTCGGCGGGGGTGTTGTTCTGACTCTTTTTTTGGCACGCAGATGACGCAGATAACAAGGATTTACGCAGATAAAAAAATAAAAAATCTGCGTAAATCTTGATAAATCTGCGTCATCTGCGTGCTAATAGAATCAGAAACGAAAATCCACCCCAATCCCGAACGCCTTATTGGTTCGCGAAAAAATATCTTTCGTGATAATCAGTGTTGATGAAGACATCGGATTAAAATTTGTGTTTTTTGTCCAATCTTCATAATTCGTAAACAAATAGCCGACATTGATACGTACCGACTCCGAAAGATTAACCGCTCCTCCAAAACCGATTGAATAAGAATTCAACGAAAAACTCATATCCGATTGATAATCGTCAGTAACCCCTGTTCTTGTAACCAATCCACCGGCGCTTAATAAAAACATTTTATTGATTTTCCATTCTGCACCCAGCAGAAACTCGTTAATTCCCCCATTGATATGTTGTTGCTTATCATATTGCATCTTGGCGTTCGAATCAAAGAAATGATGATAACCCGCTGAAACAGTCACGCTTGGAGTTATCTCATATTGAGCGCCAACCGTTAATATAGCCGGAATATCATTAGGTATTTTTGCACCATCGGGAAACATACCGGTATCATCAATCTTCGTTTTATTTTCGATTTCCAATTTGGTGAGAAATTCATACTTGATGCCGATATTCAGTTTATCAAAATTAAGGTCTAAACCAAGGATAGGTGTTATCCCCATGCCCGATTGGCTGTTATCCAAATTCTTATCAGCTACTTGAGCAGCAGATGATTCGTAAGTGGCGGCGGCCTGGTTGAAAGCGCCTTGCACCTGGCGGACACTTAACGCCCCCAATACTTCGGGAGATAATCCCAATCCTCCAGCTAATTGAGCCAACTGTGCCTCTGACATTTGTCCCGCTCCAACCAATTGGTTTAACGTATAATCACCTACACCTAAATCGATAATCGATTGTAATGAAGAAGCCGCTGTTTGCGCTGATTGCTTCGCATTATTGAAGAAAGTGCCGGCAAGCATCATCTGTCCGGTTGGGTTCAACACAGGGTGGGTGGGATTAACAGAGATGTCTCGTAAATGTCCTTCATAGCTGTTACTCACAATATTTACCCTGGCGCCCACGTAAGCTGAAATCATATCGTTGAACGCATACGTGACGCCTAACTGCCCTCCGATAATCATGGATGAACCTTTTAAATAGGCATCAACCGAATATTGACTTGTGGAAACGCCGCTTGCGTTTAATTGCATCGGAAGCATAGAGATAGGCGCTTCGAATGATGGCAATCCCTTGTCGAAAGTAAGGGTTCCGCCACCGCCAATCACCCCAATATTAAAGGAAACAACGACCTTGTCGGTTTTATATGCGCCCATCAAACTGGGAATAACAGGCGCTGTCGCTGTACCCTTAAAAGCTTTGGTGTCGCTCCCGCCATTTAAGGCAAACGATGCAGCTGTTGAGGTGATTGTCCTTGTCTGGAAGGCGCTCTGGTTGTTGAGCGTAAAATAAAACCCGTTGGTCGGCAAAAATGCCAACCCCGCCGGATTAGTGTATATCGCATCAATTTCAAGTGATGCGGTTCTTGCCGGGTTACGCAGGAAATGTACACTTTGATTGGTGTTGGTCAAAATCCCACCTGCCAATAATCCACTCACATACAAACAACAAGCTACGCCTGTTAACATAATTTTCTTCATTGTTCCCATTTTAAATATTTATTAGATTAAATGATGGGGCAAAGATATTGGTTTTATTTTAATACACGCCTATTTTTGCACAAAATATTTGTTTTTGTGCAAAAATAAATATTTTTCATAATCATAAACTATTCTCAAGAAATTGTATATTTTTGTGCAATCAAATTTATATGGCATGAAATATCTCTGCAACTTTGTTTTTTTTACTGTAATTACCTTGTCGATAAATGCACAGGAATGGCCTGTCGTTCAGGCTGAAGCCAGACCGGCTACACGTTGGTGGTGGTTGGGAAATGCGGTCGACAAAGCGAATCTTACGTTCAACCTCGAAGCCTACGCCAAAGCCGGATTGGGAGGAGTTGAAATTACGCCCATCTATGGTGTGCAAAACAATGAATCGAATGACATTCCGTATCTTTCCACTGAATGGATGCAGATGCTGCAACATGTGATCGACGAAGGCAAACGGCTAAGGATTCAGGTAGATATGAGTACCGGCACCGGATGGCCTTTCGGAGGTCCGCATGTCAGCATGGAAGAAGCCGCCACCAAAGCCATTTTCAGGGAATACGAATTAGATGAAGGTCAATCCTTACTTTTACCAATCGAACCTGTCGAAGCGAATCAACGCTCGATAGCGGGACTAAACCGCCTGATGGCGTTTTCGGGCAACAAACGGCTCGACTTAACCGACAAGGTAAAAGACGGTTATCTGCAATGGACGGCACCCGCAGGCGAGTGGCGGCTAATCGCTTTATTCGCAGGAAAAACACTGCAACAAGTCAAACGGGCTGCCCCCGGAGGCGAAGGCTTGGTTATTGATCATTATGCGTCAAAAGTGGTCGATAACTATCTTTCCGTTTTTGAACAAGCCTTTCGGGAGAGCCAAACCACCTATCCCCACTCCTTTTTCAATGATTCGTACGAAGCCTACGGAGCCGACTGGACACCCGGCTTTCTGACCGGATTTGCCGAACGGAAAGGGTACAAACTCGAAGATTATTTCCCTGAATTGTTGGATACCGACCGGACGGAAATCACACGTCGCATCGTATCCGACTACCGTGAAACACTTTCCGAAATGCTGTTGGAAAATTTCACCCAACAATGGACAACATGGGCACACAAACAGGGAAGCATTACCCGTAATCAGGCGCACGGGTCGCCGGGGAATCTGATCGACCTGTATGCAGCCGTCGATATTCCCGAATGTGAAGGATTCGGACTGTCCGAATTTAACATCCGCGGCTTACGAACTGATTCCCTTACACGGCGGAATGACTCCGAACTGTCCATGTTGAAATACGCTTCATCGGCTGCCCATCTCACAGGAAAACCGTTCACTTCGTCAGAGACATTTACCTGGCTGACAGAACATTTCCGTACTTCATTATCACAATGCAAACCCGACCTCGACCTGATGTTCACCTCGGGCGTGAATCATGTCTTCTTCCACGGAACGCCGTATTCACCTAAGGATGCCCTTTGGCCGGGGTGGAATTTTTATGCTTCGGTCAATTTCTCGCCGGCTAATTCTTTTTGGAATGATATGCCTGCTTTCACAGATTATATCACTCGATGCCAATCGTTCCTGCAAATGGGACAGCCCGATAATGACTTCCTGTTATACCTGCCCTTATACGATATCTGGAATGATCAACCCGGGCGTTATTTAGCATTTGATATCCATAAAATGGCGGAACGGGCGCCCGAATTTATAGAGGTAGTGCATAAAATCCGTGAATGCGGGTACGACTTAGATTATATTTCCGACCAGCTAATCCGTACGACTCAAGTCCGGGATGGACAACTTCGGACTTCCGGCGGTACACGGTATAAAGCGCTGATTGTCCCACCGACCCGTTTGATGCCGGCTGATATCCTGCAACAACTGCTGACTTTGGCGCAACAAGGCGCACAAATTATCTTCTTAGAACAATTTCCTAATGATGTGCCCGGATTCAGCCAATTAGCGCAACGGAGGAAAGAATTTCAGGAAACAGCCCGATTACTGCCATCAGCTACTTTCCGGGAACCTCAGGTTTTTCATTTTGGAAAAGGACAACTTATCACCGGAACCGATTATGCCAAAACGCTGGTACTGAGTGATGCCCGCGTTGAAGAGTTACAAACGGTATACGGATTGAACTATATCCGCCGCTCCAACGAAAACGGATACCATTATTTTGTCGCATCATTGCAGGAAAAAGATACCGAAGGATGGGTGAGCCTAAGTGTAGATGCTCAATCCGTTGCATTGTACAATCCCGTCACAGGCGAAAGCGGCATGGCAAGGATACGCCGGCAAAACGACCAAACACAGGTGTATCTTCAACTTCGTTCCGGCGAATCAATCATTATCCGGACGTACGACCGCGAAACAGTAGGGAAACCCTGGTTTTATCCGGTTGAATCGTCACCGGCACTTACCCTGAATCAGGAATGGACATTGCGTTTTGTTCAGAGCGAACCGGCTATCAACGAGACTTTTACACTCAAACAACCGGTGAATTGGACAACCCTCAATCATCCCGATGTTAGCCGGAATATGGGTACGGGGTTGTATACTACCGAAATAATACTTCCGGCTGTGCAGGTTAATGACTGGATCATCGACCTTGGAGATGTGCGCGAAAGCGCCCGTGTCCGTATCAACGGGCAGGAAGCGGGAACTTGCTGGTCGGTACCTTTCAGGTTAAGCGTCGGAAAGTTTTTACAAACAGGTAAAAATCTGATTGAAATCGAAGTAACCAACCTGCCGGCAAACCGGATTGCCGATTATGATCGCAGGGGCGTAAACTGGCGGATTTTTAAAGATATTAATGTGGTGAACCTCAACTATACAATGGTGAGTTATGCCAATTGGCAACCGTTGCCTTCGGGACTGAACAGTCCGGTACGGTTAATTCCCGTTGTTAACGCCACGAATTGACAGATAAAAAAAAGTAATACCTTTGAGGCGTAAATACAGGATCATTTGAATAAAAAACACACATTATGTCAACAAATAACAACTTATTATCGAATCGCACTGCCGGTCGAAGTTCAAAAAATTACATCGTAGCCACTGCCTTCCTGTCGTTGTTTGCCATTGTCGGACTTGCACTGTACGGTCTGCCTTTCTTTTACGATTTTTGGGAAAGCGCTTACGGTTGGTCGCGCACCACCATCCCTTCGGGTAATGCAGTCGGGAAATTGTTGGTAGCGCCCCTGTTCGGATTTATTGCAGGATGGCTGATCGATCGTTACGGCCCACGTAAACTGATGATTACAGGTGTATTGATGGCGGGTATGGCACTTGTCGGTTTGAGTATGACAGGCGGTTCGTTGCCGTTGTTTTACCTGTTTTATGTTTTTAATGCGCTTGGATATGTTTGTGCAGGGCCGTTGCCCTGTCAGGTGCTTATCTCGCGGTGGTTCGATAAGAACAGAGGCAAAGCGATGGGAATAGCCTACTTGGGCATTGGTACAGGCGGTGCATTGGTTTCCTTAATAGCCAATGGCTTCGAATCGCGTTTTGGATGGCAGGTCGCATTGATTGCCTTAGGAGCGCTTATTGTCATTATCGCCTTGCCCATGACCTTTTTCATCAAGGATCCGACGGTGAAGGAAGTGAAAAAGGAAACATCCGCTCCCTCGGTTTCTATCGGCAGCATCCTGAGAAATCCCTATTTCTACCTGTTGTGTTTGGGCAGTATGTGTGCCATCGGGGTCGTGGGCGGCGTCAATCAACACCTGAAATTCTACCTGCGCGACCTCGAATTTGCACAGGATAAAGCGGCGTTTATCATTTCACTTGTGCTGGGATCAAGTTTAGTCGGGAGGGTGCTAATGGGGTGGTTAGCCGATTTGTTCAGCCGGAAATATGTCATGATCCTGATCTATTTAATTGTAGCGTCGGCTATCCCTTTGCTGATGGTTCCCGATTTCGCGGGACGGATCTATCTTTTCGCCGTACTGTTCGGGATTGGCTTAGGAGGCGACTATATGATTATCCCGCTGATAGCCGGCGATCTGTTTGGCGTTAAGGCGTTAGGACGCACGATGGGGATTATCCTTGTGGCCGACGGCATAGCCGAGTCGGTCTTCCCGATGATGGTCGGCGCTATATACAAATGGGCAGGTTACAGTTATATGATAGCATTTGCCATATTGATAGGCATTGCATTGACAGGCACTGTTATTGTCTCGTTGTTACCGAAGAAGAATGTTACATTGTCATAACATGTGTTGTGAATCATGGATCATCAAAAATTTCATTACAGGCATTTGGATGAGTTGAAGGACGACATCGAACGTTCGGGTGTCGACCTGCCTGTATCAGAGGCATTGGATATATTGAAAACGCCGTTGACACTCTCCGGCAAAACAATACCTAACCGCTTGGTCAANCATCCGATGGAGGGNTGCGANTGTACCGTCGAAGGCGCTCCTGATGAACTTACGTTCAGGCGTTATCANCGTTTGGGTGCAGGTGGCGCCGGTTTGATATGGGTCGAAGCATGTGCCGTCAACAACGAAGGTCGTGGTAATGCCCGCCATCTCTACCTCAATCGCGATACGTTACCATCGCTAAAAAAACTGTTCGACAATATGATGGAAACTGCAAAAGAGTCGTCGGGCGAAGACTTCCTGCCATACACCGTACTTCAGTTGACCCATGCGGGACGTTATAGTAAACCGTATCCCGAAGCGACAGCAGTTGTGGCAACAGCAGCAAATCCTTTTCTCGACCCTTTCTCGAATCCGAAAAGACGTCTGATCACCGACGAAGAATTAGCACAATTGGAAGATAAATACGTGGAAACGGCGTTGATGGCAAAGGAAATCGGTTTCGATGCCGTAGATATCAAGTCTTGCCATCGTTACCTGATTTCCGAACTGTTGTCGGCACACACGCGGGAGGGTCATTATGGCGGCAATTTCGAAAACAGGGTGCGTTTTCTATTGAACATTATCGACAAGGTGAAGGCGCAGGTCGATATCGACGTCACTTGTAGAATCAACGCTTACGACGCCATTCCGTATCCTTATGGCTGGGGTACGGACGAAAACGGACTACCGTCACTTGATGAGCCGCGCCGCCTGATGTTGCTTTTGTGGGAGAGAGGGGTGCGTATGGTCAATATCACCACCGGCAACCCGTATTACAACCCGCATATCGGTCGTCCGGCTGATATCGGACCTTATACAGCCCCCGAGCATCCCATCGAATCGGCAACACGTATGTTGCGTATCATCAGGGAATTGAAAACAGCCGCACCGGAGATGGCTTTCGTAGGTACGGGATTCAGTTGGTTTCGCGAATATGGCGCCAACATTGCAGCCGGTTGTATCGAACAGGGGTGGATGGATCTGGCAGGTTTCGGCAGGCAGTCAATCGCCTATCCCGATTTTGCCCGCGATATCATCACCGAAGGAGCGATGTTACGCAGCAAATGCTGTATTACCTGTACCAAATGTACCGAACTGATGCGCTTCGGCGGACAAGCCGGTTGCGTAGTCAAAGACAGTCACGTCTACCTGCCTCTCTGGCGCGAAGCCACCAATGGCCGCACCATGATGAGTACCAAGGCAGGGAGTCATTTGTAGGAATCAGGAATTAAAATACTGACATTCAAAAGAATGATTGTTAATGATATGGCGAATAAAATAAGATTGTTTTGATTTTTGAAATAAGATGTACCATGTGGTTTGTTTATTTCGTTGATAGGTTATATAAAACAATTCACTGCCATATTTGGAAAAATAAACAGGGGCTTTTTTATGATGAAGTAATGAAATATTTTTTTCCACATAATACACTAAATCTTCGATGTATTGAACCGAACTCTCGTAATAAGAAAAATATTCTTTCTCAATAAGGATATCAATTAACTCATCAAGAAACAACAGAACATTTTTGTGGTATTTGATCTTTATCATCGAATTTTTTTCGTAACAATTGTTTGACATCCCTCAAAAATTCTTCAGAGGACAAACCCTCCTCCCAACCTTCAAAAGAAGAGACTAAACCTATCGACTGCATAAAAGGCTGTAATGCAGCTGCATGTTGCAACATATCTATACGGATATAACGATTGACACCTGTTGTGTCTTTTTCAAAAGAAATACCTTGTACTGAATTCATACGCTCTGATATTTATAATTCACACAACAAAGTTAATGTTTTTTTCCGTATTTTTGCAAAAAAACTTTTAAAATAACAAAAATGGCAACAACCGAAAGAAAAACAGCTATCATTACCGGAGGAGCCGGTGGGATCGGCTTTGGGACAGCCCAGCAGTTGGCGGCAGAAGGGTTTGATATCGTAATCTTCGATATCAAAGCTGAATCGGAGGTCAGCGATAAGATCACACAACTCCATACGGCAGGTTCCGATACAATGTATTATAACGGCGACATAACCAACGTGAAAGACTGTTATGCTTTCGTGGAAAAGGTGATCGAAAAGTACCGGAAAATTGATGTATTGGTCAATAATTCGGGCGTTGCTCCAAAAGTACGTGCCGATATACTCGAAACGACCGAAGAAAGTATGGATTATGTATTTGGCGTCAATATCAAAGGCACTTTTTTTATGTCGCAAGCTGTTGCCCGACGGATGGTTGAGCAAAACGATGGTATCATCATTAATATCTCCTCGATGTCGGCCTATACATCGTCGGTGAACCGTCCCGAATACTGCATGTCGAAAGCGGCTGTCAGCATGATGACGGTGTTGTTTGCCGACAGGCTTGCAGCACACGGCATCCGCGTATATGAAATCAGGCCGGGCGTTATCCGTACGGATATGACTGCTTCCGTCACCGAAAAATACGACCGGATGATCGCCGACGGCATTTTCCCTATCGACCGCTGGGGTTATCCCGAAGATGTGGCCAAAGCGGTAGCCGCTTTTGCCAATGGCACATTCCTCTATTCTACGGGCGAAATAATCAATGTAGATGGAGGATTTCATTTGAAAAGGATGTAAGTGCACCTTGATTTTTATCTCATGCGCTTGGAAGTACAATAATATAAAAATTATATAAAATGGTAATAATCAGTTCAGCAGAATTACGCTGCAACTTGAAAAAGTATTTAGATACTGCAATAATGGAAACTGTTGTTATTCATAGAGGGAAAAAAGAAACTTTTGTTTTGCAAAGGCATGAAAATTTACCGGAAATTTCATCAGAAATTCCGAATGATTTTCACAAGGCAATCACAGGGAAGGAGTTAAGAGCTAATATGGAAGTTAGGCTCAGGGAAATGATAAAAAATCCAAAGTTTGAAAAGTATTTGGATTGAAATATTTTTCGTAATTTCGCATGACTTTGTACAGCAAGAGAAAAGAAATAAGAGAATATCTGTTTGAACAACTAAAGGTGAATCATGCGCTTTGGTCGTATGACAAATCCAATATGACTGCATCTTCACTTACCGATGAACTGATGATAGAAACAGTATTGATGCACTTGGACTTGGACGATATTGACATGCTTTTTCTTCTTTTCCCTAAAAAACTAATCAAGGAAGTTTGGAAATGGAATGTATGTGCTTTAGAGCCACGTTACCACAGTTCAAATATC
>JGI24702J35022_10000475_pt1 | contig 24226 bp, 14 predicted proteins | sample TergutTh196P4_FD_35022 | JGI IMG/M metagenome (IMG submission 35022)
GATGCATCAATTCCTATAACCTTGCCGTCAGGAACTAAGGATGATAATTGTTCGGTCAAAACTCCATCGCCGCATCCAAGGTCAAGGATTATTTCATTTCCTTTAAGCGCCAACCCTTCAATCAACCGGTTACCCCATTCTTTTTGAAGTTTTGACGCTTGCTTGTATTTTTCTCCATCGAATTCAAAATGGCTCATTGTTACTTCAAGTTCTTTTAATTTAAATATTTATGTTTCTCTATTAATTCCGGAATATGCTGATAAGTAGCGCTTATCGTCCGACAAAGTTCAAACATTTTTATTGAAAAAGCAAATGGTAATTATAGAGGATAGTTGGCAAATACGGATTTGCATTCGGGCAACAGTTTTATCGCCATTTCTTTGGCTTCGTCTTCCGGCACTTCGTCAGCAAATTTGTCATACTTGTTTTTTAATACATCGGCATTCTCAATGATGCCTGTTTGTGAAGTCTCCTGCAATGTGAGAAAAAACTCCGTTGAAATAAATTGTTTCATCTTATTTTAATTTTATTTTAGAATTACACATATATTTTGGACAAAAGGATATGCGACCAATTTGTGTATTCAGATAAAAACAATTTACTTCTAATGGTATAAATTTATAATAAGACTATATATCAACTCATTATCTGCTTGAAACTCAAATATAGAATGTCGTTAAAATTTTGCAGTAACGAATCATTCAGCCGTCTAATGCCTCCTTTTGTCGGATAATTGCCTGTAAAATACCAATCGCCATTGTGATTTTGACAAATTTTAGACAAGGATTCTCTTTTTGGGAAGATAATTTCGATAGGACAATTCACATCTTCGGGTGTAACCAATTCTGCAATTTTCCTTGAAATTTCTTTGTCTGAAAAAGGTTTATATATTTCTGCAACATAATTTGTTGATTCTGCTTTTTTGTCAGTACATTTTCGATAAATTTCTTCAATTTTGTTTTTGTTCGAAAGTTCCAATGCAGCGCGAAATGCGATTAAGTCACCAATATTCGACATATCTATTCCATAAAAATCAGGATAGCGAATTTGCGGTGCAGACGAAACGATTATCAGTTTTTTAGGGCGAAGTCGTGCCAAAATCGTGATAATGCTTTGTTTGAGCGTTGTACCCCTCACAATGCTGTCGTCAATCACAACCAAATTGTCCATATCAGGGCGAATGGAGCCATAGGTAATGTCGTAAACGTGGTTTGCTAACTCGTTTCGTTCGCCGGTTTCGCTAATAAAAGTACGAAGTTTGATGTCTTTTATGGCGACTTTTTCTGTGCGTACTCGTTGGGAAATTATTTTTGAAATTTCAAGCGCGTTTTTTTCTTTCAAATCTCCGATTACACGGCATTTTTCTTGGTCTAAATAATCGTTCAATCCCTCAATCATTCCCAGAAAGGCTACTTCTGCTGTGTTGGGTATAAACGAGAAAACACTGTTTTCGAGGTCGTAATCTATCGTTTCGAGGATTTGCGGAACAACTGCACGCCCTAATTCCTTGCGTTCGCGATAAATATCTTGGTCGCCCCCACGCGAAAAGTAAATCCGCTCAAAAACACAAGGCGAAGGTTTTTCATTAAAAATAATTGTTTGACAAGAAATATCTCCCAAAGCAGAAATAAAAAGCGATTCACCGGGTTGTATTTCTTTTATGCTGTCAATCCCTACATTCATAACCGTTTGTATGGCAGGTCGTTCAGAAGCAATAACGACAATTTCTTCATCGGCATAATAAAACGCTGTGCGAATGCCCCAAGGGTCGCGAACGGCAAAGGTTTCGCCTGATCCGGTCATTCCGCAAAGTACAAAACCACCATCCCACATCGGCATACATTCTTTGATAGCCGCTTGTGTATCGCCATTATTTTTATCAAGTGAAAAGCCTAATTGTTCGAGTAAAACAGTGGTGTCGGAAGTTCGGCGCGGGTGCTGATTGAGCGATTTGAGGTGCGCAAAAACCTCATCAACATTCGTCAAGTTGAAATTTCCGCAAAGAGCAAGCGTATTTTTACGGTAATTACTTCTACGCAAATGTGGGTGTACATACGTCAAGCCCGACCGCCCTGTGGTGCTGTATCGTAAATGTCCCATAAAACATTCGCCCGTGAATAAATTTTGTTCTACCGAAATTTGTTCCCCGATAGACGAAAACAGTTCCGCAATCGCATTTTTACCTTCTTTCCGCTCACGAAACATAAATTCTTCGCCCGGCTCTGCCGAAAGCGAAACGCAGGCAATTCCTGCTCCTTCTTGTCCGCGATTGTGTTGTTTTTGCATCAGCAGGTAAAGTTTGTTCAAGGCATAATTGCTCGTGTTATATTTTTTGGTATAATATTCAAGTGGTTTGCGAAGCCGGATTAACGCAACGCCACATTCGTGTTTGAGTTGTTCCATTTATTTTGAAAAATATTCGTCTATTGACTTTGCGACTTTTCGTCCCGAAGCGATTGCTTCCAAATGGATTCTGTTTTTGCGCAACCATTCGCCGTATGGAAATTGGTTTGCCAACGATTCTTTTACCTCGTTATCTCGATAAATCTTTCCGGTTTGCGTATCGACCATTGCCAAAGCGTGTGGCAGGGACATTCCCGACATTGTGAAAAATTCCAACATATTGTCAAGTGAGGCGCTGTCACTCATTTTTGGCTGAATAAAAGGATTTATTGTTTCCTCGTCACCTAAAATTGGCGATTGCGAAATGCTTTCACGCGCTGAACTCCAAAGGCGATTACCCCGAATGGTGTTTATCTCGCCGTTGTGTCCCAGCAACCGGAATGGCTGTGCCAACATCCACGAAGGGAAAGTGTTGGTGCTGAAACGCGAGTGAACGAGCGAAATTCCGCTTGTAAGCGCCGGATTTTGCAAATCAAGGAAATAATGACGAAGTTGTGCCGAAGGCAACATTCCTTTGTAAATCATATTTTTTGACGAAAGGCTGACGATATATGTGTCTGTGCAGGCTTTTTCAATTCTTCGGCGCGTGCGGTAAAGGCGAATATCTAATAATAATTTGCTTTTTGCCGTTTCCGAAATAAAAATCTGTTTAATCGCAGGTTCGGCATCTAATGCACCGGCACCAAGCATTGAATCGTCGGTGGGAACATCACGCACCGTGAACAACGATAAACCTTCCACTTCTGTTGCCTGCTCGATTGTGTCGAGAATCTCCGCAATGCGTTTTTCTTCTTTCGGCATAAAAACAAGACCTGTGCCGTAACTGCCGTTTTCGGGAACGGAAATACCCTGTGAGAGAATAAACTCGTGCGGAATTTGTATCATAATTCCTGCGCCGTCGCCCGTTGCGGTGTCGGCTCCTTCGGCTCCGCGGTGTATCATATTTTCGAGGATTTTTAAGCCGTCGTCAATGGTTTTGTGCGATTTTTTGCCTTGAATATTCAGCAGAAGTCCAACACCGCAAGCATCACGCTCGTAGGCAGGGTCATAAAGACCTTGCCTTTCTATTTGAAATGTATGATTTACCATTTTTATCGTATAAATAATAATTCTCTGTATTTCGGCAAAGTCCACATTCTATCATCCACAATCAACTCCAACTTGTCAATATGGCTGCGAATGCTTTCTGTGAGTGGAACAATCGTATCGTGGTAGGCAATTGCTTTTTCACGCTCGGAAGAAATGGCGTTTGCCTGTTTGCGAGCTTCAATCATTTCGGCGGTTTTTTCGGTTATAAAATCAATATGACTGCTTATCTCTTTAATGATTCGTTTGTCTTGACATATCATCGCTTCCGCTTCATCTTTCGAGAATAGATTGTTAATTTTGAATACATTATCTAAAAGCACCGATTGATAACCCGACGCTACGGGAACAATGTGATTCATTGCCAAATCGCCCAAAACGCGCGATTCAATCTGAATTTTTTTGGTGTACATTTCCCATTTCACTTCGCAACGACTTTCTACTTCGTCGTGGCTCAACACTCCGCAATTCTCAAAAATGGCTAAGTTTTCGGGTTTCAGGAAATTGTCGAAAATCAGCGGTACACTTGTTTCGCAATCCAAACCTCGTTTTTTTGCCTCGGCTTTCCATTCGTCGCTATAACCGTTTCCTTCAAAACTGATTGTTTTACATTTGCTAATCAGCGATTTAATGACGGTAATAATTGCTTTTTCTTTCGTCATTCCGTCTTCGATAAGCGCATCGACTTCGAGTTTGAAACTCGCCAACTGATTAGCAACGGCGGTGTTGAGCGTGAGCATCGACTCGGCGCAGTTTGCCGACGAGCCAACGGCACGAAACTCAAAACGGTTGCCGGTAAAGGCGAAAGGCGAAGTGCGGTTGCGGTCGGTGTTGTCTAACAGGACTTCGGGCAGGTGCGCCACGCCGAGACGAATGGCTGTTTTTTCGTCAAAATGAATCACGTCGTCGGTATTTATCTGTTCCAATTTGTCGAGTACTTCGCTGATTTGTTTGCCCAAAAAGATAGAAACAATCGCAGGTGGCGCTTCGTTTGCGCCCAATCGGTGGGCATTGTTTGCCGAAGATATTGATGCTTTCAACAATCCATTATGTTTGTAAACAGCCATCATAGTATTCACGAGAAATGTGATAAATTGCAGGTTTTCAACGTCATTTTTGCCCGGCGAAAAAAGATTTACACCCGTGTCGGTTCCCATACTCCAATTGTTGTGCTTGCCGGAGCCGTTCACGCCTTTGAACGGTTTTTCGTGCAACAATATGCGGAAATTGTGTCGGCGGGCAATTTTTTTCATTATTGACATCAACAGCAGATTGTGGTCGTTGGCAAGGTTGATTTCTTCGTAAATGGGCGCGAGTTCAAACTGATTGGGAGCCACTTCGTTGTGTCGCGTTTTCACAGGAATACCGAGTTTTAATGCTTCGTTTTCGAGGTCGGTCATAAATGCCAATACACGAGTGGGGATTGTGCCAAAATAATGGTCTTCAAGTTGCTGATTTCTTGCGCTTTTGTGTCCCATTAGTGTACGACCGGTCATTACCAAGTCGGGGCGGGCGTTATAAAGCGCATCATCAACCAAGAAATATTCCTGTTCCCAACCGAGATAGGAAATGACTTTGCTCACTTTTTCATCAAAATAATTGCAAACCGCTGTTGCCGAATTATTTATCGCGTTTATAGAACGCAAAAGCGGTGTTTTATAATCCAACGCTTCACCTGTATAAGCGATAAAAACGGTTGGAATACAGAGCGTATCGCCCATTATGAAACAGGGCGAAGAAGGGTCCCAAGCCGAATATCCGCGTGCCTCGAACGTATTGCGAAGTCCGCCATTTGGGAACGACGAAGCGTCAGGCTCTTGTTGTATGAGCAATTTTCCCGAAAAATCTTCGATAACTCCGCCGTTGGCGTTCAGTTCGAGAAAAGCATCGTGCTTTTCGGCAGTTCCGCCCGTCAAAGGTTGAAACCAGTGCGTATAGTGCGTTGCGCCCATATCCATTGCCCAACGTTTCATCGCCGTTGCCACGCCGTTCGCCACTTCTCTGTTGAGTGTCAAACCTTTGTCGATACTGTCGGTCAGCGTTTTATAAGTATATGTTGAGAGGTAATCCTGCATTTTTTCGCGCGTGAAAACATATTTTGCAAAATCTTTTGCAGGGCGGTTTTCACTGTTTACCGGAACGGCTTTGCGTCCCAAAGCTTCGCGTAGAAGCTTAAATCTTAATGTGTTCATCTGTTTATAATTTTATATATTGTTGAATTATAATCATTTCGCTTGATATATTTATTTTAATAAACTTATGGAAATTTTATCTGCTTTCTTTCAATCCACTTTGCCGCATTTACAAATGCCTCTATCCAGGGCGTTATTTGGTCGTCATGGCGTAATGCGGGATAGTGCGCCCAGTTCCAAGGGTAGATGCTGCGTTCGGGGTGGGGCATCATTGCCAAGTGGCGACCGTCGGCGCTGCATAGTGCGGCGATGGCTTGGGGGGAGCCGTTGGGGTTGGCGGGGTAGGCGTCGTAACTGTACCGGAGCGCTATGTTGTAGTGGTCAGTGGGATAAGGCAGGCTGAATTTGCCTTCGCCGTGCGCTACCCAGACGCCAAGGCGCGCGCCGGCGAGCGATTGCAGCATCACCGAGTTGGTTTGGGGGACGGTGACGTTCACAAAGGCGCTTTCAAACTTTTTCGAGTTGTTGTGTTCCATACGTGGCTTTTGTTCGTCGTCGGTCGTAATTAATCCAAGCTCAATCATCAGTTGACAGCCGTTGCAGATGCCGAGGCTCAATGTGTCGGGACGGGCGTAGAAGCGGTGGAGTGCGGCGTTTGCTTTTTCGTTGTAGCGGAACGCGCCTGCCCAGCCTTTTGCCGAGCCAAGTACATCGGAGTTGGAAAATCCGCCGACAAACACAATCATATTCACGTCGTCAAGCGTTTCCCTGCCGTCGATGAGGTCGGATGTGTGTACGTCCTTCACGTCCATTCCGGCAAGGTGCATCATCCATGCTGTTTCGCGGTCGCATTGCGAGCCTTTATCACGAATAATCGCCGCGCGAATACCTGTGGATATTGTGCGAGAGGGGGCAATGCCGTATTGCGCCATTGTGCCTTTAAAGTGTGTCGGAAAGTTGTATTCCAATGGTTGGATTTTGTAATTATCGAACCGTTCGGCAGCGTGTTTCCTGCCGCTTTGCCGACTGTCGAACAGATACGATGTTTTGTACCACAGGTCGCGTAAACGATCTATGTCGAAATGGTGTTTTTCGTTCTGACAGTATATATTTATCTTGCGTTCCGGGATGGGTTTGCCGATGATGTGTGCTTTGACGCCTGCCTGTAAGAAGGTTTCGTTGACTGTCGCGCTGTTTGCTTCGCGTATTTGCAGGATGAAGGCCGGGTTTTCGGCAAATAGGATGCGAATAATATCTGTTTCGCCTCCATTTTTGCGGGTTATTTCCGTCAGGTCAATTTCCATGCCGCCGGTGCGGTTGGCAAAACACATTTCGAGCAACGTGGTGATAGGACCTCCGGACGATACATCATGTCCTGCTACAATCATTTTCTTGCCGATGAGGTTTTGTACCACTTCAAATGCTTTTGCAAAATACGATGTATCGGCAATGTCAGGTACGGCGTCGCCCATTTTGCCCAATATCTGCGCAAAACTGCTTCCGCCCAAGGCGAACGGCGTACATGACAGGTTAATATAAATGATGTGCGTCGCAGGGTCGTTGTCTATCACGGGACAAACGGTATTGCGGACGTCGGTCGTTTGTGCAACGGCGGATAGGATGACGGTTCCGGGCGATATTACGATGTCGCCGTTGGGGTATTTTTGGGTCATCGACAGCGAGTCTTTTCCTGTGGGAATATTGACGCCGAGTTCGATGGCGAATTGACTTGCCGCTTCCACTGCGCTGTACAGACGCGCATCCTCGCCGGGGTTATTGCAAGCCCATTGCCAGTTGGCGCTTAACGAAACGGCTTTGAGACCGCCGTCTAAATGCGCCCAAACTAAGTTGGTTAGCGCCTCGGCGATGGCAAGGCGTGAACCGGCGGCGGCATTGAGCAATGCAACGCCCGGCGCGTGTCCGATAGATGTGGCTATGCCTGATGTTCCCTGATAATCAAGCGCCACAACGCCAAGGTTATTTAACGGAAGTTGTATCTCGCCTGCAGTTTGCTGCATGGTTACCAAGCCTGTTACCGAACGGTCAACTTTATTGACAAGCCAGTCCTTGCAAGCCACTGCTTCCAATTGCAGGAGGTTTTCGAGGTATTCATGCAATTTGTCTTTATTGTATGCAATGGGTTCAAAATTTGTTAGTTGGATGGTGTCGTTAATTACCGTTTTGGGCGTGTTGCCGAACATGTCTTCAAGCATCAGGTCAATCGGTTTTTCGCCTGTTTTGGGATTTTCAAACGTAAAGCGGCGGTCGCCGGTTACGTCTCCGATGACGTACATAGGTGCGCGTTCGCGTTGGGCAATACGGCGAAGCGTTTCTATGTCCTTTTCTTTCAAAACCAAGCCCATACGTTCCTGCGACTCGTTGCCCACTATTTCCTTATCTGAAAGCGTCGGGTCGCCAATGGGCAGGCAACTCATGTCAATCTTTCCGCCTGCGTCTTCCACCAATTCTGACAGGCAGTTGAGATGACCGCCCGCGCCGTGGTCGTGTATGGATACGATGGGGTTGCGCGGACTTTCGGCGAGTGCGCGAATGGCGTTTACTACGCGCCTTTGCATTTCGGGGTTGGCTCGCTGCACGGCGTTCATTTCAATGGCGTTGGCATATTCGCCCGTTGCTACCGACGATACGGCGCCGCCGCCCATTCCGATACGGTAGTTGTCGCCTCCGAGCAATACGATTTTGTCTCCCGGCTCGGGGACGCCTTTCATGCAGTCGCTCTTACGTCCGTATCCCACACCTCCCGCCAGCATGATGACCTTATCGAAACCGTATTTTTTCGATTTTTCGGTATGCTCGAAGGTGAGGATACTTCCGCAGATGAGCGGCTGTCCGAACTTGTTGCCAAAGTCGCTTGCCCCGTTCGACGCCTTAATGAGGATGTCTAACGGCGACTGGTAAAGCCACTTTTTTAATTGATAATTGACAATTGATAATTGACAATTATTATCCTCAATTTTCAATTTTTCATTTTCAATTTTCAATTCTTCAAACTGCGAGTAGGAAGTCATATATACGGCGGTACCTGCTGCCGGTATTGCGCCTCGTCCGCCTGCCACACGGTCGCGGATTTCGCCGCCGCTGCCTGTCGCTCCGCCGTTAAACGGCTCTACGGTTGTGGGGAAATTATGCGTTTCGGCTTTCAGTGAGATGACCACTTCTTCGGAACGGACGCCAAAGAAAGAAGGGATGTCGTCATGTTCGGGAACCAACCGTTCCACCTGCGTCCCTTCAATAAATGCGCAATTATCCTTGTAAGCCGACACGATGCGACCGGGATTGATTGAAGATGTGCGTTTTATCAGTTGAAAGAGCGATAAAGGTTTCGGTTCGCCGTCAATGATGAATTGTCCGTTGAAGATTTTATGGCGGCAATGCTCGGAATTGACCTGCGAGAAACCGAAGATTTCGCTGTCGGTGAGCGGGCGTCCCAATTTTTCCTGCAAATTTTCGAGGTAGGCTATTTCGTCGGCGTTCAGCGCAAGTCCTTCCTGCCGGTTGTAGTCGGAAATGTCGGTGATATGCCGTATGGGTTCGCGTTGTCGGTTGATAGTGAAAAGGTTGGCTGTTAGGTTTTCGTAGAGCGTCTGCAACATAGGGTCGTGGTTGGATGGCGGGGCGGGCGTAAACTGTTCAATGCGCACGATACCGCTAATGTTCATGTTTGCCGTAATATCCACGGCATTACTGCTCCATGGCGTTACCATTTCGCGTCGCGGGCCAATAAACGAACCGGTTATTTCTGCGGTTTCCACAAGTATCGCTTCACCAAACAGCCAAACGAGTTTGGAAATATCGTCAGGCGATAATTTTTCAACTGCCTGTACGGCAATGATGTTGCCGTTTTTATTAAGAAAAAAGTATATCATGATAAGCGCTCAAATTATTTTTGCTGCAAAGGTCGTTCATCAGGGAAAATTATGGTTTGATTTTTTTGAGCATTTTTTTGCGAAAGGCGTCTGAATGTAAATTTTCTATTTTTTCATTCTTTTGAATTTAGATTTTGTATTCTTTGGGTATTTATCTCTTTCTATTTTTCCATTTATGAGAAACGACAGCGCAAGTTGCGGTCAGAACAAAAAATCCATACTTTTGCAATTTAATTCTCACGTAAATGGAAACCCCTGTTTTAAATGAACATCACAAGGCGGAATATCCGCCCATGCACACAGCAGAACACATCCTGAACCAAACTATGGTGCGTATGTTCGGCTGTCTACGTTCACGAAATGCGCATATAGAACGGAAAAAATCAAAATGCGATTATTTGCTTTCCGAAACTCCTTCTGCCGAACAAATGATTGAAGTAGAGCGAATTATCAACGAAGTTATTGACCGTCATTTGCCAGTAACTTGTGAATATATGAGCCGCATCGAGGCTTCGCGTTATGTCAACCTCAGTAAACTGCCGGAAAATGTATCCGAAACCCTGCGCATTGTTCGTGTGGGCGACTATGACGTCTGTGCCTGTGTGGGTGCTCACGTTGGTAATACATCCGAAATCGGACATTTCAAAATGCTGAATTATGAGTTTGCGGACGGGCGGTTGAGGTTAAGGTTCAAACTGATAGAGTAAAAGGCCATCATAATTACACCTAAATCCTCAAATCTGCAATCCTCGTTGCCGCCATTATCACTTTGGTTTCGTTGGCGAAAGAACTTAACCGTACGAAACCTTTACCGTTAGCTCCGAAACGTTCGCCGGGCGAGGATAATATATGACATTCTTCGAGTAACTTGTCGAAGAGTTTCCACGAAGAACCATAAGGCGATTCGACCCAAATGTATGGCGAATTTACACCGCCCCAAAATTTCAGCCGTGCATCAGCGAGCGACTGCCGAAGTACCTGTGCATTTGTCATATAATAGTTGATGTTTTCTTGCACCCAATCCAATCCTTCGGCGCTGAATAGCGCCTCTGCACCTCGCTGAATAATGTATGAAGGAGCGTTGTTTTTTATCGCTTGCCGTCTTCGCCACAGCGTATTCAAACTGACACTTTTGTCCACTCTGAGCGAATAGCCTGAAATTTCTTTAGGAATAATGGTATATCCGCAATGTAAGCCCGTGAAACCTGCATTTTTGGAGAAACTGCGAAATTCAATAGCGACTTTTTTTGCGCCTTTTATTTCATAAATCGTTTGCGGAATAGCAGGGTCGCTCACAAACGATTTGTAAGTGGCATCAAAAAGTATCAATACATCGTTATCAATGGCATATTTTACCCATTTTTCGAGCGTTTCGCAAGGCATTGCACAGCCTGTGGGATTGTTGGGGAAACTCAAATAAATCACATCGGGGCGAAGTTTTGGAAATTCGGGCATAAAATCGTTCTTTTTCTTGCAATCCAAGTATATAATGTGGCTCCACTGATTGTTTTCGTTCAGTTCGCCTGCCCTGTTTCCGATTACATTCGACTCGACATAATCTTGCGAAACAGGGTCAATTACTGCAATTCTGTTGTCTTTACAAAGTATATCGCCCAATCCGGCAATGTTCTCTTTAGTTCCATTGTTGATAAAAATTTCGTCGGGGTCAATTTTTACCTTGTGCCGCTTGGAATTAAATTTCACAATCGCATCAATCAAAAACGGATAACCCTCTGTTGGTGTACGACCTTTGAAAGTTTTTTCATCGCCCATTTCGACAATGGTATTTGTCATTGCCTGCATTACGCAAGGCGCAAGTGGACGGATTACATCGCCGCTGTTGAGTTTTATCAACTTTACATCGCGGTTGATTGCTTGAAATTGGTTGAGTTTTTTGTCTATTTTACTCTGAATTTCATCATTGATAACTTTCAGAAATTGAGAGTTGATGAGTGCCATAATTCTCTTGTTTTATTTCGGGTGCAAAGATAATGATTTTATTTTGTATGTCTTAGTAGCTTTTATCAAAGTCGAAAAAAGCGGATGTATTTGCAATTTCTCATATTTCAAATATTATTATTCCCATTCCACCGTTGCAGGTGGTTTGCCTGTTATATCATAAACTACTCTACTGACTGGTTTTATCTCGCCGGTAATTCTTGATGAAATCCGATTAAGAATTTTATGCGGCAGCGGCGAATATTCGCAAGTCATAAAATCGTTTGTTTCGACCGCACGCACGGCGACAACATAATCGTAAGTGCGGTGGTCGCCTTTCACGCCAACCGAACGTGTATCCATCAAAACGGCGAAATATTGCCGGGGTTTTTTGCGTAATTTTCTTATTTCCTCGCGAACAATGTGGTCGGCTTTGCGCAGCAGGTCAAGTTTGTTTTGCGTTACTTCGCCTGTAATCCTGATTGCCAATCCGGGACCGGGGAAAGGCTGACGGGTAACAAGCGTGTCGGGTAATCCGAGCATTTTGCCGATGATACGCACCTCGTCTTTAAACAACCCCGAAAGCGGCTCTACAATTCCCTCGAAAGCGAGATTATCGGGAAGCCCTCCGACATTGTGATGACTTTTAATCGTGTCGCCGAACTCGCCACCCGATTCTATGATGTCGGGATAGATTGTGCCTTGTGCCAAAAATTCAATATCGCCGAGTTTACGCGATTCTTCTTCAAATACGCGCACAAATTCTTCGCCGATGATTTTGCGTTTTTGCTCCGGTTTTTTTACGCCTTTTAATTTTTGCAAAAAGCGTTCGTCGGCATTTACTCGTATAAAATTGAGTTTCTTTTTTGAGAAAATTTTCTCGATAGTATCGCCTTCTTGGAAACGCATCAATCCGTGGTCAACAAATATGCAGGTCAGTTGCTCGCCAATTGCTTTTGAAAGCAATGCCGCACAAACCGAAGAATCCACACCGCCTGAAAGTCCGAGTAGCACACGTTTATTGCCTACTGTTTCACGAATTGACTTTATGCGTTTTTCAATATAATCGTCAAGGTGATAACTGCCCGAAGCGCCGCAGATCTTGAACAGGAAATTGCGCATAATTTCCCGTCCGCAATCGCTGTGTTCCACTTCGGGGTGGAACTGCACGCCGTAAAAATTTCGTTTGCCGTCTTCGCAAGCTGCATTTTGGCAGTTGGCAGTAAAAGTTGTACGCTTAAATCCTTGCGGCAGTTCGCATACTTGGTCTGTATGGCTCATCAGCATTTTGGGGTTTGATTTTATGCCGTGCAACAGAGCTGAGTTCCCTGTAACGGTGATTTCTATCCGTCCGTATTCGCCAACGCCACACAGCTTGACACGTCCGCCAAGTACGTGGCACATCATCTGCATACCGTAGCAGATACCCAAAACCGGAATGCCGAGTTCAAAAATGGCAGGGTCGCATTTGGGTGAGTTTTCCAAGTAAACGCTGTTGGGACCACCTGTGAGAATTATCCCTTTCGGGTTGAGTTTTTTGACCTCCGTTGCCGATAGTTTTCCAGATTTTATTTCGGAATAGACATTCAAACTGCGTGTGGTGCGAGAAATCAATTCTTTGTATTGTCCGCCGAAATCCAAAATTAAAATGAGTTCGTTCATTGTTGTTTGTTAATATTCCTCCCAACTTTTGATAGTTATTTCCTCTCGTTTTATACGGCAAAACGCATTGATAAACGCCTTTGCCAAACGCGCATTGGTTATCAGCGGAATATTAAAATCTATTGCCGAACGACGTATGGTATAGTCGTTTGAAAGTTCGGTTTTAGATAAATTTTTCGGGATATTTACCACGAGGTCTATCTTGCGTTCTTTAATGTAATCAAGTGTATTGGGACTGTAATCTGAATCGGGCCAATGCAGGATAATAGCGTTAATGCCATTGTGCGACAAGAAGTCGGCTGTGCCTTGTGTGGCGTATAGTTTATATCCATTTTTTTGCAAGATTTTTGCAACAGGAAGCATATCTGCCTTTGAACGGCTGTCGCCGGTAGAAAGCAAGACAGTTTTTTTCGGAATGGTGTAGCCTACCGATAGCATTGCTTTGAGTATTGCCTCGTCAAAGTCTTCGCCGATACAGCCCACTTCGCCTGTCGAAGCCATCTCCACACCCAGCACAGGGTCGGCTTTTTGCAGGCGCGAGAAGGAGAATTGCGGCGCTTTTATGCCGACATAATCCAAGTCGAAAGCCGATTTGTGCGGAATTTTGGGATTGATTCCGAGCATTACTTTCGCAGCAATGTCGATAAAGTTTACTTTCAGCACTTTCGACACAAAAGGAAATGAGCGCGAGGCACGCAGGTTGCATTCAATCACTTTAATATCATTGTCTTTTGCCATTAACTGCATATTGAACGGACCGGAAATGTTCAATCCTTTGGCAACTTTTCGGGCAATTTGTTTAATTCGTCTGACCGTTTCCACATAGAGTTTTTGAGCGGGAAAAACCATTGTAGCATCACCCGAATGAACACCCGCAAACTCGACATGTTCGGAAATGGCGTAAATCAGCACTTCGCCGTTTTGCGCTACCGCATCAATTTCAATTTCTTTTGCGTATTCGATAAATTCGGTAACGACAACGGGGTGTTGCTTGCTTACGTTTGTTGCCAAAGTTAAGAAACCTTCCAGCTCGTCGCGGTTGCTCACAACGTTCATTGCCGCACCCGAAAGCACATACGAAGGACGAATCAGCAGCGGAAATCCGACTTTATCGGCAAAGGCGTATATGTCTTCGAGCGAAGTCATTTCTTTCCATTGTGGTTGGTCGATTTTGAGGTCGTCGCATAGTTGCGAAAAGCGGTGGCGGTCTTCGGCATTGTTTATATTTTCGGCAGAAGTTCCGAGAATTTTCACCTTATTTTTGTCTAAACGGACAGCGATATTATTGGGAATTTGTCCGCCAACGGAAACGATAACACCTTGCGGCTGTTCCAAATCAGTAATGTCGAGCACACGTTCCAATGTGAGTTCATCGAAATAGAGGCGGTCGCACATATCGTAATCGGTCGAAACCGTTTCGGGATTGTAGTTTATCATAATCGCTTTCAATCCGTTTTGGCGAATGGTGTTTACGGCATTGACCGAACACCAGTCGAATTCTACCGAACTGCCAATGCGGTATGCGCCTGAACCGAGAACGGCAATACTTTGATTATCACGCTCAAAATCTACATCGTGCGCCGTGCCGTTGTAGGTCAGATACAAATAATTCGTCATTGCCGGATATTCGGCGGCGAGCGTGTCAATTTGTTTTACAACGGGAACAATGCCTTGCGATTTGCGGTACGCTCTGACCAAATCCATTTTTCCCTCAACGTCAATGTTTTCGCCGTAAATAATTCGTGCTATCTGAAAATCGGAGAATCCTTTCTGTTTCATTTCCAACAGCAATTCCAAAGGCACGTTTTCTATGTTATCGTAATTTTTCAGCGTTTGGTCGAGTGTGTATATTCCATACAATTTGTGCAAAAACCATTTGTCGATTTTGGTAAGCGAATGGATTTTTTCGACATCGTAATCTTTGTGTAAAGCGTTGGCGAGGACTAAAATACGTTTGTCGGTCGGTTTGCTCAACGCTTCTTCAAGATTTTCAACCATAAATTCTTTGTTTGCCACAAATCCGTGCATTCCCTGCCCAATCATTCGCAAGCCTTTTTGAATTGCTTCTTCAAAATTGCGACCAATTGCCATCACTTCGCCAACGGATTTCATTGAAGAGCCTAACTCGCGCGAAACGCCTTTGAATTTCCCCAAGTCCCAACGCGGAATTTTGCAGACAACGTAATCCAGCGCCGGCTCAAAACAAGCGGTTGTAGATTGTGTTACGGCGTTTTTCAACTCGTGTAGTCCATAACCCAACGCTAACTTTGCCGCCACGAAAGCAAGTGGATAACCTGTTGCTTTTGAGGCTAATGCCGATGAGCGACTCAAACGGGCATTCACTTCAATAACCCGATAATCTTCCGAATGAGGGTCGAGGGCATATTGCACGTTACACTCGCCGACAATGCCGATATGGCGAATGATTTTGATTGCTATTCGGCGAAGTTTGTGATATTCAGCGTTGGTAAGCGTTTGCGAAGGGGCGACCACGATACTTTCACCGGTATGGATACCGAGCGGGTCGAAGTTTTCCATATCGCAGACGGTTATGCAATTGTCGTATTGGTCGCGTACTACCTCATATTCAACTTCTTTCCAACCCCTGAGCGATTTTTCAACTAATATTTGAGGTGAATAGGTAAATGCTCGCCAAGCCAACATCTCGAGTTCTTTCTCGTTGTCGCAAAAACCGCTGCCAAGACCACCAAGAGTATAGGCTGCACGAATAATTATTGGATAACCTAATCTTTTTGCCGCTTTTTTTGCATCCTCTACTGTTGTTACAGCCTCACTCTTAATGGATTTTACATTTATTTCATCTAATTTCTCTACAAATTTCCGGCGGTCTTCGGTGTCAATAATTGCCTGAACGGGTGTTCCCAATACGCGGACATTGTACTTTTCAAGGATGCTGTTTTGGAAAAGTTTTACGCCGCAGTTGAGCGCCGTCTGTCCGCCGAAAGCGAGCAAAATGCCTTCGGGACGCTCTTTTTCAATCACTTGTTCGACAAAATCGGGCGTTATGGGAAGAAAATAAACGCGGTCGGCGATATTTTCCAACGTTTGAATGGTCGCGATATTGGGATTTATCAAAACAGTGTAAATGCCTTCTTCTTTTAAGGCTTTCAACGCTTGCGAACCGGAATAATCGAACTCGCCCGCTTCGCCGATTTTCAATGCGCCTGAGCCGAGCAACAGTACTTTTTTTATGTCTTGCATAATGCCATAAATTTATCAAATAAGTACTCTGTATCATTTGGTCCGCTTGCCGCTTCGGGGTGGAATTGAACGGAAAAGAATGGTTTGGTTTTGTGGCGGATACCTTCGTTTGTTCCGTCGTTGAGATTGACAAAATAAGGTTCCCAATCCTTGCCGAGCGTTGCCGTATCGACCGCATAACCGTGATTTTGAGAAGTGATAACCGCGTGGTTTGTACCCACTTCAAGTGCAGGCTGATTGTGGCTTCGGTGTCCGTATTTCAACTTGTAAGTGGTTGCGCCTGCCGCAAGTGAAAGGAGTTGATTGCCGAGGCAAATGCCGAAAATCGGTTTGCCTTTTGCGATTGCCTTTTTGATATTGGCAACTGTCGTTCCGCACATTGCAGGGTCGCCCGGTCCGTTGCTCAGCATTATTCCATCATAATCGAGCTGCGTAAAATCGTAATCCCAAGGAACACGAATAACCGTTACGCCTCTATTTATAAGACATCGGATAATATTGTATTTGCAACCACAATCGACTAAAACGATTTTGAGTAGAGAGTTGAAAATTGAAAGTTGAGAGTTATAAGTTTCAACTTCTTTGCAACTTACTTCCGCTACAAGATTTTTTGTATTTGGATTATCAAATTCTTCATTTTCAATTTTCAATTCTCCATTTTCAACTATTTCAATTCGTCCAAGCATAACGCCTCGTTCACGGATAATTTTAGTAATCTGGCGAGTATCAACGCCGTAAATTCCGGGAACATTGTGTTCTTTCAGCCATTCGTCCAAACTTTTTTCAGCGTTCCAATGGCTGTATTCAAATGAATAATCGGAAACTATCAAGGCTTTGATGTGGATTTTGTCCGACTCGAAAAATTTGGGCAATCCGTTTTCAATCGTCATTGGCGGAACACCGTAGTTGCCAATCAAAGGGAAAGTCGGTACGAGAATTTGACCGCTGTATGAGGGGTCGGTCAGATTTTCGGGATAGCCTGTCATGGCTGTATTGAACACTACTTCGCCCGAAACCGGAATGGCTACACCAAAAAAAAATCCTTGAAACGTTGTGCCGTCTTCAAGGATTAAATATGCTTTTTTCTTGTTCATTTATAGTTGTTTATTTGATATTACAAGAAGCGTCTAACGATTGTAAACAGTTTATCACATTCGCCTCTATACGGGAAGCAAGGTCTTCTGTATTGGTTTTTTGAAACTTTTCGCTTGTGATATTTTCGTATAGTTCAATGTACCTGTCGGATACTTGATTAACATATTCGTCTGTCATTGTTGGAACGGCTTGACCTTTATCTCCCCGAAATCCGTTTTCGATGAGCCATTGACGCACAAATTCCTTCGAGAGTTGCTTTTGTGGTTTGCCTTTTTCCAACAGTTCTTCGTAACTGTCAGCATAAAAGTAGCGCGACGAGTCGGGAGTATGAATTTCGTCTATCAGATAAATTTTTCCGTCGCGTTTGCCAAACTCGTATTTGGTGTCCACCAGTATCAGTCCCTTTTCGGCTGCCATTTGTGTGCCACGGGCAAATAACTTTTGAGTGAATTTTTCCAATTGTTCATAATCTTCTTTCGAAACCAAGCCTTGCGCAATGATTTCCTCGCGTGAAATATCCAAATCGTGTCCCTCTGATGCTTTTGTGGTAGGAGTTATAAAAGGATTTGCAAATTGTTGGTTTTCTTTAAGCCCATCGGGAAGGGGAACGCCGCATATAGTGCGCTTGCCGGCTTGGTATTCGCGCCATACATGACCAGTAAGGTATCCGCGAATAACCATTTCAACTTTCAGCGGTTCGCAACGCACACCAACAGTAACCATCGGGTCGGGCGATGCAATTTTCCAGTTGGGAACAATGTCGGTGGTGGCATCCAGAAACTTGGACGCTATCTGGTTCAATACCTGTCCCTTATGAGGAATACCCCGCGGCAATACCACGTCGAATGCCGATATACGGTCACTAACAACCATTACTAAATAGCGGTTGTTAATGTCATACACATCCCGTACTTTACCTGTGTAAATTCCTTTCTGTCCGGGAAAATTGAAGTTTGTTTTTACTAACGCATTCATTGCTTTTTCCTTGTTTATTTACACTATTTTTTTAATCAAATCCTCCCGATTACCCGGCAGCAAGTCCATCATCGGAATTTCGGGCATAATGTATGCTCCCGCTTGTTGGTGCATAGTGGCGCGACCACAAGCAGTCATCACTTGCGCAGTAACGGCGGGGTTATTGATTTTCATGCGAAACTCAAACAATTGGTTGTGCGTAACGCCCGACACGCCCTTGCGCTTTATCTCTACGCCATGCCCAAAGTCTATCAGAGCGTTCACATTATCAACTTGCGTTACCACCGTGTGGTCTTTGGCAAAATACGCATCGGTTTTGATTGCCTGTTCTACATTTGCGAAATCGGCGCCTGTTTCCAATTCCACATATACCATTCTGTGATGAACGCCCTCGCCTTTCGGGATGCTCATCGAAAGGGCGTTGCGCACGCCTTTCAGTGATTTTACGGCTACCGTATGCCCCATGCTCATGCCGGGGCCGTAATTGGTGTATGTCATCCCCTTGGGCGCCATTGCCTCCAACAGGGTGCGTATCACCGAGTTGCTGCCAGGGTCCCAACCTGCCGAAAGAATGGCTACCGCGCTGTGTCGTTTCGCGGTTTTATCTAACTGACTGCGAAGGTTCCACAAGGCGTCGCCATGAATATCGAAACTGTCGACCGTATTTATTCCCATTGCAAGGTATTGTTCCGCCGTTTCGGGAATACTGCGAGTAGGTACGCACAACAACGCTACATCTACTTTTCCTAACTCTTTTACATCGCTCACTATGGCTACATTTGCCAATTCGGCGAGAATGTTGTTTAACGAACTTTTTCTGCGCACAACGCCAGCCAATTCCATATCAGGAGCTCCCTGAATTGCTTCAACGGCATATTTACCGATATTTCCGTATCCTACGACGGCTACTTTAATCATCTTGTTTATTTTTTAATTATGAATTATTCTGCAATTTAATAATCGCCTTATTATTTCGCCCGTCCACGAAAATATAGAGTGGTTCGGGAAAACGAATATGGCGCACGTATTCGGTTTCGTTGATTGTTTCGGCGGAAGTAAGAATGTTTATATCTAATCCGCCATCGTCCATAAAGGGATTTATTGTCAAATAACCAACGCCGAATGAAATCAGATTTTGGAAAAAATGCGTCCCTTGACTGGGGTCTATACGAAAATTTTCCAGTCCGCACTCCACAATAACCGATGCTTCCGAAATCTGCCCCCAGCGGACAGGCACACCCAAAAATCTGTCGCTTGAACCCCAGCGTCCCGGACCTATAAGCACATAATTACGTTTTTGCGTTTTCATTTCCTCGTTTATTGCGCCCACTTCATCAGCCATTTTCTCGGTTTTTGTGTTGTCAAATGCTTCGGGTTTCAGATACACAATATCACTCGCGCCTTCTACCGTACCCATTCCAATGGCGTTTTGCGCCCAAAGCAAAGCACCGGAAAGGTCAATTTCTTCCCAATTAAGCGAAGTGCGGTTTTCACTGTCCACAATGGGGCGGATTTGTAGAAAATTAAACACCCTTTGCGCTCCGTAAGGTACATCAAGATTGATTGCAAACTCAATTTCCACGTGGTTGCGCATTTCACGACTTCCCATTTCAAGTAAGTCGGAAAGTATGTCTGCCAATGGAAATGTATTGTATTTGAGCACATTTGAAAAAAGGATTATACGACGACCTTCCGTATATATGCTGTCTGAAATCATTTGGTTTGCCATATCCCATGTAGATGCTACATGACGAATATTGCGAAAGTCCTTGATGGAATTGATGTCAATTTTAAGTAAATTAACCGCTTCGTTCATAGAGGTTAAAAACTTTTCTGGACGAAGGTCAAGCACATACATCTCGCGTTGGGTTTCGCGCAAGGCTAACTCTGTGGTTGAAGTTTGTAAAGCGTGTTTGGGATAACGAGGAGAGAAGCGTAATACACGCCCGCCACCTACCACAATCATACCCAAGCCTACGGCAATTTCGGCAACGCCGTCTTCAGGGCGTTCATTGCCCAAAGGGTAAAAATTGAGCGAACGTGCCACGCCTGAGATGCTCGGGAAGAAAAGTCCCTGTTCTTCAGTTCCGCAGACTTCCTGTATCACAACTGCCATTTTTTCTTCCGAAAGATTGTTGCCGCTCGCCTTAATATATTGTCGTGCAGAAAGATAGAAAACTGAGGCGTAAACGCTCTTAATGGCTTTGCCGAGCATACGAAGCGTACGCTCTTCATTCTCCGCCTGCGGAATCATGTATGTTGAATAAATACCTGCAAACGGCTGATAATGTGAATCTTCAAGTTTTGAGCTTGAACGAACGGCAAGCGGACCTGAGGCATAACGTATGAATACACGTAACTTGTTCATCAGGCTTTCGGGCAAGTGCGAAGATACAAATTCGGAAAGTATTTCCTCATCGGAAATCTCAACATTCATCAGATAGTGCAAACCGTTTATTTCCATAAATTCATCGAAACAATCGGTAGTAATTACCAGCGTGCGCGGAAGCATTATTCTTACATCAGGATACTTGTCGTAAAAATTATGTTTGAGCAACATATTATTCATAAACGCCAAACCGCGCCCTTTTCCGCCCAGCGAGCCGTTGCCGATGCGGGCTACCCAAACGCTGTCGCTGTAATTCTGTTCCGAAAACGGCGCCACAACACCCTGCGCAAGCAACATGCGGTAGTCGTTGATATTTTCTACCAAGAAGTTGCGCATACTTTGTATATCGGGAAAATCATTTACCGAAACATTCTCAAAAGCGTGTGCAAGCGAAAAGATACCACGCGCATATAACCATTTTGTGATATGATCTAATTCGGTATGGTACCGTAATACTTCATCGGGAATGCTTTTAATCAAATGTTGCATTTTCTTCAAATTGTGAGCCTGCCCGATTTTTGCGCCGGTTGCCGGATCGCGAAAAATGAAATCGCCAAATAAAAATTCGACACTTATGTATTCACCCAATTCCTGCAACAGATTTTCCGAATATTTTTCCAAAAAACCAACGCCCAATTCCTGTGCAATTTCGCGCATCGAAGACTGCGAAGACTGCATCAGAAATGGCATCAAAGGATTATCTTTCTTGATAAGACGGCAAAGGTCAATTCCTGCATCTAATTTTTCTTTTTCCGGTTCGTCATTGGGATTGATGACGAAGCCAACATCGGAGATAACTCCCAGCAAATTAGTCTTGTATTTCTTGTAATCAGCCACCGCATCGGTGTAATTAGTAGCAAGCAGAATTTTTGGACGCGAGCGTTTGCGTACAACTTGTTGCTGTTCGCCCATCGCCTCGCGGACAAATTCGTAACTTTGTTTCATCACAAGGCGATAAATCGTCGGCAAATATGAGGAATAATATCGTATAGAATCTTCGACCAACAGAATACACTGAACTCCTACATTCAAAATATCAGTGTCGGCATTCATCCTGTCTTCAAACAATTTGATGATTGCCATAATAAGGTCGGTGTTGCCGTGCCAGCAAAAAATATGGTCAATTCCGGAACGGTCAATACCGCTGATGTGTCGCGTAATATTGCGTGTAAAATGCGTGAGCAACACCACCGGAAGCATCGGGTGCATCTCTTTTACTTGTCGGGCAAAAGTAAACACATCGGGCGTTCCCACGTTGTACATACTGATAACGAGGTCAATATCTTTCTGTTCGGCAAGCATTTCCAAGGCTTCGGCGGTGGTGTTCACGCGCACAAAGGCAGGCGTGTGCGTCAAATTCAAATCGTGGTATTCTTGGCTGATACAGACTTCCAATCGTCCATCTTCTTCCAATATATAAGCATCGTAAGAACTGCATATCAGCAAGATACGACTAATGCGTTTCCGCATCAGTTGGTCGTAATCTATGCTTTCTAACGATATGCGAATGAATTCTTTCATTATACCAATCCTTGTGCCATCATAGCATTGGCAACTTTGATGAAACCTGCTATGTTAGCGCCTTTTACATAATTAACATAGCCGTTTTTATCTGTACCGTATTTCACGCACGCACTGTGAATATCGTTCATTATTGTATGAAGTTTCTCATCTACTTCTTCGGCTGTCCAACTCAAACGTGCAGAGTTTTGGCTCATTTCCAAGCCCGATGTAGCAACACCGCCGGCATTCGATGCTTTGCCCGGCGCATAAAGCAATTTATTTTTCAAAAATAAATTAACCGCTTCAGGGGTCGAAGGCATATTTGCGCCTTCAGCTACGCATATACAGCCGTTTTTTATCAACTTTTCAGCATCTTCTCCATTCAGTTCGTTTTGTGTTGCACAGGGAAGGGCAATGTCGCATTTTACTCCCCAAGGTCTCTCATCTTCAAAATATTGAGCTTCCGGATAGCGCTCGATATATTCACGGATACGCCCACGAAAGACATTTTTAAGTTCGAATACATACTGCAATTTTTCTTCATTAATTCCATCCGGGTCATATATATAACCGTTAGAGTCGGAAAGAGTAACAGGCTTGCCGCCTAATTGCAATACCTTTTCCACGGCATATTGCGCTACATTACCAGAACCTGAAATTACTACAGTCTTGTCTTTGAAACTATCGTTACGTGTAGCAAGCATTGCCTGTGCGAAATAACATGTGCCATAACCGGTAGCTTCGGGACGTAACCGGCAACCGCCCCATCCGATGCCTTTACCGGTAAATGTTCCTGTAAATTCGTTGCGCAGGCGTTTGTACTGCCCATACATATAGCCAACTTCGCGTCCGCCGACCCCGATGTCGCCGGCAGGAATGTCGGTATCGGCTCCAATATGTCTATGCAATTCGGTCATAAAACTCTGACAAAATTTCATCACTTCTTCGTTAGAACGGTTCTTGGGATTAAAGTCCGAACCCCCTTTCCCACCGCCCATAGGCAGTGTTGTGAGACTGTTCTTGAAAGTTTGCTCGAAAGCAAGAAACTTGAGGATACTTAAATTCACGCTTGAATGGAAACGTATCCCACCTTTGTAAGGACCGATAGCGCTGTTCATTTGCACACGATAACCGCGATTGATTTCCACTTCGCCACGGTCGTTGAGCCAAGGCACACGGAACATAATTACACGCTCCGGCTCTATCATCCGTTCAAGGATTTTGGCATGTTTATACCCCGGATTTTCCTCAATAAAGGGAATTAACGACTCTACTACTTCCTGAACTGCTTGGTGAAACTCACGTTCCCCCGGATTTTTGGCTATTACATTCGCCATAAATTTTTCTACTCTGGCATCCATCTTTATAATTTTTAAATTTTTCAACGACAAAAATATTTACAAGCCGGAATATGTAGGGAAATATTTTTTGTTGAATTTATTTAATGTTCTATATGGATTGATGTTTTTAATATATTTTGCTATTTTTGCAGAAAATTATCATAAAAATAATAAATTTAATTGATAATTTATATTTAAGATGAAAAATCAAACAGTTCACATTATTCAAAATAATGGGATTAAAATTTTGTGAAGTAATTTTGTATTGTGAATATAGTCATCATAAAATATAATGCCGGAAATGTATGTTCGGTACTTTATGCGCTTGAACGATTGGGTGTACAGGCAACTGTTTCGGACAATCCCAACGAAATACGCAGTGCCGACAAAGTGATTTTTCCCGGTGTTGGCGAAGCGTCCACCGCAATGGTGTATTTGAAGGAACGGAAGTTGGATAAACTGATAATTTCTCTGAAACAGCCTGTTTTGGGAATCTGCTTGGGACAACAATTAATGTGTCGTTATTCGGAAGAAGGAAATGTCGATTGTTTGGGGATTTTTTCGCAAGAGGTAAAGAAATTTCATTCCGAAGTT
>JGI24702J35022_10000476_pt1 | contig 24226 bp, 12 predicted proteins | sample TergutTh196P4_FD_35022 | JGI IMG/M metagenome (IMG submission 35022)
GATCCGAATGCAACCATAAGTGGCAACGGAATAGGTACGCATTCGCTAACGGTGGGCGCCAATCTTTTCACGATTACCGTAACGGCGCAAGATGACGTTACGACACAGAATTATACGATAACGGTAACCCGCGCTGATGAGATAGGTATTACAGAAATAATAGCAGGAAAATTTAAAATATACCCTAACCCAACGACGGGAGAATTGACAATTGACAATGGAGAATTGAGAATGGAGAATGTGGAAATTTTTGATATTTACGGAAAAAAAGTATTTGAGGATAAAGGAGAAAGAAACAAGGAACAAGGAGATGGAAAAATAGTAATAGATATTGGGGATTTGCCGGCGGGGGTTTATTTTTTGCGATTGAAAAATGAGGTAGTAAAAATTGTGAAACTGTAAATGAGAGTTGAGAATGGAGAATGGAGAATGGAGAATGGAGAATGGAACAGGGGGAAATGATTAATGATTAATGATTAATGATTAATGATTAAACAAACAAAAATAATAATTACAAATTAAAAAAAATTAACAATGAAAAAATTAACTTTATTTTTAACATGCTGTTTGTTGGCAGCGATGGGTTTTGCCCAAACAAACGATATGGTGCGTTATTTGCAGATAGAAGAACCAGGCAAAATTACGCGAATCTTTACCAACGATTCCACCGCTTTTGCCATAAAAACGGTGATGATAGAAAATGAATGGAAAATAGCACTATTTGATGGCGAAGAATTGATTGAAGTTTGGGACGCAAGTACTAAGTTCTACCCAAAATTTGACAACCCCGAAGAAATTTCGGTGAAAGGACTTGCCAAAATTTCGGAAAATGAAAACTACGAAATGGGCAGTAATGTAATTTTTGCAAAAGAAGATATAAACAGTAAAATTGTTTCTATTACCGACAGTATTTTAACAATTAAAAAAGATGACATTTTTGAGAACTTACAAGTGGGAGATGTTTTATATTCGTTGCCAACGGAAAATTTCCCTTATGGTTATGCCTATAAAATACTGCAAATTGATACTTTAATTGTAAGATCGGATGATGAAGATGAACTTGTGTGTAAAATTGATCCTGCAACAATGGAAGAGGTTTTCCCCGATGGATATATGTGTAAAGGACAAGAATATATGATAACTCCATCTGCGGTGGACAGTACCGTCTTTTATGATATTGATGAACAAATTGCAACAGGAAATTTGGAAAATCTATTGGATGTTAATATGTTAGATTTTTTGAGCGATTTTACCATTACCTTCAAACAAAAGATGGACGGATGGACGAAATATCAACGAGATACTACACTCAATTTTTTGTCTTGGAAAAGAGCCTCAATAGAAATAAAGGATGAAGAAATTGTGATTTCATATATTATTTTTGATTTGGATGAAAATTTTAGCACTACTTACGATCAAATTGTTGCAAAACTTACTATAGAACACGATCTGTCAAATACAGATGTAACATTTGAACCGAGTTTATTGAATTTTGGTATTAAAGGAAGACATACTTGGGGAGTGAGTGCCAGCTTGAACTGGGAGTTTAAAGAGGATTGGGAGGCGCAAGATATGAGAAAGGCTAAATATTATTTACAGGAAAAGGCTTTAGGAAAGAAATTTTGTATTGCCTCAATTCCTCTCACACCGGCTTCGGCAACCGATCTTTTAGTACACCCCTCTTTGGATATATTTTTTGAATTAAAGTTGGATATGGAAGGAAATTTTTATGTAGAAGCAGGATTAAAAGATTTTACCTACCAATTCAATTTCTCAACACAGGGTAATAACTATTTTACTACTACGCAAAAACCAACAGGTTATGTAGATATTCAATTGAATGCAAAAGCTACGTTGCGTGCGTCAATTGGTGGAGGACTTACATTTGAAATTCCTGCATTTCGCTTGTTTGACAAAGGAAACAAAAAATCTTACGCAGGTATTTATTTTGATTATGGAGCAGATTTGGGCATCAAATTAGGAGCAGGAATAAATGTGGAATGGTGGGACCATCCAAGCGAATTTGAAGGACTCTGTTTTGAAGCGGAACTCTCGCTTTCAGCATATCCTGAATTTTACGGAGAATATGATATTCACGCATCGCGGTTTTTTCAATATTATAACAAAATACTTATTTTGGGAAAAGAAGATTTTGGATCTCCGGTTACCATAGAAGGAAAAATAGGAAAAAAATGGTGCACTGAAGAGGCAACCACAGTAGTGAGTTTTCCTGCGTGGAACATAACCGACACTACTGCCACGTTATCCGGTGAAATAACACAGGAAGTTCAATCTATGTTTGGTAACGATGATATGATAGACAAAGGCTTTTTCTACTCTACTGATATTTTTGATTTGGTTAATGAAGGCGAAAATACCCATAAAGTATCTTTTGGCGGAGGGCTTTCTTCCTTTTTTGCAGAGATAGACAGTTTGCAGCCCAATACCATGTATTTTTTTGTGGCTTATGTGGATTGGATCGTAGGCAGAGAGTACAGTCAACTTCGCTGGTTTACCACAACCAACGGAGAAGAAGAACCCAACGAAGAGGGCGTACTTATTAACGGCATTGTTTGGGCAACGAAAAACTTGGATGTGGGCGGTGTATTTTGTGAATACCCGGAAGACTACGGCGCCCTTTACCAATGGGGACGCAGAACCGACGGACACGAAAGCCGAACGAGCCCCTGCTGGCCCCTTACTCCCGCTTGCGGTAACAGTGCGAGTGGTGTTGTGAGTTCTCTAGATGGTAATGGACAAATACCCTGCCCCGATGCGCCTTGTGGGTATTTTATAAGACAGAATTCTTCTCCTTATGATTGGCGCACCCCGCAAAATAATGCACTTTGGAACTCCGGAACTGAAACTGCTCCCATTAAAACCGTAAACGATCCTTGCCCTGCGGGTTGGCGTGTACCTACACAAACAGAACTAAACACTTTAACCAATACCACTTATGTAAATAGATTATGGATACAAGAAAATGGAATCAACGGCTACCGTTTAACCGACATCGCTACGGGCAACACTCTTTTCCTCCCCGCCGCCGGCGACCGCTACTGCCTCAGTGGTTCGCTCTACCTCGTTGGCACATACGGGTACTACTTGAGCAGTACTCCATACAGTACCTACGCCTACTACTTGTACTTCGACAGCGGCTACTTTTACACGGGCTACAACAGCCGAGCAAACGGACGAAGTATCCGTTGCATTTCAGAACAGTAAATTCGATTTATTAAGACAATTTGACTATTGCCCGCGAAGCGGGCCCAAAAATTTTTTTAACAAGGAGAATGGAACAGGGAACAGGGAACAGGGGGAAATGATTAATGATTAATGATTAATGATTAATGAATAAACAAACAAAAATGACAGAATTTGCGCAAATATTTGTTGATATCCCAAGAATATTGGGATGGGGTAGGGAAAAATCCCCTTCAAATTTTGAAGGGGTGATTTTGCGAAGCAAAATCGGGGTAGTTTATATATTATTCCATTGTTCCAATGTAGCAACGCTTATTTTGCGAAGCAAAATCGGGGTAGTTTATATAATATGTTTATTTTCAAATATATATACTTTCAAATCAATCTTCCAAATGTATAATAATAGTAACAGTAAAAAATCATCCTTTTTTTTACTCAATTTTCTATATAAACTACCCCGTCGCCTTAAGGCGACACCCCTTCAAATTTTGAAGGGGATTTTTTGGATTCCCCTTATAACTTCGTTATGGGGAATAATGATAATGAATTAACAAACAATAATAAATAAATAATAATTAACAAACTTAAAAAAAATAACAATGAAAAAATTAACTTTATTTTTAACATGCTGCTTGTTGGCAGTGATGGGTTTTGCCCAAAATGAAATCTCTCTTTATGTTGAGACCAAAACTAACGGTACTATTCAAATTCCGTTTACAAACGAAACGATGACGATAGCCAACCATGAAATCAAGGTTGAAACGGCTACGCAACAGTACACCTACCCCTACGATGAGGTGGAAAGTTTCTATTTTCGCGAACCCGAAGATGAGGGCGTACTTATTAACGGCGTTGTTTGGGCAACACGAAATGTGGATATACCCGGTACTTTTGCTACCAACCCTGAATCTACAGGGATGCTTTATCAGTGGGGCAGCAACGTAGGCTGGAGCAATACCGACCCACTTACCGCTTCGGACGGTATTAATACCTGGCGAAATCTGTCGGAAAGTGGAGATGTTTGGCTGCCTGAAAAAGACCCCTGCCCAACAGGCTGGCGTGTGCCCACACAAGATGAATTTAATAATTTAATCGCCTCAGATAATGATTGGGGCGAGATTGAAGGTATAAATGGACGTTTTTTTGGTAGTGATGAAAAAAAAGTGTTTATCCCTGTTCCTGCGTATGAACGTTACTATCTTGACGGGCAACTCTCAAACTCTAATGATATCGCGCAATACTGGTCTTGTACGCCTAACACTGCTAATGGGGATGCGTTCGTATTATATTTCATGTATCCATGGCCATGGATAAACGCGAATAATCCCAGTATCCGAGCATATGGTTTCCCTATCCGTTGCGTGAAATCAATAGAGGAAGAAACATATATACCGGTTGAGGAGATTATAGATGTTCCCACTACCGCCACTGCGGGAACACCGCTATTGCTCACCGCCACTGTTGTACCCGAAGATGCCACCCATCAAGATATTGTTTGGAGCATTGAAGATGCCGGTACAACCGGAGCAACCATCGATAATGAGAATATTTTAAATACTACCGCTGCCGGAACCGTTACCCTACGCGCAACCATAACAGACGGCACAGAAGAGGGCATAGATTATACGCAGGATTTTGATATTTTGGTAACCACCGGAGGAGCTGAGCCTAACGAAGAGGGCGTACTTATTAACGGCATTGTTTGGGCAACACGAAACTTGGATATGCCAGGAACTTTTGCCACTAATCCCGAAGATGCAGGTATGTTTTATCAGTGGGGCAGCAAGATAGGCTGGAGCAGTACTGAACCCCTTACCGCAACCGATGGAATTAATACTTGGCGAGATTTATCTGAAAGTGGGGATGTTTGGTTGCCCGAAAACGACCCCTGTCCAACAGGTTGGCGCGTACCAACCTCGGCAGAATTCATTACTTTAAAACAAACCGATTATGCAACAACGGAATGGATTACCATCAATGGTATTGATGGACGTCTCATCCCCGACATAGCTACGAACAACACTATTTTCTTCCCCGCCGTAGGATTCCGCGACAACAACAGTGGAATAATCTACTCCGCTAATACATTCGCAGAGTACTGGAGCAATTCTCCGTACAGTGAAAACACACAGGCGTACTACTTCTTGTCTTTCATCTATAACTTCGACGTGAGCAACCATTTCCGAGCGTGCGGATTTTCTATCCGTTGCGTGAAATCAATTGAGGAGGAAACATATATACCGGTTGAGGATATTATTGATGTTCCTGCTACCGCCACTGCGGGAACACCGCTATTGCTCACCGCCACTGTTGTACCCGAAGATGCCACCCATCAGGATATTGTTTGGAGTATTGAAGATGCCGGCACAACCGGAGCAACCATCGATAATGAGAATATTTTAAATACTACCGCCGCCGGAACCGTTACCCTACGCGCAACCATAACAGACGGCACAGAGGAAGGCGTAGATTATACGCAGGATTTCGATATTTTGGTAACCACCGGAGGAGCTGAGCCTAACGATGAGGGCGTACTTATTAACGGCGTTGTTTGGGCAACACGAAACTTGGATGTGGGCGGCGTATTTTGCACCAACCCCGAAGACTACGGCGCACTTTTCCAATGGGGACGCAGAGCCGACGGACACGAAAGCCGAACAAGCCCTTGCTGGCCCACTGAACCCGAATGCGGAAGTGCTGCCATTGGTGTTGTAAGCATTTTAGATGCTAATGGACAAGTACCCTGCCCCGATGCTCCTTGTGGATATTTTATAAGAAATAGTTCGTCTCCTAACGATTGGCGCACTCCGCAAGACGGCACCCTTTGGAACTCAGGCACAGCAACCTCGCCCATAAAAACTGTTAACGACCCCTGCCCAACAGGGTGGCGCGTGCCTACAAGCAATGAATTGGAAAGTTTAATACAAGCAGATTATGTAACAAGTGAATGGAGTACCGAGAATGAAACAAATGGCTTTAACTTTATAGACGTAGCTACAGGCAATTCTATCTTCCTCCCCGCATCAGGAAATAGAAACCAAGGCTTTAGTTCGATTGGCAGCATTGGCTCAAATGGGTACTATTGTAGTAGCATTACTGAAGGTATCTATACAAGATTTTTTGCTTTCAATAGCACAAGTTTATATATGTCCCTTCAAGTTCGAGCGCTCGGCTTCTCAGTCCGTTGCGTGAAATCAATTGAGGAGGAAACATATATACCGGTTGAGGATATTATTGATGTTCCTGCTACCGCCACAGTTGGCACACCACTCACGCTCACCGCCACAGTTTTACCCGAAGATGCCACCCATCAGGATATTGTTTGGAGTATTGAAGATGCCGGTACAACCGGAGCAACCATCGAAAATGAGAATATTTTAAATACTACCGCTGCCGGAACCGTTACCCTACGCGCAACCATAACAGACGGCACAGAGGAAGGCGTAGATTATACACAAGATTTTGATATTTTGGTAACCACCCCGGATCCTAACGAAAAAATAGTCTTTACATGGACAGCAGGCGCTGGAACTAAATTTTTATCTGTTAATTACAATAATACCATAGCCAACCAATTTACTGTTGATTGGGGTGATGAAACAGAAATACAGACTTTTACCGGTTTCTATGATCTAAACCACGTGTATGCCACTTCAGGCGATTATACCGTGACCATCAGGGGCGCTACGGAAAATTTCAAATTTACTTATTTTTATTGCTTATCAGAACAGATAACCACTTTAGACATAAGCACCTGTACAGGATTGACAACATTATATTGTGCCAATAATCAGTTAAGCAGTATAGAAGGAATTGCCAATACATCATTAACCTATATCTCCTGTTCCAATAATCGTCTTCCCCTGTCTTATTTATATGACGCTTCTCAAAAGGTTAGCAATCAAAGCAGTAAAAGTTTGGGAACACAAACTTTATGGGCGCAATTTATTTCCATCGGAGGTTTTGTTGATTTTTCGGATCAGGCGGAATTTGGCGGAATACCTACGGTTTTTGAGGTTGCTAAAAATGGAACACCCGCCACTGCAAGCGATTATACCATAAATAACGGAGTGATAACCTTTAACAGTTCCGGCTATTATGTGGTAACAATGACCAACGATGCCATCGTTTCATCTACAAATAATCCGGCAAAAGTGGTAGCAAGTTTTGCTGTGAAAGAAGGCAACTGTTTTTTATCCAATCTTGCCGTATCATCGGGTATTTTAACGCCTGCATTTAGTATGATAGAAATGAACTACGCTGTTAATGTAGGAAATAATATTGAAGAGATGACCATCACGGCAACGCCATTCGACCCGGATGCAACGGTGGTGGGCGATGGGCTAAAGTCCATCGTTGTGGGCGATAACACATTTATCATCACCGTAACTGCACAAGATGGCGTAACCGAAATGAATTATACAATTACCGTGAACCGCTCTGAAACACAAAGAATTGTATTTCAATGGACCGGAGGTAATAATAAAAATTTTGATTTTGAAGTTCCTACCGGAGAACAATTTACAGTGGATTGGGGAGATGGTTCTGCACTACAAACAGCCACAGGATCATATCAGGGAACTTATATGCCTGATATGAGTATGTGGATGGGGCAAGCGATTAATCCTTCTCATACCTATCCTTCCACTACCGCTACTTATACCGTAACTCTTACAGGAGTTACTCCGGCATGCGTGTTTACAGGACTGTACGTAGCAGGAAAACAACTTAATACTATTGACCTGAGTGGCGCTACCTCTTTAAAATATTTAATGTGTGGAAACAATTCGTTAACAGTATTAGATGTGAGTGCACATCCTGAATTAATATTGATTGTCTGTAACTCTAACCAGATAAGCGTTTTGGATCTAAGCGCAAAACCCAATTTGGAAATATTAGATGGTAGAAGTAATCGTATAATCACCGTAGATGCAAGTGATAACACCGCGTTAAAAAGATTATCTTTAGAATCAGGAAGAACCGAAAACTTAATTATTGGCAACAAACCACAATTAACCTATTTAAATTGCAGAATGAATAACGTGCAAGGATTTTTAGATTTGAGTAATTGTCCGGTATTATCGCAATTAGACTGTCGGGCGAATCTGATTACCGGCTTAAACGTAAGTGGTTGTCCGTTAACATGGTTATATGCTGAAGATAATCGGTTAAGCGCTTTAGATGTGAGTGAACAGACGTTGCTTACCATATTACATTGTGGTGACGGCGGATATCCTCAGCCTAATAACCATATAAGCAGTTTAGACATCAGTAATAATGTGGCATTAACGCAATTACAGTGTGGGGGTAATCAATTAAGCAGTTTAGACATTAGTAACAATGTGGCATTAACGCAATTAACTTGCTATAATAACCAATTAAGCAGTTTAGACATCAGTAACAATGTGGCATTAACACAAGTGCAATGTTACGGCAATCACCTTACCATGTCAAATCTCTATACTATTTTCCAAAAAACTAACAGTACATCCTTAGGACCTCAAACCCTACCCTTACAAACCGTGAATGCCGGCAAAGCGATAGATTTTTCGGATCAGGCAGAATTTGGCGGCATAAGCACTGTTTTTGAAGTTACGCAAAATGGAGAACCTGCTTCTTCAAACGATTATACTATCAGCAACGGAATCATCAAGTTTTTTACTCCCGAAAATTATGTAGTAACCATGACCAATGATGTTTTCCCAAGTAGTTATTATCAGGCTCAAGTAATAGCCGAGTTTGAGGTGGAAGCAGCATTACAGGAGATAAGTTTTACATGGAACACAGATAACAGTGAAAAAGAGATTACGATTAAAGCCACTTTTGGCGAAGAATTTACCGTTGATTGGGGCGATGACGCCGGCATTCAATCATATAACAGCATCAATAATTATCAAACGCTAACGCATACTTATTCAAATGCTGGCGTGTACACAGTAACAATTGCCGGCGTTACTCCCAATTGTTTAATTACCTTTTTTAAGGCTCAAGCGCAAGAACTAACCGATTTAGACGTAAGTTCTTGCCCCTCTTTAACGAGTTTATTTTGTAGCGAAAATGAACTCACCACTTTAGATGTGAGTGCTAACACGGCATTAGAGGCAGTAAATTGTGACGGTAATCACCTGTTACTATCCAACTTATACACTATTTCCAAATTAATTAGCGAACCAAATAATAAGTATTTAGGTACACAACATTTATTACCGCAATCTATATGGATATATGAGGGGGTTATTGCCACTTTTGATTATTCCGACCAGCACGAATTTGAAGGCATTCCTACTGTTTTTGAAGTTACAAGAAACGGTAATCCTGCTGCTGCCGGCGATTATACCGAAGAAAATGGAATTTTCACGATTCACATACCTGGTATATACTTAATAAACATGAGTAATGCCGCCATCATTGCAAATTATTATATGCCTACTTTGGCGGTTGCTCATATTGATGTAATAAATCCATGGCTATCAGAACTTTCCGTATCAACCGGAACATTAACCCCTGAATTTAACAGCACTATTTACTATTATACGGTAGATGTGGATTATTCCGTAACAGAGATTACCATTTCGGCTACCCCATTTCAATGGGATGCCATAGTAACAGGAATTGGTACTCATTCGCTTTCAGTAGGAACAAATATTTTTACAGTAACAGTAGTGGCCGCCGGAGCAACTACAGACTATCAAATAACTGTAAATAGAGCAGCAGCAAGCACAGATGCTACCTTAATAAACCTCACCATTTCAGACGGAACACTAACCCCCATATTTAACAGTAACACCTATAATTATACCGTTGATGTTGAATATTCTGTAGTAGAAATTACTATTACGGGAACAGCAACTGATCCCAATGCAACGGTGGTGGGCAATGGGCTGAAGCCCATTGATGTAGGTGAAAATACATTTTCTATTACCGTAACGGCGCAAGATGGCGTTACTACCTTGAATTATACGGTAACCGTAAACCGCGCTTACAACGATGATGCCACCTTAATGAGCCTCACCGTATTGCCCGGCACACTAACCCCCATATTTAACAGTAATACTTACAATTATACCGTTGAGGTGGAATATTCTGTAACAGAAATTACCATTACGGGAACAGCAACCGATCCCAATGCAACGGTCGTGGGCAATGGGCTGAAACCCATTGATGTGGGCGAAAATACATTTACTATCACTGTAACTGCACAGGATGGAGTTACTACCTTGAATTATACCGTAACCGTAAATCGCGCTTACAACGATGATGCCACCTTGATGAGCCTCACTGTTTCAGACGGAACACTAACCCCTGTATTTAACAGTAATACTTATAATTATACCGTTGATGTGGAATATTCCGTAACGGAGATTACCATTACGGGAACAGCAACCGATCCCAATGCAACGGTGGTGGGCAATGGGCTGAAACCTCTTGATGTGGGAGAAAATACATTTACTATTACCGTAACGGCGCAAGATGGCGTTACTACTTTGAATTATACGGTGACCGTGAACCGCGCTGATAATATAGGTATTACAGAAATAGTAGTGGGAAAAATTAAGATTTATCCTAACCCAACGACGGGAGAATTGAGAATTGAGAATGGAGAATGGAGAATGGAGAATGTGGAAATTTTTGATATTTACGGAAAAAAAGTATTTGAGGAGAAAGGAGAAAGAAACAAGGAACAAGGAGATGGAAAAATAGTAATAAATATTGGGGATTTGCCGGCGGGAGTTTACTTTCTGCGATTGAAAAATGAGGTAGTAAAAATTGTGAAACTATAATTGAGAATGGAGAGTTGAGACAGGAAAATGGAGTTTATTTTAAAAAAACGCTTTCAACTGCATCAACCCTGTGTGCACCACTGAAACCCCTTCGGATGCGCGCCCCTCGTAACGCAAATCTAACTGAAGAAACTCCGTGATATTGGTTTGAAATCCAACATTCCATAAAATGTTATGGCCGTTTTGCAACCCCTCCAACATTTCGTAACTTACCGCCGACTGGGCATGGTTGTAATCATTATCCGGCTTAAAATCAATATATTTGTACTGAATTTTCGTCGTAAGGTTTCCCCGATTGGCAATGCGAAAACTGAACTCCGCGGCGGCATCATGCGCCTTCATCTTCTCTATTCCCAAAATGTTGTTTTTAACTTGATAAGTATATAAAATACCCCAAAAAATGTTTGTTCCATGCTGCAACCGAATAGAATTGGCAATATCGTGATGGATAATTTGATAATCTCTTGAAGAAAAAAATGCGGAAAAATTTCTTTTGTCGCTATAAGAATAATCTATTTTTAAAGTAATTGTTTGATGCGGTTTGCCACGAACTGTAAACTGGTTCATATTCAGTTGATTGGTTTCCATCCCGTAGTAAAGCATATTTTTGTTTTGCGCATAACGATACACATAATCAATGCCCCAATAGGGCGATAACTGATTAAACGAGAAATTATTATTAAAATTTACCTGACTGTTAATCAGTGTGGAATCTGCCAAATTAAACTGAAAAGGATTAAGCGCTTTGCTTATATTTTTTGATGAATTTTTCTGTCCAATTCGTAAAGTAGCGGCATCGCTAAAACGCGATAAAAACTTACGAAATCCTTTTTTGTTACTCCATACATTACCGGGGCGCAGTTGCAACGTTTGCGTAAATTGGTTGTTGTAGGTATTTACGTACTCCTGCGAAGTAATCCAAACTTTAATATAGTTTGCCTGATCTTGAAAAGAGGTTATTTCAAACTCGTTCAACTCTTCTATCCCATTTTGGTTGTAGTCTATCCATACATGCGTGCCTTGTCCGTCCGCTACTTTTAAATAGGTAAAAATTTTCTTTTGTTCCAATCCGCTTCCTGCATCATAATAAGTGTTGATAAACAATGCGTTTCTAAAAAAACGTCCGGTATATTCTACACTACCTACGAAGAAATTTTCGGCAAAAAAGTTTTGGGAAGTATCTCTTTGATGGGAGTTTCTAAATGTAGCGGTTCCCCGAAAAGTGTTGTTTTTCAATTTACTAATCTCAAACGATGCTTCCGCTTCATACGAGTAATTATCTCTATTAAATTGATTTTGATAAGGTTTATCAGTAAACAGATTCTTTAATTTCAAATTGTATTTATAATCAATAGAATCGTTGTTTTTGAAGTAAAGATAGATTTCATTATATCGAAAACTATTGGGTAACAACTCTTTATCCATTACATTTTGAAAACGGTTTAATTCAAACCTCTCGAAAACACCAAGTTCTACTTTTTTAAAAGTTTTTGAAAACAGGTTAAAAGTTCTTACATAGTTGGTGTTTTGCAAAGTATCGTTGGTTAATAAAAACGATGTTTGAGTTGAGAAGAGAAATCCTTTTTTGTGTGTGGTTGAAATGAGTTCATTTCGGATAGCCTGTAAATTTTTCAATCGTGAGTAATAGTTTAATTTATAAGAAGTTTCTCCTGTTTCTTCCTGCGTAAAACCTGCCTGTGCGCTGAGCATTATTTCTGCCTGTTGAGGAGAAAAATCTCCCTGTAAATTGTAATCTTTATAAAACTCTACCTCTCTAAAACTTTCAATGGGATTAAAATTTTGATGTTGATACTCGCCACTTATTTTTGTAAAAAACCACCAGGGTTTTTCATTGTTTTTTTTCGATTTTAAGGGATTTTTGTGAAAAAAGTTGAGTAAATAACCAAAACTAACATTATTTGAATTATTTTTTTTTGCAAATGTATTGTTATTATGATTGGTAAAAGCAAATTCTGTTGAGAAACCGGTATTTTCTTTAATAAACCAGTCTGCGCCAACAGTTCCCATTTGGGATAAGGTAGGGGCGGTAAGCAGCATTACCGGTTCGTAATCTCCTTGCGGAACATCATTAATGGGCGCTACCCATGTAAAAACGCGCCCATTTGCCTGATTTACAGATAATATGTAATTTCCTTTGTTATATCCCATAAAACTAAATCCTACCCGAAATAATTTTTGATTGGGATCGGTACAATACTGATAAATGGAATAATTTTCACCCTTTACCACTGTGTCAATTTTTTGATATAGAATCTCATTTGGATAGAAAGAAGATGTGTCCACATTAGGAAAATAAGCGTTAGGTTCATTTCCAAATTCCGATAAGAACATCTTCATACTATCAGTAAGTTGCGGTTGGATAGAACGATTTTTCATATCCTGTTCATGAAAAAAATTCACACGCAGATTCAATTTTGGCGTTTTTTCACTTTTAAATTCATTATAAGAAAACAGTGAATATCGCGAATAAGCTAAGTCGGAGTATTGAAATTCAATATTAAACTCTTTTTCGGAGGTTACTAAAATTCTTGAGGTAAAAGTAATTTCTCCTGTATTGTAATCCATCACGTAGTCGGCATCTAATCCTCTTAAAAGCAGTTTGTTATCCATGTACACGCGTTCGCTTCCCGAGATAATCATGATATTGGGTTGTCCATCTGTTCCTGTTAATTTATAAGGACCTTGCAATCCATTAGCTACAGGTAATCGTTGGCGCACATATTTACCTTTTGCGACTCCGCCTCCTGCGCTGTTTTGCAAACGGTAAACAGAATCTTTAAAATAGTTGTTTGCCACTCCTTCCATTCCCAAAAGTCTTCTGTTTGCTACTAAAAAATAGCCGTCAGGTTTCTCTATATCAATATCTCCGCCTTTTACCATCCATTGATTTTTATAATTCAAATGGATATAAATTTTGTTAAAATCCTGAATTACGCGCGTATTTCCTTCCGGTTGCATGGGCACATTTTTGTCGGTAATATTGGCTTGAATTTCTAAATCTTTTGCTAAAAAACCTGAAAGTTGCAGATTCATGGCAGAATTAAGCGCAAAATCCTGATTACTTCCAATAGTTACCCCTCGTGCAATTGAGCCTGTGGCATAGAGAGGCGTACCATCTTCGCCTGTTAACCAGGAATTTGCAGCCATTGCCGAGACGGGCGGACGATACACCGTTCCTTTTTGAAAAATGAGATCTGTTGATTTTCTTTGATGTTTTTGAGAAAAATTGATAGAAAAGGTTTGAAAAGTAAAAAAAACAGTTTTTCCGTACACATTTTCGTTTAGGATGCGTAAAGTTGAAGTAATCCAATCGAAGCTATAATCTTCTTCTTCAATTCCGGTTAATTGAAAAGAGTGTGGATAACATGAAAGCGAATCCACTTGATAGGTGGAAGTGTCAATTGTCCATGTACCCGACTTTTGGTTTTGAGCAAAAAGAGTCAGGGGAAAAAGAAAAAGTGAAAAGAGAAATTTCTTGAACAGATTCACCAAAAAAAAACGACGTAGCAAAAAAAATATTACACAACCAACTATTTAGGCTAAATATACTTAATTAATGGATAGTTTTATAACTAAGCAATTTTAAAAAAAATTGTCTGTTTTTTGTCATGAGACCAATATCGAAAATTTATAGATATTTGCCGAAAAGTTTATCTTTATGGAAAATCAAATCAAAAAAAAAGTAAATACTTGGCTTAGTGAAAACTACGATCAAGCAACAAAAGATGAAGTTTTAAAGTTGCTTCAAACCAACGAAAAAGAATTAACAGATGCTTTCTACAAAGATTTAGAGTTTGGCACAGGAGGACTGCGCGGCATTATGGGCGTAGGCACAAATCGAATGAATAAATATACCGTTGGATTTGCTACGCAAGGATTTGCCAATTATTTAAAACAAACATTTCCTAATAAACCGCTCAAGGTTGCTATCGCTTTTGATTCAAGAAACAACAGTCATTATTTTGCAGGAATTACGGCAGATGTTTTTTCGGCAAATGGTATTTATTGTTATTTGTTTGCAGAACTGCGCCCTACCCCCGAACTCTCGTTTGCAGTTAGGGAATTGCAATGTGATGCAGGTGTGATGATTACTGCTTCCCACAACCCGAAAGAATACAACGGATACAAGGCGTATTGGAACGACGGCGCACAACTGATCCCCCCTCACGATGTTAATGTGATTGACGAAGTTACAAAAATCTCTTCTGTGAATGAGGTAAAATGGGAACGAAATCAAAATCTTGTGCAAATAATTGGAGATGAGATTGATACTCTTTATTTAAAACAAGTACATACGTTGTCTTTTTCCAACAAAAACATTGAAAATGCTGCTAAGAATCTTAAAATTGTTTACACGCCGCTGCATGGAACGGGGATTACTATGGTTACTAAAGCATTCAATATTTGGGGGTTTGAAAATATTCACCTTGTAGAGGAACAAAGCGTTCCAAACGGTGATTTTCCAACCGTAATTTCTCCTAATCCTGAAGAAAAAACCGCTATGGAACTGGCGCTTAAAAAAGCCAAAGAAATTGACGCTGACCTCATCTTAGCCACTGACCCTGATGCAGATAGAATTGCTGCAGCAGTGAAAGACAGTAAAGGAGAGTATATTCTTTTAAATGGAAATCAAACCTTAATACTTTTAACCTACTATCTTTTATCGCAACTGAAAATCAACAATAAACTACATCCCACAGATTTTATTATCAAAACTATTGTTTCCACAGAACTCATTCCTGTAATGGCAAAAGACTATGAGGTAAAATGTTATGATGTATTAACCGGATTCAAGTATATTGCCGAAATAATTCGGGAAAACGAAGGGAAACTGAAATATATTGGAGGAGGCGAGGAAAGTTTCGGTTATCTTGCCGGCGATTTTGTAAGAGATAAAGATGCCATCTCTGCTTGTTGTCTCTTTGCAGAGATGGCTGCTCAAGCCGTCTCAAATAATAGCACGTTATATAAAGAACTTCTAAAAATTTATCAAAAATATGGATACTATAAGGAAGATCTTTTGTCAATTACTAAAAAGGGGAAAGAGGGATTGGAAGAGATTAAACAAATGATGGTGAATTACCGGAATAATCCGCCCAAAGAAATTAACGGCAGTAAAGTAATTTGTATAAAAGATTATCTTTTACAAGAAACAAAAGATTTGACAGCAATAAAAACTGAAAAAATAGATTTACCGACATCCGATGTATTACAATTTTTTATGGAAGATGGTTCAAAAGTATCCATAAGGCCTTCAGGAACAGAACCTAAAATTAAGTACTATTTTGCAGCATACACACCGTTAACAAATATTGAAAAAGCGGAAGAAATTGATAGTGCGTTAGCGAAGCAGATTTCAGCAATAAAAGATTCACTAATCCAGTAGAAAAAATAACATAATGAAAATGCTACTAATGAATTTTTTTAAAATAAGGTTTTATGTATTTCTTTTCTCCCTCTCTCCTTTTTTTCTTTTCTCTCAACCATTAAGTCTTTCTGAGTGTTACGAAAAATCAGAAAAAAATTATCCGCTCATTCAGCAGTTAGAATTAATCAATTTGAGCGAAAAATACAATCTGCAAAATATTTCTCGGGCATGGATTCCGCAGTTTCAACTCTATGGCAAAGCATCGCTGCAAACAGATGCACCCAATATATCGCTACCGCCTCCTATCAATTTAAGTATTGAGGTGCCAAAAGACCAATATCAAACATATCTACAACTAAATCAAATCATTTGGGATGGCGGACAAATCCGTTCAACGAAAAAATTAATTCAAGCCGCCACTGAGGTACAACGGAAGCAAAATAAAGTAGATATTTATACAGTTAGAGGAAGAATAAATGATCTTTTTTTTGGAATCATATTGTACGACAGTCAAATAGAACAAATAAAAGTGAATTTGAAAGAGTTGCAGCGAAATTTGGATAAGGTTACGAGTTATGTTGAATTAGGTTTTGCCAATGAATCGGATATGGACGCGGTAAAAGTGGAGCAGGTAACAGCAGAACAACAGATCATTCAACTATCTACCATGCGAGAAGCTTTCGTAGCAATGTTATCCGCTTTTATGGGAGAAGATTTACCTCCTGACATCCTTTTGCAAAAACCGGAAATTATTATGACACAAGAGATAAACAACCGATTAGAATTGTTACTTTTTGACGCTTCTATTACTGCTCAAAAAGTTCAAAATATGCAAATTCTATTTAAAAATATGCCTAAAATAGGATTTTTTCTGCAAGGTGGTTTTGCACGCCCCGGATTAGATATGTTTAAAACAGATTTAAAACCTTACGCAATAGGAGGCATACAGTTGAACTGGGGATTCGGAAATCTTTATACTATCAAAAACGAAAAACGTATCATTGAAAATAATATCAAACAAATTGAAATAAACAGAAACCTGTTTTTATTACTTCAAACTATTCAATTCAAACAACAAAAAGCAGTAGCAGAACAATATAGAAAAATATTGAGTTCGGATGATGAGATTATTTATCTTCGGGAATCCATTTATAAAGCCTCTGAAGCAAAAACCGAAAACGGCACACTGAGCATTAGCGATTTAATGCGCGATATGAATATGGAACACGCCGCCAAAGCGCAAAAAATAGTACACGAAACACAGTATTTAAAAGCGTTGTATGATTTAAAAAATCTATACAATAATTAACCCTGTTTTACGCTATTGTTATAAATGTTTCAGAATGTTTAAAAGATATTGTAATTCATTAATAACCAATTGGAAAGAAAATTTGTATCTTTTATCATTGGTTGCGTTTCTCATAGCACTACCCACCTCAATTGCTTTAATCAGTTGCACTGCGGTTGCATTGTTAATTGTTTGGATCATCACCGGAGATTATAAAACAAAATGGAACAGATTGATACACAACAAAAGTGCGCTACTCCTCATAAGCATTCCTGTAATATATTTAATTGGTCTCTGTTTTACCCATAATTTTTCAATAGGAATACAAGAATTTAATAAAAGTTTGTACTGGTTTATTTTTGCGTTTGTACTAAGCTCCTCTTCCCCTGTTTCACAAAAGGTAACTTGCAGATTACTATGTATTTATATAGGTTCTGTTGCCATAGCAGCGACAGTGGCTTTTGGAAAATTAATATTTTTAGATACTGTTCAATTTTTTGATTTTAGAGCAGTAACATGGGTTGATCACATTCCTTTTTCGTATCAAATCGCATTTTCGGTATGGCTCATTTTTTATTTCATTTTATACGGAAAATTATCTTTATTAAAAAAAACCTTATTATTTCTTCTTATTACATTCTTAATCATTATTTTATTTTCATTAAAATCGTTTAATGGATATATCTATTTTGGGGCAATTTCGATTACGGCGTTGTTTTTGTTGATGTATAAAATTAAAACAAAACTCTTAAAATTTATTTCTCTAAGTTTGATTGTACTGATGATATTTCTTCCTGTTTTTTATATCGTTCATTGTGTTCAAAAGTTTTATAATACTACGGAATATCAGCCCGATACTATTGAGAAATATACGGCTGAAGGTAATAAATATGAACATAATTTTGAAAATAAAATGAAAGAAAATGGAAATTATGTGGGTTTATTTCTTTGTGAGGAAGAGTTAATTCCTTTATGGAATGCACGCAGTAAAAGACCTTATAACGATAAAACTGCTTTTAACTATTCTCTTAATAGTGTAATTATAAGATATATGACCAGCAAAGGCTTGACTAAAGATGCTGCTGGTTTTGCACAACTTTCTGAAAAAGATATCATAAATATTGAGAATGAGTTACCTAATTATATATATGCAGAAAAAAAATGGGGTGTTTACCCCAGAATTTATGAAACTATTTGGGAGATAGATCAATATAGAATTACAAAAAATCCTAATGGAAAATCGTTTGCTCAGAGAATAGAATTAGTGGTTTTAGCAGGAAAAATTATCCAAAAAAAATTTTGGTTTGGGGTAGGGTTAGGAAACAATCCTCAGGTGTATCAAGAAATTATTTTGGAAACAGAATCAAATTTAACGTATTCTAACATTCAGTCCACACACAATCAATATTTTAATTATTTGGTTCGGTTTGGTTTTTGGGGAACTTTGTATATTTTGGGTGTTTTGTTTTGGGTGTTCTTTAAAGAAAGAAAAAACAATCCCTTTTTAATTACGATATTCTTTGTGAGTATGTTAGTAGCAAATTTAGGGGAGGCGAATTGGGAAACTTTTATAGGGTTAAACTATTTTGCCTTTTTCTTTTGTTTTTTAATGTGGATTGTTTCGAAAGAAAAGAGATGAGCGTGTCTTTCATTGAGATAACGCTTCCCACAGCACAATTCCGGCAGCAATAGCTACATTGAGCGAGTGTTTGGTTCCGTGTTGTGGAATTTCAATGGCACCATCGCAAATGGAGAGCAAATCTTCGGAAACTCCAAATACTTCGTTTCCCAAAACTATCGCAATTTTTTCTTCCGGAAATTGAAAGTGTTGTAAAGGAATAGATTGATCAGTTTGTTCAATAAGATACACTTTGATATTATTCTTTCTTAACTGTTGCACTAAATCTACAACATTTTCTGCATATTCCCAATCTACCGAATCGGTAGCACCAAGGGCAGTTTTTGTGATCTCTTTATGGGGTGGGTTGGCAGTAATTCCGCACAAATAGAGTTTTTCTATCAAAAATGCATCGCAAGTTCTGAAAATAGAGCCTACATTGTTCATACTCCGAATATTATCTAAAATAACAAAAATGGGAATTTTTGCTATGGTTTTAAATTCGGTGGGTGAAATTCGCCCTAGCTCGTTCATGGAAAGTTTTTTCATACTAGAAAGTGAAAAAATGTTCATATCCCTAAAATTTGGGATAGGGAAAAAATGGATAAATTTATCAGAGGTAAAAACTTTATTTTACACTATTGATATACACAATCAATTCCACTACTTTATGAGAATATCCCATTTCGTTGTCATACCAGGAAACCACTTTCACAAAGTTCGGATTTAGCATGATTCCTGCTTCTGCATCGAAAATGGAAGTTCGGGGGTCGCCAATAAAATCAGAAGAAACTACTGCTTCTTCGGTATAGCCCAAAATACCTTTAAGTTCATTTTCGGAAGATTGCTTCATAGCGGCTTTAATTTCGTCATAGGTAGTGGCTTTTTCAAGTCGGCAGGTTAAATCCACAACGGAAACGTCAAGAGTGGGAACTCGGAACGACATGCCGGTAAGTTTTCCTTTCAGTTCGGGGATCACTTTTGTAACGGCTTTTGCTGCTCCTGTGGAGGATGGAATAATATTTCCTGAAGCTGCGCGACCGCCTCTCCAATCTTTGGCAGAGGGACCATCCACTGTTTTTTGAGTAGCAGTAGTAGCATGAACGGTAGTCATTAACCCTTCCAACAATCCGAATTTGTCGTGAAGAACTTTAGTGATAGGCGCTAAGCAGTTGGTTGTGCAGGAAGCGTTTGATACAATATTTTCGCCGTTGTAGGTTTTGTGGTTAACGCCCATTACAAACATGGGCGTATCATCTTTTGAAGGAGCAGACATCACTACCACGCGGGCGCCGGCATCAATATGCTTTTGTGCAGATTCTTTAGTTAAAAACAAACCTGTTGATTCTACTACATATTCGGCATCTATTTCACCCCATTTTAAATTTGCGGGGTCTTTTTCTGCTGTAACACGAATTTCCTGTCCGTTCACCACCAATTTACCCTCTTTTACACATACATCACCTTTAAACTGCCCGTGAACCGTGTCGTATTTCAGCATATAAGCCATATAGTTTACGTCAAGCAAATCGTTAATTCCCACAATTTGCACGTCATCTCTTTGCATGGAAGCGCGGAATACTAAACGTCCAATTCTTCCAAAACCGTTAATACCAATGTTGATTTTCTTCATAATGTATTGATTTATATGTTTATAGTTATATTTAAAATATTTAGCAAAGATATTTTTTTTTTTATTCGCGCTGTTTTATTTTTCCAAATTGCAGGATAAAGAATATTTAGATTTTATAATCGATTTCTACAATAAGGTACTTGATTATATCATGTTTAACAGAGAACATTATTTTTTAGTCAAGGTGAAAAAAAATCAGGTGCTACTTTTTTAATATATTTTACCACTGAATCAGGTAAATACTCCGTTAACGTTTTTTTTTGAAACCATAATGAACGTATCTCTGTTGCTGAAATAGGAAGTAAGGGAGCATCAATATAAATAATATGCGGATGTTGCGGCAAATTTTCTAACGAATCATTACTACGTGGATAAACATAAATTGTAAATCGTTTTAAAATTTCTTCATAATCTTTCCATTGGTGAAAATTTTTAATATTATCTGCGCCCAAAATCAAAGAGAATTTGTTATTTGGATGCTGTTTTTCAAGATAGTTTAATGTATTTATGGTATATGAGGGGATGGGCAACGAAAATTCAGCATCGCAAGCAATCAGGTATGGATAATCTTTGATTGCCAATTTAACCATATTTAATCTGTGGTTTTGGGGAGCAAGTTCTTCTTTGTTTTTGAAAGGATTATTAGGAGATACTACCAACCAAATTTCATTAAAAAACCTTTTCTGTTTCAAAAAATGGGCAATAAAAAGGTGTCCGTTGTGAACAGGATTGAAAGAACCGAAAAACAAACCAATCTTCATATTAATTATGGATCTGTTTTTCGGTTCTAATGTTTTGGAATTATATATATTGAGTAAAGCAGCAAGATTAATTCTTTACAAATCTTTTTTCGGCAGTTCCATTATTAGTAGTAATACTTATAATGTAAGCGCCTGAAGCCCAACTTTCTGTGGAAATATCTTTAGTGTTTGTTTGGTTTGAGTAAATTAATTGTCCTTGACTGTTATATATTTTACAGTCAGTAATTATTTCTTTTGTATCAATATTCAATATACCTGAAACAGGATTGGGATAAATTAGAAACAGTGCATCTTTATCAATATCAGAGATTCCGAGTATAATATTTTCGCATTTTGGGTCGGATTTATCACCTTCTACACCTTCCAAAACAGTAGTTATTTTATAACAATAATTACCCTCTTCGGGTACAATATCTGAATAATTAATTTCAGTAACAGGCTCTGAATTTATTTTTTCATCATTTCTGTAAATATTATATCCATCAATATTCATAGATACAGCATTCCAAGAAACAGTTACATTTAGGTCATTATTTGTTACTTGCACATTTTGCGGCACGGGGATTTTATCGGATAGTGTAATTTGTGCACCTGCCGATTTTTCGCTTTCGGCGCCGGTTTCAGCCACGCCAAATATTTGATAGGTATATAGTTTATCTAATTCTAAAACTGCATCGGTATAGGTTTGCGAAGTAACTAATTCGGTATTGATTTTAACATTATCTCGATAGATGTTATATCCGGCGGTATTTGATGTTGATCCTCCCCAGGTAAGCAGTACTTCTTTTGAAATGATGGAAAGCTGTTCGGCTTTTAAATTGTTGGGCGCAGGGATATTGATCAATGTTATGCAAATACTGTTAGTTCTAGCGCCTTTAATTTCATTAACAAAAGGTTCAATTTCAAAACAATATTCTCTATAAGTAAGCCCGACGCTTTCGAAAGTAGTTTCTGAAACAGGGGTTTGAGGGTTTTGATTTACGTTGTTTCTATATATGTAATACTTTACAGGATATTCTGTTTCAGGGAGTTCCCAAGTAACTAACATATTCAATCCGCGTATCTGTTTAGCGGTAACATTGAAAGGGGCAGGAATAGTTACGTTGATAAGAACTTCATCTGACTTTTTATATCCTGCTACACCATCTACAATAATTTCTACGGCATACATATAAGTTTTTCCATATTCAGGAGCTTCATCCTGATAGGAAGTAGTGGTAACAAGCGCACTATTTAATTTTACGCCATCTCTGTAAATATTATATCCATCAGCGCCTGCTGGGGGATTTCCCCATGTAATATTTACAGTTTTACTGTCTGTTGTTGCTTGGGTTACCGTAACATTTTGCGGCGCAGGGGTAATGTCTTCAAGATAAGCAGCATTGAGAACGGCTTTGGTAGAAGTGTTTTGCACAAAAACCGCTACTTCCAAGTCATCCATTTCTTCAACATGAGTTGAGGACATATCGTAAGTGTAACTGAAAGGAATTGCGGTACCTGCTGTTAATGTTACATCTGTGCCATTTCCATTGGGAAACATTTTCATCATTACGTGATGAAATTCCTTTTCGCCATTAGTAGTCTTATTATTTTTTGTCATTTTTTCGTCAACGGAAATATGAATTTTATATCCGCTTCCTGAAATAAGCGGTGTTACACTACCACTAATCGTAATAGTATTTCCCGTAACTTTAACAGTTCCTGTAATGTCGGCTTGAGCTGGTTGTGCGTAGCCTGTATTGATAGCATTTTGAATTGCAGATGAACTGTTGGTGAAAACTCCATTCGTGTAAGGATACGGAACAGAGTTTAAAGCATAATAAGCTCTTCTTTGCAATCCCTCTGATGTGCAATAGGGGTCGCCAACACCGGGCCAGTTCATTTGGTATTTAACTACCACTATTTTGTCGGCATTAGTTTCCAATAATGGGTTAAGCCACGCATTCATGGTGGCGCAAGGGGGGCAAGAAGAACTGGTAAACTCTTCAAATAAGACTTTACGTTGTTGGGCATGTACAAATGAACACATAATACACAACAACATTACTAAAAAAAATAGTTGTTTTTTCATACATAAAAGATTTTAAAAAATTAACACTGCAAATAAACATGAAAATTTTAAATTACACAAAGACTGATATAAATTTTTTTCAAAAATTTATAGAGAAAAAGTACAAAAATGAGCGAAACTCTTTGGAAGGAAGTTTTAATAAAAGGTTATTTTCCGCACTGTTTCAAATCTTTACGCATTAATGGTTCGCCGCTGGTAACTGCGAGCATAGTTTTGTGCAGATTAACAAAAGGTTTAATTCTATCCAATACTTTCAAAAAATCTTTTACCTTTGCGCACTCATTCAAAGAAATTCTTTTATGCCATTTTATACTTCAAAAATCATCGCACAAAAGGAAATTGCCACCGGTATTTTTCATTTAACAGTAACAAAACAGGATGAAAATATTCTACCCGGACAATTTTATATGCTCAAATCATGGGACGATTCGTTGCCGCTCATGCGCCCGTTAAGTGTATTTTATGTTGAAAATGAAAAGTT
>JGI24702J35022_10000477_pt1 | contig 24204 bp, 26 predicted proteins | sample TergutTh196P4_FD_35022 | JGI IMG/M metagenome (IMG submission 35022)
TAGAGATGAAAACCCCATTATCTTATGTCAGTCAGGAGGGATGACTGGTAGATATTTACGGAGAATATTTCGTATTTTTGAGTAATAGTTTGTGCTTAATTTCGATAAAAAAAGGTCTGGTTTTTCATCAGTCAACATTTAGTCAATAAGTGCTTTAAATGTTACTATTTGTGAACAACTGAACCCATTGCATATCGACAAAAACGTTCTACTGATAAACACCTTCTCCAATTTTAGTAAATTGAGGGTTTATAATGTTTTTACGATGTCTGGGCAATTCCATCCAAACTTTAACTGCTGCCTCTCCAAAATTGGTAAAAGCCTCTAGTCTTCCCCACAAATCCTTTGTGCCAAAAATCCGCTCCAGCGGGGTAGTCAGGTGTATTGAATTCAATTTTTAATGGCCAGCAAGCCGTTTTTGCCCTATTACTAGCTATGAAAATGAGCCGCCTGGGGCTCGAACCCAGCACCACCTGATTAAAAGTCAGGTGCTCTACCAAATGAGCTAGCGGCCCATGAACTAATAGTCTATCAAAAGGCTCTTTCTCGTGCAACAAACCATTGGCTCATACAGGATGCTTTCATATGAAAGAGACTTACGGATAGGCCTTCAGCATGCGACACACTGAGTAGTATACAGCGTCATGACGACAGGTAGCTCCAATTTTGGAATAGAGGTTATTGATATGGTTTTTAACAGTCTTTTCCTCGATGTTGAGTTCGGAGGCAATTTGACGATTGTCGTAACCATCAGCAATGAGATTCAGTATTTCTTCCTCTCGTTGAGTTAGGGTATCCTGAATATCATTGAATTGTACTCCGTCAGTTGCCATGGATAGTTGAGGCACACATACTCTCATACCACAAGCAACAGCGCGAATTCCTTCTACTAACTCTTCTGGTGTGAAATATCCGTACACCATGAAACCTTTCACCCCAGCGAGCAAAGCTTTCATATGTACCATGGGGTCATCAATCACCGTTGCCAGTAATACAATAAGTTTAGGGTTATGGCGCAAAAGCTCGATTGTAACCTTAACGCCATCAATGTCAGGCATGCGAAAATCCATCAAAACTACGTCTGCTTGACATGACTTTAGTCGAGCTACAGTTTCACTTCCCGATGAAGCTTCGCCAACAACACAAATACTTTCTGCGGCTTCTAATACACTTCTAAGGCCGCGTCGTGCCACAAAATTATCATCGACCAAAAACACTTTTATATTGCTCAAGGTAATCCAGACTCCGCAAACACTCTTTTTTCCAGTGGCAATGACACAGCAATCATGGTTCCTTGATTATTGCTGTCAATAGTAAGCAAACCTCCCTCGGTTTCAACTCTTTCCTTCATGGATATTAGCCCCAATTTGCCGGCCTTAACGTAGTTATATAAGTCTTCATGCTCTATATCAAACCCTCTGCCGTTATCCTTAATCGTTAATTTCAGATTATCATGTTGGTATGCCAACGAGAAAATTACTTTTGTTGCTTGAGAATGCCTTTGAACGTTAGCTAGCGCTTCACCTGCAATACGTCTTAAGTCATGTGTCAGTTTGTGTGAAAGCGTCGGTAATTCTGATTGTATGTGGGAATCAACATCAATACCTGAATCAGTTTGCCAGCGTTCGATCAATAATCGCATTAAAGAACCAATATTCGAAGCCGAGAAAATTTCCTCATCACGAATGTCTGATACTACCCCACGAATTTCCTGACTCATGCTGTTGCATACCTCTTCAAAATAATGGGCTTTTTCTTCTATTGCCACCGGCAATTTACGTTCAGCTGCTTTACTCAGAGTATGAGCTTCAAGTGCCAATCCCTGCAAGCTTTTTAGTACTGTGTCATGCAACTCATTGGAAATACGCCTTCGCTCAAGGAGACGCGTGCGTTCCATGGTTAAGGTCTCAACATAGGCGCGTTGCTTACGTCCCTCTCGTATAGCCATTCCTACCATTATTGAAATAAGTGTAATTAGTCCTACCCAAAACACATAAGCAGGGAAATCAAATTCCAGTCCAAACCTAGATACTCTAACCAGCCACGCTACAGAAAGCCCAATAATAAAAAATGCACCACAAACAAGGCTCCCGATAAAACTAAAACGCACTGCGCCCTCAATAACGATTAAAGTGAATATGGCGTAAATTACCGCCGTTGGCTGGCGGATAAAAAGTATCATAAGCCCCCAAGAAACCATGGCATCAATCAGTAACATACCCAAGCTAAACATTGTTTGGCGGGTAACTGTTTCGAGCCTTGGGGAAAGATGCCAAGAAACTAAATTAGCTATCACTAAACAAAGAACAATAGCCGTAACAGGTAATAATGGAAGCGGACGATAAAGAACAGCTACTAAAATAACCGCCACTGCATATAGCCAGCGGTGGTAGACAAATATACGCTCAATACGTCTGATTTCTCTTATTCTGAGTTGACTGCGAATTTCTTCTTGTTCTTTCAAAATGACAAACTCCTTGATTACTATATTAAATTGATTTTTCTAACAATTCAATATATTTGCTAAACAGGATAGAGAACATTAGAATATAGCCACGGTTATGTCGGCAAATAGTTAAAAGCAGTTCAAAACAATCATATGAACCAGATAGATCCTGAGCTTCAGTTACTCTTGGAAAAGTTGCCTATTCATCTCAAAACAGCCCTATCCCGTCAAGAAGACGTGGGAGGGCTACTTGAAATAGTTATTGACTTGGGCCGTCTGCCCGAAGCTAGGTTCACTGACAAGAACCTTGTTCTGCACGGCCAAGAAATCAAACAGGATGACATTGACTATATTACGGCTGGTCTATCTGGTTTCGGCGACGATAATCGCGCCGGTATAACACGTACCCTACATCGCATTTCGGCCATTCGCAACCGGGAAGGCAAAATTGTTGGACTCACCTGCCGTGTCGGACGCGCTGTTCAAGGGACGGTAAAAATCGTTGAGGACCTTATTCAGTCAGGCAAAAGTGTTTTATTGCTAGGTCCACCGGGTATAGGCAAAACCACTATGCTTCGTGAAACCGCTCGAGTGCTAGCGGATGATATGCATAAACGTGTCATAATCGTTGACACATCCAACGAAATTGCCGGCGATGGCGATATCCCCCACCCCTCTATTGGGCATGCTCGTAGAATGCAAGTATCCGCCAGCCATAAACAGCATGCCGTAATGATAGAAGCAGTGGAAAATCATATGCCGCAAGTAATTGTGATTGATGAAATCGGCACCGAATTGGAAGCTTTCGCGGCGCGTACAATTGCTGAACGTGGGGTGCAATTAATTGGGACCGCTCATGGAAGCACTTTGGACAATTTAATGATTAATCCGACCCTTTGTGATTTGATTGGTGGTATTCAAGCCGTAACTTTAGGTGATGAGGAAGCTAAGAGACGCGGGACACAAAAAACTATACTTGAGCGCAAGTCTCCGCCTACTTTTAGCGTAGTAGTCGAAATTCAGGACCGCTACCGCGTTACTGTTCATACCAACACGGCTGAAGCAGTCGATGAGAATTTACGCGGTCAGTCCCATTCAGCCGAGATTAGATGGCTGGAAAACGGTGAAGTTCAATTTAAGAGAGAAGATAAGAGCCGCTTGAATTTGAAGAAAGACACCTCCCAAGAGCGTTTTCACAATGAACGCAAAGAAGGCCCTAAAATGTATTTATTCGGTATTAACCGGCAAAGACTTGAGGAAGAAGCCTCCCAAATGGGCCTTACGGTTAGCATCAGCGATGACTTGCGTTCTTCGGAGTTATTAGTCACCTCAAAAAGTTATTTTCGACGTAAGCCCCAAAAAATACGCGACGCCGAAGCTAATAGTGTTCCGATTTATGTACTGCGCACTCATACACCAATTCAAATCCGTCAAATGCTGGCTACAATGCACCCTCATGCAAGTATCTCGCATGCCGATACCAAGCCGACCGAACAGCGCGAACATCTCGTACAAGCTTTGCAAGAAGCCGAACAGGCATCCAACGAGATATTAAGCGACCGTGAAAATCCGGTTGAATTGAACCCACAAAGTGCCTATATTCGCAGATTGCAACATTTGATCGCTGAGCGTAATAAACTCTACTCCAAAAGTATAGGGCGTGACCCTCATCGTCGAGTCCGAATATTCAAGGAAGGTCGTTAAATGGGAGTTTTTATTACATTTGAGGGCGGTGAAGGTTGCGGCAAAAGTTACCAAAGTAAGCTCCTCTATCGACTGCTCGTGAAAAATGGTATCAAAACCATTCTGACGCATGAGCCAGGCGGAACTGTTTTAGGTGAAAAAATAACCAAATGGCTCAAATGGCACAGCGAGATTGAGCTCTCTTCCACCGCTGAACTACTCTTGTTCAGTGCCTCTCGAGCCCAGTTATGTAAAGAGGTTATTACGCCGGCCTTAGATAGCGGTTATGTCGTGGTTTGTGATCGCTATATTGACTCATCCTTAGCCTACCAAGGCTTTGGTCGTGGACTTGATCTTGACACCATTAAGTCGCTTATCAGTCTGGCAACTGATGGTCTTAAACCCGATTTGACAATACTGCTTGACATACCGGTTGCTCAGGGATTTAAGCGTAAAAACAAAGTGCGTCGTGACCGTTTTGAAAATGAACAATCGTCTTTCCATGAAAAAGTAAGACAAGGTTATCGGCAACTGGCCCGCCTTGAGCCGCAACGTTTTTTAGTGCTTGACGCCACCTTGGCCAAAGAAAACCTCTCAGCAACTATTACCCAAAATGTTATGCGCCTAATTGGCAAAACAAAGACTTAACCGTCCATTGATAAACGCCTTCTATTGTTAGGTAAGGGAAAATAATAATATTTTCATAAACCAGTGAACTTTTTACCTACCCGATTTGTATATGTAAATAGAAAAGTACGGGAGCGGGATTGATAGATAACTACATAAGCCACTATGGCAAGCGTCTCTACGGCTTATGTATGCATTTGTGCTCAAACCCTGCTGAAGCTGATGATTTATACCAGGATACTTGGATGAAGGTGATTGAAAACATATCCAAATTCGACCAAAGCAAAGACTTTGAACCTTGGCTGACGAAAATTTGCGTTAACACCTTTCGCAATAAACTGCGACGTTTGGCGAGAAGCCCTTTTTGGAACCATTTCGCCAATTTCGAAGCAAAAGATCAGGCCATGAACGCTGTTCCCGTCACTGAGATAAATGAGTATAGCGCTCTGCATGAGGCGATTCGCTACCTTCCCGACAAACTCAGGGTAACCACCATTCTGTTCTATTTTGAAGATATGGGTTTGGCTTCTACCGCTCAAGTGTTGGATATACCTCTGGGAACAGTTAAGTCAAGATTAAGTAAATCTAAGGCATTACTCAGAGAGGCATTGCAAAATGAAACAGATATACAGCTTTGAAATCTATTCTCCCCCCTTGCTTAACGAAAGCAAAATTAGAGAGGAGCTTACGCGTCGCCAAACCCACAGACAGATTATCACATGGTTGATTGTTGGAGCGCTACATTGTTTTTACCTGCTTATTGCCGCCGCTTTCATTTATCCGCTCAATGGGGCACATGCCTTGGCAATAATAGCCTATGTATGCGTAGCAGTCTGCGGAGGAAGCGTTTTTATGATTATATTCACAAATAAAGGGTGGGGGAAAAATGTATAATGTCGGTGCCTTGTTTAGCCTATTGCTATTATTACTGGTATTTGTTTTTTGTATAATTATTCCCATTGCAATCGGTATATTTGTGTATCGCGATGCCAAGAGCCGCGATATGAACGCTTTGATGTGGTTGCTAATAGTAATATTGGCTCCGACGTTTACCGGCCTTATAATTTATTTCATTGTGCGTAGTAACTATTCGAATCTCAAATGTCCATCCTGCCAAACACCAGTGAAAGAACAATATTCAGCGTGCCCAAGTTGCGGCAGTAAGCTTAAAGCTTCTTGTGCAAACTGCGGTGCTCATGTTCAGTCAGCCTGGGCGGTGTGCCCAAATTGTACCACTCCTGTTTTAAAAGAGCAGTTTGGCTAATTTGAGAGGTATTGGAGAATGAAACATCGTCTCGGTAATGAAACATTGACTCTCGCCCAACCTAACGAAACTATGATAGGCGACTGTATTTTGCAGCCTTATCACCGTAGTCAGACTGTCAATTGGTTAATTGTCACAGTAGCGCACTGTTTGCATATACTAATCACATTGGTATATATCCTTTCGCTTAAATGGACGCGTTCTCTTGATGCTGTTTCCTACATCTGCATCACTATCTGTGTACCAAATGTCGACACAGTTATGTTCAGAAATAAATAGAGGGGGAAATATTTATAATGTTCTCACTTGTTTCTTTAGGTTTCTTTTTGCTGGTTTTTCTGTTGTGCTTGATTCTCCCTATACTAATCGGAATTTTTGTCTACCGCGATGCCAAGAGCCGCGATATGAACGCTTTGATGTGGCTACTAATCGTAATTGTGGCGCCGATGTTTATCGGCCTCATTATTTACTTTATCGTGCGTAGCAACTATTCGAATCTCAAATGTCCATCTTGTCAGGCACCAGTGAGCGAACAGTATTTGGCATGCCCTAGTTGCGGCATTAAGCTTAAAGCATCTTGTGCAAACTGCGGCGCTCATATTCAGTCAGGCTGGTCGGTATGCCCGAACTGCGCCTCGCTTTTATCAAATGAACGGCTTGATTATTCTCAGCCGATTGCCAGAAGTGGCAAGATCCCCAGTCGTGCCCTCATAGCTGTGTTGATAATTCTTCCGTTGATAATTTTAGTTCCGCTTGGTATAGGTTTTGCATTGCGATCGTCTGCAGGTGTAGATACTGTTACTTTATCTTCTCTGCAGAGTACTAATAATTATAGCTACCATCCTGAGGTTACCGCGTGGCTACAAGAGTGTACCGACACTTCGAAGATATATGCCCTTCGTTCTGTTAGTATTGACAAATGGGTTGAATACTTGTTTTATATGCCTGATCATAAAATGTACTTTGAAAGCTATTCCTCCACAAAAACCAATGAAACTATAAAATTTATTAGCGCCACTGAGATTGAGCCGTATGGCCAGCAATTTTTCGCTGTTATTCAGGCAAAATACAATGGCTCGCCAGAGACGATTGATATCACAGTTTGGGTATCAGGTGAAGCAATACCATGCGAAGTAACAGAAGGCAATTATTTCATGGTTCCAGTTATCACTGTAATTCAGCGATAACTTACAAGGATGGAGTAAACCAGTATGAATAAAGGGATAAGCAAAATTTTAGCGGTTATTATCGTTGTTAGCGTTGCGCTTAGCGGATGCTCGGTTAGGCAAGCCCATACACATTATTTCAGCCTGCCGGACGCTAAAATTAGCAGCTGGACAGTCGACAATCTCTACAGCGAACTCTTGCCGGTAATTGAACCGGACAACAGCGAGTTATTTATCAGCAACTCCGGAATATTCTGTAATTTAAACACGGATGGTAGTATTACCTTTATGAACGTAAATATTTACGCTAAGAAAGGCGCTGATGTTTATGTTTATCAATTAACTAAGTCCTATGAGACCGGCCCTAATCCCAGCAATGAATATAAAGTGAGTTTTGTCTCCAAAAACAAGGACCAAGACTCAATATTTATGTCAACTGTTATGTTGGACTGGGAAAATATTCTTGCAGGCATGGAATTGCTGCCTTGGGATTTAATATTTTCTGATTACAAAGTCGGATCTCCGTCTGATTATACGTTTGCCGTTTCCTATGTTAATTACTGGTCCCCAAAAAATCAACGAGTATTTAATGTCGTGAAAACTGGGATTGTTGAGGTTACTCCACAGGAAGCACCTCAAAACGGGTATTTTTTGACCGTTATTCCCCATTATTATATCGCTAACTCTAACGGAACATCACCTGACAATGTTCTGTCATTCGTGTATACTGGTTCGAAGTAAGGAGGGAAAACAATGATAGATAAAAACCTAGCTATTCAGACCATCGGCCTCAGCAAGATATTCGGCGGATTCACCGCTCTTGATAAGCTAAATATTGAAGTCGAGCCCAATAGTGTCTACGGCTTTCTTGGACCCAACGGTAGCGGCAAAACCACCGCAATTCGTTTGCTGACGGGACTTTCGGCTCCGTCCAAAGGGCATTCCTACATCTTCGGCTACGATAGTTTCGCACGCGATATGGAAGCCAGAAGAATGATTGGTTATCTGCCGGATGTCCCTTCCTTCTTCAGTTTCATGAACGGTGTCCAGTATTTAACCTACTGTGGCGAACTCTTCGGGATTGATCACACAAGTGCGCAAAAGAAAGCACATGAACTAATTGAACTGACCGGGCTACAAGAGGCCGCTTTACGCAAAACCAGCAAATATTCACGCGGCATGAAACAGAGGCTGGGTATGGCTGCCGCTTTGGTCGGCAACCCCAAGGTCGTTTTCCTTGATGAGCCGGTATCAGCGCTTGACCCTATCGGCCGGGCCGATATACTCAACATTATTGATGATTTACGTGATAACATGGCTGTTTTCTTCTCCACGCATATTCTTAGTGACGTGGAGAGGATATGTGATAAGGTCGGCATTATTGACCACGGCAAACTGATTGTTTCAAACAGTGTAAAAAGCCTCAAGGAAGAAAATACCAAACAAGGTTTTGAAATCAAATTGAAAGAGGATCCGTCCGCCATTTTATCTGCCATCCGCGAGTATCAGTGGTGTACTGAAGCTTCCTGTTCAGCCACCGATGATAACATATTCAAGCTGCTTGTTTATGTTACTGACGAGAATCAAGCCAGGCAGGGTCTCCAACAACTCGTAATTCAGCATAGCTTCAGTTTACTGAGCTTCAACTCCACTCAGGTTTCATTAGAGGACATTTTCTTAAAGCTGGCCGGAGGAAAAGACCATGAATAACTTCCTTTTATTACTAAAGAAAGAACTCTGGGAGAGTTGGGCCAACAGTAAAATTGTTATTGTGGCATCGGCTTTGGCAATTGTTTCAATATTGGGCCCGTACTTTAAATTGCAACCTTATTATTCTCGTTTCGTTGTTCAGGGCCTGACTGGCTCTTTGCTTGTCAGCGATTTCTATATCTATCTGCAATTGCTGTTATTCATATTTATTCCCTTTATGGTGATGGGTACGGTTGCCAGTGAAGTAAAGAATAGTACCACAGCGTCTCTTTTGGTTAAACCGGTTGGGCGCGCCGGTTATATTATCTCCAAGTATCTTGCTTATATGCTGGTATTCGGCGTGGCAACAATCATTGCTACTCTGCTCAGCGCAGTTTATGCCAACGCATTGGCACCGGAGGCCGATGCTTTCGGTAAAATTTGGGGCACACTCGGACTCTCTTTGGTGTTCATTTCTTTCGCAGTCTCTTTCGTAATATTTGTTTCCACAATCACCAAACAGCAAATCATCGCCGGTATCAGTGGTCTGTTTGTCTTAATGCTCAGTTTTGTCTTTCAGTACGTTGAAAACGTAAATAAGTTTCTTCCCACCAGTTTATTCTTATGGATACAAAATATCCTTGTTCCTCCAATGGTTCAAAATACATATGACCCTTCACCGGCTTGGCTGGCTTTCATAATATCAATCGTTGCTTCCTTTGTGTTTATCCTTGCTTCAACTCTGATTATCAAACGTCGGGAATTATAAGCATCATGATTCCGGTAATAATGATAACAATGTAACCGGTGTCTCAATCGAATTACTTTGACATGATAGGGGGAATGGTAAAGTGAAAAAGTGTTTGCTTCTCGGTGCTGTTTTAATCGCGGTAAGTAGTACGGTAATCATCAGCTTGTTTAACTCAACTCCTACCTTTGCTGAGGATGACTTCCCGTTAAGTATAAGTGCTTCATGGCGCGTTGGTGAATCCGTGCAGGTCGATGACTTCTACTCATGGGTTACCACTCCGCTGATAGTGGATCTTGAGATTACCAATCTCACTGATAAGACTATCAACAATATTCGTGCATTCTATGAATTTGAGCAATTCACAACCTTTGACGCAGATGAACAATCTGTAAAAATCATTCTTTTTGACGGTATTGTTATAGAGAATCGCACATCTGCCATAAGTAAGAGCGGTTGTTATTTGAACTTATTACAGAAGCCCACTATTGGTGATGCGGTTTCAACCGAAAACAATTACTTCGCGGCGCAAGAGCCTATCCCGCTCAAGGGCGGAGAAACCAGAACGATTCACTTTGCGGTGCTTACTTCGTTTGATTACGAAATAGACCATACGGACAAAATTGAGCTTAACCTGTATATCAGTTGGGTTAAATTTTCCAGAGGAGGGTGGGGTTCAGCTTTCAGTATCCCGCAATGGCAAACCTTTTACCAAGATGGTGAAGGCAATTATTATCCATCATCACCGATTGAATATGATTTAGAAGCGGTAACCGTTAAAATTGATATTCCAACCTTTTATAACAAATAGCTGCTTGGTGAAGGATCAAAAATGAAGAAAAGTATATTTCTTGCCATTGTATATCTTGTAATAATCAGCGTAATTGCCATCGGTGTATTTTCAAGCCCCAATTACGCTAGCGCTGATTTTCCGGTTGAGTTAAAAGCCTCTATACGTGTTATCGAGTTTGAACAAGAAGTCATAGCGCAAGGACCAAATGGTCCGATTAACCTTGAACCGATGTTAGACTATCGGCTGGTCCTTGATTTTGAATTACTCAATACCAGCGACAAAACGATTCAGAGTATTCGTGCTTTTTTCGAAGTGCTTGACTATAAACCAAACGGAGAGCTTTGCGGAAAATACCGGGGTTACGCAAACTTATTGAGCCAAAATTATATTAACATTGAAGAGGACATCCCTGTGGGCAGAATTAGATATGGTTCCGTGGATGACCATCGGTCAATTATTCCTCTTAAAAGCCAGCAAACTCGAAGCGCCAGTATTCTTGTGATGACTTACGGCGGTTTATCATCCGCATTTACTTTTGAAGTAAACCTATACATCAGTTGGGTTAAGTTTTCCAGAGGAGGATGGGGTTCGCCTTTCTCAATCCCGCAATGGGAGGAGATTTACGAAGGTTATCCTTTTCAATATCCCAACCAATTATACCCTTCTGCCATCGAATATGACTTGGACGCTGTTACTCTGAAGATAAACTTGGAGCCCTACCAAATACCTTGACATTTTCCAACGCTTTTCCGGTAAATGAACTCATAGAGATCGTCATTCGCTGTTACATTTAGCCAGCTACTCAATAAATCTATCGATTTTATCATCCGAATTCTGTCTATGGCTTTTGTTGACTCTCCTTCGGTATTCGAAGACTGCAGCGACGATAATCATGATTGTTCCGCATACCATAAGATATACCCACCAGCTAATACTCAGCCAAAAATCTTTGGAAAGATAGATGGCAAATACAGCCAGCGTTATGAGTGACAATAAAAACCAACGTCGTTTTTTGAAAAAGAAGCTGCCAAACAGTATTAGCGCCATCACAACACCCAATAATGCAGCGTCAAACTGTCTGTATTCGCCGCCAATGATATCAGAAAATTGGATAAGGACTGAAATAGCTGCAGTTATAAACAAGGCATGCCGAGAGAAGACTGTTTTATTCCATAAAACAGAATAGAGAACTACCGCAACGAGAAGCACTACCAAATTATACTCTGTGGTGATTAACCCGGGTAGCAAAATATATGGTTGTGTCAAGAAAGTTATGACAGCAATAGCAAGTACCAGACTGATTAAATGCTTGTTAAACGTATTATATTCATTGCTGAATTTTCGTCCTAAGAAACAACAACCGTAAACCATGAAAACAATTAATGAACCATGTGTGACGTATCTATTGCTGACTCCAAATAATGGCTCTGAACAAAGGAATATGAAAGGAGTAATAATGGCTGAAAGGCTCAGGTAGTCCAACAGTCGTCCGTTTGGAGTATCTTTAAACAGTTTTTTACCGAAAATCACCCTGCCCAGAATTAGCATGAGCGCAAACATGGTTGTCATTGCCATCAGCGGAACGTTAAAATTTTCAGCGTAGATATAATTGCTAAGGCTGGTGCTCGCTTCAAAAACAGCAGCCCATATCACAAGTATCCCAATAATATTGAAAGTATTTTCCTGCAGAAAGTACAATGAGATCATTGATAATAGCGCTGTGATTACAATTGCCAAAATAGCTAAAAGTCCATCTGAAGGCGAGAAAGCGAAAAGGCTCAGTACCGCACTTGCGTTGAGGAATATGGCGCTTATAGTAGTCAATTCCGGCAGGCTCGCTTTCCCGCTAATCACTTGTCTCAGTGGGCTTATAAGCATTACCATGCCTGCGGCCGCCAGACAAAGAACTAAAACCAACCAGTCAGCGTCGGTATAATAAAAAACGAAACAAAAGGGAACAAATGCCAGCGCACAAGCGCTTATCCAAATCCATTGACTCAAATATTTTTCTTTTTTGCGTCCAGCGATAAAGACCAAAAGAGAATATAGGCCAATGGCTAATACGTACCAACTACAAAAATTGGAGTGCGTCACCAACATACAAATAAGCCAAATCAAACCCCAAGAAACAACGGCAATGTTAAAGCTTGCGCGATAACGCTTTTGTAACAGACCTTCCTTGGCGTAATTAATAAGCACCCCAATCACAGCTACCGCGGTGAAAACAGTAATGGAGGTAAACCCAAGAACTTCCTTTGTTAATACCGCGCTGTTTGAAGTCTCTTTCACAATTAATACAATCGGCGCCCAAAGCAGTATTAATAAATGCGGGGTGGCATAAGCCAAGCCGGCAGAGTACTTGTTTACCGTATCACGCCCAAGTATGAACGTAATAAACGCTAAGTTGACAATACAAACAATCGCTAGCCAGTAATAGATTATGGCATTACTGGCATACAGCCATATTGGTATCAGTACGGCACTCAAGGAGAAGAATAGTAAGTCAGAAATGATGTTTCTCAGTTTAATTCCCCCGATAGCGGGGGCGAAACGAAAGATAAAAAAGAGCATGCCTAAAGCAATTGTAACGAACAGCGTATGGTTTATATTAAGATATAAAGTGGGTGTTATACCAATTTCGGCATTCAACAACTCACTAAAGAAAATATTTAGTATGCTTCCTTCATATCCAAAGATAATATCAGCTGAATTCCATACCAGCCAGACAGCCATCAGTGGGTAGAATTGTAGGAACTTTTCTTGCGCCCATACTGGTCTAAAAACACAAAATGAGTAGGTAGCGAAAATGACGATAACAGCTAGTAAATGGAATATTGAATCAGCGCCGGTGTAGGCAAATCCCATGAGAACATTCAGGATTAAACTAAGATAGGCATAAATGCGGATATGGGGCTGAAACCATCCCTTTCTTTCGTGGCGCGAATAGACAATTGCGGATAAGGAAAGCAGTGAAACAACCAATAGTGCGGCTTGGTAATAGCCCCCTATCAATCTGGTCAGGCTCCATAACGTAGCTGTAAACGCGCAGCATGTTAGATAGACCAAAACAGCCGAGCGGTAACGCCATGAACCGATTAAGGCAAAAACAGCAAGCAAGACAAAGCAAATTGACCAAAGAGCATAAGCTCCTCCGCCGTAAAAAGTAAACCATTCACCGAAAATCGAAAACTGATTGACCGCTAAAAAGGCGACGGGGATGAAGAGGCTCCCTAGGTAGTAAAAAGCTTTTCCGGTCATGGTTAGTTTTAAAAGCCAATCAAACAGTAACGAGAGGCCCATGAAGAAAACCGGTAGCGCAAAAATAACCAGTGCTCTTATTGAATTAGTGAGAGAATTCCAAGATGTGGTGGCAAATATCGTACCTGCAGTCAAAATGAAAAAAGCCCCCAGCATCAAAATCATAGCAGCCATACTGAGTGGCTTCTTTGCGGAATTCACCGTTGGCGTTGTTTTGGTTTCTGATGGTTCTACTCGCATTGCGGCTGGCGATTTTTCCAGTGTTAGCTGATGAGTATCAGAACCGAATTCGCCCAAAGCGGCTTGCGCTAAATTAACCCCACAACGAGGGCAGTGCTTAACGGAGGTCAATTGCTGAGAGGTAAGTATGGCAACCAAACTCGTACCGCAAACTGGACAAAACCTGGTTACTTTCACTTCTTTGATAGGTGTTGCATCTGTTGCAGTTTTCTCTAAAAGGGGTCCCTCATGTTTAGGTGTGGCGGGGATTGGATCATCTGATGATGTTTTAGGTGATGATTTAAGGCAAGACTCAAGGTATTTAATATATTCCTCATTTTGCCTATTCTTTTTCTGCAGGTTGAAATAAGCGGGGAAAATGATGATACAGGTAACAATTCCACTTAGAATCAACAATATACCAAAATATCCCATGATTCCTCCTTGTAAGCCAGTTCAAAGACGTTGTGCTAGCGTAGGAAAGGATTATTGCGGCGTTCTTCCCCAATGGTCGAAGCCGGCCCATGTCCGGGTAAAACTATCGTGTCATCCGCTAAAGTCAGTAGTTGTTGTTTTATGCTCTCTACAATGACATACGGATCGCCGCCAGGAAAATCTGTTCTTCCCACGCTTTGGCAAAATAAGGTATCACCAGTAAACACTATGCCTTCTCCTAATAGACTGATGCACCCCGGCGTATGTCCTGGGGTATGTATGACTTTTAACTCAGTCTGGCCTGAATTCAGCGTATCACCCTCATTCAGCCATTTATCAGGTATCAATTCTTGGTACTCAAACCCCAACCATGTATGGGTTATACTATCTTTGAGTGTGGATGATGCCTGTTCGTGAGCCCAAAACGGAATGTTCAAAGCCTTCTTTATAGGTAATGATGCATAGCAATGATCCGGATGTCCATGGGTTAATATAATCGCGGTTGCTTTAAAGTTAGTTTCCCTGACATGCTTAAGAATTGCCTCGGCGTTACCACCGGGATCGATGATAAATCCACAATCCGCATCAGAAGCAGCGTACAAATAGCAATTAGCTTGATAGCTACCAACCGGCAGTGTTTTTAAAAACATGGGCTATTGTACTACTAAGTTTCATCACGAGACAACACTTCAGTTTATTTCGCCATTTGCAAACATATACTTCGCATTTGTTTGATGCTGCCATTAGCCCTTAAGGAGAATCGGCAATGGTTCTTCGAATGACACTTTATCCTTGGTACGGCGGGCAAATAAAGCATTGATATCAGTACGTATGATATCAGCAATTGATTTACTTCCTTGGCGGAAAAAAAGCTTTATTATTCGCTTTAGTAGCGTTCTGGTTGGCTTATCCATGTCCTTATAGGCTTTTATTACGTTGACTGAAAGTGCCAGTTTCTCGTGAGTCAACTCCTGAAGTGTACGAGCACCAGTTGCCTCCAAAGCCGAAAACATTATTTCAACAAACTCAGCACGCTCGTCTTTTGATAGAAGGTCTAACCATGAAGTCACGGTATTACTCAGCGCTACGCTTGCTCGGGCCAGTTCTTCCTCTTTCACAAATGAATCGCCGTTGATTTCCCAAGTAAGAGGATTGTGTTGTAGGATACTGATTTCGCTGCTCTTTACTATTTCATAACCGCCCGGATGCTCCAGCAATATTCCGATTACTGATGACTTTGGTATAAACGTTTGTAATTTTGAGAGCATGCTTTGGCAACCTTCACTATTGGCAATAAGTGGTTGAAAACCGGGCCCGTCATTGTTATAGACTCTCTCCACTCTTTTAAGCAAATGATTTCCAATATGGGCCGCACAATATGCCGCCAAATTACCACCTTTGGAGTGTCCTCCCAAATATAACTGTCCCGGCAATTTAGTTGACACATTTGTTAAATAACCCACAGCTTGCTTTTGAGCGGGTACTTCGTCCATAAAGCTCATGCGGAAATCTTCTTTCCAGCCGGTTATGGTGTCATCAGTACCGCGGAAAGCCACATAATGTTGTTGAGGGTTCATACTGAACACCACAGCGGCCAATTGTTTAGTGTGTGTTTCATCAATAATGTTTACGTAGTTAGAAATACAAACGTCCGCGAAACGGCTGGTAGCGGCCGCTTGATGAAAGAGTGTTGGAAGCCTACGGAAAAAAGGGTTGTAATCTATTTCGGCTATTTTATCAGTCACTTCGTGATAATCACGCGATACTTCAGCAAGCATAATCTCAGAGAGGCCATCTTCCTGTTGGAAAATATCGTCGAATGGAAGATATGCCAATGAAGCGAAAACAAGGTTATCTACGTCATTAAGCCCATCTTGAGCAAAGGTTAAATCACCGCGCCAAACAAGATAGTCAAACATATCGTAAGGGCCACTACTCATGCTGCCTCCATGAGGTCAATTGCGTCCGCTCCGCCGGCAAACGCCTCGTTAATATCAAGCTCTGTTTGCAACCCGGTAGCTACCAATGGCAAGTCAACTGCTTTCTTAATTGCGCCAAGTGTTAACCACTTCTCATTTTCAAGGCTCTCCAGACCATTGAACAAGAGAAAATCAGCACCCTCTGCGCTAGCCTGGCTAGCTTCTTCAGCGGATGTAACGACTCTACCTAGAAGTTTATCGATTGGCAGTAGACAACGCATTTCAACAGTGGGCATGCCATCTCTACTAAGTATAATTCCATCTGCCCCAACCGCCAGCATAACGTCGAAGTGATTTGGTATGATAAGCAAAGCACCTCTGTCATGACACAGTAGTCTGAGTTGTTTTGCCACACTAAGGTATCCGCTCTTGTGGTCGCTGGCGTTATTCAGTTGTATAATTGAGACCCTGTTAAGTAATTCCTTCAAGCGTGTTTCGTTATTATCAGTATTCGAGTAGTTCGAATCAATAACAGCATAGAAATGCCTGATTTTTTTTGCAGTTTCACGGCGAGTTATGTCACCAATAAGTTCCTTCTCCAAAGTATATAACTCAAAACGCGAGTCGGCGTATAATTGAGGCTCCAAGCCTAAGGTTGGCGCAAGCTCCTCCAGTACTCGCAACGATTCCTGAGCCCTTCTGAAGTTAGCGACACAACACTCTGCTAAACTCTTAGTGGAGTACTGGAAGGATGATCTGTTCTTTTCGCCAACATCCTTATCCGCCTGTCTCGCTGAAAGACAGATCAGTTTTGTTGAAAGCACTCGCATTGATACTTTATGCCTTAGTTCCTTAAAACGCAACGCCAGCTTTGCATCGTTGATGACAAAGCGCGCTATTTCTTCAAGCACACGCAGTCCTTCGCCACTGCGATTTAGATTTACATCAATTATTCTTATGCTTTGTGTATCAGTCATTTTGCGCCGTAATTTGATAACTATGAGGGTATCAGTACCACACCATCTCATCCATTCTGTGTTCTTCCATGTTTGGAACCCAAACCCTAAAAAACTTTTGACCTTTCAGAAAGTCATAACGGGAGCGAATTTCACTCATTTCATCCAATGTCTTACGCAGTTTTTGTCCAGGTTGTGCCATATCCCATAGTTCGTGAGCTTTTTTTCCCTTAATAATTCCAAAAAAACCACGGCATAAAACCTTGTAACGTTTCAAATCATCAGGAGAGAATTCTCTTTCAACCTGTTCAAATGTAATTTTATGCTTCTCTTCGTTCATTCTGTCCTCCTCTAGATTGTACTAACCCTATTCGCTTATATCAAACCGATACTGGAAATTGCAGAAGCTGCGACGATGTATCGGTGAAAGTCCATATTTCTCAATATTTCGCTTGTGCTCGGGTGTGCCATATCCTTTATGGCGTTTGAATCCAAAATCAGGATGGAGCTCATCCAGTATGTTCATCATGTTATCTCGTGTTACTTTAGCCATAATCGAGGCACAAGCAATGGAGTAGCATAAAGCATCTCCATGGATGATGCTTTTTTGTGGAATTGGCAATTGATCCAATTTCACATAGTCAATTAATAAGAAATCAGCAACAGGTTGAAGTTGCCCGACAGCTTGCATCATAGCTAGCTTAGTAGCAGTGGCGATGCCTATAGAATCAATTTTGTCATGCTGTACCGCACCAACACCAATAGCTATCGCTGTCTCTCGAATACTTGTGAATAGGCGTTCTCTTTGTTTCACTTTAAGCATTTTAGAATCGCGCACTTCAGTAAGCCAAGGCGCATCCATGTTTTGTGGTAGTATTACTGCCGCCGCAACAACAGGTCCGGCCAAACATCCACGTCCAACCTCATCAATACCAGCTATTAGTTTATAGCCAGATTGTTGCATCATGAGCTCTTCAGAAAAACTAGGTCTTATATCAGAATAGGATGCTTTCATGTATAAAAGTATAATCCGTTTGACAATTATTAGCTATTGACTTTAAACGCATCAACCCATTGGCATTTCATTGCATACACGCAAAAAGGCTAAGCTTTTCATGCTTCGTTTAGCACCGGGCAATATATTTGCTCTGACTAAAGCTCCTTTTCATTATTTCTTTGACATCGGCTTGTAAAGCTGGTAATTTATAGCTATAAGGGGTATTGCTTTATGTCAACAAATATCAGTGCCATCATTGTTGTTTTTGTATTGGGCTTATTATGTGGTGCCTTGGCATTTTGGTTAAATTCGCGTCGCTTGAAGACTCACGCTCAGCCAAAAACAAGTCCATCTGAGAAAAGTCACCTGATTCCGGCTTTCCGCATCAGCTTCGTGATTGCCCCGGCAACACTGGCCGTGTTCGCCATTATACTGTCCGCATGCGTTTTTGGTGCTCTTCCTGCCTCCATTGACTACCGCTTTACCAGTGAAGGTGTCGGACGCAATAGTATGAGTAGCATCATTTTTGTACTTGTTTTATCGGCCATTCAGGTTATTTGCGCCATAATTGCTTGGGGCACAGTCAGTATTATTGTCCGTCTTAGCCACAATTACTTTCGTGACGAAGCTCCCTTGTTTAAACTTGATGGTTTCATAATGCTCATGAGCAATATGGTTTTGCTTCCACAAGTCATTTTAAGTTATTTTATGCTGGATACGTATATTTATGCCCTTTGGGAAAAGCATTTAATACCGGTTACCACATTTGCTTTCGCAGTTATAATCATCGGCAGCCTAATAATACTAAGCACTTTTATATGGCTTGTTTCCAGTGCTCGCAATAGCCTAAACAAACAGTAAGGAGTTTCTTGTGGCAGAACAACAGAATAAAATGGAAAAATTGGTCTCGTTGTGTAAACGGCGTGGTTTTATTTTTCCTTCCAGCGAAATTTACGGCGGACTGTCGTCATGTTGGGATTACGGTCCACTCGGTGTGGATATGAAGCGCAATATCAAGAATGCATGGTGGCACAGCATAGTACAAAGCCGTGACGATGTTGTCGGTATTGACACATCAATTCTTATGCATCCCAGAGTTTGGGATGCTTCCGGCCACCTAAAAGGCTTTTCAGATCCATTGGTTGAGTGTAAAAAATGCAATCTGCGTTTCCGCGCCGATGAACTGGATGAGCAGAAATGTAGTGTTTGCGGCAGCGTTCTGTCTGAACCTCGCCAATTCAATTTAATGTTTAAAACATTCATGGGACCGGTTGAGGAGGAAGCGGCTGTGGTATATCTGCGCCCCGAAACGGCACAGGGAATTTTCGTCAATTTTGACAACGTTATGACCACCTCACGCAAAAAATTACCTTTAGGCATTGCTCAACAGGGCAAGAGTTTCCGTAATGAAATCACTACCGGTAACTTGATTTTTCGCTCACGTGAGTTTGAGCAAATGGAATTGGAGTTCTTCGTAAAACCGGGCACTGACATGGAGTGGTTTGATTATTGGGTGAACACTCGTTACCAATGGTACCAAAAATTAGGCATTAAGGCTGAAAACTTGCGCTTACGCGCTCACGCCAAAGAAGACCTTGCTCATTACGCGCGTTGTTGCACCGATGTGGAGTATCATTTCCCTTGGAGTTGGGGTGAATTAGAAGGAATTGCCAATCGCGGAGACTTTGATCTTAGGCAACACGCTGCTTTCTCAGGTAAAAATCTCGCCTATTTTGACACTGATAGCAAGGAATCAATCGTGCCATGTGTAATAGAACCATCAGCCGGAGTTGATCGTTCTATGTTAGCCTTTTTAGCTGATGCTTATGACGAGGAAGAAGGAACAGATGAGGTGCGAACTGTCTTACGTTTGCATCCGGCAATCGCACCTATCAAGGTTGCCGTTCTCCCGCTTTCCAAAAAAGACATCTTAGCACCGTTAGCGCTACAAATATACCGTGATTTACGCCAAGTCTGGACCACCGCTTACGATGATTCGCAAAGTATCGGACGCCGTTATCGTCGCCAAGACGAGACAGGTACACCATATTGCGTGACCGTAGATTTTCAATCACTTGAAGATAACGCGGTTACCGTACGTGAACGTGACAGTATGCAACAGGAACGCATAGCGATAAGCGAGCTGAAAAAAGCATTGTCTTTGCACTTAAATTTATAAAGCTTCATGATGAAAATCGTCCATTTCGCTGATCTGCATTTGGGAGTGGAGACTTACGGAAACATCAATTCCGCCAGTGGCTCATCCTCGCGCTTAGACGACTATCTTAAATCTTTTGATCGATTGGTTGATTATGTCTTGCGCGAAAAAGTTGATTTGGTGCTGTTTTGCGGTGATGCCTACAAAAGCCGCTCCCCGTCGCAAACTCAACAGCGTGAATTCGCTCGTCGCATTAAAATTCTGTCAGACAATGGTATCAGTGTTTTTCTGCTTGCAGGCAATCATGATATGCCTAATGCCTCAGAACGGGCGATGACAATCGAAATTTATGAAACACTGGCTATCCCGCATGTAACGGTTGCCCAAAAGCCACAACTGTTCACTCTTTCCACTCCTTCCGATGACATTCAGATTGTGGCTTTACCATGGCTCAGACGCTCAATGATGATCTCGCGTGATGAAGTACGCGGGTTAGATACCAGTCAATTGAATGCGCATATCTCACAAACATTGACAGCCATTGTTGATAAGTTAAGCAGCGCTTTGGATCCTACCAAACCCGCCATTTTAGCCGCTCATGTTTGGGTTCAAGGGGCAATTACCGGTTCAGAAGGTAATATGAACATCGGTAATGAACACACCTTATTGGTCAGCTCCATCGCCAAACCATGCTTTGATTATGTGGCACTCGGGCACATACATCGTCATCAGGTTTTAAATGCGATACCTCCCGTTGTTTACAGCGGTTCCCTTGATAGTTTGGACTTCGGTGACGAGCATGATTGCAAAGGGTTCTATTGCATTGATATTGACACCTCACAACCAAAACGTCAAACCAAGTACTCCTTCCAACCGGTACCGAGCCGCTCTTTCAAAAAATTAAGTGTTCAAGTTCAATCGGATGACACTGCACCAACCGAAAGTATTTTGGCAGTATTGCTTCATTCAGCTGCTGAACTCGGCCAAAATATTGTGCGGTTAGAACTAAGCTATCCCGAAGAATGTATCGGACGAATTGATGAGGTGCGAATTAGGCAGTTCGTGCTGGATGAACTGCAAGCATCATATTTCGATATCTTACGTCATGTCTCACGGCAATCAAGGCCAAGACTCGAAGGGATGGCTGTTGAGGCACTAGCGCCTGAACAAGCATTCGAGACATATATTAGGTTACGTCGGGACGACTATACTGCAGACACTTTAAGCAAGTTGGAAAAATTGGGCAAATCAATTATCCAAGAGGCAGATGAAAAAAATTCCGAATTAGTTTTATAATATAATTCTCTTTATGGATAATTACTTGCATAATTCTTTTCGCCAGCCACTTTTTGAGAATCGTCGTGATGCTGGAGTAAAACTGGCCGCTAAACTGGAAGATTATCAAAACTTATCGGTCACAGTTTTGGCAATTCCCAACGGCGGCGTTCCGGTTGCTACCGAGGTTGCCTCATATCTTGATGCTGAAATGGACATCGTTGTGTCACGCAAAATCCCCATCCCTCTTATGCCTGGTGGCGGCTTTGGTGCAGTCGCTGACGATGGCACCACTATCTTCAATGAGGAAGTGTTGCGCGCAATCGATTTAGATGAACACCAAATTAACTATCAGGTTAACCAAGTACGTAATGATATTCGCACTCGCTCGTTGTTTTATCGCAATAACCGTCCGCTGGCGGTGATAAAGAGCAAGACGGTAATTATCGTCGACGATGGTTTGGCTTCCGGCTATACCATGATAGCTGCTGTGGAATCAATTCGTCGACGCCAACCTGCTCGCATTGTGGTTGCCATTCCGGCCGCCTCCGATAAAGCTGTGGCTGAGGTTCAGAAAGTCGCCGACAAAGTAATCACTGTTGAGACAGCCAGTGTCGCCAAGTTTTATATCGCTGATTATTACCGCTATTGGTACGATGTCTCCGAAGAAGAAGGTCTGCGTTACTATAAAGACTATCAACAACGTTATCGAGAGGCACATTTTACCCCTCCGTTACGAATAACGCCCAACACCGATTCATTTTCACAATACAGGAAAAGAAACTATTGAGCGCACTGCATACTTCTCTGTACATTTCGGCTGTTTCTTGGATTACGGCACAAACGCTTAAGGCAATTGTTGGGCTGATCAGAGAAGGGCGTCTTGATATGCACTTACTTGTTCGGCCGGGCGGCATGCCCAGTTCCCACAGCGCGCTGGTTACAGGCTTAGCTACTTCTGTTGGCATTATTGAGGGCTTTAACTCAGTCGGTTTTGCCATTTCAGTTGTTTTTGCTTCAATTGTTATGTACGATGCCGCTGGGGTTAGACTTTCGGTCAGTAGACAATCAGTAATTCTTAATCGAATTCTGCAGGAACTGTGGGAGTTTCGCCCTAAGGATATCCCGCGTGACGTGCGGCAACTAATAGGGCATACACCCTTTCAGGTTTTTGCGGGAGCGATGCTAGGAATTTGTGTCGCTGTCATGTGGCTGTATTTATGCGGAGACATTAATTGGTTTCAGTCTCAAATGGATACTCCCACCCTATCATCAATATTTTTCATGAGTAATCTATAAAATCAGCATGGCGTCACCAAAAGAATAGAAACGGTATTCCAGCGACTTTGCCTCAAGATATGTCCTTTTTGTTAGTTCTGTACCGGCAAACGCGCATATCATCATGAACAATGAAGACTTTGGCAAATGAAAATTTGTTTGCATAGCGTCAACAATACGGAACTTATATCCCGGTAAGATAAAAGAATCCACCCACCCTTCGAAAGCTTCCAGCGGAGCGTTTAAACTTTTAGCAGCAACGTGTTCCAGAACGCGTACAGCGGTTGTACCGACACAAATTATACGTCGGCCTTCCATCTTGGCTCGCGAGATTTTACTGGCCACATCCTGACTTATAACTCCGTACTCACAATGAATATGGTGTTTGCGGGGATCTTCGACCATTACAGGGCGAAAGGTGTCCAAGCCAATATGCAAAGTAGTTTCCAACGTTTCAACACCTATCTGACGAATTTCATGAAGAAGTTCTTTGGTGTAATGCAAACCAGCCGTAGGTGCCGCTACCGAACCGGTGTGACAGGAATAAACAGTTTGGTAACGTTCCACGTTTCCCAAGGGGGTGTGAATATATGGAGGAAGAGGAATTATGCCAAGTTCGAACAAAACCTTTTCATCCAAAAAAGAGACCTCTCGCAGTCCATCCGGGCGCACCGCCACAATTTCAGCAATAGTATTTACGTTAGCATTGCCAAGCAAAATCTTGGCTCCCACCGGCAAGCTTTTGGCAGGTTTTACCAGAGCTTCCCATGACCTTTCATTGCTCAAGCGACGCAGCAGAAATATCTCCACCGAACCGCCGGTTGTCATTTTCTTACCTAAAAGACGAGCAGGCATGACACGAGAGTTATTCATTACCAAAACATCACCGCTTCTCAATACTTGCGTAATTTCACGAAAAGTTAAATGCTTAGTAGTACCAGTATGACGCTCAATAATCATCAAGCGTGAAGAGTCTCTTGGTTCAGCCGGTACCTGTGCAATCAACTCGGCAGGAAGCTCATAATCAAAATCAACTGTTTTCATATGTTCTTAAGTTTGTTTTTCAAACAGACCACATACTAAAATAATTAAACTGTGCTGTCAAAAAATTTAAACTGAACCAATTTAGTCACAACATATAACATCGTAAAATTTATGCACGTTCTTGCTGAAATGGTCAAAATGTAAGCTAACTCACCGGGAGCAAAAATACGAAATATTCTCCGTAAATATCTACCAGTCATCCCTCCTGACTGACATAAGATAATGGGGTTTTCATCTCTAGCCCGAGAT
>JGI24702J35022_10000478_pt1 | contig 24183 bp, 9 predicted proteins | sample TergutTh196P4_FD_35022 | JGI IMG/M metagenome (IMG submission 35022)
CTGACGGGAAAGCGGGGAAAGCTGGGAAAGCGCGAAAAGCAGACTGACGGGAAAGCGGGGAAAGCTGGGAAAGCGCGAAAAGCAGACTGGCGGGAAAGCGGCAAAGCGTGAAAAGCGAGACTTGCAACGGTTTGTCGTTTAGTGTAGAATGGTTGATGTTCAATCACTAAAGGTCAGTTACCAGGCGGTTACGATGTCGGCTAGTATCGCGGGGAAATGGTAAGACCATGAAGGTAGTGACGAGTTATGATCGCTTTTTTCGGCGCAGTTGCACTGTTGTTCGGGACAATGCTATCTGTTCCGCTTTACGTAGTTGCGCTCCCCACTGCTCTATGCGGGGGGCGCTGTTTATATAATCACATTCGAAGGTCTCGGCGAGATATAAACGCTATAGTCATTCAGAGCGCAACGCTGTCGATGTTCATTTCGTATTGGTTTATCCGCAGCCGCTCGGATTTGTTTTATCTGTCTTTGCATAAGGCTTGCAGGTCTTTTTCGGGATTAATCGGAGCACAGATTGGGCGTTCCGTTGATATGTCAGTGACATACAGCGGAGTCGATCTTATAATTCTCTTCCTTATCGCCACAGCAGTCACTCTGTTTGTATATAATAAGAGAACGCCGCTGCTGTATCTCGGGTGCGCTGTTTACTCCGTTATAATCTGGTCAGGATATATTGCGCTTTGGACGTATTTAGCAGAAAATACCGTTGCCTTCGGGCTAAATCTCGTTGAGTCGCTGACCGGCCCCTTGGATTTTCGCTTTCTTCTATTTAGCGCGCTTCTGGTATCCTGGTTGTGCATGTATGATTTACTGCGTCGGGGCGCAGACGTGAAAAAGCCTGCCAATCAGGCTCGACAGGCGCACCAGAAGCAACAACAGAAACAGACGCAACTGAAGCAACAGGAGCACCAGGAGCAACAAACACAACAGGCGCAACAAACACAACAGGCGCAACAAACACAACAGGATCAAAAGAAACATAAAAACAATGAAGCAAACCAGGTGCTTAAGGCTCAACAGACGAATAAGGCAAATCAAGCGAGCCAAGCAAACCAGGCAAATCAGGTAAATCAAGCAAGCCAGGCAAATCAAGTAAATCAAGCGAGCCAAGCAAACCAGGCAAATCATGTAAATCAAGCTTTTCAAACAAATCAGGCGAACCAAGCGCGCCAAGCGAGTCAGACGAATCAGACGAGCCAAGCGAATCAGACGCAGGTAGTAAATACATCCTCGGGCCGATCGACAATACGTCAATACGCGACTGTCACAGTAGGGGCGCTCTCTGTATGTCTGGTGTTGTGGTTGATATTCCTTTGGTTGGACAATCCGGGCGAGCCGCAGCCTGTCCCCGGCAGTACCGTAGTCTTTTGGGATTCAGGCATTGACTTCAGCTTGCCTCAGGAGGACGTCTATGGGTTGGACCGGGTTGGAATGTTCGGCGTCTTGCCGCATTATATAGTCAGTCGCGGTTACCAGTGCCGAATAGAGAAACTCATTGATGAAAAGACGCTTGAGGGCGCTGATGTTCTGGTCATTATAAACCCCATGTACACACCGGATGATGAGACGATTTCATTGATTTGGCAATTTGCGGAAAACGGGGGCGGCGTGCTGGCTGTCGGCGACCACACCGGGGTTGAGCAGATAAGAGCGCCCCTTGACGCCATACTTGAACCCGCGGGGATCCGGTTTAATTTCGACAGCGCCATTCCGTTTCAAACACTTTGGCCAAACAACATTCTTATGCGCCGCAGCCAGATTTTTGCCAAAATTTCATTCCCACAGATTCAGGTTGTCGTCGGCGCGTCACTGGATATTGACTACGGCGTTAAGCCGCTTCTTATTGGGAAAAATGGATTTTCAGACGCGGGAAACATTACGGATATGGAAAACGGCTATTTGGGGGATATGCTTTTTAGCAGGGGAGAGCCTGTTGGAGACTTGATTCTCGCTGCAGAATCGCGGTTTGGCAAAGGGAAATTCATCGTTTTTGGCGATACTACGCTATTCCAAAACACTGTGTTGGCATACAGCAGGGCATTTATTGACAATATTTTCGGATATCTTTCGACTCCGATCGGAGCGGTATTATTAGCCGAAGCAGACGATCCCACCGTGGCGGCAAACACAAATAACGCGCCAGCCGATCCTAATATAGCGCCCATAGCCACTGGCGTCACTGATGAATCCGACGAGTCAAATGAGTCAAATGAATCAAACGAGTCAAACGAATCTGAAGACGACATATCATTATATTTTACAACCTGTTTGATTGATGTCGGCCATATGCCGTCATTTAAGCTGGATAAGAGCGTCGACGCGGTGGATGGATTTGTCGCGTGCGGCTTACGCGCCGGGATTTTCTCGGAGTATCATTTTATGGATAATCTATCGGAATTCACACTAAACCGTGAAGAAATTGAATACATTGTAATCTTGGAGCCGGCATCCCTCTACACAGAAGACGAAAAGAGTCTTCTGTCAGGCTATGTGGAGCGCGGCGGAACCCTTCTGCTATTTGGTAACTATCTGAGCCCACGGGCTACTTGGGATATATTTGATTACTTCGGCTTTTCATTTGACACGACGCCATATGGTCATGTGTCGCCAGCGCAAAATCCTGACATGGCGTTTTGGAAAGCATGCCCACTTCTATACGAGCAGGAGTCCATTATAACATACCCGTCGGATGAGACCAGCGTCGTCAGCCTGATGGATGTTTGGGGCGAATGTGTTATTGCCAGGCGGGAGCTTGGAGATGGCCGCATTCTTGCCTTTGGAGACAGTGGGTTTATAAAGAACAATAACCTGGAACATATCGATTCGTACAGAGAGGGCAACATCACGCTTGTCGTAGACTTACTTCGCGGGAACTGGGGGGTGCGCTAGGGAATGGATTTGTCATGGGTTTCTCTGCTGTTTCTAACTTTCTTCTGGTTTTCAATAGTCACCGTTTATCAGCCAGGCCCGGAATTCACGCCGCTATGCATAATCGCGGCCCTGCTTTTTGCCTTCGCTTCTTGTTTTCACGAGAGCAGGCGCAGCAACACCTTGATGCCAAAAGCCGGGAAAACCCTGTCGGGAAAAAACACCGGCAGATCAAAGGGCGGCGCAATAAAATCATATGGCGAATCCATAAAGCCAGAGGGAGATCATGTTCGATCGAACGAAGGTTCCAGTCAGCCGGTGAGCGGTTCTGTCCAATTGAGCGACGGTTCCGTCGCAGTTGGGGGCGGCCCAGTTCGATCGAGTGACGGTTCCGGCTTGCTAAAACGCTTGTTTGGGCGCTTGAAGCGCAATGCACTGAAGGCCAAAGAGAGATGGTTCCGGCTTGGTCTATGCGCTGCTGATGGAGTATCTCTATGCGCATTGGTTTTAGCGGCTCAGGGAGCTGTTTTCCCGTTTCTCTACTGGCTTTTTGCGCGTTATCACGCGGAGTCCTTTTTCGCAAAGCTAAGCGGTATGCTCTTAAGGCTTATTGGTTTGAAAGCAGTTGCTGATCAAGACGTTATTTTTATAGAAAGTGCGCTAAAGACAGTTACAATTGCCAGCGCGTGGGAAAAAACCGGGGTTTTCTTTTTTCTCCTGATACTGGCGGGCGGTTTTGTCCTGCTTGCCTTGAAAAAGGCGCGTTGGTGGAAATACCTTTTGCTTGTTATCGTGACCTTTTTTTACACCGTTATTCGATATGCTTTCGTTCTCGCGGTATATGCAAACTATGAGCTCCACGGCATTTTCTGGGAACGGGTAACGTTGTTTATTTTTCTTGTGCCATATGTGCTGATACTGTCGATCCTGTTTGGCAAATCACCTGACTCGCCAATATATCCAGCAAAACTGCTGTACATATCTTTTAGACCGGACAAAGACAGTAGTTTAGAATTGGCTGACGCCATGCAAATCACGATAGTTTCTGATAAAAACAATAGTGTAAAGCCAGCTGACGCCATGCAAATCACGACAGTTCCTGATAAAAGCAGGAGTGAAAAAGCGCCCGTCTCCGCATTCTCCGCCGTGCGCGTTATCGCCATTGCCGCCGCTATTGCATTAGTCTTTTCAGGTACGGCGTTTTTCGGATGGCGTGATAAGGGCGCCGAAAAAAAAGGACGTATCGTAATTGACGAATACCACAGCGACTGGGAATGGACGGATATTGCATATGATGAAACCTGGTTTGGCGAGAGATCCGGCTATAACTACTACTGTTTCTATGAACACATTGACAGATATTATGAAGTATCGCGCAACACTGAGCCGATCGGGCCAGGTACGCTATCCGGCGTGGACATCCTGATACTTAAGACGCCGACATCACGTTACAGCGACCCGGAAGTGGCGACAATAATTAATTTTGTGGAAGGCGGCGGAGGCCTGTATCTGATCGGGGATCACACGAATGTTTTCGGTTCCGGCGCATACCTCAACCAAATCGCAACCCAAGTCGGTCTTCGATACCGCTATGACTGTACTTACGAGCTCACGCAGGGGAACCTCCAGGAATACAAGGCGCCGGCGTTTCTGCCTCATCCGATCGTTAATCAAATGCCGCTATTCCTCTTTGCGACAAGCTGCACGTTGGAAGCAAACTGGTTGGCGGATGAAGTTGTTCTGGGATACGGCTTACGAAACTTGCCGCTGGATTACTCGCAAAAGAATTTCTTCCCTGCTGACGAGCACTCTCCGCTTATGGAGTTTGGCGTTTTTGTCCAGTGCGCCGGCATGCCTTACGGGAGGGGGCGGATACTGGCGTTTACGGACAGTACCGTGTTCTCAAATTTTTGGATGTTTATGCCGGGGAAACCTGAATTGCTGATAAAAAGCCTTCAATGGCTCAACCGTGAAAACGATATGTCTTTCCCGCCAAGGCTTGCTGCTGCAGTCGGCTTGGCAGTTGCGGCTTTTGCGCTGATTTGTACGATATGGATATCCCGGCAGCGTGGTCATGTCTTCCCTATCGGGCCGTGCCTGTTCGCAGCGGTAGCCACATTTTCTGTAGCAACGCTGGTGTTTGGCGCGCAATCGGGCGCTATCAGCATGCCTGAAGCAAGAAAACCAATAACACGAATATGTTTTGAATCGGAATACACCACAGGGTATCTGCCAAATGATCTGACAGGATTTTTAACCGACATGGATAAACAGATAAGCACATTTTATGTGTGGACTCAACGTCAGGGTTATATGCCTTCGATGGAGAAGAACCCGGAAGATGCGCTTAAACTCGGCGACATAGCCGTAATCATTAAACCAGGCAAGACGATTGAAGATCCGCAAGCGCTGATAAAACAAGTCGAGGAGGGTAAAACGCTATTGATCCTTGACAATACGGGGTTAGGTGACAACGCGGGCGAGCTGCTCGCACATGCGGGCATGCGGATACAGATAACGAGTATGGCTAACGAGGCAACGACTACAGATTTATTTGGCATTGCTCCTTTTACTGTCCCTCTGACCGACAGGGCCGCTTCAATAGAGGGCGGACACTCTCTTATCGCTGACGCAGACGGTCGCTCGATATTCAGCGTCCAATTGCTCGGGGAGGGTAAAATTGCCGTGTTTTCTGACCCTGATCTGTTTTATAACATCAACCTGGGCGATATAAGCGCCAACCTTACAGATAGGTCGCAAATCCTGACACAGCTTGAGTTTCTGATGTTCAATTATTTGCTCGATAAACTTTGAGGTTGCGCCTTTGTTCGGGCGCTGCACTGTTGGGCCCTACGATTAGTGTGCGCCATTCTGGGCTCTACTATTGCTGTTGCGCTTGTTTTTGCATTTGCCCAACAAATTCCTGCGCGGTGATCTGCCCGGCAAATATCCGCTGGCTCAATATTTTCAGTTCATCGGCTGCCTTGCCTGACAGGGATGTGTCCCATGCAAGGACAGAACTTTCCGAGCTTGCGGATATGTCGATTATCTGCTTCACAAGCGGCGATGTTTCGATATCGCTAATGTCTATCTTCCAGGGGGATATCCCCGCGCCAAATTCAAAGCTCCGTTTTGACATATTCTGTGTAATATACTTCACAAAGGCAACAGATTCTTCTTTAAACTTTGTCTTGGAACTGACCATAAAGCAATCGATTGCGCCTCCTAAAATATCGTTCTGATCCCCTATGCCATCCGGCAGAGAAGGCCAGTTCAACGCCACAACTTTATCATATACCTTTGACTCTCTCGAGTCCTGAATCTCTCCGGCAAACCAACTGCCTTGATACAACATGGGCGCTTCACCATAAAGAAACGAATATTTGGCGTCATCATAGGAGAAGTTTAGCGCGTTTGGATCAAAAGCCCTCGCTCCGATCAGGTCAATGAGCTTTTGCACCCCCAACGTCATCAGCGGATCATCGAATCTTCCGCCTCCGCTTAGGGCGCTGTTACATGCGTCTGCGCCCGCCGCGCGCAGGGTGTAGATGTTCTGATAGAACATCGCGGGCCATCCATCTTTTGCGCCGACGGCGATTGGCGTTAACCCGTTCCTTCTGAACACCTCGACAGCCGCCAGAAGGTCGTCATTTGTTTCCGGCAGAGCTGCCCCATATCTGTCAAATAACTCGGTATTACAGTAGAGAACCCCTACCCACATGATGAACGGCAGGCCATAAACCTTGCCGTCAAATGTATAGTTTACAAGCGCGCCTGGGTTTAGTTTGTCAAGGGTTCCGTCTGTCAAGTATTCATCAAAGGCGAGAAGTGCGCCCGCCTCCGCAAATGGTTGTGAAAATCCGCGTCCCCAACAAAAAAATACATCCGGAGCCTCGCCTGTCGCAATTGCGGTTTTAATCTTGCTCTTATACGCTTCGTTGTCAGTTGAATAAATCTCGATCTCAATATTGGGATAATCCGTCCTCCACTTTTCTAAGGATTCATAAAAACTCTTTGCGTTTGCGTCGTTTTCCTCCGGCCAGATTTCCCATACAGTCAGGGTAATACTGCTTTCGCCCATGGCGCCGGCGCCACTATCGGCGCTACCCCTATTGACGGCGTACCTATCGACGATGCCACTATCGGCGGCGTACTCATCGGCGGCGTCGCTATCAACACTGCCCCCATCGACAGTGCCCGCAGTAACACCTCTCACATCCCCGCCGGGTGCGATCCCGCTGCCCGTAGCGTTATTGCTATTTGAGCCGCTGCCCGTAGCGTCATTGTTAATTGCGCCGCCTCCCACAGCTCCACTACCAATTGAGCTATTTCCCAAAGCCTCGCCGCCAACGAAGCTGTCTTCTTCAACCCCGCCGTCTGCGACCCCGTCGTTTGCGTCCGAGCCGTCTGCGGCTACGTCTTTTGCGTCCGGGCCTACTGCATTGTCCGCGCTTCCGGCGCCGTCGCTTTCACTTGGCGATCTTAACGCACAGCCTGAGCATACCGAAGCCAAAGATAAGGCCAAGGCCAAAGCCAAAGTCACAGCAAACAACAAAGAATGTGTACGCATTACGAATATATATGGCACAAATTTTCTTCTCCATGAACGGCAGGCTGCATAAAAACCCACTTGCGTTTATCTTTCAGGCTCATTTTTATCGGTCAGATGATTCTGCCGGCTGTCGTTATGTTGGTCGGCTTCTTTCTTCCCTTCAGTGAGACTATCTATAAGTAATGTTTTTTGCTGTTCGGGCTTTTTGGTTTCTTCATTTTTTTCTCGGCTTTCATTATTGAGAAAAGTCTTGTCATATTCAGCACAGGCGGCTTCAAGAACCTTGAAGTCACAACAATTTTGGGCACTCTGCTGTCGTGTTTCAACAGATAAGCAATGTACTGTGCGTCTACCTGATAAAAATCTAATTGCTTATCCATTTAAACCTCCCATAACAAGTGAGGGCGCGAATATCGCCCCCTCGAATTATCATTCGCGCTTTCGGCGGCGAAGCGCCCGAATATATAACTCGCGCTTTCGGCGGCGAAGCACCCGGATATATAACTCGCTCTTAACGGCGGCGAAGCGCCCGGATTAACATGTTTGCAACTCGCGCTGCATATTTATTATACGCTAAAAACCCTAAAAGTCAATCATCCGAATAAGCCAACATGAGACCTCTGAATAAGCCAACATGAGACACCAACATGATACTTTAGACTTGAGACTTGAGACTTGAGACTTGAGATTTCAAGTTACCTCGAGATTTCAACCTTGAGATTTCAACCTTGAGATTTCAAGATTTTACAATAAAGAAATAACCCGTGAAGAATATGACGCTTGGTGGTATAAATATCCTAATGAAATCGGATAAGCACACCAAGATTGTTACGCTAAGGAAAAACCTTTATCGAACTTATTTTAAGGGAGGTATTGCAATGGCAGGATATTATACTCTGGATGTAGCAGACATTAACAAGCAACGAAAAGGACACAATAAGCAGCCGTTTCCACATCAAAAAGAGTCTTTTAAGGCTCTATCCAAAACTTTGCCTATCCCCATCAAGGGCTATGCGGGAACCCTCTTGGTTCTGCCCACGGGCGGCGGGAAAACATATACTTCTATAAATTGGATTTGCAGAAACGTACTCTCTAAAAGGATTAAAGTCCTGTGGATGGCTCAATCGTCATATTTAATTGACCAAGCGGCAGATACCTTTATCAATGAAATCCATAATGCCGTTGGACGCGATATAATCAATCTTCGTGTGGTATCCAGCAGTAAAAACCATTCAAACTCCGGCAGTATTAGTATGACAGATGATATATTAGTCTGCACGACCCAGACCGCTATAAGCGCATACTCCTCTGAGCAACTGGACGGCATGGGCAATATCGTGTGGACGCCATTTAGGAAATTCATAGATACCTGCAAGGAAACGGAACTGTTTATCGTCGTTGACGAAGCCCATCATACCCCGGCATATGGATGCAGAACCCTTTTATTGTCCATCCGCGATGAAATTAAAAATTTGTTTATTTTGGGTTTGACGGCCACGCCGATGCACATGGATAAACGCATTAGCGGATGGTTGAGGCATATTTATGATAAGTGGATTTGTTATGAAGCCGACAAAAATGTACTTCAAGCGAACAAAGTTCTGTCTGTTCCTAAATATATTGAAAAGGATACGGGAATGGAGTTTGAAGTGGACGATGGGTTGTTCGATAGGCTTGTGCACAAGCACAAGGATTTGCCGGATTCCATTGTTGAATATCTGGCGAACAATCAGAGCAGAAACAACTTTATCATCAGCGATTACCTCAACAATCGACCTGAATATGGTAAAACCTTAATCTTTGCAGATAGATGGTTCCAATGCGAGTATCTGGTTGAAAAGCTCAAAAACGAGGGTGTTAGAGCTAATGCCGTGTATTCTATTGTCACAGGGCAGGATGAGGTCTATCGTAGCGGAAGCGGGCGACGTAACGACGAAATGAACCGCCAAATCATGCAGGACTTTAGAGACGGGAAGTACGATGTGATAGTGAACGTCAGGATGTTGACAGAAGGTGTTGATGTGCCTGATGTTAAAACTGTTATGATAACTCGGCAAACGACAAGCAACATTCTGCTGACACAAATGATTGGGCGCGCTTTGCGCGGGGAGAAAGCAGGAGGCGGCACAGGAAAAGGCTATGCTAATGTGGTGCTTTTCAATGATACATGGAAGCGTTTGCTCCCGTGGGCTAATGTACTTGGCGGCACTGAGGAAGGTCAGCCACCGAAACAAGGCAGAAACCCTATGACGCTCATTTCTATCCAACTTATCAAAATGGCAACGGCGGATATTGAGTACACAGGTTTTGAAAACGCTGGTTTTATAACGTTTATCCCTGTTGGGTTCTTTGGTTGTGAGTACACTATAGCCATCGAAGACGGTTCTACTGAGGAATTGGTTTCTTTTGCGGAAAGTGTCATTGTTTATGAGTTTAACAAGGAAAAGTACATGGTTCTCATGGATTTTCTTGCTAATCAGGACTTGACGCCATACGCGACTGAAAATCTAACAGAACTTCAAGCATTGGAAAAAGCGGAGGATTTAGCAAAAAGGTTTTTCAACATGGAAACGGACAATTTTGACGATTTGCTTATAGAAAACATAGCCAAAATAATCCGCCATGTAGCTCAAAACAATGTAGCACCGCCGTTTGTTGACTTCCATGAGCGCGATTCATATGATTTGGATAAGGTTGCTGATGAGCTATTGAATACCCCGCCATTGGACGCGGATATTATCCTTACAAATAAATTCAATGATATGGGCTTGCATTGGAATTTCCTCTACAAATGTTTTGACAATTTCATGGATGCTTACTATAAAGCGCAAAAACGTGTTTTAGTAAAACGTCGCGGCCAACCTACGCCGCCTGAAATCAGGCCACCTGAAGCAACTATTATTGAACTTACAGAAGAAATGAAACGTCAGGTTTTTGCCCGCGACAATTATATTTGTTTATGTTGCGGAAAGGAACGGCGCAGAGGTGTTCGACTGAACGTAGATCATATTCGTCCTGTCTCAATGGGAGGGACAAACGACATCTCAAACCTGCAAACACTATGCAGGCTTTGCAACACAAAAAAAAGTGTCAATGAAATAAATTTCCGTGTTCATGTTACCCCTCTCCGCAAGCCCAAATCACAGCTTGAAATGGTCGATTATGTCAACAGCGATTTCGATGAACACGCTGTAGCGCGAATAGTTAACGTGTTTTACCACTGTGCGGCCGTGTGCGCTGTAAACTATCATCAAAAACGGAGCGGACGCCTTTATTCGGCTTGGGAAATTGTGCTATTCGTAGGTAACAACCCCGATTGGCTCAAGCCTTATACAAAGGAGCTTTTAGGATACATCCATACGCAGTTGGGTCAAGTTCAAGTGACGGAACTAATTATAAGAAATTAAAATTTACTCTTGACAACCGGGGTCACCAATGTTGTTTTGGTTTTACATATTCTTTAAATCCCGGCAAGCGTCCAAACATTTCTGCCGGTAATCTCTCAAGTTTGTTATTGATCATAGTCTGCCAGCCGAGATATTGCCACGCCATCTTTGATGCGAACCTTAATGTGCCGTCACCGTTCCATACGGCATAGTCATCAGGGAAGAATTTCTCAAGAATAATCTGACATTGCCCTGTTGCCGCGTCCCAGATGCGTATTGTACTATCCCGACCGCCGCTGACAATGCTTTTGCCATCGGGTGACCACGATACAGAGAATACTTCATTTTTATGACCGTTGAGATAGGTCTGGCATTGCCCTGTTGCTGCGTCCCAGATGCGTATAGTGCTATCCAGACTACCGCTGACAATGCTTTTGCCGTCTGGCGACCACGATACGGAGGTTACGCCCCATTTATGGCCTTTGAGATAGGTCCGGCATTGCCCTGTTGCTGCGTCCCAGATGCGTATGGTGTTATCCCGACTTCCGCTGACAATGCTTTTGCCGTCTGGCGACCACGATACGGAGTTTACATCATCCTCATGACCTTTGAGTATTGCCTGGCATTGCCCTGTTGCCGCGTCCCAGATGCGTAGAGTGTTATCATCACTACCGCTGACAATGCTTTTGCCGTCTGGCGACCACGATACGGAGTTTACATCATCCTCATGACCTTTGAGTATTGCCTGGCATTGCCCTGTTGCTGCGTCCCAGATGCGTATAGTTCTATCATCACTACCGCTGACAATGCTTTTGCCGTCTGGCGACCACGATACGGCGGTTACATCATTCTTATTGCCTTTGAGATTAGCCCGGCATTGCCCTGTTGCCGCGTCCCAGATGCATATAGTGCTATCCAGACTACCGCTGCTGGCAATGCTATTGCCGTCTGGCGACCACGATACGGAGGTTATTTCCCATTCATGACCTTTTAGTGTTGCCCGGCATTGCCCTGTTGCCGCGTCCCAGATGCGTATGGCACGGTCCAAACCGCCGCTGACAATGCTTTTGCCGTCGGGTGACCACGATACGGAGGTTACATCATCCTCATGGCCTTTGAGATTAGCCCGGCATTGCCCTGTTGCCGCGTCCCAGATGCGTATGGTGCTATCCCGACCGCCGCTGCTGGCAATGCTTTTGCCGTCGGGTGACCACGATACGGAGGTTACGCCCCCGTTATGGCCTTTGAGATTAGCCCGGCATTGCCCTGTTGCCGCGTCCCAGATGCGTATGACGCTATCCCGACCGCCGCTACTGGCAATGCTTTTGCCGTCGGGTGACCACGATACGGAGGTTACGCCCCCGTTATGGACTTTGAGATTAGCCCGGCATTGCCCTGTTGCCGCGTTCCAGACGCGAATTGAGCTATCCCAACCACTGCTGACAATGCTTTTGCCATCTGGTGACCACGATACGGAGGATACTCCCCCTTCATGACCTTTGAGAATAGCCCGGCATTGCCCTGTTGCCGCGTCCCAGATGCGTATGGTGTTATCCCGACCGCCGCCGCTGACAATGCTTTTGCCGTCGGGTGACCATGACACGGAGGTTACGCCCCCTTTATGGCTTTTGAGATTAGTCCGGCATTGCCCTGTTGCCGCGTCCCAGATGCGTATGGTGCTATCCAGACCGCTGCTGACAATGCTTTTGCCGTCGGGTGACCACGCTACAGAGTATACTTCATTTTTATGACCTTTGAGATAGGTCAGGCATTGCCCTGTTGCTGCGTCCCAGATGAGTATAGTGCTATCCAGACTACCGCTGACAATGCTTTTGCCGTCTGGCGACCACGATACGGAGGCTATATCATCCTCATGGCCTTGAAATAATGCAAAACATTCACCTGATATCACATCCAGTATTCCAATGTTATTATCAAGTGAAACAGCTATTCTGCGATTATCGCAGCTCCATGCAATTAAATTTCTTGTATCAAGTTTGAACACAAAAGAGCGTAACTGCATTGCTTTACCTCCCGGTTCTTTATTCCACACCGGCGTGTTGATAAAGCAGTTTGAGTCCCTTTTTAATTCGTCTGAAAGCCTATTACACCAGAGAAAGCGCGTTCGGTATGTTATAGGCATTCCTGTGACTGCTGCTTCAGTTTCGTATAACTCTGCGCCAGAGAAATCTGCTCCGCCGATCTTGGCGCCGTTTAAGTTACTGTTGTGGATTTTTGTGCGGGTCATGTCGGCGCTATTAAAATCAGCGTTCCGCAAATCACAATTTTTAAAAAATGCGTCGCGGAGTACTGCGCCCATAAAACTCACGTTGGGCATGTCTAGTTCGAACTCCATGTCCCGTAAATCTGCGCCTGCGAAATTTGCTCCATAAAGTGACGGAATAGAGAAGCCTTTTTGCTTGCCTCGCAACGCATAATTGAGCAGATTTACATTGACAGCCGTGCTATCCCCGCATATCCAACGTGACATGACGCCAAGAAGTGCGTTTCGCTCATCTTCATCGGCAAGAAGCTGCCCCAGAAAATCGAATATCTCTGCGCTTGGTAACGGCAAATCCCAGTCGGCAATGCGGTCAGCTTTTACCGCGTCAAGAAGATGCTCGGCAACAAAGTATTCCTGTATGGACGTGTGCGAAAATCTGAATCGCCCGTCAGAGTCAGATTTGTCTACCCTTGCCAAATAAGTTGAGTTGCGTATATCTTCCAATAACTTGTCGGCGTCGTCTTTTGCTACGCTGTATCGGCGCTGTAGCGCCGGTTGTGATTCTATCCATTCCAGGCTCCAATCTTCCAGTTCTAATACCGGGATAGCCGTTGCTTTTTTTCTCCACAGACGCGCCGCAAGTTGCTCAGCGAACATCCGCTTATGCTCAACCGTGAGATAGTGCTTAGTATTATCACGTTCCAGCCACCTGAATGTGATTTCCCGATACAACTCTGCCGCCGATATTTGTTTCCCGCTCATCGCCCAACGTTGTATTATTGGCATCATTTCTCTTATAAGCGAAAGCGTATACGGGCGTCTAGTTAAGCTTCTGAGATCATACGTACTTTCCAGCATTGACATTGTTTTCTCTATATCGTCCTCTTTTAACACATTTGATAAGTATTCGCGGACCTGATCTTCGTTAAAAGGTAATAATAGCATTGCGGCATAAGAATCAGCTCTCTTATTCCCTCGTTCGTGACCAGTCAGGAAGGAATTTTGCTCTCTAAGCGTACGGAAGTATTGAGTTCGCGTTGATATGATTACTTTCGGAGAGACAACCCCATTATCTTCGGCGGTATTAATGATAGACAACAAATTACGCACAAATACGGCGCCGTCAGTTTGGTTCAACTTGACAAGAACTTCGTCCAGCCCGTCAAATATAGGGATGTCTCCAGAGTAGATATGTTCATATATTTCAGCTCTTGTGATTTTACTCCCGTTTTCATCAGGCAACCATCCTCTTTCCGCGCATTCCTCTATTACACTGTCAAGTGTAGGAACGCCTTTTTGTAATTCGGTCACATGCCGTAAATCAAAGTACAAAACGGAACGCCGCTGCTGCACAGCATCGAGGCTACGCACTCGTTGCTCTTTGGCAAAAAGTTGGCAGTTTATTGTTTTGCCCATGCCATACTCTCCGAGCAACGCAAAGAGCGGGGGTCCGTCTTTGTCGTTTGCCCACTTCTGCATCTCTATTTGTAAGATTGTTCCCAGGTCATTAGCGGTTGAGTCTGCATCATTTTCGAACAAATCGATTCCGCTTCCTTGCTTATACGGTTCGAATGAGTTAAGACTAATATTTTTGCCCCTGTTGCCAATTATATGCTTGGATTTTGCTAAATCCGGCAGAATTTGTTCCGGTAATTGATGTCGTTTTTTTGCCGGTGAGTCTATATGGGTTTCTGGCATTTGTGGATGAAGAGGAAGTGATTCAATGAGATGTTTTGCAACAATAGCCGCATTTGTTGCAGCCAATTTTTGACGTTGATCCCTGTCCTGTTCATATATACGTCCGTCCGCAAAATCTGAAATACCCTTTACACATAACCATAAAAAGGCATTGCCGCACTCATGCGCGGCAAGCCCCAGCCCAGCAGACTCCATGTCGCCGCCAACCGCGTCAGGAGCATACTTTTTTACCATCCTGTTTCTAACAGCCTTATTGTTAACATGAATGTCTTTGCTGATTAACGTTCCCCATGTAATTACTTTCGGCCATGCAGAATTTCCTTTGTTAACATCATTTTGGTTATGGACAGCGTCATTTAAATTTTTTGAGGTTAGAAGGTTCCCCTCGCGTAGGGTAGTCTTACCTGTAGAAGAGATGCGTTCACTGTTCGCGTTCACTATCACTCGTGGAACCATTACGTCGCCAATTTCCTCCCCTTCATCCTTCGCACCCCACCCTATTCCTACGGAAATTATTGCGTATGGATTAAAAACTTCGTTTGCTTTAATTGCAGTTTTGAAACCTGCTAAATAACCTTGCTCGCTTACATGAACCAACAGTACGCGATATTTGCCACATATGCCCAAATCCCAGCGACATAATCCAGATTCTTCTTGTGCGCGCTCTCTTTTGCAACCAAATTCTTCAAGAACGGCGTCACGCTCGTTTTCGTTCCAATATGTGAAGAGTACAATACATTGCTTGTTGATCTTGATTGCATAGGCGTCACTGATATTTTTAACACTGGCTAGATCATCAAATATCGGACTGGCTGGCGTTGCTATATACCCCTCAAACCAAACAAATCTATTTAACGCTCCGCCTTTTTTCTCTTTTGTGATACAACATTGTATACGCACGCCCATATTTTGAGCGCATTCGTTAAAATCGGTTATCATCCTATTAAGATTCTTATTGGCACTTTGGGCATTGTCCATTGGATACAGCGTTTCTAGAATTTTAGCGACAGTAACCGACATATTACCGATTCCAAACAATTCGACCACTTTTACAATTTTTTTCATCAAATTAGGTTTAATCTTATTTTTCATGGTCTCTAATGCTTTTCTTACCAAATAAGCGGATAACACTTTATTTTCCTGCGCCAAAGCCCATCACCTCTCTTTTGTATATTACACAAATAATGTATAACAGGAAAAGTATTTTGTCAATAGATAATTGCAATTAAATTTAATTTATGTCTTATTATAGTCTTATTGCGTTTCAAATGACAATCAACCTCCCGTAAAACAAGGTTGACTGTCAAGGAAAAGCAACGCTTTTGAGTATGCAAATGTGAGCCTTGAACCGACACTGTCAGAGTTATCGCAAGTCACAAGGCAATAAGCCTGTCATAGTTTTCTTAAGCAATCTTCCCCGAAAATACCTATTTGTGTTATGCTAATGATAGCGTTATCTAAAAGACTCAATTATGGGGTTTATTGGCAAACATAAAGTCGGAATAGTATTTACTTACAATTGCCAAATTGTTGACTTACAATATGCCAAATTGTTGACTTAAAAAATAGGCATGATATACTTAACCTATGAAAAAGCATTATTCCAGGCTGATAGAGCCATATCTTACGAATCTGATGAAAGACTTTCCCGCTATTGCAATAGACGGGCTCAAAGGCGTCGGCAAAACCGTATCTACAAAAAGAATTGCGGCTACAGCTTTCGAATTAGACAAACCTAATGATTTTGATCAAATAACAAACATTCCCGATATTCTTGTCTCAGTAAATTCACCGGTTCTGATTGACGAGTGGCAACGGATCCCTTCCGTTTGGGATTTTGTACGCCGCGCCGTGGATGACGGCGTCAAGCCGGGGACATTTTTGCTCACAGGTTCAATTTCCAGTACCGATACAAACATACACTCGGGCGCCGGACGAATTATAAGAAGAAAAATGTATCCTTTGTCTCTTGCTGAACGAGATATTGAGAAGCCGACCGTATTGATTTCAGATTTATTCTCCGCAGCTAAACCATTTAAGGCAAGCATTTCAGGGAAAACCGATATCGGAGGCAGAGACTATATATATGAAATCATCGCTTCGGGTCTTCCTGATTTTCGACATTATTCCAGTGAAAACAGGAAAATCGCTTTTGAATCATTTTTTGCCAATCTACTTTCCCACGATTTTCGATTGCAGGGTATAAGGCTCAGGCAACCCGAAACTCTATTGCGCTGGCTTAGAGCATATGCAGCAGCCGTTTCTACCGATGCGGGCTATTCGGAGATATTGGATGCTTCCACCGCTGGAGAAGGAAACAAGCCTGCAGCCAAGACAACAATTTTCTATCGTGAAGCTCTGGAGAATCTCTGGCTACTTAACGAATTAACGCCGTGGATAGACGGCGAGGGGTTCTTCTCAGGGTTGAAGCTTTCCCCGAAGCACTATTTGGCTGACCCAGCCCTGGCCGTTTATCTACTTAACCTTGATGAAAAGATATTGTCCGGAGGATATGGATGGCCGCCACTCGCAGAAATATTTAATGAGAAATACGGCAGCGTCATTGGAAGGCTTTTTGAAGCGTTGATCCACCTTTGCCTGAGTACTTACACCGCAGTAAATAACGCAAAACTCTTTTTCGCAAAGACTTACAAAGGTGATCACGAAGTTGACTTCGTACTCCAGAAGGGTTCGAGAGTCATAGCTTGTGAAGTAAAATTCGCTCCTACTGTTAACGATTCTGACGGAAAACATCTAAGATGGTTCATGCACAAAGTCGGCAATGACTGCCAGGATGCAATATTAATCACAACAGGCAAAATAGCGTACCGGCGAAAAGACGGGATCGCTGTAGTTCCGGCAGCTTTACTTGGCGCCTAGGTGAATCGTCATTATTGAAATAACGCGCCAGATTACAGCGCGGTATTTGCTGTTTTTTTGCCCACAAGCGCTTCAAATGACAATCAACCTTCATTTACATAAAGCGCCAGATTACGGGGCGCGGTTAACTGTTTTCTTAAATGTTCTGCCAGTCACTTTTTTATAGCACTTATAAAAATAATTAACATCTCTAAATCCGGCTTTTGCAGCGGCTTCAGCCGTACTCAGACTCATCGTGTTTATAAGCCTTACCGCCTCAGTTAGCCTTAGTTCGGTAACATACTCGGTAAATGTTCTATGAGTATGCTCCTTAACTAAGCGCGACACGTAATCCTTGTTTATAAACAGGGCGCCCGCTACTTTCGCAAGCGACAATCCAGCGCTCCTGAAGTTTTCCTCAATGTACCTGATGCATTTTCGAACAAGCGGGTTGACGTGATCAATCGTGTATTCACCAACGCCGTCTGCAGGATTGGCGTCCGCACTGCTCTCGCGGTCGTCTTTTCGCGTCGGCAGTTCACCCGTGCCCTCACCACGAATGAACTTCTCCTTGAACTTCTTAAGTGAGTTTTCAAGTTCAGTTTTGTTGAGCGGTTTAAGTAAAAATGAATGGACGCCAACATTGTTTATTGCTTCCAGCGCAGTTTCCAGCGCGCCGTACCCCGTTAAAATAATGATTTCAACAGAAGGGTCATAGGACTTTATCTGCTTTGACAATTCAATGCCGTCAGTATAGGGCATATTTATATCGGAAAGAACGAGATCTACAGTTTGCGAGCATATGAGTTTCATAGCGGAGTCCGCATCCGCGGCCTCTCCGACCAAATCAAAGCCCAATGACTCGAAATCTATACTATTTCTGATTAGCGCCCGTTCAAGCCGTTCGTCATCAACAATTATGGTTTTAATGCGCAATAAATATCAAATCCTCTCTCAGAAAAACAACTCGTCACTCTCTTTAACAAAACAGTTCTTGGTCATCTGGACTAAAATGTCCGGCACCGACTATACAAAACAGTCCGGCGCTGTCTAGACTAAAACAGCCCGTTGCTGTCTGGACTAAAACAGTCCGGCGCCGACTATACTAAAACAGTCCGGCGCCGTCTGGACTAAAACAGCCCGTTGCTGTCTGGACTAAAACAGTCCGGCGCCGACTATACTAAAACAGTCAGTTGCCGTCTGGACTAAAACAGTCAGTTGCCGTCTTTACTAATATAGTCTGTTGCCGTCTTTACTAATATAGTCTGTTGCCGTCTTTACTAAATATGCAAGCGTCACATAACCTCGTCGACATCAACTGAAGAATCAGCCGAAGAATCAGCCAAAGAACCTACCGAAGAACCTACCGAGGGAACATGCTTTAGTACTACTATCCGTAGCTTGGTCCCCTCACCCAAAACGCTCTCGATACTCATTGGCCGTTCAATGCCGTAGAAAACACTCACCTTCTTAATAATACTGCGTAATGCAAATTGTACCCGATACTCGTTTGGATCAGGGTCAAGTATCTTCGCAATCTGCTCTTCACTCATTCCGGCGCCGTCATCGTATACCTCAAATGCGATGTATTCGCCTTCATCGGAAATTCGGACGGCGATCATCGACGCGCCCGGCTTACGGCGAATCCCGTGATAGATTGCATTTTCCACAAGCGGCTGCAATATCAGCTTCTGAGTTTTATACCCGAGCACTGTTTCATCAATGTCAAACGTCGCGCTTATCGTGTTATCGTAACGGATGTTCAGTATGTTAACGTAGCTTTTTGCGCACCCGAGTTCCTCCTCAACTGTGATGAGATTTTCTCCGCTGCTCAGGTTAATCCTGTAAAAGTTGCTTACCTCCTGCGTCAGCCTGTATGCGGTCATGTTATCGCCCATCAGGGAAAGACTGCTGATTGCGTCGAGGATGTTATAAAGGAAATGCGGTTTCATTTGCTCTTGCTGAAGAAAAACTTCATTTTGCGCGATTGTCCGCTCATTCTCCCTGATTTTATCAATAGAACTCTCAATGGACGAAATCATATTGTTAAAAACCCTCTTGAAGTGCGCAATCACATCATGTCTGTTGTCTGCAACGGGAATCTTAACGAAGTCCCCCTGGTCAATGTAGTTCATGTGCCGCTCGATTTCCAAAAACGGCTTGCTGATGTATCTTAGCAGCAGGATGCCCGAAACAAGCGCAACGATTAGCCCCGTTACAAACATAAAAACAATTTGACTGTTGTCAATATCAAGAACAGACAGGTAGCTGTTTACAGATGACATCAGGACAATGCTCATATCGCAGACCGATGTTTTTGCAGCTGAAATAATATATCTGTTACCGTCAATAGTCTTCACAATGGAATCGGCGCCATCGGCTCCGGCTACGGCTGTGGCTCTGGCGTCGGTTACGACTCCGGCGGCGGTTCCGGCGGTGGAGCCGGCCTCAGCTGCGGTCGTGCCTCCGGTTCCAGCTCCAGCTTCGACTCCAGCGTCTGCTTCGACTTCGGCGTCGGCTTCAACTTCAGCGTCAGCCGCACTCTCGGCCACGGCTTCGGCGCCAGCTTCGACTCGGGTTGCGCTCTCGGTAACTGGCGTATTTCCGGATCCGGTCGCGCTCTCTGCAACGGGCATATTTTCGGATCCGATTATACTCCCGATCGCAATCGGGTTCCCGGCGCCTTCAACATCACCAATAATAGCCCGATCCGCCCCAACTGCGTCGGAACTCAGTATTATATCACCGTTAGCGCTGAGTAAAGCGTATTCAGACTTGTAAACGGCGCTGTAATCGTCAAGCTGCCTCTTCAGGCTGTCAAAATTAACGACAAGCATAACGCCTCCTATTGCCTTAAAACTGTAGAGATCGATCACATTTCTATATATGCACAGGATATAATCGCCGTTTTTATCTTTTTCGAGGAAAGTATATATATCCGCGGTCGGGTTTGCGTTCCTGTACTCGCTTATACTCTTCATAGTTTCCGGCGTCAATTCATAATTGAGATCATTGTAGGCAAAATAGTCATGATTTTTTGAGTCGAAGTAATACGCGGAGGAAATGCTATTTCTGTAAATGAGCATATTGGTGAGCAGATTGCGGTACCATCTGTATTTATACTCCTCTCCCATATCCTCCAGGCTCAAAATCTCACGCTGGTTGGCCTCGCTAAAGAACAGCATATTCGTGTACGAGCGCATATTACTGATGTGCGCTTCTAATGAACTGTCGATAGTTTGCATTATCTGAACCGACATTGCCTTCAGAGTGTTGTCGGCGATGACGCTCAGTCTTATATTCATGGGCAGAACAAAAATCAGTCCCATCAGGACAAATAGGATGCAATAAATAACTGTCAGTCTAAATATAAAAGAGTGCTTAACGCGATCTGTCATTTAACACCACCGAACAATTCCATGCAATATCTATATTATCACAATCGTCAAATCATTAGGAATCATCTTATAATGTGTAGTTTACGGGATAAGTAAATAAGTGTTTGTATGTTTGTATGTTTGTGTATTTATGTGTTTATGTGTTTGTGTGTTTGTGGGTTTGTGGGTTTGTGGGTTTGTGGGTTTGTGGGTTTGTGGGTTTGTGGGTTTATGTGTTTGTGGGTTTAACTCTACGCGTCCTTAACGGAATTTCAAAATTTTGCGATAAAAAACACATCTAATAGGAGGTATTTCGCGATTTATAAAAATGAATTCAGGGGATTAATATGCAATTTTGAAAGAAGTAGAATTTATATAATACTGTTTTTTTATAAAAAGGCATAAGCAGGTCTGGAAAGTACACGATATTATTTGGTGTAGCGAATACAAAATTCTAAATTATGGCTTCAATCAGGCTTATCATTAGTACCCAATAGAAAAGTTTTTCATTAGGATAGTTACCGTTTGTATGCTCAAGTTTATGTATTTGAGTTCAAGTTTATGTATTTGAGTTCAAGTTATCTGTATTTGAGTTCAAGTTTTATGAATGTATTTTAAAATTATCTATATATGGGTAAAACTATCTGTATATGAGCTGAAGTATAAATAAAACGTCATAATTCACGTGGAAGGAAGCGTGACTAAATGAAAACATGGTCCAATCCAAAATATGCAGCGCCGCGCACACGCCCCAATATCTCTTATAGACTGATTGCCGTTACATTGACCGTAATCCTGTTTATATCAGTAATAACAGTACTGCCAACAACCACACATAGTAAACTGGATGGCAATGGTAGCATATCCGGATTTATCTGGGCGGATGGGAATGAAAATGGGCGCCTGCCAACTGACAGGGATGGAATATACAACGGAGAAGAGTACCCGCTAGCCGGATATACCGTTTATCTTTATAGCGTTGTTGACATTGTTGACATTTTTGAATCCGGAGTTCCCGGAGATGATTTTTCTGACCACCGTGCTCCTGAATCGGAGCAATCTGATTCGGCCGGGCTTAAATCAGACTTATCAAATATTGACGAAGCTGAATCCGGAGTACCTGACGAGACAAACCCAGGCAATGATGAGACGGGCACTGACGATGACGAGACTGGCGACGGTAATGACGAGATAGGCGTCGGCAATAACGAGACTGGCGACAGTAATGACGAGCCAGGCGCCGGCAATGTCGAGAACAGCCATGGCGATGACGAGACCAGCGCCGGTGATGATGAGGCAAGTATTGACGATAATGAGGCCAGCGTTGGCAACAACGATACAGGCGCTAGCAACGTCGAGACGGGCAATGGCGATGATGCGACCAGCGCCGGTGATGATGAGACGAGTACTGACGATGATGAAGCCAGTGTCGGTGATGATGAGGCAAGTATTGACGATGATGAGAGCGGTCATGGCGATGACAAATCGGTAACAGTAGACACCAAAGGTGATGAGCCCGACGCCGGCAATGGCAAGACAGGCGCCAGCGATGAAGAGCCAAACCTTACCGTTAGCGAGACCAGTCCTGACGCTGGCGGAGCCGCAACAGGGAGCTTTGACGCTAGCAGAGCCGAGTCAGGCATTAGAGCTGACAAGGCAGACATTGATGAACCCGAAGCAAGAGGCATTGGCTCCGATGATAACGACTCCGGCGAACCTAATTTTGGCAAACCTGAAGCCGGAAGCCTAAGTGACAGTGAACCTGTGCCAGCTACACGAGAGCCAAAGCCTAATCCAAACTCAACATCTCAACAAAAACTAACGCCTATTCAGACGCCAATACCTTTACAAGAGTCTGAGTCTACAAAAGAACTGGCGGCAAAATCTAAATCGGCGCTAACCTCGGAACCAATACCTACGCAAGAGGCTGAGTCTATCAAAGATACAATATCTTCTCTGGAATTAATACTTGCTCAGGAGTCAGAGACTACACAAGACCTGATGGCTAATCCGGAATCGGAATCTGCTTCTGAGTCGGAGAGTACCCAGAATTCTACTTTTACGCCCGAACCGGAATCTATGCCGGAGCCGGCGCCAACTCCTACGCAAACATCTGCTTCGGAATCAATACCTACTCCGGAGTCTGAACCCACACAAGAACCGACGCCTAATCCGGAATCGCCACCCATATCTGAACCAACATCTGCTCAGGAGTCAGAGCCTTCACAAAAACCGGCGCCTAATCCGAAATCGCCACCCATATCTGAACCAATACATACTCTGGAGTCAGAGCCTTCACAAAAACCGGCGCCAACGCCTGAATCGGCGCCGCCCACACAAGAACCGGCGCCAACGCCTGAATCTGCATCTGCGCAAGAGTTGACGCCAAAACCTGAACCGGCACCCATTTCTGAAGCGGATTCTACACAAGAACCGGCGCCAACGCCTGAACCGGCGCCTATTTCCGAGTCAGAGCCTATACCAGAAATATCATCCAAACAGGATTCGGCCCCTAAACCTGTTGATCCGGAAACCAATCAACCTATGACAGAAATTGTAAATACTTCCGCTTTGGAGTTTATTTGCAAGATCACGACCGAAACAGACGGTACATTTGTGATTAGTAATCTGCCTCACGGTCGTTATGTCTTGGGAATAGCCGCCGAAACTATCGATAATATAGAGTATCTGTTACCAACCAAGATCATTGAAAATGTAGAAGATAGAGATAAAGACATAGATGGAGACATAGATAGCGGCAGCGATGCAGATGATGTCACATATAACAAATTTGAAGCTTATTTGGCGGATAGCCCGTTTATGGCGTACACTAAAATTATAGAATTGGCCGAAGGGCAGGCTATCAAAGATATTAACGCCGGCATGGGGCTGCCCGCCATTGTGGAAGACGCAGAGGCGCCGCAGGGCGGGCCGGCCGAGTCTGCCGATCCGGCCGAGTCTGCCGATCCGACTGAGTCTTATGATCCGAGCAAATCAGTTAAACCTGCCGAGTCTGCCGATCCTTCTGAGCCTGCCGAACCTGTCGATCCGACTGAACCGGTTGAGCCTGCCGGGCCTTCTAAGCTTGCAGAGTCTCCCGATCCTTTTGAATCTGACGAGTCCGTTGAGCCCGTTGAACCTCACGAGCCGGTCGCCTCCGGCGCTATTTGCGGCTTTTTGTGGGCGGACGGCGACGGCAGCCTGCCTACTGATTGG
>JGI24702J35022_10000479_pt1 | contig 24155 bp, 24 predicted proteins | sample TergutTh196P4_FD_35022 | JGI IMG/M metagenome (IMG submission 35022)
GCAAGCCGACGCCGAATCGCTAACTGCCACCTATAACAGCGGCCGGGTCTGCGGAGTCGACCAGAGCCTGATGGCCGATCTTATCCCCATGGTCTATGAGGGCGACCCGATGCCCGCCGACTTCGACGACCCCCACAACGTCATCGCCGTGATCGGCTCCTGGTACAGCCGCGAAGGCCATGACGACACCATCGAGCAATACTCCGTCGGCTCCGACATCGTCTACCTGCCCGATCCCTCTCTAGTTTATGGGGATAAACCCATCGTCTTTCACATCGTCGGCCTGGTGCGGGCTGAGGATTTTGCTTTTCTGGAGATTAGCTACCTGCCGACGCTTTGCCTGCCCGAGCAAAGCCTAGCCGCTCTGGGTCTGGACGTGCCTTTGAGCCGGCTCTTCCTGACCGTCGACGAGGCCAGGAGCGATCAGCTTTCTGTTATTTTGGAAGGGCTCTGCGCCCAGGACGAGGCTTTGCGATTCCAGTCGCTGGTCGGCCTCAGCCAGGAATACCGCAGCCAACTGGCCGGCATCGGCGCCTTTGCGTATCTGATACTGGTGGTGATCGCCTTGATCGGGCTGGTCAACCTGGTGGCATCGACTGTCTTGAGCGTCGAGCAGCGCCAGCGGGAGCTGGGCGTCTTGATGGCTGTGGGAATGAGCCGCCGGGACGTCATGCGCATGCTTGGCCGCGAGGGAGTTTGGGTATCGCTCCTCAGCACGGCGCTGTCTGTGCCACTGGGCTTAGGTCTGGGAGTCGGGCTTTACGTAATGCTGATTGGGGTCGGAGCTACCTTCCTGCAGTTCGTGTTCCCGGCTTGGCCGCTGCTGGGCTTGATTGTGTTCATGGGCGTGCTGCCTTACCTGGTCAACCGGCTGGCTGTCTCGCGGCTGGGTCGTTATACGATCGTCGATCTCTTGGGGAGGCAAGTATAGGCTAAGTGATCATTATCTAGACCAGGGCGACTATCCAAATCAACAGCTCCAGCGGTGTGCTGATGGTGCTGAGCCGCCTGATGCCGATGACCTACTGCGTCGACCTCGCCCGGGCGGTAGCCTATGCCGGGTGGCTCGAGTGCTCTGGCATCGTGAAATTCAACCCGGTCGTCAATCTGGAAGCCATCGCCAGCTTGACCTTGGTGTTTCTGGGGACCGGCACCTTGATCTTCGCTCGAAGCAACTTGAATAGGTAGGGGCATAGGATGCATATGAAATCGGCATGGGTGGCTGGCATCCCCAGGAGGATTTCACTAAAGACAATCATCAAGCAGCAGCTTCTACACATTCATAAAAAACTGAAAGGCAACATACCGGTCTAGATGCTAGAGATTGACGATAGGGTACACTTTTTTGTAACGCTCGAAAAAAGCCGTTTTGCAAAAGCCCTGGTCAGAAAATTGCCTAGTCAGGGTAACATAAATTTTCGCCCGAATTTTCCCGAAAAAAGTGTACCCTACCGTCAATCTGTAGCAAGCCAGGCTAAAAATCCCGTCCACACCCCCAATTCAAGGCGTAGAACAGCCAGGCTCAGGTTCCCGTCATCGCCTTAGCCACTCCCTTTCCCACACCCTCGCTTCAACCCAACCCCAAGCCTATCCACACCCTCGCCTTAACCCAACCCCAAGCCTATCCACACCCCCGAGTTTTAGAAATTATCGTAAACTTTGCTTGTATGGGTAGTCAAACCGGCAGGTCAGTGGGGTAGAGGCATCCCATTCCGAACGCTTCATCAGTCATTTGGCGAATTTTTTGCTTGCATTTCTAATCGATATGCGTGATACTGGCGGGACAGTGCTTAGCAATTAAGCATTTGGTTAAGGAGAGTAAAAGCGAGAGCATGTTAGAGTTCATGAGCATAATGGTTTGCCTGATAGCTGTGGCAGCGACCCTGGGATCAAAGGGTCTGTTTGGCTATTACTATTATTATTTTGACGAAACCGCTCATGTGCTGAACACCTAAGCCTAACTTACATATTTCTGTTTATTTAAAGGGTTCATGCACATGGGCCCTTTTTTGGCGTTTTTCTGTGTTTCTTTTTTGGCGTTACTTTTTTGCGTTTACGTGGGCACATATTTGGCGTTTATAGGAGAGTTAATGACATACCGGATAAGCATATTAGGATTGGGGCTGATGGGCGGCTCAATGGCTATGGCCTTGCGAGGTTTTCGGTCGGCGACCATCATTGGGGCAAACCGGACTGCAAGCGTCTGCGAACAAGCCTTGAAGGCAGATNCCGTCGACGAGGCCTACACCGATTTCAAGCTGGCTGTCCAGGGCGCCGACCTGGTCATATTCGCTACATATGCCCAACACGTCCCGACGCTGCTAAGCGCGGTCCGCGACAATTTGAAAGACGGATGCATCCTAACGGACATGTGCGGGGTGAAGCTTGGCCTCTACGAGGAGTTGCAAGCAATGATCCCAGCCAAAGCCGACTATGTCGGCATCCATCCCATGGCTGGCAAAGAGCAGACCGGCTTTGCCAACGCCGAGGCAGCGATATTCCAAAACAGCGGGTTTATCATCTGCCCTTGGGCCGACACCAAATCAGAGACAATCGAGCTGATGCGTGAGCTCGCCCTATATATCGGGTCGGACCGCATCGTAATAACCGATGCTGCCACCCATGACCGGTTTGTTGCATATTCAAGCGGACTTATGCATATTTCTGCATCGTCCCTCTGCCTCGACATGCCTCCCGGCCTGTCAAACGCCTTTACCGGCGGAGCCTTTCGCGACTGCACCCGAATCGCCGACATCGATGCCGAGGCCTGGACCGAGCTCCTGATAGAAAACAGCCAGAACAACCTCGTATACCTTGAGCAGCACATGCAAAACCTAGGCAGAATCCGCGATGCCCTAAAAAGCGCAAATGCGGCCGAGCTGAACAGCCTGCTGCTTCAAGCAGGCGAGAACAAGCGTCATTTCATGAAACTGCCTTATGGGGAGAAGACCGCGCCCTTGCCAGCGCAAGGTCAAATTGACAGAGGGGGCCAGCCATGAGCCGCCCAAGCCTAATAACTACCAGGCTCACTGTGGACTTGGCCAAAGCAAGCTACGATATCTGCATTGGCCAAGGAATCCTAAACGACGCCTTTGGCCTGCTAGACGGCCTGGTCGACCCTCGCGAGCCGGTAGCCATGGTCACGGACGAGACAGTTTGGGCCTTGCATGGTGCTGGCTTAGCTGCAACGCTGCTCGAACAAGGCTTGAATGTGACACCTGTGGTCATGCCGCCAGGGGAGCAAAGCAAGTCAATGGAGGGCCTGGAAACGCTCTTTGCCGCTTTTTCCGATATGCAAATAAACCGCAGCAGCCTCATCCTTGCTTTTGGCGGAGGCGTCATCGGGGATTTGGCGGGTTTTGCAGCCGCCAGCTACCTGCGTGGAGTGCCTTACGTGCAAATACCTACTACATTACTAGCACAGGTGGATGCTAGTGTAGGAGGGAAGACAGCGATCAACTGGAGGCAGGCCAAGAACCAAATCGGTGCCTTCTACCAGCCACGCCTAGTGCTAATCGACACTGACACCTTAGATACGCTGCCTGCCCGCGAGCTGCATTCGGGCCTGGCCGAGGTCGTTAAATATGCGGCAATCCGATCCAAAAGCCTCTTCAGTGAGCTTCAAGCAAATACAGACCGGCTGGACCTGCCATCGGTAATCGCCCAATGCTGCCAGATAAAAGCAGGACTGGTCGAGATCGACGAGCTGGACCTAGGGGACCGGATGCTTCTAAACTTCGGCCACACCTTCGGGCATGCCATCGAACAGGCTGGAAGCCTGTCGCAGGTACGGCATGGCGAAGCAGTGGGCATGGGCATGGTAATCGCCGCCAGAATCGGCGAGCACATGGAGCTTACCAGGCAAGGCACGAGCGACAGCCTTGGCATGCTCTTATCCGCATATGAACTGCCAACGCGAAGCCCATGGGCCCCGGCAAAGCTCATGCCCCTGCTCGCAAGCGACAAAAAAAGCAAAGCGCAATCAATCCAAATGGTGCTGCTCAGAGAGGTCGGCGATGCGTTTGTGCAGCAAATCAGCATTGCGGACCTGTCCCGTGCCATAGATGAAATGGAGTAAATGTGGAGAAGACCACAGAGGATAAAAGACCAGTAATGGATGGTTTCAAGGTGATCAGGCGCTTTCCGGAAGGTATCGTCACGCCGCCGCCTTCGAAAAGCCTGGGGCACCGGGCGATCATTTGTGCGGCGCTGGCTTGCCGCGTGGCAGGCGGGGCAGGCGATGCTTACAGCGTCATCGAGAACCTTGGCGAGTCCGACGACATCAAGGCGAGCCTGGAAGGCATTCGGTCGTTGGGCGCCGACTGGGCCTTAGAAGGCAGCCGCCTGGAAGTCTTTGGCGCAGCGGCCCAGACCGGCCAGCCCATCGACTGTTATGAGTCAGGCTCCACCTTGCGCTTCTTGCTGCCTTTGCTGGCCCTGGAGGAGAGGGAGTCGGTCTTTGTAGGCCGCGGCCGGTTGTTGGAGCGTCCCTTGGGAGTGTATCAGGAGGTGTTCGAGGCAGCCGGGGCCAGCTTGACCCAGAGTGCCGACGCTGTCAGGGTGCGAGGCGTGCTGCGCAACGGGTCTTACCATCTGCCTGGCGATGTCAGCTCGCAGTTCGTCTCCGGACTGCTGATGGCACTGCCCTTGCTGGACGAGGACAGCGAGCTGGTATTGGACACTCCCTTACAGTCTGGGAGCTATGTCGACCTGACCCGTGCGGTAATGCGGTACTTCGGAGTGGAAACCGAGCAGCCTGAAGCGATGCGGTTTTATATTCCGGGAAACCAGCAATACCAGCCTGCCCGCTACCAAGTGGAGTCGGACTATTCGCAAGCAGCCTATTTTTTGGCAGCCGCTGCCTTAGGGCGTCCGGTCTGGTGCCAGGGCTTGAACCCTGACAGTGCCCAAGGAGACCGGGCTTTCATCGAAATACTCAAGCAAATGGGTGCCGAGCTTGTCTACCAGGACGACCTGGTGACTGTACGGGCTGGCCGGCTGGCTGCTGTCAGTGTGGACGTGGGGGACATACCCGACCTAGTCCCCCCGCTGGCAACGCTTTGCTGCTTTTGCCAAGGGACGTCATATATCACCAATGCCAGCCGTTTGCGCTTAAAGGAAAGCGACCGCTTGAGTGCCATGGCAAGCGAGCTGGGCAAGCTTGGGGCTCTGATCGTCGAAGGCGACGACTACCTGTCGATTACGGGCGTAGACAGCCTTTCGGGTAATAGGGTGGACGCCTGGTCGGACCATCGCATAGCCATGTCCATGGGCCTTGCTGCTATCCGTACTGTTGGCCAAGTCGAGCTCAGCGGCTGGCAGAGCGTCGCCAAGTCATACCCGCACTTTTGGCAGGACTTCGAGCGGAGCGAGCTGTCAGGCGATATGAGTCTCGAACCCAGCGAACAATCCGATAAAGACACAGGCAGCGGGCCTGGCAGCGCCTTAGGGCAAGTGACCGAAAGGAGCAATCCATGAACACCTGGGGACAAGCGCTGCGACTCTCCATATTCGGCGAGTCCCATGGCAGCGCGATTGGGATTACCATCGACGGCTTGCCAGCCGGCCTAAAGGTCGACATGGCGGGCGTCAGGCGGGAGATGCTCAGGCGGGCGCCTGGACAGAACAGCCTAAGCACTGCCCGCCAAGAAAGCGACGAGGTCGAGATCGTCAGCGGCTTTAGCGGCCTAGGAGCCACCGCTGCTCCAGCCCCCGCCGCCTCCACAGCAGCAGCCCCCGCTGCCCCCTCCGCCCCCACCCCCGTGCTTGCCACAACGGGCACCCCGATCTGCGGGATAATCCACAACCGAGACGTCGACTCCAGCCACTATGACAGTCGCCTCCGCCCCGGGCATGCCGACTGGACAGCCTTGTTGAAGTACGGCGGATATGCCGACATGCGCGGGGGCGGCCATTTTTCCGGCCGTCTGACAGCAGCCTTGGTCTTTGCCGGAAGCTTGGCCAAACAGGCCCTCTCGATTGCCGGGCTTGAGGTCTATGGACGTATCGCCCAGATCGGTAAGGTCTGCGACGAATTGCCCGACAAGGGGCTGCCAACCTGGCAAAAGCTGGCCGAGCAGCCTTTCCCAGCAATCGGCGCCGATGCGATGCAAAACGAGATCCGCCAAGCCCAGCAGGCCGGCGACTCGGTCGGGGGCATGGTGGAAGTCATGGCCTTTGGGGTGCCTGGAGGCCTCGGCGACCCCTTCTTCGGCTCGATGGAAAGCAACATCTCGTCCCTCCTCTACGCGGTGCCGGCCGTCAAGGCTGTGCAGTTCGGCGACGGAGTCGACCTGGCAGCCATGCAAGGCAGCCAGGCCAACGACGAGCTTGACATCAAAGACGGCGTCATCAGCGCCTTGTCCAACCACAATGGCGGCATTCTAGGCGGGATCACCAACGGCATGCCGCTGGTGGTAAAGGCCTCCATCAAGCCTACCCCGTCAATAGCTATCGAGCAACGCACAGTCGACAGCGCCAATATGCAGCCGGCGACTATCAAGGTCGAAGGACGCCACGACCCCTGTATCGTCCCTCGCGCTGTCCCGGTCGTCGAGGCGGCCGTTGCGCTGGCCATCCTCGATCGCTTGCTGGCAAGCCCCAGGCATGCTGCAGTGTTCTCGTCTTTATGGGGAGAAGACCATGGCTGTCTCTAACATAGCGTTGACCGGCTTGCCCGGAAGCGGCAAGACCAGCCTGGGTTACGAGGCCGGGCAGGTCATGGACATGCCCTTTATCGATATCGACACGCAGATCGAGGAGAGTATGGGCTTATCCATAAACGAGATATTCGCCGAATATGGAGAAGCCTACTTCCGCGAGCTAGAAAGCGAGCAGGTCTTAAAGGCATCCAAGCTGTCGGGGGCCATCATCGCCACCGGCGGGGGAGCGGTCACCAGGCAACGTAACATGGAGGCCTTGCAAAAAACCAGCCTTGTCGTCTTCATCGACCGCCCGGTTGAAGACATTGCCGCCGACATCGACAGCAGCAGCCGGCCCTTGTTGGCCGGCCAGCAGCAAGCTATCTTCCAGCTGGCCAGGCAGCGGGACGCCCTCTATCGGCAGTCCGCCGACCTTGTCCTGGACAACAGCGGCGGGCAAGACGAGGCTTTGGCAGCACTGTTGGCAATTGCCCGCTCTGTCAAGCCGAACTGCCCCTTCGCCGTGGTCGGGGACCCAGTTATGCATAGTTTGTCTCCACTTATACATAATACAATTCTGGAAGGCTTGGGCCTGGAGGCTGGCTATGAGTCGGTTTGGCTGAGCCCAAAGCAGCTGGAGGGCTTTGTCGCCTTGGCCAGAGGCACCCAGATGAGGGGCTTTAACGTAACGATCCCGCACAAACAGACCATCATCCCGTTCTTAGACGGGCTGGACGTCAGCGCTGAAAGGGCCCAGGCGGTCAACACGGTTGTCGCCCAGGGCGGGCGTTTGATCGGGCACAACACCGACATGGGAGGCTTCCAGGCTGCCTTGCATGATGCCGGCAGTCATATAACGGATAGAAGGATTGCGGTCATCGGCACCGGGGGAGCTGCCTCGGCTTTGGCCCTGCTGGCAGCCGACGAAGGGGCAGAGACAATCACCCTCCTCGGTAGAAACCTCAGTAAAGCCGACAACCTGGCATCTTCGGTTTATGAGCAGACCGGAGTCTTTATACAAACTGGAGGCCTGGAGGCAAGCGATCTAAACGCTGTCCTGACCGATGTAGACATCCTGGTCAACGCCACGCCGCTGGGCATGCATAGCTATGCCGACGATTTCGAACAGCTGGGCTTCGTCCAAGCCCTGCCCGCTAAATCCCTGGTTTTCGACCTTGTCTACCAACCGCCACAAACGTCCTTGCTCAAGGCAGCAGCCCAAAGAGGGCTGCAGACCCAAAATGGGATCGCAATGCTGATATATCAAGCCATTCTAGCTGACGAGCTGTATCTAGAGCGTAAGCTTGACCGGCTTGCTCTATATAAAAAAGTGGAAAACATAATCACAGACCAGATTAAGGAGCAATCAAAATGATTATGATCATCAAACAAGGAACCCTGCCGGAGCAAATCGAAGAGCTCAGGGCAGAAGTCATCTCTTGGGGCCTGCAACCTCAGGAAATCAAAGGTGAAAGCACGTTTATGCTGGGCTTGGTGGGGGACACCTCCCAAGTCTCCGAGGAAGCCTTGATGCGTTACAGCTGCGTCGAGCGGGTTATGAAAGTATCGGAGCCCTACAAGCTGGCTGGCCGCCGCTTCCATCCAGACGACACCGTCGTCGAAATCAACAACCGGAAGATCGGCGGCGGCTCGTTTGCCGTCATTGCCGGCCCCTGCTCTGTGGAAAGCGAAGACCAGATACTCTCCGTTGCCCACGATGTGGCTTTGTCCGGGGCTCAGTTCTTGCGCGGCGGAGCCTTCAAGCCGCGCACTTCTCCATATTCCTTCCAAGGCCTAGGCCTTGAGGGGCTGGAGCTTTTGAAGGTGGCTCGGGAGAAGACCGGCCTGCCGATAGTCACTGAGATAATGTCGCCAGAGTATGTCGATGTTTTTATCGAGGATGTCGATGTTATACAAATAGGTGCCAGAAATATGCAGAACTTTCCGCTTCTAACCGAAGTCGGACGCACCGGCAAGCCCGTTTTGCTGAAACGGGGGCCGTCTTGTACGATCGACGAGCTGCTGATGGCGGCAGAGTACATCCTCTATGCCGGCGAAAGCCAAGTCATCGTTTGCGAGCGGGGGATCCGTACCTTTGAGACAGCGACCCGAAACACATTGGACCTGTCGGCTGTCCCGGTCATCCAGGAGAAGTCGCACCTGCCGGTGATCATCGACCCCTCCCATGGGACCGGGCACTCGAGCCTTGTCCCGTCCATGGCGCTTGCTGCGGTTGCAGCTGGTGCGGACGGGCTGATTATCGAGGTCCACAACCAACCGGAAAAGGCGCTTTGTGACGGGCCACAATCCATCACACCGATCGTGTTTGACCACTTAATGAAGCAGATCAACTGTTTAAGGGAAGCTTTAATGACCGAAGACGGAGGCCTCGATGATGGAAACGCAGAGCCGTTTAGACGAACTGCGTAAGCGAATCGACGAAATCGACGACCAGCTGATGCCGCTGTTCAACGAGCGCATGAAGGTCGTCCATGCGGTCGGTGCCCTCAAAGGCCAGACCGGGCAAAGCGTCACCGACGTGGCCCGGGAGCAGCAGGTCGTCAAAAAGGCCTTGGCCCATGTCGAAGAGGACCTGCACGGCGAGGCAGCCATGTTCATGCGCACGGCCATCGCCTTGTCGCGGGAGTACCAAAACCGGCTATTGCTGCCCTCTGAGCCCCCTTGGCTCTCTGCTTTCAACCCTCCCTCAGACAAGCCGGCTGGCTCAGGGCAGCCAGCCAGGCTTGTCTGTGCCTACCAGGGACTTCCCCAAAGCCTGGGTGAAAGGACGGCTGCCAGGCTCTTCGACCAGCCAACACTGGTGCCCTTGGAGACTGTCCAGGCAGTCTTTGCTGCTGTTATCGGCCGCCAGGCTGACTTTGGGCTGGTGCCCATCGAAGACACCAGGCTTGGCGTCATCAGCGAGACGCTGGGGCTTCTCCACATAAGCGATTGCTTTATCGTGAGGCGTGCCACAGTCGTCGACGACATCTCCGGCCAAGACATGCAGACAAGCCGAGCATCGTTCGTGGTGGTCGGCAGGCAAGCCGAGGCTTTGGCCGAGAGCAGGCTGGTGGCGATCAGCTTCATCCTCCCTGACAAGGCGGGCGCACTGTGTGAGGCCCTCTTGCCGATTGCGGCAGCGGTTTTGAACATGCGCAGCCTGTCCGTACGCCCTGACGGCGAGGGGGGCTGTGGCTGTTTTATCGAGCTTGAGGGTAATATTGCGGATAAGAACGTGGTGACGGCGCTACAGCAAGTAGCTGCGGTCTCGCGGCAATTCAAGGTTCTAGGCTGCTATGGGGAGGCTGTTTGGGACGGGCCTCTCGAAGGCATGACGAAAGGCTTTTGCGAATGAGGCACATTTGGGTGATCAACGGCCCGAACTTGAACATGTTGGGCCAAAGGGAGCCAGACAAATATGGCGACCAGGACCTGGAAAGCATCGAACTGCAAATTGAGCAGAAGGCGCAAGACCTCGATGTGGGCTGCACGTTTTTTCAGTCCAACATCGAAGGCGAGCTGGTCGGTGCGATCCAGGACGCCTCGGAATCAGACGGGGTAATCTTGAATGCGGGGGCATATACGCATTACAGTATTGCGATCCGGGATGCGATCAGTGCCATCAAGGCCCCCGTGGTGGAGGTGCATATCTCAAACGTCTTTGCCCGGGAAGACTTTCGCCAGGTATCTATGATTGCAGCAGTATGCCGCGGCACGATCAGCGGTTTTGGCGTAATGGGATATATTCTGGCTTTGACGGCACTCGCCTCATAAGGCACATGTAAAATGTGTTAGCTGATAAAAGAAACAGCTTATGGCGATGGCCGGGCTGCATCGGCTAATGGTTTCAGAGACTGGAGGAGGCTGGTATGGCAAGCGTGGAAATAGACTTTGTTGTCACTGACTGCCTTTTGGCACTGGACTTTTACGAGGGCTTTTTTGATATCGCACGAGTCGAGGTCACAGACAACCAAGCAGGCAGCAACGAGGCGATCTTTACAATGTATGGATGCCGTTTTCATATGCTCGACGAGAATCCGGCTTTTTACCTGATAGCGCCAAAACCGGGAGACCCCAAAAGCATGTGGGTCAACATTGTCCTTGACGACATCCAGCAATGCTACGACAAGGCCCTTGCTGCAGGCTGCACAGAGATACAAGGGGTCACCGAAAATGCTGCCCTGGGCTTGAGCAATGCGATTTTCGTGGATCCTTTCGGCTATATCTGGATGCTGCATGAAATGCACAACGAATAGGCCTCGCTGGAGCTCCTGATAAATAGTAGGAATAGGCTCATATGCAGGGCTGTTGGCCGATCCCTTGCGTGATTCTGTAAGCCACAGCTCACTTGTACGCTAGTAATATATCGTTCTTTGCCTAACACGTTTTTAGAGCAAGTGCTTCAGATTGACGGTTGTCTGCGATTTTCACGGGGTAAATTCGGGCGAAAAATTATGTTACTCCGACTAAGCAAATTCCTGACCAGGGCTTTTGCATTTTGCCGCTTTTTGATCGGCACAAAAAATTGCGGACAACCGTCAATCTGCAGCATTTAGCCTTAACAGATGCTATCTTACTAGTGTGTATGACGCTTACACAGCCATCAGCCCAACACAAAAAGCCAAATCGAAAGCAAGCAATCATTAAAAAACGAATGATCCAGGTCAATCAGCCTGGATCATTATCAAAAGCACTAGCGGGTTGGATCAAAGATTAAGCTATACAGCCAATTCTTGGCCGATCTGATACGCTTGCTGCTTCAGTTCTTCAGAAGGCTCGCCTCCCGCTCCTGCCCAGACCAGGTTTCCACCCATGTCCCAACCCAGCCTAGTAAGGAAGGACTGGACCTGCTCGATCGCCGGTGCAAAACCTTCTGCGTTGACGTTTCCCTGGGTGACGATGGTGGCGAACTTCTTTCCAGGGAATCTGGGGGAGAAGTCCGGGCCCATTGCTGGGTATAGGCGGTCTATCAGGTTCCAAGTTTGGGCTGTGACGTTGCCCATGTAAATAGGAGTGCCAATAACGATAGCGTCAGCATCGTGCAAGTCGATGTACATCGGTTTGAAGTAATCGTTTTGGACACAGGCAACAGCCTTCTCATTGCGGCAGCTCAAACAGCCTTGGCAGCCACGCAGGCCCTTGTCGTTCAGGTCATACTCCACAACGTCGACACCGGCTGCCTCGGCTCCCCTGGCAACCTCGGCCAGTAAGGCGGCAGTCGTTCCCTTCTTCTTCGGGCTTCCAGTAAAGATAATCATTTTTGCCATGAAAACCTCCAATTTTTAATTCGACATGTAAAATTCCTCTGGTGAATAGTACGGGTTTTAGCTAAAACAAGCAACCACAGCTATTGGGCTTTTAAAAGAGGCGAAGTCTTCCAGCAGGCTCTTATCCAGCTAAGTACTATGAATGGCCTCCACGTCCATGAACCTGCGGTATGTCCGTTCGGGAACAACAAGCCTGATAGCCATCGGCAGGATACGGGCCTCGATCGGTGTGAGCACATCGGGTGTCTCCCCATCATATTGTATCTGCAGGGGAGGATCGGCGCTAATGCGTGCAGACTTGCTGAGATGGGTCTCGATGATGTTGGACTGCCTGGTAAAGCTGGCGCTTCGGTCGAAGAGGGCAGAGAGCAGGACCGGAAGCAGCTCGACAGCGTTGTGGGACTTCAAGATCGTCACCTCCAGCATCCCGTCCAGGGCGTTATTGGACTGGGTGATCGAGATGTCTGTATGGATTTTGGCGAAGTTGAGCAGGAGCACGGCTATCCCTTCGCTGGTAACGGTCTGATCGTCGAGCTCGATGGTAAACTTCGAGAAGACCGGGTTTGCATGCGACAAGGCAGCTAGGACGTAGGCAGCCGAGCCGAAGCTGCTTTTCAGTCCTTCAGCCGCTTTCATGATCGAGGCGTCGAAGCCTGCGCCTGCGGCAACAGCGAAGCCTTTGGTGACCGGGTTGCCTTCGCTGATGAAGCTGACCTCGCCCATATCGAAGTCCAGTATGTAGGGTTCATGGGCAAGGGCTGCCAAGGCTACCGGCTCGTCGGGCAGGTCGAGGTTGGTGAACAGCAGGTTCCCGGTCCCGGAGGGAAAGGGGAGGATAGGGATCTTAGAGTAGCTTAGGGCGTAGCAGATGGTGGACACGGTCCCGTCTCCTCCGGCCGAGACGACCAAGTCGAAGCCAGAGGCGTCTTCGAGGTACTCGGCAATCGGCTTGTCAGCTCCCAAGACGCGTAAGACCACCTCGTCGTCTGCCTTGGCGAAATGGCGGATGAAGGTGAAGATCGTCCCGTCCTGCAGTCCTGACCTCGGGTTGTAGATGACTAGAATTCGCATAACTGCTCGCTCCTCACGGATTGCCCTGTTAACTATTCGCTTAACAAACTCGCCCTCTCTTGTCTATGGTACCATGTGAAAATGACTTCAACGGAGGTAAAACAGTCAAAGCTGATCATTGATGACGAGTCCCTTGTCCAAGCAATCGATAATATTTCAAATGCTGACGTTTTAGCTGTAGACACTGAATTTATGCGGGAGAAGACCTACCACGCAGAGCTCTGCCTGCTACAGATAGCGACAGCCGATGCGGCTTATTTGATCGACCCCCTGGCCAACCTCGACCTTGGCCTGCTCTATGGGGTGTTCTGCGAGTCCGGCGCTGTCAAGGTCTTTCATGCCGGTGCACAGGACTTAGAGATACTCTACCTTTTGTATGGCAAGCCGGTCTCACCGGTGTTCGATACCCAGATCGCTGCGGCTTTGTTGGGGCGCCCCCAGCAGCTGGGGCTGGCTGCCTTGCTCAAGTACTACCTTGGCGTCGAGCTCAAGAAGCAGGACACATACTCCGACTGGTCGAAACGCCCGTTCCGCGAGGCCCAGGTCGAATACGCCCTTGACGATGTGCGCTACCTGCCTGAAGTCTATGCAAGAATGCAGGCTGAGCTGGCCGAGACCGGCCGCTTGCATTGGCTAGACGAGGAGTTCGCTTCGCTAAGCGACCCTTTGCGCTTTACAGAGGCCACCGAGCTGTTATGGCAGAAGTTCAAAGGCACCGGGGGCTTTAACCGAAGGCAGCTCGGAATCCTCCAAGAGCTCGCACTTTGGCGCGATCAAGTGGCTAGGCAAAAGGACGTACCCCGAAGATGGGTAGTCGGCGACGAGCAACTGGTCGATATTGCAAAAAGAAAACCAGCGAGCAAGGCCGAGCTGTTCACCACCCGGGGGCTGCAAGGGCGCCTGACTAGGCAAATGACGACAGATGTCCTGGCAGCAGTGATGCGCGGCCAGCGGCTCAAGGCAGACGAGCTGCCACAGCCGAGCAAGCCGCCGCCACGCAGCCCTGGCTTTACCTCGGCCGTTGACCTGATGCAAGCACTGGTGCACCTGCGCGCGGCTGAGAACCAAATCGCAGCCAACATCCTGGCTTCAAACGACGAGCTCAAGTCGCTGGCAGCCGGCAAACGCGAAGGACTGAGCATCCTGCATGGCTGGCGTCGTGAGCTGATCGGCAACGAGCTCCTCGAGCTATTGGACGGGTCATTGGCCTTGAGCATGCACGACGGCAGCATGAAGGTCTCCAAGGTGCCTTAAACCATGGCACCGGGCTGTGCCCGCCCGCCTGTGCCAGGCTGTGCACGCCTGTGCCCGCCAGCCTGTGCCGGCTGTGCCGCCTGTGCCCGGCCGTGCGGTTCTCCAAAATCCCAAGTCTAGGCTAACTGATGTATTATGTAGGTATAGATATGATTTATGAAGGGAGAAGGGCATGTATGACCCCTTTTACTTATTGGTGCTGATTGCTTCGCTGGTCCTCGGTCTAGGCACACAAGCCTACATTAACCGACAGTACAGCAAGTATATGAAGATCCCTATCTCGTCTGGCTTCACCGGTGCCCAGGCAGCACGTCGGATGCTTGATGCCAATGGTCTGGGCGGGATCCCGATACAGGCGGTCGCTGGCAAGCTTGTCGACAACTTCAACCCCAAGACGGGGGTGATCTCGCTTTCCGAGGACGTCTTCAACAGCTACTCAGTGTCAGCTACAGCCATTGCCTGCCATGAGTGCGGGCATGCCATCCAGCATGCTTCGGGGTATGCTCCGGTCAGGATACGGACTGCCATCTTTCCTGTGGTCAGTGTGGTTTCGAACCTATGGATCGTTGTCTTGATGATCGGCGCCATGCTGGCAATAGTCGAATTGATCTGGGCGGCTGTGATCATGTATGCAATAGTGCTCTTGTTCCAACTAGTCACCTTGCCTGTCGAGTTCAACGCCTCGTCGCGGGCGATTGCCTTTATTGGGATGAGCGGCTATTTGCCTGACCCGGAGCTGCAAGGCGCCCGCAGGGTGCTGCGTGCTGCAGCCTTGACCTATGTGGCAGGCGCCCTGGTGTCGCTGCTCAACCTGCTCAGGTTCATCAATATGGCAAACCGGCGTCGCTGATAAGGCCTTCAAGCCGGCTTAGGTGGTTTTCATGAATGTTGCCAATCAAACCGAGGCTTTGTCTGTAACTGCTGCTTTGGATGTCGCTAAAGCCTCGCTAGAAGGAATAAGCCTGTCTATCATAGGCGAGGTCTCCGAGCTTTCCGACAACCCGAACTATCGGGCGGTCTACTTTACCCTAAGCGACCAGTCCTCGGCCTTGCCTTGTGTCATCTGGAGAAACGTCTTCGAGAGGCAAGGGGTCGAGCTGCGCAAGGGCATGCTGGTCGAGGCTGGCGGGCGCTTTACCCTGTATGCAGCCAAAGGGCGTATGAACTTCGATGTGCGTACAATCAAGCCGGCAGGAGAGGGCGACCTCCGCGTGCGTGTGGCAGCACTGGCCAGGAAGCTCGAGGCAGAGGGCTTGATGTCCCCAGACAAAAAGCTGGACATTCCCCGTCTGCCTGAGCGCATCGGCCTTGTGACATCCCCTAGCGGCAAGGCGGTCCACGATGTCTTGCGGACGCTGAGGAGGCGTTGGCCAAGCGCCCACGTCTTGTTTGCCGGCGTCACCGTCGAAGGCGAGACTGCCCCGGCACAGATGATCGAAGGCTTAAAAGCCGTACAGGCGCAAAGCCCTGAGGTGATCCTCCTGGTTAGAGGGGGAGGCTCGTATGAGGATCTGATGCCATTTAACGACGAGGGCCTGGCCCGTGCGGTAGCAGCCAGCCCTGTCCCGATAGTCACAGGGATCGGGCATGAGCCCGACACCTCGATAGTCGACATGGTAGCCGACTTTAGGGCCTCTACGCCGACTGCTGCCGCCGAACGGGTCAGCCCCGACCAGCAGGAGCTGCTTAGCTGGCTGGCAGAGAACCTGTCACGCATCGACTCCAGCCTGCTCAGTTACATCAAGCGTCTAAAAGAACGTCTGGACGCCTTAAAGGCCCATCCGCTGTTCACGGATCCCACCTACATGCTGCGTAGCTCCTGGGTCGACCTCGAGCACAGCCATCAACGCCTCTTGCTGAGCAAGGACAATCTATTGTCGCCGTATCATATGAGGCTAAGTGCCCTAGCCGGGCAACTGGACGCACTGTCGCCAATCGGCATCCTCGCCCGCGGTTATGCCCTGGTCAGTGCGGCAGACAAAAGCCTGGTGCGCAGCATCGCGGATACCCGGCTGGGAGATAATATAAATATACAAGTCAATGACGGTACTTTGCTAGCAGAGGTATTAGAAATAACAGCTGCCAGCGAGCTTGGAAAGGAATAACTATGCAAAACGAGGACATGACTTACCGTCAGGCCACTGAAGAGCTCGAGTCGATCCTTCGTCAGCTTGAGGGCAACCAGCTAGAGCTGGAAGAGAGCCTAAAATACTACGAGCGGGGAGTCGCCTTGCTGCGCATGTTGCAAGCCCGCTTGTCCGACGCCCAGCAAAAAGTAACCGTGCTGCTAGGCGAGGTCTTGCCAGACAGCGACGATGCTGTCGACGAGAGCCTTAGCTAAGCCCGGCACCGCATAAAGATCGGAGCAAGCCTCATGGATGACTGCATATTCTGTAAAATCGCCCGGCACGAGATACCTTCCACTGTCGTCTACGAAGACGAAACGGTGATTGCCTTTGAGGACACCAACCCTCAGGTCCCGGTCCACACCCTGATAATCCCCAAAGAGCACTATGCAAGTATCGCAAGCAATGTGCCCGAAAGCCTGCTTGGCCACATCATTGCCGTGTCGGCGAGAGTGGCAGAGATCAAAGGTGTGGATAAGACCGGGTACCGCCTGACTACCAATGTGGGCGACGACGGCCGCCAGACAGTCATGCACCTACATGTGCATATACTCGGTGGAGCTCAGATGCCTATTCGTATGGGCCCAGCGGATTAATGCATAAAACTTAGCATTAAGCGCCATTATATGCATTTTAGCACAGCGTGGTTTTATCCAGATAAAACCCATAACCGCACTTGGATATGGCAGATACTTGCAGCTATATCGTTATCAATGTTTCTTGGTGCCATGCAATCTGCTAGAATTTTCACAGTTCCCCTTGGGTCTGTGGTTGCGAAGCCGTTGCTTCCAGTCCAAGGCAGTCGCGGTCAAAAGGATCCACGTAAGCAGCCGGCTTTGGTCGGCTGTGAGCATGGCGCGGTTTAGGAGTAAGTCGTACCGGCTGTGCGGGCAAGTGGCCTGCCAGGCGAGAGGGCCTATAGTGAGATTGCATCAAGCGACGGTCCCAGTACGCGAGTGTGGGGTAAAAGACCAGGTCAGCCGGGGGGAACAAGCAGGGGTTACCTAGTTCATGGCTAACCGGACAGGAGCAAGTTAAGTTGGACACAGCAAACGAACCCGAACAATTTCCGTTCAACCCACCCACCCAGCTGACAAGGCGAGAGTTTCTGGTGATGCTTGCAGGTGCAGTGTCGTTGGCAGCATTGCCGCTGTCGGCTTGCAAAGGCTCAAATGGGGAGACAAACCTGCCGCTCGGCAGCCCGACGGTCAGTCCGCCGGCTATCATCAGCAGCGGGGTCTTACGGGTCGGTGTTGCTACAGACAACATTCCTTTTGCCGGAAAGGCTGAAAACGAAGAGGGCAAATCGGTGATCATCGGCCTAGACGTCGACATTGCTGCAGCACTGGCAGACCAACTTGGCCTGCGCCTGAACCTTGTCGACACCCTTGGCCGGGATATCACGAGCATGTTCGTGAACAGCGAGATCGACTTGTTTTTCGGGTACCAGCAAGAAGACCAGTCACACAGCCCCTATGTGCTGATCGGCCCTTATCTGAATGACGGACCGGCGATATTTACCATGGGCTTGAGCCTGCCCCAAAACGGTTTTAACCTTGACTCCCTAAACGGCCAGATGATTGCGGTCAGGGCAGGCTCCTTGTCCGCCCATGTCCTAGAGACCCGGTACGGCAGTGACTCCATCGTCGCTTTTCCCACGCTGGCGGAGGCCTTTGACGCAGTGGAGTCCGGATTGATCAGCTATGTCGCATCAGACGCCGTGGTCGGGGCATACCAGTCGCGAAAATACCGTGACTTCATCTGCCTCGGTTTCCTCGAGGAGCAGCCACAAAGCGTCTTTTTATGCGTCAAGCCAGGCAACCAGGAAATGACCGAGGCCAGCAACCAGGCGCTGCGCGAAATCCGCAACAACGGGACATTGAAAGTCATAGTCAACAAATGGCTGGGGCCCTCCACTGCCAATCTGGTCCTAGGTGCGGCTGGCAGCAACTCTGCCGGGCAGAACCCGGGGGATTTTGGCGAAGACATACCTGACCCGTCGAATTCTGACAGCCTGGTCGAGTAAGCCCAACCGAATTCTGACAGCCTGGTCGAGTAAGCCTGACCGAAACCAGACAGCCCGGTCGAGTAGACCACTTGTTGTTTTTAATAGATATCTGCGGAAACGCATTTTTTGGCTGATTTATTAAGAATGCCTAGTGAAATATTCAAGGCAATCCATTATGCTGTAGCACAGTGTTTCGGTAGGAAAACCGAAAAACACTAGCGCTGTGGCTTGGTTTGCCAGACTGGCTGCTTTTAAGCGCTTCAATATTGGTATGAAACAAGGAGGTTTTATCTATGTCCGTTTCAAAGAAAAGGGTATCGCTTGCCGTTAGCGTCATCCTGTGCCTGGGCTTGTTCCTAGGTGCCTGCGGCAACAACGGCAATGGTGCCAACAACAATGGTGGTGAAGAGGAAACCACCAACGAGCTGGGCCTGATTGAGGAAGGAAAGCTGTTCATCGGCTCAGACTGTGACTATCCTCCCTTCATATGGATTGAGGACGGAACAGTAGCGACTGGTTTTGAAAGGGAGCTGATGGAGGCCATCGCCGATGACCTAGAGCTCGAGTTAGTCTACCTGAACCCGCAGAACTTCGACTCCCTGTTTGCTTCTATAGCAACCGGGGGGATCATGGACCTGGCGGTCTCCTCAATCACAATCACCGACGTACGCAAGGAACTGGTCGATTTCTGCAATCCCTATTTCGTGGTCGACCAGGCAATTGTGACCCTAGAGACCAGCTCTTATACGAGCTATGCCGACTTAGAGGGCAAGATTGTCGGAGCCCAGTCGGGCACGACGGGACTGGATTGGGCCACAGAAAGCATCGACGGTGCCATTATCAAGGAATTCAACCAAACCAGCGAGGGTATGGCTGCGCTGCTAGCTGGTGAGATCGACGCCTTGGTCTATGACTCGCCAGTCGCTAGCTGGCATGTCAACAATAATTACCCGGAATGCCATGTCATCCAAATAATCCCCACTGGAGAGCAGTACGGCTTTGCTGTCAGCAAAGACAACCCAGCCCTACAGGCGGCGGTCAATGACAGTCTTGGCCGTTTGATCGAGAACGGCACATACGCATCACTGCATGCCAAGTATTTCGATTTTGACATCACCATTAACTAGCTAGAATACGTAGTGCCTACTATTCTGCGATAAAACCCAACTATTATCAGGCAGGATCATTTGACAGCAAAACCTAAAGACCAATATATCCCCGGCAAGCGTTTTTGCTTGTCGGGGATAGTGTTACTATCGAGATTTAAGACCCACCTTTTGGCAAAGCAGAGGACAAGCCTGCTAGATAGGCTAAAAGCGGATTGCCTGTGGATAAAAGACAACTACCAGCTTTTCTTGCTGGTTGTGTTCACCTGTATCGTTATCGTCCCGGGCAATGCATGGGCAATGGATACTGAAAGAGTAACAGCCCAACCGAACGACTCGTCCAAAAAGATAGTCTATGGCGGGATACCTACCAGGATCACCTGGGTGGGGGTGGTTAGCGATTATGAGGAAGTAAGGGCCATTACTTTGAAGTTCCCTAAAGGCTCGGCTACCACAGACCAGACATATATCAAAATCCAAGAAATGGTGATGGATAACCCGTCAAGGCCTTTTCACAACACAGACCTCAGCTACACGGTCGATATAGACAGCCAAAGGCTGGTCATAGAGTTTGACACCTATATCCGGTCCAACAACCAACTATACATCGAGATTTACTTCTTCTGCCTGCCTGAGCAAGCCGGCCTTTATACCATTACCGGCACTTATACCAACAGCCGGGGGTTGGTCTACGACCTTGCCCCTCAACCCAGCCCGATGCGTGTGGAAGTGCTGACGCAAAGCCAAAAGCTTGTGAATTCCATGAACGAGATGGAGTGGGTGCAAAAATGGAACTCTGTAACCTTCTTGCGGGTCTTTTTCAACCCTTCCTGGGTAGTGGCTTCTATCCCGATACTCTTCTTTGGCTGGCTGCGGTCGTTGATGTTGGTAGCGATCGGCTTTCCCATAGCCATCCCAATTGGCCTAGGGGTCTCGTTCATGCGTATGTCGCGGTTTTCTCCCCTTCGTTTTATTAGCAGCATCTGGGTCAATGTGATTCGCGGCACACCACTGTTCCTACAGATATACCTGGCTTATTTTGGCTTGCCTCACTTAGGCATCCACCTTGACCCCTACACCAGGGCGATCATCGTGCTGGCCATGAACTCGTCGGCTTATTTGGCGGAGATCTTCCGTGCAGGCATCCAGTCAATCAACAAGGGCCAGTTCGAGGCGGCGAACTCGCTGGGGATGAACGGGTTCCAGACCATGTTTTTCGTGATTATCCCCCAGACCATCCGCCGGGTCATACCGACTATGACCTCGGAGTTCATTTTGCTTTATAAAGACACGTCGTTGCTTGCGGCTGTAGGGATCGACGAGCAGATGATGGCAGCGAAATCCTTGGTCAATATCGCTGGGGGGATGACCCCATATGTGGTATCGGCCTGCTATTATCTTGTGGTCACTTTGCCCTTGATCAAGGTAATATCTAGCCTCGAAAAACGCCTTGCAGCCTCGGAGGGCAGGACCGAGCCCCCTGAGGACTTAAGGAAGAGGAACAAGAACCGTAGAGCAGAAAGCTATTAAGCCCTAAATGACAGAGAACACAAACAAGCAGGATCCGCCCTTATCCCTTGCCAACCAAGGAGCCCAGCAGCCAGGCGCTCGACCGGGCCAGCAGCCAGGTGCTCGACCGGGCCAGCATTCAAGCGTGGTGCGGATCGTCGATCTGAAGAAGTCCTTCGGCAGCCTGGAGGTGATCAAAGGCGTCTCCCTGGAAGTGGAACGTGGCGAGGTTGTAGTCATCTTAGGGCCTTCGGGCTCGGGAAAGTCCACTTTGCTGCGCTGTGTGAACCTTTTGGAGAAGCCGACATCGGGAGAGATCTACTTCGAGGACGTCTTGATTACCGCGGCAAACACCAATATCAACAAAATCCGCGAGAGGGTCGGCATGGTGTTCCAAAGCTTCAACCTGTTTCCCCACTTGTCGGCAAAAGCAAATGTCATGCTAGCACAGCGTAAGGTCTTGAAACGCAGCAAGTCAGAGGCGGAGGAGATAGCAGTCGAGCAGCTAAAAAAGGTCGGCCTAGGCGACCGGCTGGACTACCTGCCAGCCCAGCTCTCCGGCGGCCAACAACAAAGGGTGGCCATTGCCAGGGCGCTTGCCATGGACCCGCATGTAATGCTCTTTGACGAGGTAACCAGTGCATTAGACCCTGAGCTGGTCAGGGGGGTCTTAGACGTCATGCGCAGCCTGGCCTTGGGCGGTATGACCATGATGGTTGTCAGCCACGAGATGGGATTTGCCAGAGAAGTCGCTGACCGCGTCGTCTTCATGGACGAGGGCGTGATAGTCGAAGAGGGCAGTCCAGAAGAGGTCTTCAACCATCCGAAAAATCCTCGGACGAGGGATTTTCTGGGGCACATTTCCTAAAGACTTATAGCATAATCTATATACAAGACAAGCAATTGCCTGGGCTTCTCAGGCAATTCTCCGCATTAGTTCTAGGGGGTAGACATGAATATCGTAGTCACCGGTAGAAGGATGAATGTAAGTGACGAGCTTCGCGACTTCGTCGAAAGCCAGATCGACAACGCCACAAAAGTCTTTAAGATCGACCCCATGACCATTGAGGTCGTGTTGAGGCGCGATGTGCGCTCGAACCGGGTGGTTTTTGCCTGTGAGATCACACTGCGCACCAAAGGCCATATCATCCGCACGGAAGCATCCGACGAGGATGTCAAAACCGCAGTAGACATCGCGACTGCCAAGCTCGAGCGGCAACTGCGTAAGTTCAAGACGAAGGTTATTGACAAACGGCAGAATGCGCCCCGCCTAACCGATGCCATCGAGCTGGTCCGCCCGGTGCCTGACTATGACGACGAGACAGTCTATGAGTCCGACGACGGGGAGCTGGTCCGCATCAAGGAGATCGAGCTGTCCGTGTTAAACACTGACGAGGCATTGCTGCAGATGGACATGCTCGGCCATGATTTCTTTGTCTATGTTGCCGCAGAGGACGGGACGACCCGCGTCATGTACCGCCGTAACGAAGGCGGGTACGGCCTTATCTGCCCTCGCCTGGAGTCCGTCGAAGGCTAGGCCGGCCCTCAATTTCCAGAAAGCCTTCAAAACAGTATCATATGAACTATGGTAAACTATATGGATTATGGGGAGAAACCCTTTTAGTCTCTTGTATTCCCGCGCCAACAAACGGAGTAGAAACATAAGAATTGATGAGCGCGCCACAATATAAAGCAAACAGCTCACGCCCGATGGGTGGCCAGCCAGGCTCATCCGAGGCTTTTCAAGTTGGCAGAAGCCAAGCCCCAACGTCGGGCCTGGCTCCCATCGACATCGCTGCTTACAGCACCCATACTTCAAAAAGCACCTCTGCTGCCAGCGGACCGTCGTCTGCCAGCTTTACTGCCTCAGCCAAGGACGCTTCTGCTTCGTCTGCGACCCGCCCGTCGGCAAAGCAGTCTCCTGCATCCAGACGCACCGCCCTGTCCCGCCCGACAAGCACCAGGTTCACCAGCCTACGCCCGACAAGCACCAGGTCCACCAGCCTACGCCCGACCGGCACCAAGGACGACGGCTCCAAAACCAGCTGGCCGACATCGGAGGACAAAGCTGAGCAGGGCGTTGACGCAAGGCTTTCAAGAGCAAAGGCCAATAGGGCAAAGTCAAGCTCCAGGCGATACATCACGCTGGCGATAAACTTCACCATCATCCTGACAGCGCTTGCCTTAGTGGCAGTGCTCGTCTACCCGGCGATGCAAAACTGGTGGAAAGTCCGCCGCGACATCCAACTGTTGCAAACCGAAAGCGACGCGGTAATCCAGCGAAACAACGAGATCCAATCAAAAATCGACGACCTGGAGACCCCTGAAGGCATCGAAAGCCGCGCACGCGAAGAGTTCGGCTGGGTCTATCCCGGCGAAGATGCGGTCAATATCAATGGACTTGGCTCGCATAATAGCTCAACAGCTCTGCCGGACAGCATCCCCCCGGGATCCCTGAGGCCGGACATCGACTGGGTCACCGAGACCCTCGACTTCATCTTCGGCTACGAATACCCCAGCACCCCTCCAGCCTCCGACGACGTCATAATCGGCCTGTGAGCCCGATGCGCATTGCAGCATTAGACTTCGGCACGGTAACTTCGCGCCTGATGGTCGCTGATGTCGAGAATGCGATCGTTTCCCCACTAATAAAAAAAACCACAATCACCCACCTCGGCGAAGGCCTGGCAGCAAGCGGACGTATCTCTGAGGCAGCAATCAAGCGGCTCTTAGAGGCAACGCAGGCCTTCCTTTCAGAAATCGATTCATTAAACGGTGGAGAAGCCCTCGGTTTTCCGCCTGTCAGCGCAATCAGGGCAGTTGCCACATCGGCGATGCGTGATGCCAAGAACAGCGACGAGGTAGCAGATGCGCTTGCAGGGATCGGTGTGCAGCTGGAAGTGATCAGCGGTGATCAAGAGGCGAGGCTTAATGTCGAAGGCACCCTGAGTGGTTTTGCAGCTGCCGACTTGCTGGGAAGGACCGTGCTGGTCATCGATGTCGGGGGCGGCTCGACCGAACTGGTCATAGCCCGTGTCGATGAGATTGGCAAGGCTCCGCAGATTGTCATGATGAGCTCCCTTGACATCGGGGCGCGCCGGATTACCGACTTATGGCTGAAGAGCGACCCGCCGCTGTTAAGCGAGCTCAATGATGCTCGCGACTGGCTT
>JGI24702J35022_10000480_pt1 | contig 24111 bp, 27 predicted proteins | sample TergutTh196P4_FD_35022 | JGI IMG/M metagenome (IMG submission 35022)
CGTGAGGATGCGCAAGCTGCGGCCGCATGCCGCGCTCGCCGTCGGCGTGGCATGCGTCTGCGCCACGGCGGGGCTGGGGCTCGCACTGAGCCTGCTGACCGGGCAGAACACCCCGTACATCGACGCCTCGACGAACGTGCTGTCCGTGACGGCGACGTTCCTGATGATCCTCAGGTACAGGGAGCAGTGGGCGGCGTACATAGCGGTCAACGTGCTGTCCGTGGCAATGTGGTCGCTGCGGATGGCGGACGGCAGCCCCGACGGGCTGCTGATGACGGTCATGTGGTCGGCGTACCTGGTCAACTCGTTCTACGGGATGTACAACTGGACGAAGGGCGCGAACAAGGGAGCGGAGGCTGTCGGCACATGAATAAGGTCGGCCTCACGCTCGGTAAGTACGCCCCCCTCCACAAGGGGCACGAATACGTGATAAGGACGATGCTGGAGGAGATGGACGAGGCGATCGTCGTCATATACGACACGGACGTCACGCCCGTGCCGCTCGGGGTGCGTGCGGGGTGGATAAGGGCTATCTTCCCGGAGGTGACGGTGATCGAGGCGCGGGGCGGCCCGACAGGCCGCCCCGGCGACCGTGATTACGAGAAACGGGAGGAGGATTACATCCTCGGCCTGCTCGGCGGCAGGAGTGTGGACGCGTTCTACTCCAGCGAGTACTACGGGGGGCATATGTCAAAAGCGCTGGGATGCGCCGACAGGAGGGTTGACGAGGCACGCGAGGCCGTCCCGATATCATCGACGATGATACGGGCGGACCCGTACAGGCACAGGGCGTACATGAGCGGCACAGTGTACAGGGACCTGATCGTCAAGGCGGTGTTCCTGGGCGCGATGTCCACAGGGAAGTCCACCATCGTGGAGGCCCTTGCCAAGAGGCACGGCACGACCTTCGCTGGCGAGTACGGGCGGGATTACTGGAGCGAGCACCAGGTCGACCGCAGGCTATCGGCGGAGGCGTTCGACGAGATAGCCGCCGGGCACATGGAGAGGGAGGAGGCGGCCTTCCTGTCCGCCGACAGGTACTGCTTCGTGGACACCAACGCGATCACGACGTACATGTACTCCCTGGACTACCACGGGTCGGCGACAGAGTCCCTGACGAGGCTGGCCGAGGACAACAGATCGAGGTACGACCTGTTCTTCCTGTGCGGGGACGACATCCCTTACGACGATACGTGGGACCGCAGCGGGGACCAGAAGAGGCACGAGTTCCAGAGGAGGATCGTCGGGGACCTCGACGCACGGGGGATCCCGTACATAACCTTGACGGGGGACCTGGAAACAAGGATGCGTAAGGTGGACGAGGCGCTGGACACTTTCAAACCGTTTTCAGGCAATAATGGAGGAAGATAAGATGATCGGAGCGATAACAGGCGACATAGTGGGATCGATATACGAGTTCGACAACAAAAGGAGCAAGGACTTCGAGCTCTTCGGCGCAGGGTGCGGGTTCACGGACGACACGGTGATGACGGTCGCCGTCGCGGAGGGGCTGATGGAGGGCGGCCGCCCGGAGAACTACGTCAAGGCGATGAAGCGTCTGGGGAGGATGTACCCCGGCGCAGGGTACGGGGGGATGTTCGGGCGGTGGCTGTTCAGCGCCGACACGGAGCCGTACAACAGCTGGGGCAACGGCTCCGCCATGCGCGTGTCGCCGGTGGGATGGCGGTTCGGCACCCTCGAGGAGACAGAGGCCGCCGCCGGGATAAGCGCGGCGGTCACGCACAGCCACCCGGAAGGGGTCAAGGGGGCGCAGGCGGCTGCTGCGGCGGTCTTCCTCGCGAGGAGCGGCGAGCCGAAAGACATGATAAGATCATACGTCGAGGACAGGTTCGGGTACGACCTGAGCAGGACGCTCGACGAGATCCGCCCAGGGTACAAGTTCAACGAGAGCTGCATGGGGACCGTGCCGGAGGCCATCACCGCGTTCCTCGAGAGCACGGGCTTCGAGGATGCGATACGCAACGCAGTCTCATTGGGAGGCGACAGCGACACGCTGGCCGCGATAACGGGCGGCATCGCGGAGGCGGCGTACGGCGTGCCGGATGCCATAAGGGAGAAAGCCATGTCCCTGCTCGACGGGCCGCTGTTAGAGGTGCTGGAACGGTGGTCCCGTTCCTTCCCATGNCCCCCCTGCCGGCAGGGCGCCCCGGCGGCTCGGCGGGGGTCTGGTTCCAGACCCCATGCCGCCATTGCATCATGTTAAATACAAGAATGAGATAGGACAGGGCGGGCCGAGGTAATCTAGTCCGGTAAGGTGGCGGTCTCGAAAACCGCTGGCGTTTCGCCTCGGGAGTTCAAATCTCCTCCTCGGCGCCACTTGTCACAAGTCCTGGCACAGGTCACTCCCTCCTTGGCGTCGCCGCAGGGGCATGATATGAAAAATGAATACGGGGCGGGGGAACCCCCGCCCCGGTCTGGTTTCAAAGGTTCTTTTCCACGGTGTCGTGCACAGAGCCGTCGGCGTTCCTGACCACCGCCCTGATGGGCATCTGGCCGGGGAGGCTGTGGGTCGCGCACGAGTTGCAGGGGTCGTACACCCTGAACGCCATCTCCACCATGTTCAGCAGGCCGGGGGAGATCATGTGGTCCTTTATCAGGGCCTTGGCGATCTTCGCCGTGTCTATGTTCATGGGGCCGTTGTTGTTCGTCGTCCCGACAACGAGGTTGCATGCGGTCACGATGCCGTTCTCGTCGCAGGTGTAGTCGTGCGTGAGCGTCCCCCTCGGGGCCTCCACGCAGCCCACGCCGCGCCCTCCGGGCACGATGTCCTTCTGCTTTATGTTCGGGTCGGTGATGTTCGGGTCGTACGCGTTCTGGTGGACCTTCTCCGCGGCGTAGATCATCTCGATGATCCTCGCCCAGTGGGTCGCGAGGTTGAAGTGCACGGGCCCCTCCACCCCGAGGCTCTTGAACGTGGCCTTGAACTCCTCGAAGGCGGCCTGCGCCTTCGGCGTGGAGATGCTCTCCGAGACGTTCAGCCTCCCGAGGGGGGTGGCGCGGTACATGCCGCTGTCCATGCCGGCGACCATTCCCTTGTACCCGGGCTTCCTCAGGTAGGGGAACTTCTCGTAGGACCACGGCTCGACCGCCTCCCCGATGTGGTCGAGGTAGTCGTACGCGTCGTACTTGTCCGCCTCGGCGCCCTTCGGGTCGACGACCCTTACCTTGCCGTCGTGGAACTCCAGCTGGTTCTTCGCGTTCACCAGGCCCATGTTGTACAGCTCGCTGTAGTACAGGTCCGGGTTCTTGATTATGTTCAGGTAGTCCTCGTTCTTCAGCACCACGTCCTTGAACACGCCCAGCGAGGCCTCCGCGAATGCGACGAGGTTGTCGGCGTACCCTTGGATCTCCTTCGCCTCGTCCCTGCTTATGGCCTTGCTGACCCCGCCGGGGACGCCCATCACGGGGTGCGTCGGCTTGCCGCCGATTATGCCCTGGATCCTCTGCGCCTCCGCGCGCGCCTTCAGCACGGCGGAGCCGAGCTCCAGCCCCACGCGGGCGACCACGCCGAGGACGTTCCTCTCAGCGGCCGGCGCCGCCGGCCCGCAGACGAAGTCCGGCGCGGCCAGGGCGTAGAAGTGCGCTATGTGGCTGTGCACGAAGTGCGCGTGGTAGAACAGGTCCCTTATGCGGAACGCCGCCTCCGTCGGCTTCGTGCTGTAGCAGCCGTCTATCGCCTTCGTCGACGCCATGTGGTGCGCGCCGGGGCAGACGCCGCAGAGCCTCGCCGTTATCTGGTTGAGCTCCACAACCTTCCTCCCCACGCAGAACCTCTCGAACCCTCTGACCTCCGGGACCTGCCAGTACGTGTTGGCCACGTTTCCTGCGCCGTCCAGGAATATCTCAATCTTCCCATGGCCCTCGAGGCGTGTTATGGGGTCTATCGTAACCCTGTCCGAGGTCGCCTTCTTCTTCTCGTCCCAAATCACTGGTCCTGTCATCTCACTTACCTCCCTTCTCCACGACTGACTTCTTTATCAGGGACTTGCCCATGGTGAAAGCGTAGAAGTACCCGAGCGGGTCCTTGACCGTCGACATTATGTCTATGATCTTGTCCTCACCCATCGTCGCGTCGTCGTCCAGCACGGGGAACAGCGACGCTATCGCCGTCATGGCGCTGGCGCCGTGCTCCTGGACCGCCGCCGTGGGGCCGTAGCACCCGCGGCACGGCTGCCCCACCCTGGTGCACTTCGCGTTGCAGCCCCCGACCGTCGCCGGCCCGAGGCAGAGCATGCCCTGGTCCATCAGGCAGAGCTCGGGGTCCACGTCGATCTCGTGGGGCTCCACGATCCTCGTGATCCTCCTGTTCTCCTTGCGCCTGGGGCACTGCTCGCAGAGCGTCTTCGCGACCACGCCTATGTTGGTCCCCTTGGGGGGCAGGGCTATGCCCTTGTAGGCGAAGTCGGCCACCGCCTTGAGCAGGTGCGAAATGGACTCCTGCAGCGGGGGGCACCCCGGCACGTAGTAGTCCACGTCTATGACCTGGTCGAGCGTCTTCACGGTGTCGAACAGCATCGGGAGCGTCAGCACGCCCTCCGGCGCCTTGTACTCCACCTGGGGCAGCACCGGCTCGCCCTTGTGGTAGTCTGCCTGGAAGTTCGCCGTGGTGGGCACCTTGTTGTAAGCGTACTCGAGTATCTCGTCCTTCCCGCCGGGGACGAGGTTCGCCAGAGCCGGGGACCCGCCGAAGCACGCGCACGCCCCGTAGGACACCACGATGAGCGACTTCTTCCTCAGCAGCTTCACCATGTGCTCGTTCTCCGTGTTCCTGACCGCGCCGGATATTATGGACACGGTTATGGACCCGTCCTCCATCTCGGCGATGTCGTGCTCCTTCCCGTCGGCGGCGATCGGCCACATGACCACGTTCGCGATGTCGCCGACGGTGAGTATCCTCTCGTTGATGTCGAGGATCGACACGTCGCACCCGCCGCAAGCGGCCGCCCAGTATATGGCGAGGTTTATCTTGCCGTTGGGGGGCGCGCCGGGGAGCAGGTCCCCGAGGTCGGCCATCTTGAGCTGCGCCGCGGCTATGGACTCGGGGCTCTTCGTGTAGCAGGCCGCTCCCTGCGCGGGGGGCTTGCTCTCTTTCTTGGCAGGCTTGGCCGCGGCCGCCTTGGGCGCGGCCTCCTTGCCCTTCTTCTTGAATCTGTCAAAGAACGACATAATTACTCCTCCTTCAGCGGCGTGGGGCCGAGCTCCTTGATCGTGCCGACGAACTCCGTCAGCGTCTTCTGGAACTTCTCCCCCTCGGATGCCGAGACCCACTCGAGCTTCAGCCTCCTCGGGTCGAACCCGTACTGCTCCAGCACCATCCTGGTCAGCGCGATCCTCCTCCTGGCCCTGTAGTTCCCGCCTATGTAGTGGCAGTCCGCAGGGTGGCAGCCGAGGATTATGACCCCGTCCGCCCCTTTCGCGAGTGCCCTGAGTATGAACTCCGGGTCCACCCTCGCCGAGCACATCGTCCTTATGATGCGGAAGTTGGGGGGCATCTGGAGCCTCGCCACCCCCGCGCCGTCGGCCCCTGCGTAGGAGCACCAGTTGCAGCAGAACGCCACTATCTTCGGTTCGAAATCCGACATGCTCACACCCCCGCCTTGTCGAACAGCGCGTCGATCTCAGCGATTATCTGCTTGTTCCTGAACCCTCTCTGCTCCATCGCCGCCGCCGGGCAGGAGGCCACGCAGGAGCCGCAGCCCTTGCAGAGGCCGGGGTTCACGTTGCTGATCAGCCCGCCCGCCTCGTCGCAGACGAGGGTTATCGCGTTGTAGTCGCAGCAACCGACGCACACGCCGCACCCGTCGCACAGGTCGGGGTTGGAAACCGCCACTATGCCCTCGGATATCAGCTTGTCCTTTGATATGATGGTCAGCATCCTCGCCGCCGCGCCGGAGCCCTGGGCGATGCACTCGTCCATGAACTTCGGCCAGTGCGCGGTCCCTGCCACGTACACGCCCTCCGTGGCGAAGTCCACGGGCCTGAGCTTCTGGTGCGCCTCGAAGAAGAACCCGTCCTTGCTGATCGGGACCTTCACCATCTTAGCGATCTCCTCCTTCTCCTCGCGGAGGGGCGCCAGCCCGGCCGCGAGCACGAGGGTGTCCGCGGGGACCTCGACGTCCCTGCCGAGTATCGAGTCGTGCGCTTTCACCTTGTTCCCGTCGAAGTCGGGCAGCGCGTCGTCGGCGCAGTACCTGAGGAACCTCACACCGAGGCTGGACGCCTTGTTGTATAGCTCCTCGCGGAACCCGTACGTCCTTATGTCCTTGTGTATTATGGACACGTTCGCCGTCGGGTCGGCCATCTTTATCTGGATCGCGTTGCGGAGCGCCCCTGCGCAACAGACGCGGGAGCAGTACTTCACAGAGCTGTTCCTGGACCCGACGCACTGGACGAACACTACGTCCTTCCCGCCGAACTTGCCGCTCGCGAGGGCGTCCTCGACCTCCAGGGTCGTCATTACCTTCTTGTCCTTGCCATAGCCGTACTCCGTCGGCTTGTACTGGGCGGCCCCGGTCGCGAACAGGACCGCGCCGACGGGTATCTCCTTGCCGCCGTTCAGGACGACCTTGAAGTTCCCGACGAACCCGGGTATGTCGGCGACGGATGCGCCCTTGTGGACCGTGATGTTCTTGCAGCCCTCGACCTTGGCGACGAGCTCCTTCATGAACGCGGCGACATCCTTCCCGTCCTCCTTGTGGCGGAACTTGAGCGCGAACCCGCCGAGCTCCTTCTCCCTCTCGATGATGTGGACGGGGATCCCCTGGGCGGCTATGTCCAGCGCCGCGGTCATGCCGGTTATGCCGCCGCCGATGACGGCGGCCGACCTGGTGACCTCTATCTCTGAGCCTACGAGGGGCTCCAGCAGCGCGACCTTGGCGATCGCCATCCTGATGAGGTCCTTCGACTTCGACGTGGCAGCGGCCGCCGCATGCATGTGGATCCACGAGCACTGGTCGCGGATGTTGGCCATGTTGAACAGGTACTTGTTCAGCCCGCCGTCCCTGCACGCCTCCCTGAAGAGGGGCTCGTGCGTCCTAGGGGTGCACGACGCGACCACGACCCTGTTGAGGTCCATTTCCTTTATAGCTGTGGATATCTCCTCCAGGCAGTCCTGGGCGCAGGCGTACTGCGACTGCTTGGACAGCACCACGCCGGGCAGCGTGTTCGCGTACTCGGTCACCGCCGGCACGTCCACCACGGACCCGATGTTTATGCCGCAGTGGCACACCCACACGCCGATGCGGGGCTCCTTGCCCTCGACGTCCTTCTCCTGGGGGTACTCCTTGGGCGCGCGGGGGATGAACTTGTCGTCCACTATGTGGGCGCCCGCCTTCGCCGCCGACCCGCTCGCCTCCGCCACGGAGGTGGGGATGTCCTTCGGCGCGGCGAACGCGCCGGTCACGAACACGCCGGGCCTCGTTGTCTCGAGGGGCTTGAACACCGACGTCTTGCAGAACCCGTACTCGTTGAGGTCTATCCCGAGGGTTCCAGCGAGCTCCGCCGCCCCGTCAGGGGGGTTGAGCCCGATGGAGAGGACGACCATATCGTACTCCTCCGACACGCCGTCGCCGTTGCCGTCAGTGTAGCTGACGATGAGCCTCTTGGTCTCAGGGTCCTCGTCCACGTTCGAGACGCGGGCGGACCTGTGCATGCCAATGCCGTACTCCTTCTGCGCCCTCTCGATGTAGGCCTCGAACTCCTTGCCGTAGGACCTTATGTCCATGAAGAATATGTCCTCTTGGACGTCCATGTGCTCCTTCGTGATGATCGCCTCCTTCGTGGCGTACATGCAGCACACCGAGGAGCAGTACTTCTTCCAGCCGGACTTCTCCGACCTGGAGCCGCAGCACTGTATGAACGCGATCTTCTTGGGATCCTCCCCTGACGAGGGGACGGTTATGTGCCCCCTTGACGGGCCGGACGCGCACATGATCCTCTCGAACTCGAGCGCGGTGACGACGTTCTTGAACCTGCCGTAGCCGTACTCCGTGGCGAGGGCGGCGTCCCATACCTTCAGGCCTGGGGCGGCGATGATGGACCCGACCTCGATCTGGACCTCCTCGTCCTTGTCCTCGTAGTTTATCGCTTTCTTCTGGCAGGTCTTGGCGCACACGCCGCACTTGCCGTTCTGTATCATCCTGCAGTTGGCCGCGTCTATGATGGCGACCCTCGGCACGGCCTGCGCATGGGGGATGTATATGGCCCTCCTCGTGGTCAGGTTGTACTCGAACTCGTCGGGTATCCCCTTGGAGGGGCACTTCCCGAGGCAGTCCCCGCAAGCGGTGCACGACGAGGGGTCGACGTACCTCGCTTTCTTCTTGAGGGTTACCTTGAAGTCCCCTGCCTTGCCGTCCACCTTCATCACTTCGTGGAACGTCAGGGTGGTTATGTTAGGGTGCCCGATGCAGTCCGCCATCTTTGGCGAGAGGATGCATGCGGAGCAGTCGTTCGTGGGGAATGTCTTGTCGAGACGGGACATCGTGCCGCCTATGGTGGGGAGCTTCTCCACCAGGTAGACGTGTATGTCCCGGTCCGCAAGATCCAACGACGCCTGTATACCCGCGATGCCTCCGCCGATAACTAATGCTGATTTCGTCAAATCCTTGCCTCCGTTAGCCAATTGATCAATTGGAACGGGGTGGCGTATGCTCTTTCCTTTTAAAGCACTTACTACATAATGCTTTAAATACCCTAATTCTTTTACAGAGGCGTTTCCATCTGACACCTAAAATGCCAGATACAAATTTGGGATTAGCTCGTTTTCAAGAATACCCAGATGTGTTTTTCATGTAAGCAAAGTGGTATTTCATCCAACGGTAATTCTACTTGACAAATAGTAGCTGTTATGCATAAGAAAATGATATTCGTATGTCTAAACAAAAGCCCCCCTGCCCCTGCACCGAGAAGTATTAAAAAGGGAGATTTTATTAACCCACTCATGGACTTCGGAGATGCCGCTTTTAATCTGGGTATAATAATCGCGTTGGTTGTAGCAATAGCCATAGTCTTCCTCCTCCAAGGGTACCTGGAGGCGAGATACAACCTACGTGACAAGATAACGGGGAAATCCAAGAAAGAATCTACAACTTTTTTGGATGAGTCGGAGGGCGAGAAGAAGTGCGAGATCTGCTACGGGGTGATCGACGAGGACCCCATCGCGAAATGCACCTGCGGCAGGATCTTCCACGACGCATGCGCCAGGCCCACGGGCTCCTGCCCCTACTGCGCCGCCCCCTACGAGAAGATGGAGGTGAGGGAGCCGGAGAGGTCCAGGTGCCCGGTCTGCGGGAGGTTCCTCAAGGGGAACATATGCTCCTGCGGCGCGGTGATACCGAGGAGGGACGACACGTTCCTGTGCAAGTGCGGCAACAGGGTCGACGTCGACAAGCCGGTCTGCAGGAAATGCGGCGCCGTGTACGAGGCGGCGATGATGCCGAAGAAGACCGTCGATGACGAGTGAAGGCGCAGGTGGCTCAGGATGACTGTGAAGAGCAAGGTGGGGAGGAAGAGGTACGTCGCATTCAGCGTGTCGGAGGGCATGACGAAGGAGGCGATCATCAGGGGGCTCAGGTCGGCCGGCCTGCCCGACCCGCCGTACGTGGTGCAGTGCTCCTCCGGCAAGGCGGTGCTCAGGTGCACGCCCGACAAGAGGGAAGGGGCGATAGCCGCGATGTCACGGGTCGACCCTCGGTCGTCTCCGCTTTCGACGTCCGGGACCCTCCGCGGGATCAGGCGCAGGCACCCCGAGCTGATCGCCGCCAAGAGGCGGGGCCCCCGCGTCCGCTCATAAAGCAATAAATAGTGCTTTGCGATAGCGGTCTTAAGAAAGGAGATACAGAAGATGCAACCAGGGCAGATGGCTTATGACCGGGGGATCACCGTGTTCTCCCCCGACGGGAGGTTGTTCCAGGTGGAGTACGCCCGCGAGGCGGTGAAGAAGGGCACGACCACGATCGGTCTGAAGTTCAAGAGCGGCGTCATCCTCATAGTGGACAAGAGGCTGTCCAGCAGGCTCGTGGAGCCGGACTCGATAGAGAAGATATACGACGTCGACGAGTACATCGGCTGCGCCACGTCCGGCCTCGTCGCGGACGCGAGGGTCCTCATAGACGAGGCCCGTAGGTACGCGCAGAGGCACAAGATCACCTACGGGGAGAACATAGCCGTGGAGCTCCTCGTCAAGAGCGTCTGCGACTACAAACAGAACTACACCCAGTACGGGGGCGGCCGCCCCTTCGGCGTGGCCCTGCTGGTGGCCGGCGTCGACGACATGGGCGTGCACCTGTTCGAGACCGACCCCTCTGGCGCCCTCGTCGCGTACAAGGCGACGAGCATCGGCTCCGGGAGGCCGGTCGTCATGGACGTCTTCGAGAAGGAGTTCGAGGACGGTATGACGTTCGAGGCCGCCGCCAAGCTCGGGCTGAAGGCCCTCGGCGCGGCCATCGAGGACTCCCTCTCGGCGGATTCCGTGGAGATCGGGGTCGTCGAGACAGGTAAGAAATTCAGGCGGCTTGCCGAGTCAGAGATCGTCAAGCTGATCGGCAAGGGCTGAGCGGCGGTCCCATGGTGAATCTGGACGACGCCATAATCGCCAGGCTCGAAAGCCACGGGGAGACGTTCGAGGTGCTCCTCGACCCCGCCGTGATGACCCTCCTCAAGCAAGGGAAGAGGATCGACATCGTGGAGTACCTGGCCGTCGAGGAGGTGTTCAAGAACTCGGGCAAGGGCACGAGGCCCGCCGAGGGGAAGGTGAAGGAGGTCTTCGGCACCGACGACATATCCGAGATAGCCAGGAGGATCGTCGAGAAGGGCGAGGTCCAGATGACCGTGGAGCAGCGGAAGGAGATGCTCGAGGCGAAGAGGAACCAGGTCGTCAGCTACATAGCCGCGAACGCCATAAACCCACAGACCAAGCTCCCCCACCCGCACCTCAGGATCGAGCTGGCCCTCGAGGAGGCGAAGTTCCATGTGGATCCCTTCAAGCCGCTGGAGAAAGAGATAGACGAGGCGATGAAGCTCCTCCGCCCGCTCCTCCCGATACGTTTCGAGAAGAGCAAGGTCGCCATAAAGCTGAAGGGCGACGACTACGGGAGGTGCTTCGACGACATGGTGCGCTGCGGGGTCATCGACAGGGAGGAATGGACGGCCGACGGCTCGTGGATAGGGACGATGGAGCTGCCGGCGGGCATGGTCCAGGAACTGACGGAGAAGCTCAAGCACAAGACGAAGGGCTCCGCATCGATAAAACTGATTTAACGTTCGAACAGAGAGAAGTGATAACAATGGAAAGAAGAAACGCCAGGCCCGCTCGTGAGATCGTGGTTCCAGGGGAGCTGCTGGACGACAGCGGCATGGACGCCGGGAGCAACGCGTACGTGCGGGACGGCAAGGTGTACGCCGGGGTGCTGGGCGTGAGGAACGTGTACCACGACACCGTCGGCGTCATCCCGCTGGGCGGGCGCTACATGCCCAGCACAGGGGAGACCGTGATAGGGGTCATCGAGGACATCGGCCCGTCGAACTGGCTCGTCGACATAAACGCGCCGTACCCGGCGCCGCTGCATGTGAACGAGGTCCCGTGGAAGGTTGAGTTCGGGGACACGTCCAAGTACCTCAACGTGGGCAACGTCGTCCTGCTGAAGATCCTGATGGTGGACGAGAGCAGGAAGATACAGGTCACGATGAAGGACTCGGGGCTCAGGAGGATCGAGGGGGGCCAGCTGATAGAGATGCCCCACTCGAAGGTCTCCAGGGTCATCGGGAAGAGCGGCTCCATGATACAGATGCTCAAGAACCTCACGGACTGCCGCATATTCGTCGGGCAGAACGGGAGGATCTGGATCGACGGGGACGAGCACGCAGACGTGGCCGTGGAGGCTATAAGGATGATTGAGAACGAGGCCCAGAGCAGCAACCTCACCGAGAGGGTGGAGAGGTTCATCAAGGGCAGGCTCCAGAAGGGAGACGACATAGAGGGATATTGATGAGCGGACAGACCGACATGGTATTGGTCGATAAGAAGGGCGTAAGGATCGACGGCAGGAAGGCCGACGAGCACAGGCCCGTTCACATCGAGGCGGGGGTGCTCAGCAACGCTGACGGCTCCGCGTACTTGGAGATAGGCAAGAACAAAGTGCTGGCGGCGGTGTACGGGCCGAGGGAGTGCCATCCGAGGCACCTGCAGGACCCGACGAAGGCGATAATCCAGTGCAAGTACAACATGCAGGCGTTCTCGGTCAGCGACAGGAAGCGGCCGGGGCCCGACAGGAGGTCGATAGAGATCTCGAAGATAATCGCCGAGGCCCTGGAGAAGGTGGTGCTCACCGAGCTCTACCCCCGGGCGTCCATAGACGTGTACATCGAGATACTGCAGGCGAACGCGGGGACGCGGTGCGCCGGCCTGACGGCCGCCTCGGTGGCCCTCGCCGACGCGGGGATACCCATGCGGGACATAGTTCCAGCGGTCGCCGCCGGCAAGGCGGACGGCCACGTCCTCCTCGACCTCAACAAGGAGGAGGACAACTTCGGGGAGGCCGACGTCCCGCTGGCGATAGTCCCGTCGACGGACGAGATCGTCCTCCTGCAGATGGACGGGAACATGACCCGGAAGGAGTTCGACAAGGCCCTGGACCTCGCCTTCGGCGCATGCCACGAGATATACGACATACAGAAGGCGGCCCTCAAGAAACGCTACGAGCCGTCGAAAGGGGGTGACGAGGATGAGTGAGCACGTCATATCGGAGATCAAGAGGAACCACATAACGAACCTCCTCAAGGAGGGCAGGAGGGTGGACGGGAGGGGCCCCGAGGACTTCAGGGAGATGACCCTGGACGTCGGATGCATTGAGAGCGCGGACGGCTCCGCCAGGGTCAAGCTGGGGAGGACCGAGGTCATCGCCGGCGTGAAGATAATACCGGGGACGCCGTTCGCGGACACCCCGAACAGCGGGGTCCTGACCATGGGAGCCGAGCTCATCCCCATGGCGCACCCCACCTTCGAGTCCGGTCCCCCGGGCGAGGACGCGATCGAGCTGGCGAGGGTCGTCGACCGCGGCGTGCGCGAGTCCGGGATGGTGGACGTGAAGCAGCTGTGCATGGTGCCGGGGGAGTCGGTGTGGATGTGCTTCGTGGACATGTACGCCCTGGACTACGACGGCAACCTGTTCGACGCCTCCAGCCTAGCCACCGTGCTAGCGCTGAGGTCGGCGGTCATACCGGGGGAGCAGTACGGGAAGGGGGAGAACAGGCCCCTGCCGGTCACCTGCACCCCTGTGTCGGTCACGTCGGTCAAGATAGGAAATGATTTAATACTCGACCCAAATTTCGACGAGGAGATGATCTCGTCCGCCCGCCTCACCGTCACCACTGACGACAAGGGGAACTTCAGGGCCATGCAGAAGGGCGGGAGGGGCTCGATCACACGCGACGAGCTCAGCCTGTGCCTGGACAGGGCCGTGGAGAAGGGCAAGGCGGTCAGGAAGATCATCGGGTGATACAATGGCGAAAAGAACAAAGAAAGCGGGCACCGCAGGCAGGTTCGGCGCGAGGTACGGCGTGGTGGTCCGCAACAGGGTCAAGAACATCGAGGCCCACCAGAAGGCGAGGCACGAGTGCCCCGTCTGCCACCACATGTCGGTGAAGAGGGTCAGCTCAGGGATATGGGAGTGCAGGCACTGCGCCGCGAAGTTCGCGGCGGAGGCGTACAGCCCCAAGACGAAGAAGGACCTGTCTCAGGTCCCGGAATGACGGGCGCGGGGACCACATGGCAGAGTACAGATGCGCCAAGTGCGGCGAACGTGCCAAGAACGTCAACTCCCTGGGGCTCCAGTGCGAGAAGTGCGGGTCGAAGATCTTCTTCAAGGACAGGCCGAACGTGAAGAAGGTCCTGAAATCGGACTGACATGTACGCGGCGGAGATCGTGGCGGCATCGGACGACGCGCCGGGCGTGGCGTCCGCGCTGGGCCCGGAGGCGGGGAGGGACCTCCCCCGCACCGGGGCGTCGGTGCGGCTCGAGGGGGGCGCCTGCGTGGTGCGCCTCACGGCCACGGACGCCTCCGCCATGAGGGCGGCGCTCAACGCATACCTGGAATGCATAAAGGTGACAGAGGACATAGGCAGGATAACAAGGTGAGATGATGAACAACATAAGCCCCCAGCTACAGAACCAGATAGCCCAGTACCAGCAGGCGCAGCAACAGCTCCAGGCGGTGTCCACGCAGAGGATGCAGATGGACGCCCAGCGCAAGGAGATGGCGAGGACGTCGGAGGAGCTCGCCAAAGCCACAGGCGACGTCTACAAGAGCTCCGGCTCGCTCCTGATAAAGGTGGACGACAAGGAGAAGATCATGACCGACATCGAGGAGTCCATCGAGGCCCTCGACGTGAGGATCAACGGCCTCGCGCGCCAGGAGAAGATGCTGCGCGAGAGGTACGAGGCCCTCCAGGAGACCATAAACAAGGCCATGGGGCAGGGCAGCCCCGAATAAACCCGTTCCCAAACCATCCTTTGATGTAAAGTTTTATTAACATATAGTAAAGTACGCTTTACATGAAACAGCAACCCCTCGTGATCTACGCCTGGGCCGCCGCCGCGGAGGTGGCCGTCCTGATGTCCATCTTCCTCTTCGGGCTGCCGCCCTTGGCGCTCCTGTTCACCGCTGCGGTGGTGGGATCCGCCGTGGCGGCGGGGATCGCCATAGGATACCGCCGGGGGCCCAAGATGGGGTTCCCTGCGAAGGAGGACGAGATGTCCCGCGACATCCTGCACAGGTCCACCCATTACGCGTTCGTCATCTCGATGCCCCAGCTCCTTGCCGCCTGGATCGTGGTCGAGATTGCCGAGATGCACACGGACGTGGATGTGGCATGGGTCGCAAAAACAATGCTCCAAGTTATCCTTATGTTGTTGGTGATGACATGGATAGTGTCCTACATCGTCCTCAACAAGAGGATGCAGACAGAAAAGTAAACGGAGCCGGGGGCTTGCTGGCATCGTCCAGAAGAGCTTGTTAGCTCAGGGCCTCCTTACCGGAACCCCTTCCCGAGCCATCTTTTGATGTAAAGGTTTATTAACATTTAGTAAAGTACACTTTACATGAACAACACCGCTTTCAGAGTCTACTTCGGCATCGTCACGGTCGAGATTGCAGTCCTCGTAGCACTCTTAGTCCTCACGCCGGACCCCTGGTTGATAGAGCTGCCGCCAGGATGGTCTGAGCCTGGGCTCGAACTCGCGCCCCCGCCGCCGTTCATCGAGATGGTTAACTCTAACCCATTCCTGCTCACATTGGTGCTACTTACCGTTGCAGGGGTCACAGCGGCGCTTTTACATGCAGTCTTCATGTTGCGCAAGCCCAAGTACGAGACCAGGGAGGACGAGAGGACGGAAGAGGTCGCCCGCATGTCCGCTTACTACGCCTTCATTGTCGTGGTGCCTCAGCTCTTTGCCATGTCCATCTTCCTGATGGCCCTTGACAAGCCCAGATGGACCAGAGGCTGGGAGTCCGATGCGGGGGTGACGCTGATGCTCATCGCCATGCTGTTGTTGATGGCATACTCTATATCCCATTACGTCATTGACAGGAGGATGCGGAGAGATGGATAACGGCGTCAGGGTCCTGCGGGCAGTGATGGGCATCACCCAAGAAGAGCTCGCAGAGGCGCTCGACGTGTCCCGTCAGACTGTTATAGCTATCGAGAACGGGAAGTACGACCCTTCCCTGAAACTTGCTTTCAAGATCTCAAACTTCTTCGGGAAGAGCATAGAGGAGATATTCAACGGAAAGGAGGAGTAAAATTGGAAACACTTATAGTGAACGACGTGAGAAAGGCATACGGGGAGATCGAGGCGGTCAAAGGCGTCAGCTTCTCGGTGAACGAGGGGGAGGTCTTCGGCCTGATAGGCCCTAATGGCTCGGGCAAGACCACGACCCTCCGCATGATATCCACGCTCCTGCGGCTGACGTCGGGGAGCATCAACGTGTGCGGCCATGACGTTACCGGGGACCCGGACAAGGTCAGGGGGGTCATAAGCTACCTCCCCGAGGACGCCGGGGCGTACAAGACGCTCACCGGGAGGGCCTACCTCAGGTTCATGGCGGGGTTCTTCGCCGACGGCGAGGAATACGAGAAGATGGTCGACGCAGGCATAAAGCTCGCCGACCTCGGGGACAGGATAGACTCGAAGGTCGACACCTACAGCAAGGGCATGGCGAGGCGGCTCCTGATTGCAAGGGCTGTGATGCCCTCTCCGAAAATAGCGATAATGGACGAAGTCACTTCGGGCCTCGACGTCATCAACGCCTACGAGATCAGGGAGATCATCAGGGGCATCACGAAGAAAGGGGTGACTGTGCTGCTCTCGTCGCACAACATGTTCGAGGTGGACATGCTCTGCGACAGGATCGCTATGATCAACGAGGGGCGCCTCGTCCTGACGGGGACCCCTGCTGAGCTCAAGGAGAGGTACGGTGCCGCCAACCTCGAGGAAGTGTTCGTGAAGGCGGTGAAAGGATGAACCACCTCCTGAACCTCACGAAGAAAGAGCTCAAGGAGCTCCTGACGCCCGGCGCGATAGTCTCCGTCGTGGTCATGGTCTTCATATTCATGGGCGTGGGGACGATGATAAGCAGCGAGACCGAGAGCCTGTCCGCCCCGTCCAAGATCGGAATCATAAACGACGACACGGGGTACTGGTCCGAGTTCGCCATCGAATCGATGTATTACTATTACACGGACTACCCTGAGGGCCCGATGCTCGCCTATGAGGAGGCCTTGGAATACATATTCGTGCTCGATGTACCGAGCGGGGACTTCGAGGGCATAAACAAAGAGATGAACGACAATGGGCTGGTCACCGTATTCCTGATCCCTGACGATTTCACCGAGAGGATAAACAGCAAAGAACAGACCACGATCAGGCAGTACTACGTGTTCAACAACGAGGGGCTTCTGGGCACCACGTCGTCCTTGGTCTCGTCGCTGCAGATCCCTCTGGTGTCCAGCATGATATCGTACGAGCTCACGTCAAGCATCACGGAGCCAGGCACGCCAGCGGGATTCCTCCTCCAGCCTGTCGTTGTGAGCCCCCCGCAGACTTACGTCAAGGGGGAGATCCACGATGGCGTGACCCCCACCGACATCGCCAGCACGATCATGAGCCAGACGATGATGGTGCCGATAGTGATCATGATGATCATCATGGTCATAGGCGGCATGGTCATATCCTCAATGGGGACCGAGAAGGAGAACAAGACGCTCGAGACGCTCCTCACGATGCCCATGAAAAGGACGACCATCGTGAGCGGCAAGCTGATGGCGGCTGCGATCGTGGGGCTCATCTACGGCATACTCTACATGGTGGGCATGTCGTTCTACGTCGGCGGGGTCACCGGCTCCATGGGAGGGGTGAACCTCCAGGACTACGGCCTCAGCATGGGCATACTGGAGTGGGCGCTGATGGCGGTGATGATATTCCTGGCCATATTCTGCGCCCTCGGCATCTGCATGATACTGGGCGCGTTCACGAAGAACTTCAAGGCCTCGCAGACGATGCTCCTGCCGATCATGGTCCTGGCCATGATACCCATGTTCGTCACGATGTTCACCACCTGGGGGAGCCTGCCGCCCCTCGTGCAGGGGATCATATTCGCGATCCCCTTCTCGCACCCGATGATGGGGATGAACAACCTGATGTTCGGGGACATGACCATAGTCCTGGCCGGCATTGCGTACCTGCTCGTGTTCACCCTGGCGATAATATTCATCACCGTCCGGCTGTACAAGTCGGACATCCTGCTGACGGGCCTGGGCGCCACCCGTGCAGGGAAGGCGGCGAAGGCCCTGGCGAAGAAAGGGAGATGAATGATCGAAGAGACGGCGGAGCTGCTGAGGGCGGGGAACAAGGTGATCCTCGTCCACGGGAACGCGGACATGGACGCGGTGGGGTCGGCCTTCGCGCTCTCGGTCTGTTTCCCTGGCGGCGACATATATGCGCCCGAGGGGATAGACCGGGTGGCCGGCATAGCCGCGGAGAAGCTGGGCATCAGCGTCCTCGAGGAGTGCGACCTCGGGGCGTACGACCTCGTAGTGGTGGTGGACACATCCTCCCCTGAGCAGCTGGGGCCCGCCGCCCTCTCGATCCCGGCGGGGAGCGTGGTGATCGACCACCACATGCCCACCGGGAAATGGGAGGGGATGCACTTCCTCTGTGACAGCTCGAGGACATCCTGTTGCGAGATCGTCAAGGACGTCATCGAATCCGCCGGCGCGGCGATACCCAAAAGCGCGGCCATGGCCCTGTTGGGGGGGATGCTGACCGACAGCGGCCACTTCCAGTACGCCAACCCAGCCATGATGAGGGCCTTCGCCGACCTGCTCCAGGACTGCGGCATACACGTTGACGAGGTGTTCAGCCTCACCAGGGCCCAGACGACGGCATCCGAGAGGATAGCCGTGATGAAGGCCGTCGGCAGAGCGAAGTTCGACCTCATCGGCGACATGATCGTCTCGGTTTCCTACGGGGGGAGCTTCGAGGCCTCCTCCTGCAGGGCGCTCATGGTGGCGGGGGCCGACGTCGCATTCGTCGGGTCCCAGAGGGACGACGAGTTCAGGATAAGCGCCAGGGCGACCCAGGACATCGTCAGGCGGGGCATCCACCTGGGCAACATCGTGAACGGGATAAGCGGCGAGACGTCCGCCGACGGGGGCGGCCACGGCGGCGCCGCCGGGATCTCGGGGACCGGGGACGTGGAGGCCATGCTCCACATCTGCATGCAGAGGACGATGGAGGAGTTCAGGGCCATCAAGAGGGCCCAGCAGGACAAGGTCACCTGAGCCTGTCCGCCCCCTCGAACACCCGCCTCATCGCGGCATAGCCGTCGGGGTGCTCGGCGAAGTAATCCCTGACCGGGGCGAGGACCGTAGCCAGGGACTCGGACAGGCCGTTCTTAAGGTCCAGAGGGAACAGGGAGCCGGAGTAGTAGGCCTCCGCCAGCTCCTCGTACGATGCGAACGACACGTCGCCGCCGAACTTCTCCGGCCTCGGTATGTCCATCCTGCCGAGGCGGGGGAACACGACGTGCCTGCAGAGCATCATGACGGGGTTCTCCCCCTCCTTCTCCTTCTCCGGGGGGCAGAAGGCCTTCTTCATCTTGCTCTTGATGGCCTCGTCGTCATCATGGATGTTTATGCTGCCGCTCGGGTCGCTCTTGGACATCTTGAAAGCGGCAGGGTCCATCCTGTCCCCACCTTTCAGCCCTGGGAGCAGCGGCGTGTGGAGCGCGACCGGCTTCTTCCAGCCTAGCTTCTCCGCCGCGTCCCTGGCGAGCATGTGGGCCCTCCTCTGATCAATCCCCGCGTATGCGAGGTCTATGTCCATGCAGAATATGTCTGTCGCCTGCAGTATCGGGTATATGAGCTTCGAGAAGTCCACCTCGGCCTCGTCCTCGGACCTCCCCATTATGGTCATCGCCCTCTTTACCCTGGACAGGGTCGTCGCTTTCGCTACCTTTATCACCTTCTCCCAGTACGCTATGTCGCTGAGTATCTCGCTGGCGTAGACGAACCTCACCCCGTCGTCCGGCACCCCGAGGGCTTTGAAACAATCTTCCATGTACCTGGCGCATGTCCTTATGTTGTCGAGGTCGCCGCCCAGCTTGTCATTGATGTAGGCGTGCCAGTCCGCCCAGAACACTATTACGTCGAACCCCGCCTCCGCAAGGTCCCTGATCTTGGACGCGACCAGCGCCCATCCCAGGTGCACCAGGCCGGACGGCTCGAACCCTATGTATGCCCTGGGCGCCTCTTCCTTCGTGAGGAGGTCCCTCAGCTCCTCCTCTGTGACGATCTCCTCGGCGCCTCTGGTCACTATGGCCAATCTCTGTCCTACATCCATTGGAATCGAGCCGTTATCACGGGGGTTTTATAAAAAGGTCACTCGATGGTACAATTAAAAACCCGCACAGCGTTCCGCCCATGATGCATGACAAGCTGAAAGCCAGCGTGATGCGGAGCCCGGTGATCGACTTGAGCGGCTACCCGTACATGGTCCACCCGGTCACCGACGGCGTGCCGCTCATGAACCCGGACTTGCTCGACGAGGTGATAGAATGGATGATGTCCGTCTGCGGCTTCGACTGCGACGCCATCGCAGCGCCCGAGTCCATGGGGATACCCCTCGCGGTGCCCTTGTCGCTCAGGCTGAGGATACCCTACACGGTTATCAGGAAGAGGCGGTACGGACTCGAAGGTGAGATCGAGGCCTCATACAGCACCGGCTACTCCCGCCACGAGGCGTACATCAACGGCCTCAAGAAGGGAGACAGGGTCGTCATCGTGGACGACATCCTCAGCACTGGGGGGACCCTGTCCGCCGTCATCGGTGCCATGAGGGATAACGGGATAACCGTGAGCGACGTCCTGATTGTGTTCAACAAGAGCCCGGACTTGGAGGGGCTCGGCGCTCGCCTCGGCGTGGGTATCAAGAGGATGTTGGACATATCTGTGGAGGGCGGGTCTGTCAAAGTGGGGGATCCTTAGTATAACTGTAGTCGGGGGGTTTAAGCCAGAGGGCGGCCGTCGTCGCCCGTGGGCCCCGAAGTTGTCATGTTTGTGTTGGGCGCGTGCCTTGCGGGCGCCGCCATAGGGACGTTCACCGGGCTGGTTCCGGGGATACACGTCAACACCCTCGCCTCGATCATGCTGGCGTCCTACCCTGCGATCGGCTCCTTCGTGTCGTCCTTCGCGGACCCGGCGTACGTCCCGGTGATCGTGTCGTCCTGCATAATGTCCGCATCCGTGGTGCACTCGTTCGTCGATTATGTTCCAGCAGTCTTCATCGGCGCGCCGGATCCGGACGAGGCGCTGACGGTGCTGCCTGGTCACAGGCTCCTGATGCAGGGCCACGGCATGCGCGCTGTGCGGGCGGCCGCGATAGGCAGCGCCGTCGGCGCCGCATCGGCGGTGATGCTCGCGATCCCGGTGCAGTTCCTGATGCTGAACGGGCTGGCGGGGTGGCTCGACTTCTTCACCGTGTCGGTCCTGCTCTTCACGCTCTCCGCCATAGTCCTGAAGGAGAAGGGCGCCGTGGGCAAGGCCTGGGCGACCGCGCTCGTGCTGGTGTCCGGCACGCTGGGCCTGCTCTGCATGGACCTGCCGATACCCTCCACAGGGATCGCAGGGGAAGGGACCCTGCTGTTCCCGCTCCTCACCGGGCTGTTCGGGATGCCCGTGCTGCTCAGCTCGTTCAAGAACGCCTCCATCCCTGAGCAGCAGGACGACGGCCTCCCGCCCGTGGGCTGCGCCCCAGGCGTCAAGGGGGTGCTGATGGGCTCCATAGCAGGATGGTACCCCGGCATAACCGCGACCGCGGGGGCGACGCTCTCGTCGATCTTCATGCCTGAGGACAAACCGGAGAGGTTCATCTCGGTGGTCGCGTCCATAGGCACGGTGACATCGATTTTCTCACTCGTCACCCTGTCCGTCTCCGGCAGCGGGAGGTCGGGGACTGTGCTCGTGATAAGGGAGATAATCGGGGGCGGCGCATCTGGGTTCTGCTCGCCCGAGTTCCTCCTGCTGCTGCTGAGTACCGCCGCCGCATCGTTCCTCGGCTACCATCTCACGATACGCGCCGGCAGGCTCATGAGCAGCGTGGCGGGCAGGATAGACCCCGCCGCCCTCAACAAGGCCGTCATCGGCCTCATCATCATCCTCGTGCTGCTGCTGACCGGGCCGTTCGGCCTGCTGATACTGGTGGTGTCGGTCGTTGTGGGGATGATCCCCCAGGATGCGGGCGTCGGTAGGATACCCCTGACGGGATGCCTGATGCTCCCCGTCGTCGTCCACGGGCTGTTCGGCGCGCTGTTCTGAGCGCGCCTGCACGGACAACAGTGGTTTATACCCGCACAATCTCCCATATTGCATGCAAAATGGCGGCCGGACGGGGGGCAGCGCGGCGCTGATGCTCGCCGTCATCGCATTCGTCTCGCTGATGGACGGCCTGGATGCCAGCATAGTGAACGTCGCCCTGCCGGCGATGGCGAAGGAGTTCGGCACGGACACCGGGACTATCGCATGGGTGGCCGTGATATACTTCGTCATGCTGGCGGGCCTCATCGTCGCGTTCGCGAGGGTCGCGAAGAACGGCCCGATCAAAGGGGTGCTCCTTGCGGGCCTCGCCCTGTTCACGGCGGGCTCGCTGTTCTGCGGCGTGTCGGCGAGCCTCGAGATGCTGCTGGCATTCAGGGCGGTGCAAGGGGTGGGCGCGGCGATGATGGCCGCCGCCGTGCCAATGGCGTGCGTGAGGCACCTCCCGCCGTCCGACCTCGGGCTCGGCATGGGCGTCATCACCCTCGGGTGCTCCGTGGGCTTCGCGCTGGGCCCGGCCGCCGGCGGCCTCATCACCGACCTGATATCTTGGCACTGGATATTCCTGATCAACGTGCCCCTCGGCCTGGCCATCGTCCCGCTCGCCCTGAAGGCCATACCTGCGGACGAGGCGCAGGGGGACAGGAGGAGGATCGATGTCGCCGGCGCGGCGCTGCTCTTCTCCGCTGTGATGTGCGGGATCGCCGCCGTCGAACGCGCCCCGTACCCCGATGGCTCCATCTGGGTCATTACGGCGGCAGTCGTTTGCGCAACGTCGCTCGCCGCCTTCGTGGCCGTCGAGCTGAGAAGGGCGGACCCTTTGCTGGACCTCCGCGTCTTCAGGCACTGGAGGTTCGACTCCGTGCTCGTCGCATACACGGTGTCCAACCTCGTCTACATGGGCATGCTGTACCTCCTGCCGTTCTACATGGGCGTGTGCATGGGCCTCTCCCCTTCCGAGACGGGGATGTACATCCTCATATCCCCACTGCTGACCCTGTTGCTATGCGTCCCGATAGCCAGGTGGTCGGACCGCACAGGGCGCAGGGCGTTCGCGGTCGTGTCCTGCCTCGTCCTGATGGCTGGGTGCCTGACCATGGCGTTCCTCGCCCCAGGATCCATGGCCCTGCCCCTGGTGGCGACCCTCGTCTGCATGGGCCTCATGTGGGCCCTAGCGGGCGGGCCGATGGCGAGCCGCATCATCGAGAACACCGAGGGCGAGAGCCGCGAGATGGGCTCCTCCATCATGTCGGAGTTCATCTACCTCGGCGGTGCCCTCGGCACAGCGCTGTTCGCCATGCTCTTCACGCTCGGATCCGGGTCGGGGGGGATAAGCTTCTCGGACCTCCCGCCAGACTTGTTCCTGGACGGTTTCGTGTTCGCCTCCGTCGCCGGCGCGGCGCTGGCGGCGGCCACGGCGGTCCTTTCCTTAGCCGTCAGGGACCAGAGGACCTGATGCCGGGGGCCGTTTAGACGCCGGGGTCGCCCTGTCCTGCTGCCAGCCTGTGCCATCTTGCCGCTTCGTCGGGATCCTGCGGCACGCCTTCCCCCAGTTCGTACATCTGACCGAGCCTGCGTTGCGCATCCGTGTCGCCTTGCTCAGCGGCGAACCTGTACCATCGGGCGGCCTCTGCGCGGTCCTGCGGCACGCCTTCCCCTTGGTCGTACATTATCCCGACGTTGTACATGCCTGTGGCCGAGCCCTCTTCCGCCGCGTGCATATACCACTGCATGAGCCCTTCGTAGTCCAACGGCATGCCCTTCGGGCCCCCGTGCGCCGGCCCCGTGCCGTCCTGAGCGCCCGCGCCGCCCTGGCCGGCGCAGCGCGCGTACCATCTCATGGCCTCCCCGTGGTCCCGCGGCACGCCCCTCCCGAAGTCGTACATCGTCCCGAGTTGCATCTGTGCGTCCGCGCAGCCTCGCTCTGCGGCGAGGGCGTACCACTTCACGGCCTCCTTGTAGTCCTGCGGCACGCCCATGCCGTACATGTGCATCGACCCGATGCGCATCTGTGCGTCCACGTCGCCCTGCCCAGCGGCTAGGGTGTACCATTTCAGCGCCTCCTTGTAGTCCTGCGGCACGCCCTCGCCATGGAGGTAGAGCTCCACGAGGTCCTCCAAGCTGTCCCCCTGACGCCCGACCCCGCTCGAGTACATCCTGCCGAGGCGGGTCTGCGCAGGGGGGNGGCCCGCCTCTGCCGACAGCCTTATCCACCTGACCGCCTC
>JGI24702J35022_10000481_pt1 | contig 24075 bp, 22 predicted proteins | sample TergutTh196P4_FD_35022 | JGI IMG/M metagenome (IMG submission 35022)
GCTGTTGGCGTATAGTGCGAGTATACAATGGAAAGATAGATGTAGGGCAGGGGCTTGCCCCTGCCGCATGGGGTAACCTGCATTCGACAGACGGCAGGGGCAAGCCCCTGCCCTACGCTGACACTACCATGCGAATGAGAATGCAGAAATGAGAAATAATGAACGGGAGTTGCGCTGAGGTGTTTTATGAGACTGGATAAATACTTGAAGGTTTCGCGGCTGATAAAGAGAAGGACTGTCGCAAATGAGGCGTGCGATGCGGAGCGCGTGAGCGTGAACGGGAGGAAGGCAAAAGCATCCTATGAAGTGAAGCCCGGGGATGTGATAGAAATACGTTTTGGCGCAAGGACACTGAAGGTAGAGGTATTGAGTGTCCACGAGTACGCAACAAAGGCGGACGCCCCCGCGATGTATCGGGAAATTGCGCCACCTGTAGGCGGCGCAGAGATTAGGGATTAGGGATTAGGGATTAGGGATTAGAGGACGGGAGATGCGGGGGATAATTGATTTTGTCCGCAGGAAGTGGTTGGTTCGCGAGGAGGTCAGGTATATTATCGCCGGCGGTCTGACAACTCTCGTCAATTTCGTCGTGTTCGCGCTGATGCACAGGATAATAAGAATCGACGTTACGGTCAGTAATGTAACGTCAATTTTTATTTCTATATTATTCGCATATGTTGTTAACAAACACTTCGTGTTCAAGCGCTTTTGCAACACCGGAGCGGAACTTGTCATGGAATTTATCAAGTTTGTCGGCTCGCGGTTATTTACGATGGTCGTTGAGGTCGGCGCTGTATGGCTGTTCGTCGAGGTGCTTGTCCTGAACGCCCTGATAGGAAAAGCGGTTTCACAGGTTATTGTTATTATCCTTAATTATATTATCAGCAAACTAATCGTTTTCCGCAGAATCGGCAGGAATTGAAACTCATGTAAAACATGTGTGAAGCATGGCGACAATTTTGCGTTGTGCGCTTTGCTAGACGAAATTATATAACAACAGCTTCTTTTATCAGCGTTTCGATTGCGCCTATCGCACAAGATATTGCGCGATCGTTGCTGTGGTATTCTGTCTGCTCCGCTCCGGTTTTCTGTAGTTCGGGATTCCATATCACAGTCAGTACGGCGCCCACCTTTACCCGCCTGACTTGCCCCACCGAAAACAGCGCAGCCGCCTCCATCTCCGACGCGAGGCAACCGGAACGGATGTACATATCCCACTTTTCTTTCAAACGTCCGGCAGTAGGCATCGTGTCAGGCTCAGTCTGCCCGTAAAACGAGTCTTTGCTGTGCACAATTCCGGCGTGACAGCGTAGCCCTGCTGTAGCGGCGGTACGCCGCAGGGCGGCAATGACGTCAGGGTCGGCGCACGCCGGGTATCCGCCCGGCAAGTATTCGCGGCTCGTTCCTTCCGCGCGTATCGCAGCTGTGGCAATAATGATATCTCCGGGTAATACGTCAGGCTGCATCCCGCCGCAAGTCCCTATGCGAATGAACGTATGCACACCGCACTTTATCAGCTCTTCGATTGCGATAGCGGCGGACGCTCCTCCTATGCCGGTCGACGTCACGCACACGTCTGTGCCTTCAAGTTGACCAACATATGTCTTATACTCCCTGTTTTCGGCAATGAAAACAGGGTTTTTCAGCCGTCGGGCTATTTCTTCGACCCGGCCGGGATCCCCGGGTATTATGGCGTATTCTCCCGCCTGACCCGGCGATAGCGCTATATGGTACTGCTTATTATTCTCATTTGCGCCAAGAGTCATCTTTTTCCCCACAATATCCCCTTCCGTCGTTAATCGTTAATCGTCCTTCTCCCAATCCTTCCAAACTTCGGGGCAATAGCCGACCGTGGCTTTTTTGCCGTTTCTAACTATTGGCGTTTTGATAAACGAAGGGTTTTCAAGGAGCTTTTCCTCCCGGTCTGTTTCGTAAGCAAGATATGTCAATATCTCCGCGCCGGGAGCAGCGCTGTCAATCATCGCAGCTAGTCCGACCGACGTTTTAACGCTGTTGAACTCGCCCCGGCTCATGCCGATGCCGCCTAGGTCTATCCTCTGGTATTTTATTCGGCGTTCTTTAAAATACCGCTCCGCTTTTTTCGTATCAAAGCATTTTGATTTCCCGAAAATCTGGATATTCAATGAAATGTCCTCGAAGTTTTTTCAATCCCACTAATGCGCGTCGACGTAGCCACGCCCATCGCAACCCACGTCTCCTATCCACTATCCACTATCCCCTAAATCTCCGTTACAACCGGTAGGATCATCGGGTTTCGCTTTGTCTTTTTGTACAGATGCGATGACAAGTCCGCTTTAATTGCGGTCTTCAGGGCTGTCAGGTCATTTGAATTCCCGTCTTCAAACTCGTCAAATGTGTCCAAAACGATTTCTTTCAGTTCACGCAGCAGTTCTTCCGATTCTTTGACATATATGAATCCCCGGGTGAGTATATCAGGAGGAGCGACCAGACTCCCGTCTTCGCTTGACAGGTTCATAATCACAACTATCATACCATCCTGCGCAAGGTGTTTCCGATCGCGCAATACAACCGCCCCCACGTCGCCTACCCCGGTTCCATCAACAAGGATTTTGCCGGACGGAACTGTCCCGTTCTTGTTAATGCTTTTTGGCGTTAGTTCGATTACCTGGCCTATATCGGCTATCACAATATTTTTTTGTGGAATGTCCATCTGAATCGCCAGCTTCGCGTGCATACTCAAATGCCTGGGTTCGCCGTGAACAGGGACGAAAAATTTCGGCTTTGTGAGAGCCATCATCATTCTCAGTTCTTCCTGATATGCATGGCCCGAGACGTGCAGTTCGGAGACTTTTTCATATATCACTTCGGCGCCGCGCCTGAATAATTCATCGATAACGCGGCTGACTGTCCTTTCGTTGCCGGGGACGGCGGATGCCGATATTATAACCCTGTCGCCTGCGGAAATCTCTACCTGGCGATGCCCGGCAAATGCCATCCGGTACAGTGCGCTCATAGGTTCGCCCTGGCTTCCTGTCGTGATTATTACAGTTTTTTCCGGAGGCAGGCTCTTTATCTGGTTTATGTCCATCAACAGACCGTCAGGATATGTCATGCAGCCGAGCTCTGTGGAGACCCGCAGTACGTTTTCCATGCTTCTGCCTGTCACGGCTACGCGCCTCCCGTATTTTGCAGCGCAATCCATCACTTGCTGAATACGGTAGACATTTGAGGCAAACGAAGTCACTATTATCCGTTGCGTACAGCCCCTGAACAACTCGTCCAGCCGCTCGCCGACTTTTCGCTCAGACGTTGAATACCCCTGTCTTTCGACGTTTGTGGAGTCCGAAACCAGCGCAACGACACCCCTGTTGCCAAGTTCTCCAAACCGCGCGAGATCTATCATGCCGCCGGATACAGGCGTAGTGTCGATTTTGAAGTCGCTTGTGTGAATAATCATACCCACCGGTGTTTTTATCGCAAGCGACACTGTGTCCGGTATGCTGTGATTCACATGAATCAATTCCACCTTGAAACATCCAAGCTTGATGACATCCCCCGGCTTCTTTATCTCAAGCGTTGTCTTTTCGAGCAGATAGTGCTCCGCAAGTTTGAGTTGCGTGAGACCTGCCGTCAGAGGCGTCGCAAATATCGGTGCGCTTATCTCACGCATCAGATACGGCAACCCTCCAATGTGATCCTCATGTCCGTGCGTGAGCACGATCCCCCGTATCCGGGACTTGTTTTTAACCAGATAAGAAACATTCGGTATAACGATATCGACGCCATACATATCGTCGTCCGGGAATCCAAGCCCGCAGTCCACAATGATGATATCCGCCCCGTATTCGTACACCGTCAGATTTTTGCCGACCTCGTTGAGGCCGCCAAGAGAAATAATTTTCAGTTTTTCCGCCATGTCGTCGTCGATCTCCTTATTTACATTTCCATGCGGCCTTCGAGAGCGCGCATAAGTGTTGCCTCATCAGCGAATTCGAGGCTTCCGCCCACAGGTATCCCGTAGGCAAGCCGTGTTACTTTCACCCCAAACGGGCTGAGCAGCCGCGATACGTATCTCGCCGTCGTTTCCCCCTCTGTATCAGGGTTCGTCGCCATAATGACTTCTTCAATATCGCCGTCAGCTATTCGGGTGACAAGTTCTTTTATTCTTATATCGTCCGGCCCGACGTTGTTCATAGGGGATATAACACCGTGCAGGACGTGGTATCTACCGCCATATTCGTGGGAGCGTTCAATTGCAAGGACTCCTTTTGGGTCTGACACGACGCATATGATTCGGCTTTCCCTGCGGGTGTCGCGGCAAATTGCGCATATTTCACCGTCTGTAAGATTCTGGCATATTTTACAACAGCCAACGCTCTGCTTCGCCTCGGTTATCGCTGTGGCAAACGACAGGGCTTCCTCATCCGGCAGCGAGAGCAGAAAAAACGAGAGCCTTTGCGCGGTTTTCCGCCCGATACCCGGAAGCAGAGCAAACTTGTCTATCAAATTTTCAAGAGCAGAAGGGAAAAAATCCATTGATACCTCATTTCTAATCCCTAATCCCTGTGCGAAGCTCGGCAATTTTTGCTCGCCTGTCGGGAGCGCGGAAGATTTGACTTCCGGACACAAGGACATTTGCGCCCGCCCCGACACAGAGTCTTGCTGTTTCCAAATCAATGCCGCCGTCGACCTCGATCTCGCAGTTCAGTCCCCGGCTGTCAATTGTTTGGCGCAGCTGAGTAATTTTCGGAACCATGGCTGAAATGAACTCCTGTCCGCCGAACCCGGGTTCAACAGTCATTACCAGAACAATGTCCAGGGTGGTAATATATGGAATCAATGCTTCCGCAGGGGTTCCGGGTTTAACAGACAAGCCTGCCTTTTTCCCCAATCTGTGAATCTCGTTTATAGCGGCAGTTGTATTTTCATGTGTTTCTGCCTCAACATGAAAAACAACGATATCAGCGCCGGCTTGCACAAATCGCGTTGAATATCGCGCAGGCGACGTGATCATAAGATGTACATCGAGTATCATGTCTGTATTTTTGCGAACAGCTTCCACAACCGGCAGCCCGATTGATATGTTTGGGACAAAAACACCGTCCATAACATCAATATGCAGATAGTCGGCACTTTTCACACTTTCGATTTCATTTCCCAGATCTGCAAAGTCAGCAGAAAGAATCGACGGGGCTATTTTGATCATTTCCCGCTCCAGGTTTTTTAATCTCACATTTACAAAATTTTCATGTAAATGATAATTATCATGTAGTATAATATCACATAATATCATAATATACCAGCAGAAAGCAAAGTTAATGTACAAATTACAATGTACAGTGTACAAATTGGAGCGGTGTTTTGGAGATAAAGAAAAAATCTGTTATTCCGGTTTATGGTCTCGCGATTGTTTGGCTCTTATATTGCCTTGTTTTTCCAATTTATAAGACCTGGCATTTCATTGCACTCGCGTGTGTGGCTGTACTCTCATATGTGATCCTGTCGGCTATCTTCCCGGTAAAAACAGAGCACATCGAAATCCCGGACGAGCCGGAACGGACAGGCAACGAGGAAATTGACGCCCTTCTCGCAGAAGGAGAGGTGGCAGTCGCGGAAATGCGCCGCCTGTTTGACACAATCCCCGGCGAGCATCTGAAAAAGAAAATCGAGAGCATTATCGCCGTTACAGATAAAATATTCAAGGACTTGCTTGAAGATCCCGACGATTATAAGCTGGTCAGGCGCTTTGCCGATTTTTATCTTCCTACGACAATCAAGTTGCTACATGCCTACGATAGATTTGACAGGAGCGGCATCGATGGCGATAATATCACAGGAACATTGGAACGCATTGAGACTGCGCTCGACAGGATATTAAGCAGCTATGAGAACTTTTTTGATTCCCTGTTTGAAAACCAGGCTCTGGACATTGAGACGGACATCATCGTTCTGGAAAATATGCTGAAGCAAGAAAGTCTGCTTAAATAAACTGAATTGAAATACAATGATTTGAAAGGATGAAGGAAGATGGATGAGATTACTGCAATGGAGTATGTACCTACACTAACGCTCGACCCCGACAGCACAGGTGCGGCTGTCGCTGTTCCCGCAGCAGAAGCTCTTGAATTGAGAAAAGACGAGGTGGCCGTTAAACTTGATATAAACCAGCTTAACGACGAGGAACAGAAAATCGTCCGCGATTTCGCCTCAAAAATCGACATCACCGATACGAATGCTATATTGACCTACGGCGCGGCTTCTCAGCGGAATATTGCAAGTTTTTCCGAGAGCACGCTTAACAGCGTACGCACAAAAGACATGGGCGAAGTCGGCAACATGCTGTCAGACCTCGTCATCCAGCTTAAAGGTTTCGGCTCAGAGGAAAGCGAGAAAAAAGGGTTTATGGGCATGAAGAAGAAAGTCCAGACCAAAATCGCGACAATGAAAGCCGAGTATGACAAGGTTTCAGTGAACGTCGACAAAATCTCGGGCATGCTCGAGAAACAGCAGTACACTTTGCTGAAGGATGCGGCGATGCTCGATAAAATGTATGACGTCAATCAGGCATATTTCAAAGAGTTGACGATGTATATCATAGCTGGCAAACAGAAGCTGGAGGAGTGCTCAGGGACGATACTGCCGGAGTATCGCAAAAAGGCAGCGGAAACAGGCTTGCCGGAAGACGCGCAAGCGGCGAACGATTATGCCAACATGGTCAATCGCTTTGAGAAGAAGCTGCATGATCTCGAGCTGACGCGGATGATCTCCATACAGATGGCTCCGCAGATCAGGCTTGTTCAAAATAATGACACGCTTATGGTGGAGAAAATCCAGACATCAATAGTAAACACGATCCCACTGTGGAAAAGCCAGATGGTCCTTGCGCTGGGCATGCATCATTCGCAACAGGCTATGGAGGCTCAGCGGCAGGTCACGGACATGACGAATGAGCTTCTTATGAAAAACGCTGAAAAACTCAAAATGGGAACAATAGAAATTGCGAAGGAATCAGAGAGAGGCATTGTCGACGTTGAGACGCTTGTAACCACTAATCAACGGCTCATTGAGACTCTCGAGGAGGTACGCAACATCCAGGTCGAGGGCAGCCAGCGCCGGCGCGCCGCCGAGGTCGAACTCGGCAGGATCGAAGGAGAGCTAAAGCAGAAGCTGCTTGATATCAGGCGGTAGGAGTGTGGAGTTGGGAGTGTGGAGTGTGGAGTTTGGAGTGTGGAGTGTGGAGTGTGGAGTGTGGAGTGTGGAGTCGGGTGTAGGAGACGAGGATACGAGTGAAGGCTTTGAAGAATAGGAAGATTGCGGTGCTGATTTCTGTTGTCGTCATGATTCTGGCGACGCTATTTGGCGTGAGCAGGAGCCTGTCCCGGTTATCACGTGATATCGAGCGTTTGTTTTATGACGGCGTATATCTTGAGGCGGGAGGATATACCCAGCCGAGCATTGACTCGCAAATCAAAAAGCACTCCGATGCAGTGCTCGGTCTCTCAACGATTCTGACTAACTATTCCCAGCTTCATGACGATGCCGAATCTGTTTTGATACTGCGGCGCGAGTTGCTTGGAGCGGAAAGCATTGGTGATAAGAGCCTTGCTTTTTGGGCGATGTCACGCGCTGTCTACAGCCTTACGCAAGCGTCATCGGACGTAAACATGACAGATCGTGATTTGGATGCCGTATCGCAATACTCATCGACGATAAACGGCGCCGAGACGTTCATCAGAGGCGCCGCTTACAATCAGGCAGTTTCAGAACAATGGAACAAACAGAGTTTTATTACCCGAGTTATTTGCATGATAACGCCGGTGAGGGAACCTGAGATGTTTTAGTCGTGCTTCGCCCGCAAGGACAGACAATCCCCGACCCTGCGAGCAACCCCAATTCGTGCGCTAAGGGGGCTTTTACGAAGGGAACCACCCCGTCAGCTTCGCTGACACCCCTCCCCGGAGGGGAATTGGACGAAGGATTTCACTGCGAGGAAAAGAGGAGAGTTTTTGAAAAAGCTGATTACAACTGTTTTTGTCTTCTTGCTGCTCGGGTGCATAGCCGCGTCGGGTGCGCTGGCGCTTGTAGCGCCAGGTTCTGACTATTACGTCACTGACGACGCAAATGTACTGACCGAGGCGACTCGCCGAAAAATAATTGAATCGAACATCGATATGGAGCAAAAATGCAATGGCGCGCAAATCGTCATCGTCACTATCGAATACTTGCGCGAGACGTACGCTGACGAATATGCAACAAAGCTGCACAATGACTGGGGTGTCGGCAGCCGCGAAGCAGACAACGGCATGCTCCTTTTACTGGTGACTGAAGAGCACAGGGGCTGGCTCTCAGTAGGCGGCGGATTGATTGGTGTATTTACTGACGCAATGATAGACGATTATCTTGACTTTTACTTTTGGCCTGACGTAGATGCCGGCAATTATGACGCCGCCGTCAACAGTATTTGCGAAGCGCTTTTCTCATGGTACGCTGATTATTACGGCGTCAATCAGGACAGATACGAATACGCGCCTGCGCAGCCGACATCAGGTTATTGGCAAACAGAGACATATCCTGCTTACGAAGAAACATACACATTTTATTCTCCGTTTTTCTTTTTCTTTAAGATTATTTGGATTTTCATATTCATTTTCATTCTTACCATCATTATTGTGGCGGCAAGCGCCGACAGGCGTAGGCACAGGGCATATTATGTCCACATGGGCATGCCGATACCCCGTTATCACTGGTGGTATATATGGGGTTACCGCCCGCACCGCGTCTGGTATAATAATCATTGGCGCGGCCCGAGAGGTCCCGGCGGCTTCGGCGGGCCGGGCGCTCCGAGGGGGCCGGGCAGTTCCGGTCGTTCAGGCGGCGGTTTCGGAGGTTTCGGAGGGAGCTCCGGCGGCGGTGGCGGTTTCGGCGGCTTCGGCGGCGGAGGACACTCCGGCGGAGGTTTCGGAGGTTTCGGAGGCGGCGGCTTCGGCGGCGGAGGCCACTCCGGTGGAGGAGGCCACTCCGGCGGAGGAGGCGGTCGGAGATAGGCATCCAATAATTGCTATGCCCAGTTCCGCCGCAGACGCAAATCGCTCCGAGGGTTCCAAACGCATTGATTTTTCGATTATTGACACGATATTTTGCTCATAGTTCCCGAGTTTGAATAAACGGATGACTTCAGACGCCCGCTCATGCGGGCGTTTTCCTGTCAGGATATGGTACATAGCGGCGCCCAAGCTGTATATATCGGAGAGTTTCCAGTCAACCCGGGATTCGAAAAAGCGCCCCGTCCGCATCGCGGGCGCCCCTCCGCAGAGTTGAATGGGCGGCGGAAACGTATGATAGGTGACAGGATTCATTGGATCAAGGGTCGGTAGAAAATCTGTGGTCTCGGACAGTTGAGTTTTATTGTCATATCCGGGAAATTCGCAATCATTATCATTATTGCCCGGATAGGAAATAGCAACTCCGGTATTTTTAAGACGTTCAAATAGCTCATATTGCTCGGGAGAGGCGTATCCGGGGCTCCGGCTTATAAACTTCGTTGCCTTGCCGTATACCAAAGCGGAATTAAAATCTATCAGGCATATGTCGCCGCTTGGCTTCAGCATTATATTCGCGGGCTTTATGTCCCGATGGCAAATATTATGACGGTGGAGGGTTTTAAGCGCGGAAGTCAATTGGGCGTACCATTTGAAAACTTCTGTCTGCGAAAACCGGAAGCCGCGTTTTAACAGGCTGTCAAAGTTCTCTCCTTCGATATATTCCATTACTGTAAATGTGATATTGTCTTCCGAAATAAACCCATATACCTGCGGAAGATACCGGGACTTGACATTCTCAAGGATCTCAAATTCGTTACGTTGCGCCCCCGTACAGCAAAATGTTCCGCAAGCAGAGGGGAAAGCAGAGGAACCGTCCCCCTGCTTGGTGTCCCCCTGCTTTTTTATTACAACAAACTCTTGCAGGTTTTTATGCCATACCAAATACACTGTCCCGCCGCCGCCGGTGCCGAGACGTTTTATAATCCGATATGTATTATCTGCAAAAGTTCGTGTGTTCACATCCATATATCATTGTTCCCAAACGTAGTCCGCGCCGCAATTCCCGAATGATACGCGGGACCCGGACTGTAGTTTGCACGGCGTGTTGGGCGGGAGTTTTTGGCCGTTTATATACGTGCCGGCGCTCGACGCCAAATCTATTATGTTATATCCATCGGAGAGACGTTCTATGGCTGCATGTCGGCGGCTGACCGCCTTTGTCATCCTGTCAAACTCAAAACTTGACAGCTTTCTTCCGGCGGCTGTGTCATATCGCCCAACTGTGAACACTTCGCCCTCAGCTATCGCGACGTCTATTCCTGCCGGGAGGCGCGCGCTGCCGATGAATCTTAGCCATGTTCCTGTTGTTTCATATGGAATGCTTTGCGTGGTGTCGTCAGGCTCTGAGTTCTGCGTGTCCATTGATGCCTGCGGCAGAAACGATTCGAGTCCCGGCGAACTTGAAACTCCTGCTTCCGGTTTCGGGACAAAACCTGATCCGATAATCACATCCTGCTGTGGTTCCGGTTTCTTTTTCGACATGCTGTGTGAGCTTTCGCGACTATTTGCCTGTTTTTCTTTTTTTTTGGATTGTGTCCCTCCAACATGCGGTTTTTCTTTTGCTTTTTTTGCGGCACTATTTCCGGCGGGAATATCGATAACAATATCTTCGGAAGGGCCTTGCGCAATTCCCTGCGGTTGCCTCGAACCGCTCTCAGGAATGAAACTCTCATCTTGTTTTGCATTATTATGCCCCGGGGCGGGGAGCGCCTTCGCTTCGTATACAAATTGCTGCGGCGCAGGGTTTGTACATTCAACACGGGCACTTGCGGCTGCGTTCGCCCTGAGCATCTGTAAGAAGCTTTTCGGGTTAAAGTCCGCCATTATCGCCCGCAACACTTTGTTTTCCAAGTCTGCCGAGGTTACTGTCATACGCCTTGCAAACTCCGCCACCATTACTTTCAGGTCGCTATAACCGGAACAATCCCGCATAGATGGAATATATACATACCTCATTGAGTTATCTGTCTTGTCGCAGTAAATATGGTTTATATCAAGGACGAATGAATACGGCTTCAGAAACCAGTCGCCGCATTCGAGCAACGGGTCGAGCAGGCCTGACCACAGCTCCGAGTATTCTTTCGGATACCTGTCGCCGGCAAGGTACGCCAATTTGCTTTGATTTCCAATCTGATATACAAACTCAATTTGCCGGTCGATTACCCTTTGATGAAACGGGAGGATGAATCCCGGCTTGTCCTCTTGAATAGTGTATAGAGCTTTTCGATCCAAATCTTCCACCGGTATTCTAACAATCAATACCGAGCCTGTTATCATATCGTTTTTACGTTGAATCTCGTAAATCATAAGCCCGCCCTTCCTTTGTATTCAAGCAATGTGATGAATTGCCAACCGCGCCCTGTCAATACAGGCGCGCTTCCGTTTGAGAAGCTTTTTGCTTCAATGTACTTAGGTTCAATTACCATTTTACCGTCTAAACTGATATACCCCCAAAGCTCGCCTTGTTTGACGGCAGCCAAATGCTGTCCAAAAGACAACGCGTCATCGAATTTGAAGCTTATCTTCACCGATCCGGTTGTGTCAATGAATCCCCACTTGCCGTTTCGCTTCACGGCAGCGTAACCTTCACTTGTAAATGGCCTTGCGTCTTCAAATACTTCTCCGCTTTGAATTCCCTCAAAAAACAAATAGACCACCCCATTTTTACGTGCGAACACAACGCCCTGCGCATAACAACGTCCCAATTCGTCCTGCATTATCTCGTCATACTCTGCCGGTATCAGCCAGTCCATCGCAATATCCACAACACCCCATTTGCCATCCATCATCGCGGCAATGTACCCGCCGGAGTACATGCCAAGATTCTCGAATGAGACCGTACCAATGGCAAATTCCCCTGTAGCCCGCTTCCAGCTCCCATCAATCAGAAGCGGAATCCTGTCATCCGCGTAGTTGCCAAAATCTGTCACTGTTTCCCGGAGTTTTGCGATGCGATTGTTATCGATATTGACCGCATATATCTCACCACCCTTTTTCACGATTGCCCTGCCGGCGCTGTATGTGCTTATTCTTTCGTATTCGCACGGTATCAGCAAAATCCCCTCGGAGCTTGCAAGGCCCCACGACCCGTCAAGCATAACCTGAATTGTTGAGCCGAATATTGCCGTGACATTTTCATATGTCGTGCGATTTGTTTCATAGGCATATCGATTCCGCTCATATATCGCAATCAGCTGCTCATCTTCCGTCTTCCCAATTCCGGTTCTGAGGGCTGCCAAAGCATCCGCTGTTTTTGAGTTTCTGAGGTAGAACTCTGCGGCTTCAGCGAATATCCCGGGAGATGCATCAGGGCGCTTCATCAGTTCTTCGAGCAAATTTGTGTATTTTCTCCTGTATCCTCTTGTATCTAAAAGGGCCAAATAAGCCTTCTTAAGCTCTTCCTCGGCCTGTGCCGTTAATTTTGTCTTGTAGCTTGCGGCTTCTTCAAGCAGCGGCACTGCGCGTATGAATATGCCATCATTCATCATTTCTTCTGCCAACCCCAGCAGTTCCGCCTGCTTTTCCAGTTTTGATTTTGCGTTTATTATTATCAGCCATGATGTGAGCAATACTATAAAGCAGCAAATGCCGATTATTAGACGTTTAGCGCGTTTCAATGCCATCACCAATAACCCTTTCCGCTCCCGTTGAGCCAAGCCTTTGTGACGACTGTCTGCGTTATTCTGATAGTTGGGTTAAATGGCAAAGGCAGCCCGAAGAACGTGTACATGATTTCGTACTCCACCGTCAGCTTCACATTTCCTTCTCTGTCTATCATCACGCTGTTCCCCAAACCCGGCGTTCTGTGATTATAAAATTCCAGCGCATTGAGTCCTGTTGTTCCGGTATGCCTGTTTACAACCCCCGCCCCTGACAGATACATCTCTCCGGTAACATCACCATTGGCTAGATATCTCCCAACAAGCGGTCGCACAAGCTCGTCGAAAGCAAGGCCGCGCAATTCGTTCAGACCGTAATTCATCAGGAGTTGAAGTGCCGCTTTCGGATTGCCCACGATTTCTTCTCCCCAGCCGTATACCCGGTTAACCGTATTGTTGCCGCCTTCCAGAGCGCCTCCGATGTTCGACATTGAATCAAAGCCATCAATGACTGCGTTCATATCCTTCTTGAATGCATCTGCCTCCCTCGTCACCTTATAGGCTTTATCGTCAATAGTTGTGAGAATATTTGAAGTACCCACAGCTTCAAGCGCATAGCTGTACATTGACAGAGTGTTTGCCGCCTGAGTCAGCGCATAATGGACTCGCGCCTGTACTGCTACAATATTCACGAGGCTCAGTATGGATACCACCAGCAGCACAAATGGTATAAAGACGCCAATGGTTTCCACGACAATATGCCCGCTCTCGTCCTCGCACATTTTTTTCATACTCAACTCACTATCCATTATCCATTATCCATTATCCACTATCCACTATCCACTATCCACTATCCACTATCCACTATCCACTATCCACTATCCACTCGCGCCTCCGGCGCGCTAGTATCCCCTGTAGTCGATTGCGGTTATCGGCATCTTTTCCGGCGGAATAACGCCGGCTATTCCTTTCTGAGCAAAAGGCAAGGACAGGAAAAGCATACGCAGATTGGCTGTAGTCTTTAAACCGAAACCCGTCACCATCCTGGAAAGCATGAATCTATTCCCATCCTCCAGCGCTGCCGCCATTTTCTTTTCGTTTGCGTTACTCCCGCTAATTTTATTGATCACATTCCATTCAATCAGGTTCCCGGTAAATTTTGCGAGTTCTGATGCAGCGTCCTTTTCCGGGCCCATATAGAATAAGGCTTTGGATACGAAGAAAAACAGCAGATAATTCGAATATGACAGCCCCTTGCCTTCTTTTGAGCCGGCTTTTACACCGGTTTCGCTTGCGGTTATGTCTTTAATTGCTTTTATGACTCCTTTTGGGCTGCAAACCCATTCTCCCGCAGCTACATTCTTAAACAACGGCACTCTATGCCCGGATCGCAGCGAGGCAACGTCGATGAGGGACTCGGCTGCCACAAATGCAGCGCGCGCAAGTTCTCCGAGCACAAGCCCAAGAATCGGATTCCATGCAAAAGCGGCCTGTATGCTTGTCACAATCTCTGTCACTTCTGAGACGCTGAACACTGTTATGTAATTGCATATCATCCGCACCAGAAATATAAGATTTGAGACGGCGCTAAGATTCGCCTTCGCATTTTGGCTGCCGTGGTACAGATATTCCCACTCCGACTGAAAGAAATAATTGACCTCGGGGCTTATAGGAATTCCGGCTATCGACTTTGGGAAATTTATCCCGCTGAGGTCGTTCTTTGTTTTGCCGAGGCTTTCCGGCCTTGTAGTCGTATAATTGGAGAACATTGAAGTGCTGTATGTCAAAAGCAAAACGTAGTCCCCGACTTTCCCAACACTCCCCACCGGGTCTTCTATTACGCTTATCACAGGGTTCCCCAGCGCTTTCGGAATCAGCGTAAGAATGTCAAGTATTCCCGGCTTTTCGGGCTCCGCAGTATCACTGTCAGCAATATACAATGCGCCCAACGGATTATTTGACAGCCCGATATATGCCGAGTCCACAACTTTCAGGAGGGCACCGATCATATTTCGCTGCTTTTCTTCGGTGTTTGACCCGCCCGATTCATCCTGATTATCAAACACTTTGACAGGATTCCCCTTGGGTTGGTTCACCATGGCGGTCAGGACTTCGAAAAATTCTTTGTTCTCGGCCGAGTGTTCGGAAAACTTTTTAAAACCCGGAGGCACGCCGTATCTGACGCTACTTTCCGGAAATTCCGCAAAATACGCTGCTTTGCTGTATTCAGCCGGAGTTGTTTCTGTCATCCTGAATTCCGGATTGGAAGCAAGGTTTGCCAATTCATCAAGAGTTAGACTCCCGGCAGACGGATCGCCGGAGTTTCTATACCTGATATCATCGAGCATTGGTTTAAATATGTCATCAATAAAACTATATCCCCCGTCACGGTAGACGGTTGCCATTTTTGCTACGTCATCCCATTTTAGTATTTCGCGGTAGCGCTCAATAAGGGACATCGGGGGAGACCCATATTTTTCCGTTAGGCCTTTTTTCAGTTCTTCGCTGCACTCCCCGTTATTGAGCTTGCGCTCGAGCGCATCGATTTTGCGGGTCAATTCGTTGTGCATGGCGTCAACCTGACGTGATAATTCCAATACTTTGTCAAAATTGGATTTGAAATCTTCAGCAAATTGCCGTGCGCCTTCTATATGATCCTTTAGGCCTGTTTCCCCGGTGCCATATGACCGCCAAGAACCGTTACGCCAAGAGGTGCCTCTTCTTCCGCCTATTGTCAACGCTTTAATATTTCCAAGTATTGCCTCGTATTTTGCGGCATAGTCTCTCTTTTCCTTTTCATATTCCATATTTGCGGAAGCGTACGAACCCGCATCCTCGGGATCGTCCGATGGTTCCGGCGGGGTCAATTCTTCCCATTCTTTATAACATGCTTTTAGATTGACGAACTGTTCGCGGATGAGCTTCAGATGTGATGATATGGTGCCGAAATGACCGCCGCCGATCCCACCAATTGCCAGCGCGCATTTGTCCGAGATGATAATTGCGTCGTAGAGTTCTTTGTATTTGTCGTACAACGCAATAATCTCAGCATCTATTGCAGTCTTGTCTTCAACAATCTTCTTGTCGGCTTTAAGCTTGTTGTTTTCAAGCGCCTCGATGATTTCCTTGACAATAATCACCGGCCCTCGGAATTTCATATACTCTTCGATTTGCCTCCTGAGAACGTCTTCGTTTTCAAGATGCATTTCATCGTAGAAGACAGGCTCATCAAGAGATAAGTCTGAAGCATATAGCAATTGCAGCGATCCGAGCTCTTTGTCCTGCGCAGGCAGGCCGAATACTGAAACCCTTATGTAGTCGTCAAGAAGTTTTCCCAGGATCGGGTCGTCCTCCGCCACGCCAAAAAGCCCGTACAGGTCGTAGAGTAATGCGTTATACTGCGTCAAAACCGTGTTTGCCGCCAGTTGGTTGGCGTCCTGCAATACGCTGCGGGCTGTGTGGAGCCGCGCAAGGTCGACGGCTGTCCCGCTAATCAATACCGCAGGTATAAGAAGCAGCGTCACAAAGACTGTGACCGCGCCTTTTGTATTTTGAAAAAACTTTCGCATAACTCTATACCTTACCAGCCAAAGAACGACGAGACTTTACCCAAGGAGGAGTTTATCGAACCGGCTGTGTCCGAAAGCCCGAATTTCTTGCTGATGTATTCGGCAAAATCTGAAGCAAGGTCAATATTACGGACAAATTCGTCACCGTTGAGCACCACAGATGTAGAAGTGACCGCTATTGACAGCGTTTCGGGGAACCCAATGATCGATAGGTTCACGGGCATCGTATACTCCCTTGAAGCCGTAACAACGATTTCTTTGTAGAGAATTCTATTGACCGGATAACAAACAACTTTCAAATTCCCCGCCTTTGCGCTTATACCTTGTTCTTCTATGTTTATTGTTATTTTCTCGCCCTTCGAAGTCGTGTCGCGAAATACTGAGAATAATGCGACATATACGTTTGGGAGTCGGCCTTTATCTGTTTCCCACACATACGACATCGTGTTTTCGTCAAAATAAAGCCATGTGTCGCTTTCTTCGGTAGCAATAGCTGTCGCAGCAAATTGCGTGGCGCGCTGGAGCGCTGCCCGTGTGGGGAGATATACCGCAAGGAGAAAGAGCGCGGCAAATACTAAAATCATTATTGGAAACAGGATGGCTGCTTCCACCACAGCGTCCCCGTCTTCCTCGCGAAATAAACTCCCCATTTTTGTTCCCCCTCTTACGAAAGCCCTTCCGTCTGACCTGTAATTCTTTCCCACAGCTCGGCAAGCCACCCGCTCAGGAATCCCCAAATCAGGACTATTGCCAGCACCGCGATAAGAATCAGCAGAATAGCCACCACAACGCCGGACAACCCTCTTTCATCTTTTCTGAAATCGCGGACCTTCCCTGTGACAGTGAGATATGCAACAGACAAATATTCGGATATATTTCTCAGCATTGGTCTCCCCCTCCTTTCTTGTGTATTATTGGCTCATTTTGCCAGCGCTTCCAACGTCCACTGATCCCTAATCCCTTGTCCCTTGTCCCTTGGGTAAAGCGCCCGCTATATTCCGGAAAAGTTCATCGCGATCGGGACCATAAGAATAACGAGAATCGTCAATAACAAGAGCATCGTCGGGATCATCAGCTTTGAATTTGCCTTTTCGGCATCTTTTTTGGCTGTACGGCGGCGTTCCAACCAGGCTTCGCGCGCCATGTTTTTCAGCAGTCTTCCTATCTCCGCGTTGCCTTTGGACAGGTTTTGCATTATCGCCGATGCCAACCTTGCGGTTTCCTTCGTATTGCAGCGGTTTATAAAGTTGCTGTAAGCTACTTCCGGGCAGACCAGATTGTCCAGTTCCTCCGCTGTTTTCCGCATTTCCATATAAATCTCGGATTCCTGGCTATATGAGGTCTCTTTCCACGCCCTGTCCATAATCATCCCCGAGGTCACAAGCAGCGCAAGCTTCGACACAACGCCGGGGAACTGTTTGCATATCGCATTGCGGCGCTTTTTAACTTTGTCGCTGAGCTCGTCGTACATGGCGTATGACAGGACGAAAATCAGGACTGTCCCAATCCCGAGTATCGCTGTCCCCGCCGTCGTGCTGCCGGCTCCAATAAGCAATACCCCGGCAGTGAGCATAGAGGCAATTCCAATTATCGGATATGACAACAGCTTTGCCAGAAGCTGCCTTGTCTTATTAACAGCATGTTTTTTCCCGTAAAGCTCATTACTCTTCATTATTATTCTTTTATGCAGTCCGCCTTTGCCAATCGCGTCAATTTCGCGCTGTAAAACATAACCCGGCATCATAAATGTATTCAAACCTTTGATATTGCCATTTTTTAAGCACTCGTTTGCGGACTCAAGTTTCTTTATTTCTTTTGTCAGGTCTCTCAGGAACAACTGCGCCCCAAAAGCCGCCGGGCCTTGAATCCGCTTCAGTTTTTCACGTCTCAGTTTATCTTTCAATATAAGCTTTTTTATGGCGGCAGTATTGTCAAAAACCTTGCTATATGCGGCTGATACCCAGTCTTCCTTTTTAACTCTCCCAAGCAGCAGCAGCCAGGCTGCCATCAGCGCGGTGGCGAAGGACATGGTTAAAACCAGCACTTTAGCACCTCCCTACTCCCTACTCCCTACTCCCTACTCCCTACTCACTACTCACTACAGTTTCACGTTGCTGAATTTTTTTGCCATTACGAAGCATAAAATGAATACAACAAGGCCGGCGGATGACACGACTCGTCCTGCTCCGGTCGTATATATCGCATCCATGAATCCCGCGCCCGCATATCCTATTACCCCCAGAATTATGAGAGGCATAAGCAGCATCATATTGAGTTCTGTCTTTGCGGCGGTCAGCAGCGTGTCGATTTCCATTTCAATTTCCATTTTGTCGGCAATTATCTGCTGGGTTTCGCGAACGATTTCAACCTCTCTGCCTGATTTGCCTTCAATCGTCGCATATATTGAAGCAAAACTGGCAATGTCTTCAATCCCGCTGCGCTCCGCAAGGTCGGAAAAGGCTTTGGAGATAGGCACAGCGTTGTTGAATCTGCCGATTATGACGTCAAGTTCTATTATTATGTCGCAGTCTTCCGGATAAACGAGGAGCAGGTCTTCACGCGCGCTTTGCAGGGCATTTATCAGCGGGTTTCCTGCTCTGATTGCGACCGACACCGACTCAAGAAGGTCAAAAAACTGGACGCGGAGCCTGAGAACACGTTTTTTTACAGCCTCTCGCGCGGAGACGAATATATTGGCAATACCAATCAAAATACCTCCCGCCATCGTGAGCGGTATGATTTTATAGAATATGAATAATACCAGAGCACCCACCGCGAATCCGATAAAAAAAGACATAATTACCTCGGTGAGACCTGTTTGGCTTCGCGTATAATCCGGCAACGCTGCCTTTTTTCCTATATCAGCATTCTTAATACTCATTCTCTATTCCGTACCTCCCGGGGACAACCCCCGGCCCTGCGGGCCACCCCCTTCGTGCGCGAAGGAGGCCTAGTTCTCCCTACTCCAAACTCCACACTCCACACTCCACACTCCACACTCCACACTCCACACTCCACACTCCCTAAATCACCTTTTTTATGCCGGCGGTTTCGAGTTTGTGCTTTTTGACCATAGGATTTTCCGTTCGTTTAAGTTGCCCTTTTACCCTTGTCTGTGTACTCCCCTCTGATTCATGGAATTCGTAAAGCGAGTTCAGGACTATTTGCCGGTTTTCGTGGCTGTAGCCGACAACCTCGACGATCTGCATAGTTTTTCGGCTCTTGTCCCGCAACCTCGACAGATGGATGATGATATCGACCGCCGAGGCTATCTGCTGGCGGACCGCCTCAAGCGGCAACCCTTCAGTTCCTTGAAGCACCATTGTTTCAAGGCGGCTGAGCATGTCGTATGTGGAATTAGCGTGACCGGTCGATAACGAGCCGTCGTGACCGGTGTTCATCGCCTGCAGCATGTCTATCGCTTCCGCGCCGCGCACCTCCCCGACAACGATGCGCTCCGGCCGCATTCGCAAAGCAGTTTTTATGAGGCTGCGAATCGTCACGGCGCCGTTGCCGTCGGCGCCTGCATTACGGGTCTCGAGCCTCACCAGATTCTCAATATTCTTTATCTGAAGCTCTGCGGAGTCTTCAATCGTAATAATGCGTTCATCTTTCGGTATGAAGTTGGACAAAGCGTTGAGAAACGTCGTCTTTCCGCTGCCCGTGCCGCCGCTGACAAAAATGTTGTATTTTGCGACCACAAGCAATCTCAGGACTTCCGCAACGTCCGGGGACAACGAACCGAAAGCAATCAATTTTTCTATAGTCATAGCCTCTTTCGGGAACCTGCGTATCGTAACGATAGGCCCATTCAAGGCAATCGGAGGCATGACCACGTTCACTCGGGAGCCGTCCTCAAGGGAAAAGTCCACGATGGGCTGACTTTCATTGACAGCTCGCCCGGCTCTTGAAACAAATTTTGTTATTATTATTTCAAGTTCGCGCCGGCTTTCAAAATGGCTTTCAATTTTTGACAAGCTGCCGAATTTTTCGATAAAGATGTCTTGATAACCGTTGATCATCACTTCAGTGACATCCGTGTCGGAAATAATTCCCCACAAAACGCCGAGCCCGCGTATCGATTCGAATACGCTAATAATAATCAGGCGCTTCTCTTTATAGTTTATGGACAGAAGGTCGAGGAATTCTTCCCTGCCGTCGGCTCTTGCCTGCTCAATTTTCTCGTCCAGCCTCTTAGCGATAAGCAACTTGAGCTGATCGTTGCTCAGGTTGGTCAAGTCGGAATGCTCTTGCATTTCTGACTTTAATCGGCTGATTATGGTATTTCTGGTCTGTTCCGTCATGTTCCTCCCACCCCTACATAATTATGCCGGAGAGTGTTTTGTATACGGCTACCGCATCGGGTGATTGCACCAACGGAAGATAAATCACATCATCCACAAGCGTGTCTGTGATTCTGGCTCCTCTGTTTGCAATCAATGTTGTCTTATCCCTGATATGCTGAAATATATTATGCTGGGTGGCAAACTGGGAGAACTTTATTTGCGAGGAACGCGACGCATCTGTCACCAAAAGTATTCTGTCCGCAAGCTCAAATATTTTTTGCGTACAGCTGTCACATAAGCAGGACATGTCAACGACCAGGTCTTCTGTCAATTCTGCGCATGTTTCTATCAGCAGGGTTAGGCCCTCCGGGGTTAGAATATTCATATCATCGTAGTTCTCGGGGCGGCAAAAATATGATATGCCGCTTCCGCTGTCCTGCTGCTTGATGCTCCTCATCAGCATCCCGGCATCGCCTTCCTCTGTTTCGATCATTTCAAAAACAGCGCTGATGCTTCTGCCCGCAGCGGCAAAATAAACACCTAAACTTGAAAACGGCTGCAGATCCAAATAGAGGGACTGTTTCCCTTCCGATGCCTTCCTTTCGGCATATGCGAGCGCAACGGTAGTCTTTCCGACTCCCCCCATAGGCGACCATACTGCGGTTATCCGCGCCCTTTTTGAACATGGGCCGCACCCGTTCTTCAAGCCTTTTGCATATAACTCCAGCACTTCGCCGACCATGGACGAAATGCGCTGGTATTTGCGGATTTTCTTGATTCCGTCGGGAACTTCCGATGAAAACTCGTTTTCAGACCACAATACAAGAGGCAGGCGGATAGACAGCAAATCCCCTTCCCATATCATGTCTTCTTCCAGCAGGGCGACATCGTATTTTCTGGACTTGAGCTGTTCCCGCAGTTTTTCCCCGGAGCGGCACAGGCTCACGTCGATGACGTCCGAGTGGTGTTCTGACAACATATTGGATAAATGTTCCGCATATTCAGCGTCACTTGTTGCGACGAGGAGTTGTGTCTTCATCAGGATCCGCCCCTCTCATTTTCTCAATTATTCTTGGAGTATACAGACGGGTTTTTTGCTAGTCAATTACAGCAACGTAATCAATTGTAATAAATAGGACACTCGCTTTTATGGTTGTATTGGTACTTATTTTTATCATTTTTCCATCCTTTCTCCTCGGAGGGCATTCAGTTGTTCCCAGTTTTTTCATAATTCTTCGCCAATAAAAAAATCGGCCCAACACAGTAGGCCGATTTCATTTTGAAACTGATGGTTGCATAGTTTGACGCAGTTCCTGTTTATGCTGATTGTTTACAAAAAATATTTTCCGGCTGTCTTATTCACACAACACTTGACGAGTGGCTAAAAACAACCAAACCCGTGACGGTTTTATTATAATTTGTGATTGTATTAGAATATAGTCTCATCATCATCGTCAATGTCCCCGTCATCATCAGCCTCATAGTCGCTGAAGTCGTCCGGGGCCGACATAATGGAGCCCGGGAACATGCTGTCCGACGGGGCGCTTCCGGTGACGTACTGCATTTGTCTCCACTGGTCTTTGGTGATAAGTAAGGCGCGCGGTTTTGAGCCTTCAAACGGTCCGACTATTCCCATTTTTTCCATCTGGTCGACAATCCTCGCCGCGCGCGAGTATCCAAGTTTCAGGCGCCTTTGAAGCATTGACACAGAAGCCTGTCCCGTTTCAAATATTACGTCGACTGCCTGCGGGAGCAGTTCGTCATAGTCGTTTTCCCCTTGTTCATCCTTTTGCTTTTCGCCTGAGGATTTTTCGACCGCGGCTTTTTCAATTTCACTCATGACTTCTTCTGAATACTGTGATTCACTGCTTTTCTTTATGAAATCGACTACGCTCTCGCGTTCTTTATCCGACACCCATGTCCCCTGCACACGCATTGGTTTTGCAGACCCTATCGGCGCGTAGAGCATGTCTCCGTTGCCGACCAGTTTGTCAGCGTTTCCGCCTGCGTCCAGGATGATCCGGGATTCGAGCGCGCTGGAAACTTTGAATGCGATGCGCGACGGGATATTTGCTTTCATCAAGCCTGTAATGACGTCAGCGCGGGGGCTTTGCGTCGCGATGATGAGATGCATGCCGGCGGCGCGGCCCATCTGCGCAACCCTGCAGACGGATTCCTCAACTTCTTTCGCCGCCATCATCATTAGGTCGGCAAGCTCGTCGATCACAACGATTATCTGCGGCAGCACGTCATGTTCGCCTGTTTTCCGGACGACCTGATTATATCCTTCAATGTCCCGGGCGTTCGTCTCAGCGAACAGCGCATACCTCTTCATCATTTCTACAACTGCCCATTGAAGTGCGCCCGCAGCTTTTTTTATGTCCGTGACGACCGGTACAAGCAGGTGCGGAATGCTGTTATATACCTTGAATTCCACCATTTTCGGGTCAATCATTATGAAGCGAACGTCTTCCGGAGTTGCTTTGTAAAGGATGCTTAGGATGATCGAGTTCAAACATACGGATTTTCCCGAACCCGTCGTGCCGGCGACCAGCATATGCGGCAGCTTGGAAATGTTGCCGACCACGGCTTCGCCGGAGATGTCCATTCCCACGGCAAAAGTCAGTTTGGACTTCGCCCTGTCGAATTCCCTCGATTCAATTATATTCCGCAGGTTTACCTTGCTTATGACCTTGTTTGGAACCTCGATGCCAACTGTCGATATCTTATTCGGCATAGCCGCTATGCGGACTCCGCTCGTCCCGAGCGACAGCGCAATATCGTCCGCGAGCCCCGTCAGCCTGCTGAGCTTAACTCCTGCTTCAAGCTCCGCTTCATACCTTGTTACAGCCGGTCCGCGGGTGGTGTTTGAGATGCTTACGTTCACGCCAAAGCTGCGAAACGCGACTTCAAGGCGCTCGGAGTTTACGCGAACCTCGTCTTCGTCACGGGCGTGCGATTTCAGCGCACCCGCAGCGAGAAGCTCGATCGGGGGGCATTCGTACACAACGTCCGCGCCGGCCTTTAGCGGTTCGACCGATCCGAAAACCTCCGTCTTAGCCTTATCCCCGGCAAGATTATCTGCCTTTCCCGGTTCTTCCCCGATTTTTTCAGGCACAACCTCTTTCGGCGCAACGGGTTTTCGCTTTGGCTCCATAAACGGGATGTCGAGCGGAAGATCCTCAATCTCTTCCGGTTCTTCTTGCTCCGGCTCTTCTTTCTCCGGCGAATCATCCCTAGTATACTCGGCAAGCAGCTCGTCCGGTGTTTTCACCCTCGGAGCACCTTTGAAAAGACTCCCCTTTTTCCGTTTCGAAACCGCATCCGGCTCAGAGGGGGGCTCGTCATTGTCAAGCGGGATATCGATGTTTCTTTTCTGTTTCGGCTGCGCCGCAGCTGTCTGTTTTTGCGTGTATGGAGTTTCCCGGCGCACCTGCGGCTCCGGTTCGGGCTCCGGCACATATACCCGCCGCTCGCGTCTCTTTATTGAGTCGACTATTCCGGCGATTGTCCTGTTAAATGCGGACAGCAGCAGGAA
>JGI24702J35022_10000482_pt1 | contig 24054 bp, 10 predicted proteins | sample TergutTh196P4_FD_35022 | JGI IMG/M metagenome (IMG submission 35022)
TAGTGTCGGATACTTCGGTGATAGTTCTGGATTTATTCTGCAGAAGATTCGGTTCCGCAGAAGAAGCTCCTTCGCCCTCCGATGCAGGGGCCCTGGCCGCTTCAATTTCGCTCTCCAGTTTTGCAGGCGCCCTTACCACAATTATAGTTTTCCTTCCGGTTATTTTCCTTCCGGGACCTTTGGGAGCGCTTTTTGGAGATCTTGCCCTTTCCATGATTGTTTCTGTGGCGGCGGGCTGGTTTTATGCCCAGTTCTGCCTTCCTTCGATGTTCTGTTTTTTTATGACTCATGGCATCATCTGTCATGGCAGGGGGAATCCAAAATTTACCCGCCTTGCTGGCGGAAGAATGGAGAAGGTATATGGTTCTTTTCTGGAAAAGGTTTTCCTTGCGCCCATTCCCATTATTGTTATTTCATTCCTTCTCAGTCTTGCTGGTTTGGTATTGCTATGTTCCAGGCCGGTAGAATTTATCGCCCCGGACGCAGTTTCGGAAATTGAGGTAACTGTAGATTTCCCGCCGGGGACTTCTCCGGATGGGACTGCTGAAACAGGCATTGAAATTTCCCGTGTGCTTTCAGAGCTGCCCGGGATCTCCTTTCTCTATGGACGCATGGGCGCAGAAGCGGACGATTCCAGCCGGCGCTCCGATCCCGATTATCAGAAAGAGAGACTTTTCTTCAGGTGTTTTCTTGAAAAGGAAGGACTCTCTGCCGAAGTTACGGAAAAAATACAGGCAGCCATGAAGGAATTTAATACTCATGGCAATGTCGCACTAAATATTAATGCAGGACCTCCTATGGATCGTACTGCCGCTATTCTTGGGCTTTCATCTTCCCTGACCTTTGCCGTAAAGGGCAGCAGTCCCGAAGAAAGCCATAACCGTGCGGAGGCTCTGTCAGCCGGGGCAGGAAGTGAACCTCTGTTCTCTTCCATTCAGATGCGGCCGTCCGGAACCCGGCCTCAGCTAAAACTAATCCCCCGCCGGGAATTTACTGCCTCGCTAGGGATCTCCGCCTCTGAAATTTCCGAGGCTGTGTATGCTGCTTCGCAAGGGGTTGTAACCGGACAAATGGAAATTGAAGGGCGTCCCCTTCACATAAGGGTGTCCGGTGATATTCCGGGGGATGATCCGGAATCCCTGAGAAATCTTCCCCTGTCCACCAGGTTTGGCAAACAATATTCCAGTCCGGTTTTTTTGGGTTCCCTGGTTGAAATAAAATGGATAGAAGCGGAAACCGCACTGGCAAGGCTGGATCGTTCGGACGTGATCTATCTGGATCTTTTTCCCTCCGCCGGCATGGAAAAGAGCATGCAAAAAACAATTGATGGAATAACCGGCAAGGGAATTTCACGGGCCGATGAATCGGTTTTTGCCCGGTATCGTTCCGCCCTGATCGCCACAGTGGTTCTGGTTCTTGTTCTCCTCTACCTTGTTCTCGGCGCCCAGTTTGAATCTTTCCTGCTGCCGTTAATACTCATGCTGTCGGTTCCGTTTTCCCTTGCAGGTGCGGGTCCGGCACTTTTTCTTTCCGGTTCTTGCCTGGATTCCGGTACTATACTTGGGCTTGTAGCTCTCTTTGGTCTTTCGGTAAATAATGGCATTGTCTTTTTTGAGATCAGCGAAGAGAAAATCCGCTCCGGTTTTTCTCCGGCTTCCGCTGTATATATGGGAGCTCTGGAACGCTTTCGTCCTGTGCTCCTCACAACCTTGACTACAGTTGTTGCCCTTCTGCCGCTTGTAATTTCACCGCTGGGGAATTCCCAGCGCGGGATGGCCTCGGCTATGCTGGGCGGAATTGTTGTATCGGGTTTTCTCGCTTTTTTCGCCCTCCCTCCCGTATTTATCCGTTTCCTCAGTTCCAAAAAGCGGGGGATATCATGACAGCGAAACGGGACTGGTTTCAAAAACCCCTTGCGGCGATCTGTATGCTTGCGGGAATAACCGTTCTTTCAGGGTATATAATTTTTAATTCCGATGGCCGGCGGACTGGCGGAGAGGATATTGTTTACAGCATAACCATGCGGCATTACGGTATTGATGCCAATCAGATGGAGAGAGATGTATCAATACCTCTGGAAGATGCGTTATCTGCCATCCCGGGAATAGACCGGATTACAACCCTGAGTGAGAACGGCCAGGTAAGGGTTTATGCTGGTTTTCGCGCGGACCGCAGGGGATTTTTCAGCCGGGAAGATCTGTATTATGACAGCGTCCGTGAGGCAGCTCAAAAGGTTTATGAGACTCTGCCCCCTTCAGCCCAAAGGCCGGAGCTGCATTCTTCCGGAAATATTCATATCCCCTTTTGGACGGCAGCCGTATACAACTCATCCATGGCTGGTTCGCTTCTGCTCCCTGACGGTGCGCTTTTGGAACGTGTGGTTAAACCTGCCCTGGGCGGCATTGAAGGAATAGGGGAAGTAGAAATTGCAGGCTCGGGAATAAAGGAAATAATAATTGTCCTTGATGAGGAAAAGACATCTGCCCTTGGCCTTGACCCCGGAAAAATAGCCGCTTCCCTTGCGTCTAACGATGCAGTTTTCCCTGGAGGTACCATTGTTTTTCAGGGCCGTGAGATACCCCTGCGCATAGATGGACGTTATCCGGATTTAAGGGATCTGGAGGAGGTATTAATTCCCCTTGAATCGTCAAATTCAATGCCCCTGGGCACTGCAAGGCTGAAGGACATTGCTGATATTTCCATGCGGGAAAAGGAAGCCGAAACCATATCCCGCCTGAACGGGAAAAAGACAGTGATTATTTCTGTGACAGCTGCCTCCGGTACTGATCCCGGATCGTTGTCCGGAAAAATCAAAAAAGAAATAGAGAACTTTTCCCCGCTTCCTCTTGAATTCAGGATACTTGAAGACCGCGGCACAGAAGAGTCAAGGGCATTCAGGTCGGTTCTGATAGCCGCCCTTGAAGCTTCCTTTCTTGTAGCTCTTGCCGCGGTTTTGCTGGGATGTTTAAAACCAGCGGGGTCTTGCGCGAAGACCAATCTCCGAAACGCCCTGATCTGTGCCGGCGCCATTCCGTTAATTTCGATTATATCCGCTGCCTTTCTTTCGGCTATGGGTTTTCCCCTGAACCGGAAGTTTCTCGCCGGTCTGGCTGTCGGAATCGGCGGAGCTGCGGACGCTGTAATTCTTGGTGCTGAAGGATTCAGCCGGGCCGGAAATGCGGCGGAAGGGAAATTGGTATTCAGGAAGCTCTGGCCTCCTCTGGTTTCAGGGGCAGCTACCAATGTGGCGGCTCTGCTGCCTTTGGCAGAGATAACAGCAGCTGAAGATATAACCGTTATGTTATATGCCCTGGGAACCGTGACCCTGGTCTCACTGATACTTGCCCTAACCCTGCTGCCGCCCGTTTTTCTCCTGGGGATAAATCCCGGGAATAAAGAAAACTGCCTTTCTACCCGGAAGAGGTCAAATGGCATGCATTCTCCGCCGGCATTTTTAAAGCCCGTGCTTCCCGGATTACCGTACTTGTATGCCTATGTCTCGTCCATGATGGAAAAATCCCGAAAATGTCTTTCCGGTATTTTTTCCGCCCTTGTCAGGTTCTGTATGAAGCGTTCAATCGTTTTCCCCCTGGCTGCTCTTGTAATTTTTGCAGCGGCCCTTGCCGCAATGGCGGCAGCCGGCGCCGACACTGCGGGAGACTGGGCGCCTGATTCGGTATATGTGCAGATTGAATTTGAAGGCGGTTTTTTAAAGGAAGAAGGAGATCTCTATCTTGCTTCATGGGCAGCGGAAATGAAAAAGCATCCTGTTATTGTCGATGTGCAGACCGGCGCCAGAACAGGTTCAGGGTACGGACTTGTTACCTTCGATTCCGGGAAATCGGAAGTTACAGAAATAATGGAACTTATCCGTTCAATACCCATACCAAACGCATTCATTTATATACCGGAACAGTCTCCGGGCGACAGGATATGGAATATCACAGTCAGCGGAGATGATGGGGAAAAGTGCCGTGAACTTGCAAGAGAGGCTGCCTACCTTTGTTCAGCGGGGTCTGAATTAAGAGAATCTGTCTCCGGGCGGAATATGTTCTCACTGGTAAAGGAGACGGTTCTTAATTTCAAGCAGGGGAGCAGAAGGCTTACCCTTGTTCCCAGGCGTGAATTACTGGCCAGGGGAGGAATGTTTTTTTCTTTGCCGGCTGATTCGGTGAGGCGCGGTGTTTATGGCCCTGTGGCTTATAAGAGAAACGAGAACGGTGGAGATATTGATGTAAGGATTAAGTTCTCATCTGCCGGCATGCTTAAAGAAAGTGATGTATACAATATCTCCGTTGCTTCAGCCGGGGGTAATCAGGAAAAAATGCGGATCGGATCCCTGATGGAAGCCCGTAAAACACAGGAAGTTACCGGTATCCGCCGGGAGAATCGCCGCAGAATCGCTTCTTTTTCGATTAGGACAGATCCGGGAGACCCCAGGTTTTTCCGTGACATTGTCATGGAAGCCCTTAAGGATCTGGAGCTGCCCCCAGGGTACAAGATCGAATTTGATCCTGAGGCAATACGCCAGGCTGAATCCCTGTCGGGAAAATTCCTGAATTTCATCTGGGCAGTTTTATTTTGCTATATGATCATCGCGGCGGCTGAAGAGTCCTTTATACTTCCTCTTGTCATTCTTTCGTCAATTCCTCCTTCTCTTGCGGTTCCTGTCCTGATACTCATTTTTTCCGGCATTCCTGTAAACTCCACAGTGGCCTGCGCCCTTGTGGCGGTGAGCGGGATCACGGTTAACGCTTCGGTGATTAGTGCCGGAGAATTATGGAAGGGAGGCATGGAGAACGACGGATCTGTACGAAAGGTTCTTAATGACCGCCTTCCGGCTCTTCTGGCCACTACGGGTACAACAATTGCCGGAGTTATTCCTTTTCTTTTCCTGAAAGAAGGAAATAACGCCATGGTCAGGATCCTTTCCCTGGTTACTGTTTTGGGAGTGGGAACTTCCCTTCTTTGTTCTCTGACTCTGGTCCCGTCATTGATGAATTTATATTTCCGGTTTCGTTACAAAAAAAGACAATGAATATTGTTCCGCGTTGCCGGAACAGTAAATTATCCCAGGAGTTCTTTAATGATTCCTAATTTCTCAAATCCACAAAAATTTTTTTGCAAAACTGCGATTTTAGCGGCAGTTTTGTTACTGCAGCCTGGTTTTCCGCCAGGATTGTTTCCCCAGGCGCCGCCGGATTCCTGGAACCGGGGTTCCTTAAACCAGAGTTCCATGGATGCCTCAAGGCGCATCCTGGATTATCAATTCGACAGGGCAGATCGCGAATTGAATCCCGACAGATGGATGGAGGAAGCCAGGAGGGGAATCATGGTCGCCATGTCTTTATGGGCGGAAATGACTCCGGAAATTTTTCTCGATCCCGGTGCCAGCTCTGAAATAATTGAATGGACAGAAGAAGTACTTGAAAACAGGTTTACAAAATGGCTTCTTGAACGCTTTTTCGGCGCCGGCATAGAAGTACCCGCATCGAAAGTTTTCAGAGAAACCGGCGAGGCGGATAAATTTTTCATTTATCTTACAGGTCCCGATGGTAATATCCTCTACGATCCCAGAACCGGAGATCCAAAAATCATTCGTCCCGGAGACGAAGGCCATGAATTTGCCGAAGACCTTTTATCATGGAGGCAAATTACGCATGATGCTGCAGACAGGGAAGTGCTGGATTACGGGATCGCCCTTAAGGAATTTTATCCGGAACTTCTTGAATATATTTCTCCAGATAGGGAAGGGGAATTTGAACGGAAACTGGCAGCAGCCGGGGACAGGGCAGTACTGTCCCTAAGGCATGAGTTTGAAGCGATTCTTGCCAGGGAAGAACGTTACTTCACGGCGCAGCGTCTTGGAGACGTATGGAGCCTGAGAAAAAAAAGTGAAGATACTTCTGCCGAAGCGATTGGCGCGAAGCTGATTGAAGAAGCCGGTCAAATTTGTGCGGACGGGATTGCATCCATTGAAGCAAGAATTGAAGCTGCAAAGACGGAGGGCGGTGATTTTGTTCTTGCCGGAGAACAATGGCTTGTTGAATACCGGGAACAGTTCGAACGTGGACTAAAGGCCTGGGAATCTGCGGAGGAGCGTTTTCTTGTCCGCCGTATAGAATGGGAGCAATCCGCGGAAAATACCTTCTATGAAGGCAGGGATGCCTGGAATGCGGTTTTTGTACGATTTGAAGAGGAAAGACTGAATTGGGAAGAGAAAGCCAGGAACCTTTTTCTTGAAGGCGAACAGTTCTTTATCCAGGCTTCCGAAACCCTGGCGGCAGCGATTGCCGAAGCAAGACTGGAATTTGAAAGGGATAGCCGGATCAGAATGGAAGCTGCTTCCGGACGTGCTGAAGCATTGACAAGCATGTACGTCTTAAGCGCATCCGCGGCCAAAGAAGCGGAGAAGAACATGGATTTCTGGATGGGGAGATTCCGGGAATTAACGCCCGGCATTGTCATCCCTGCCGGGGATGCAGAATTTGAAGAGTGGATCAACCTGGAAATTCTCCGTTACGGGGGACCGGATGGCAGTCTGGAAGGATTGATCCTTGAAGAACTCAAGATCTGGTCAATGCTGTATCAAGACTATGCCGCCAGGACGGAAGAATACCGGGAGCAGCTGGCTGGAGAATTTTTTTCCATCGCAGGCCTTTGGGACAATTTTGAAACGGGGAATATTTTTTCTCCCGGTTCATATGAGATTGAGCTCATAAGGGCTGAAGGGGAATATGAGTATTGGAAAAACCGGACAGCCCTTTCCGAGGCAGTCGCCGCTTATGCGGAAGCTCTGGACGCAGGCAGAATAACCGCAGCCGAGAGCGCCGAAGCCTGGGAGAATGCCAGAGCAGCCTATAACGAAGCTGCGGCTCTTTACGGCGAAGCCGAGAGTTCCCTGAAGGCAGCCGGTGCAGAGGTTTCTGCAGCCAGGGACGCTCTTTTAGACACGGCAGAATCAATGAAGGCCGCAGATCTCGCTCTTGATAAACTCCGCAGGAATTATCAGAACATTCAGACAATTATTGGAAACCGGGGGAGCGCTGTACTTGCAGATGATTTGGCTTTTCTAAATCTGGCTCTCAAATCGGAACAGGAAATCCTGGGAGGTACAGGTGAAATTTCTCTCTGGGGAAAATTCCTCTCCTGTGCCCGTGAAATTGAAACCATACAGCTCGATGAGTGCAGGAAGATGATCTCCAGACAGCTTATAACCGGTGACGGCGGCAGTCTTGAATCTTTGGCCGGTCTCGCAGAAAAGGTACTAGCGCCTGATTTTACTATTGATGAAACCTTCCTTGATTTTACTGAAGTTATGCGTAAAGGAGGAAAAATCACCGAAGGGCAGTACAATCTGCTCCTGTCTTCCATAAATGATTTTTACCGTTCCCTTGCGGAAAATGAGCTTACACTCAGGCTGGCCTCACTGTCCCTGATAATTGAAAACAGCAGCACTGCCGAATGGTATCTCTTTGCACATAATGCGGGTGGAATGGAAATAAAGCCCCAGATGTTTTCCGATGTAAGGGAACAGCTGTTATATGACTGCGAATGGGACAAACTGGAGCTTATAAGGGCAAGGGCGGAACTTGAACTGGAAGCGCTGGATTTTCTGTCTGGTAAAGAAACCGGTGAAGCGGCTGCTATTCTTGCTTCGCTTTATTCCGGAGACGAAACAAAAATTGCCCAGGACAGGGAGGCGCTGGAACAGCTGTTATACCTGCTGGGCCTGTTGATGGAAGACAGCGCCGAAACTTTCGTTCCCGGTTATTTATACAAGAGTCTTTTGGATGCCTCCGCCGGGAACGAGAGGATGAGTTCTTTCATCTCCGGCTACAGCCTGATTGATCCTAAATACGGACGGGAATTTTCAGACGCTTTTCTTATTGAGTGCATAATGAGGGAAGAATTCAGCAGAGGGCTGCTGAATCTTTACCTTGATTATGAAGAGATATCTCCTGTCATTGCCCGTGAAAATTTTGAAAGGGGATTAACACAACTCAGACGGCTCTGGGGAAACCTTGGAATTGAAACCGGAGATTCCATTATTCCCGGAGCAGAAACTATTTTTTATGCAATACAGGATTATGACGGAGATGCAGTTTCGGGGGTTTTTCCGTTTCTTCTTATAATGGATGAAATTTTTACTCCTTTCCCTTCCTGGTTTGGTTTGAGTTATGGCATTTGGAAAGAAAGCTTTGTTAATTACTGTATCTCTCCGTCAGAGGATACATTGTCTGAAGTGAAGCGGAACACGGATCTTGCAAACGCAGCCCTTTCCTTTCTTGTGAACATGGATCTGATGCCTGCCGGGAAAGAATTTGAATATGAGGCAGAACTCTACCTTGCGGACCCCCTGAAGAATTGGGATGAAGGAAAATTTATTCCGGATGATGGTGTTGATTTCGGGAATTATGAAGCAGCCCTGGGGGAACTGTTGGATCATTATTCCATGGAAAGAATCATCAAGGGTGAAATTGAAAGGCTCTCCGCTCTGGCGGATCTTTCAAATCAGGACACCGCTGCCAAAGAGAAGGAACTGAATGATGCATTGGCGGCAATAACCCTGGAAGAAGAAAATTATCAAGAGCTTTCCGCCGCCTACACCGAAGCTGCCCGCAATTTTATTTTGGCCGGTGAAGCTTATGATGCAAAATACAATGAAGCCGGGAAAGCTTTTAGAGATCTTGAAGATTCAAGGATGGCTTTTGATACCCAGGATGCCATTAGGTTGTGGGCAGAGTCGGCGTATCTTGATTCGAGAAAACCTGCTGAAGAACTGCGGTATAACATGGAAAGAAGGGATCATGCCCTGGAAGCCCTGGAATTGATTCAATCACTTTACCCGGAAATTAATGAGGCCCGGACCGGAGAATATGAAGACGCATTGATGCGCTACAGGGAAAGTCTTAACCTTTATACCCTTTCACTGGATTTGCTTTATCACCATGAATGGGCGCTTGATGCGGAAATGAAGACAAACGAATCGGTTTATTGGGCATATCAGAACCAGCTCTCCCTTTTTGGAAGCGGCTATTCCCCGGATGATGGCTATATTTCACCCGAGGACAGGAAGCTCTGGGATATCAAGGACATGATCACTTTAAAAGACGGAGTTTTGGCTTTTTCCTGGGATGATGAATATGGTCTTGCCGGTTCAGATGAAGAAAGATCTGAATTACTCAAAGATTATTTTTCCAAAAACATTTTATTGGAAAATGAAGCCAATCCTGTTTCCCTGTTTGAACTTGCGTTAAGGGATTTGGCTGAAGACTTAAGCGGCTTATCCCAGAATAGTTATTTTAATTTGGGTCTTGCCAGGGACTACCTGGTTAACCAGCTCCTGAATAATAATCCGAAACCTGCCAAGGCAGATGACTGGTATAGAAAAGCCGAAGCCATGCGGGAAGGGAATAATTTGGGCAGTATGGTTATTGGTTCAGACGGGAAAGAAAAAGTTTCGGAGAGGATAGGTTCTTTTGAGGCTAAGGTCTTCAATATGCAGAAGACAGCCTGGGAATCACTCGATGAGAACATGAGGAAGGTTTTGGAATTCTATACGATCCTTACCCTTCTGGGAGGCGGTGGAAGCAATGCTGATTCCTTTTCGCGGATTTCCGAATTTAATGAATACCGTCTTGCCTTTTCATACGCCATGTCAAGTTATAACAAGGCTTCAGGGTTGGTAATGATACCATTTGCCGGAATATTTTTTATCAGCAATAGCAAAAAGGCCATGGCAACCAGCAAGGCCCTGATGGTACCTCTTAATGAACTGGAAAAAGTTACCAAGCAGGGGTACTACGGCCTGAATGAAACACTTGAGTCGCTGGACAGAAAACTAAACTCTTACAAAGAATCATCGGAAAGACTTTCAATACTCAATAACGGAAAAGGCGGGCCTGTCAGCTGGGAAAACATCGTGATGGCCCTTGGCCCTGCGGGAAATTTTGGGGATCTTGCTTCTCTTGAAGAGTTATGGAATCAAATTAATGCAAATCAAAGCGGACAAATTAATAATGTGGGAGAAGCCCTAAAGCTGCTCTCGCAGGCAAGCATGGAACTGAAACAAAATAATTATAGCTTCCTTAATCAGCTGTGGAATTCAAATGAAGAGGAAAAGGCATCCTATGAGCTGGTATACAGGAAAATCTACAACGCATATCTAGCCGGACAGGCTGATCCGGAGGATCTAAAGACCATTGCTGTTTTGTCCTTCGGAGGAGTTTCCCTGAAAGAGCATCTTGGAAATACCGGTATTGCCCTTATGGAAAGCCTTGACAGATTTATGGAAAGGGGGCTGGGCGGGACAGCCGAATATGCGGAGCTTGCAGAGGAATTTGCCGGCTGCATTACAAAGGCATGGGAAGAAAAATATGCCGCCGAACTTGAAATCAGGGAAAACGAATGGGAACTGCAGCAAAGGGATATAGCGGAAAAACTCGGCATCTGGCAGAAATCAGCAGCCGCCATATTTGAACAGGGACGGATGTCCTGGAAAGACGGAGAAGAGAAACTGCGCGAAGCCTCCGTCCTTTGGGCAAAAACATTCGAAGAGGAATATGTAAGGATCAAAGACGGCTGGACAGCTGCCTATCTTGAAGGGCTTGGGGATAAGGAAGTCTGGGCTGCCATGGCTCTGGAAGCTGCCAATGAGGCATCTTCTGCCGCAATTATCGCCATGATAGGCACAAGCGCCGAAGCCGGCGCCCGTGCCATGGACACACGGGATCCGCTTGGATTTATGAATTTGCCGGATATGAGAGAGGGTGAAAGAATTCTTGCGGAGCTCCTTGAAAAATCAGGAGTAGAAAGCCTGACTAAAGCTTTTGGATCCATTCAGGGATCCAGGGAAACCTTTGCAACAACGGTACGCACAGGCCTTGGAGGCAGCGGCGTATGGAATTCCGGGGCAGTGATGTCCGAAGCATCCAATCTTGCAAGATCAACCCGGGAAGAATTTGAAACCCGCGAATCCAGAAAAATGGCGTATATGGTACTGGACTCTGCCAAAGAAGCATACCGGATGCTGGAAGAGAGAGTCTTGTATGCAAATGACGATTTTAGAAAAAAAATAGATGAAATGTTTGTTATGGACGGACAGTGGCGCCGTTCCGGAAGCAAATACATTAAGGATGTAATTGTATATTCAACCTTGTTTTCCTCGATAATTACCGATTTTGCCGAAGTAGAGGGATACTTAAATTACCTTATCCCCCAAACACGCCTGGCTTCTTATTTGTACAGTGACTTGCCGCAAAACATGGACCCTGTCCAGGCTGATTCCTTCATGGATTCCATTTATTCGGAAGTTATCGAACTTTACAACAGGATTTTTGGAACGGAGGAAGAAGTAGAGAAGGGAGAATTTATTATCCACCTGGGGAACCAGCCAAAAACCAAGGATAAACCCAATGTGGACAAGGGGCGATCCGGCATCTTTAGCGACCAGGGAGACGGAGAAATTGGCAGGCTCCTTACGGAATTTCAATTCTGGATGGCTAAGGAGAATCTTGGCATTCAGATGGTTGCCATGGCGCCCTGGGACAAACCAATGTGGGATTCCCGCGGCAGCAGCATCAAGGCGCCTTCTCTGAGAAGCGCGGTAAGTGTAGTTTTGCAAACCGGCGTAATGATTGCCGGGATAGCGGGGGCGCCCTTTACCGGCGGCAGCAGTATACTTGGAACCATTGCCATAGGCGCGGCAATAAACTCCGTGGATGATCTGGTATTTGCCGCTCTTGATGTTTCTTTTGGCTATAAAAGCTGGGGAGAGGTTGGAGTAGAATTCGGGAAACAGCTGCTTATGAATACCGTCAACTCGGCAGCCAGCGTGTTTTTCGGCGGCATTAAGGGATTTGGAGAAGGAACTTTTTTGGGCTCAGGCGGATTCTCAGGACTTGTTACTGCCAAAGGAATTGGCGGTGTTGCCTTTAAGACATTTTCAACCGGCCTTCAATCGTTTACCACGGGTACAATAAACAGCCTCATTGCTTCTGTAACTTATAGTGATAATGAAGGCTTTGGTTTTTCCAAAAAATCATTTAGTTCAGGTGTTATAAACGCCGGAATAGGTTCTCTTTCTGCCATGACCGGAACCTTTACAAGCGGTATATTAGATATGGGACTTACAGGATTTGTAGGGGATCTTTTCAAGAACGGGCAAAAACTGAACACTCTTGCCGGAGGCCTTGCTTCCCAGGGAGTAAACCTTGCATTTGGAAATGATTTTACACTTAACATCCTAAATATCGGGAGGCTGTTTAACGAAGATGCCAGTATCGGCCTTTTGGAACTGCATCTGGGTAAAGGCGGGATCAGTCTGGAGTTCGGCAACAGCGGCGCTGATGTAAGCATTGGAGCCTTATGGAACGCCGTAAAGGGATTTGATACATGGAGGGTAAACGCAAAATTGCTTACATCCAAAGAAGACGCTGCCCATAGATACAAAAGCCAGATGCGTACCCTTTACAGTTTAAACGATGTTACCAGGGAGGAATATGAAAGCGTATTGGCAGGAAAAACCAGGTATGTGGAATCGAATGTGCTATATACCGAAAGTATATTCGACGAGGAGACAGGCATAAAAACAGTCCATCTTGGCCTGGACGCGCTTAATGACGGCAGCCTCTTTGGCCTTAACGTTTTATTTTCCCATGAGGCATACCGTGATGGAACTGTTGGAACAGTCGAGGAACAGATCGCGGAAACAAAAAGAGCGGTAACGGGACACAGTGAAGCGGCTCTGGCAATTATTGGTACATACGGCATTGGTAGTCTGGAAGACTGGATGACAAGTGAAGCTTTGACTTATGCAGAAGCAATCAATACCGATAATATGGATTCATTGCAGACTTTATTTGGCAGTTATGATTTTAGTGCTGACTACTGGAAGCTGATGAGAGATGGTACATTGGTGAATGATAATAGCGGCTGGCTGACCAATGAAGATGGTACATATGTAAAAGATGCCCAGGGCAGACGTATCGGAGCAGATGGGATTGAAACAGGGTTGTTGAATATCCTGTTCGGCGGAACAAGCAATCAGGCTTACAGTACATATACAATTGAACAAATACAGCAGGTCCAATTCTTCATGATGATGGCAGGGATGAAATATAAAAATGGAAGCGATGCTTCTATCTTATCCCGTACTTGGAATGGCAACGAAATTGGACTTACGCTCAACATGAATACTGTTATGTATTATGCAGGAAATACAATTGCCTCGCAGGTTTTTGCAAGGTACTATGATTCCACAGTCGACAGTGCCATTGCCGATTTTTTCGGCAAGGACATTGGGGATGTAACGAAAAATACAGTGCCTGCTACTATTCTGGACAGGTATTCCGATTTAGCAATTGCAAAGCTTAAATTTTATATCAAAGCAGGGAGTTTTGTCGATCTCTCAAAGGATTATTACATATCATTAGAATTTGGTAAGAAATATAATGATAACTATGTTTTTTATAATTTTTTGCACTATGGATTTGATCTGGGCCGCGAAGGCGGAAGCCTGGGAGATGACCTGTATGCAGGAATTTCAGGAGTAGTGTCAAGTACCAATTGGAATTATTCGGACAACGGAAATTCTCTGCAGATTGAATACGGATATTTTTTTGAAGATATTTTCATTGGGAGCGGGATTTACGGCGAGTACCTGCATATGAAAGATAAACCATCATTCGCAACCGGAAAATATTTGGATGCCGATGTAAAAATTGGACAAATTGCCGGCACGCCCAAGTATGATCCTCATCTGCATTATGACATATTGACTAAAAAAGGAAATTATACACAAACAGTACTGTCAATGCTGCTGGGTAAAGATGCTGCGTCTACTTCATTTAAATCTACCAATGACGTCAACACAGTGTACAATCCTGCGTTATACTACAATAATTTTCTTGGAAAAAATTTGTACACAGAGAGTGAATATTATGCAGCAAAAAACAAATAGGGGACGGATTAGCCTGAAATAAAAAATTCTGGCTAATGATAAATCTTTTATGAGAGACGGAGGTTTTATGAGAAAGGTTGTTTTTATGGTTATGGTTTGTATTATTTTGATAATTGCAGTATCAAATAGTTCAGCCATAGAATCAATCAAGAATGAGAATTTACAAAAGAATGCATGGGAGTATGAAAAAATAAAAATACTTGATGATAGTTGTGAGGTAGCGAATTTCCCTGCAGTGTCCTATAATGTTCCGCCGGATAGATTGTTTCGTTCATTTTTTACAGGAAAAGTTGTTGATGAAAAATTTCAGCAAAACGAATTCAATATCTTTGACGGCCGGCTCATTATTCAAATGGAGCTTAACTATGTCCTGTATGACAAGAAAAATGGAGGCGTCTTTTATTTAATGATATTTGATTTTATCAAGGATGCACCTGCCGGAAAAAACATTGTGCCTGGAGATATTATAGGCAAAGTTGATAAAAACAATGCAGGGTTATTGGTTTTCTCCGAAACGCTGGATCCTTATCTGGTAGTTAGCTCAAACAGTCCCCCGGTTTTTTATAAGGGGTACTTTTGGTTTAATCCGTCTTTTCTATCGGCTTCAGGACCCGCTAAATGGCTGAGTTTTAATCCAATTGAAGATATTGACAAAGAGCTGACAGAAATTACCCGGAATCTGATGAATGAAAAACCAGGAATTACTGTATTTGATAAAAGAATCAGGTTTAAAGCTAAATTGTCACAGTATCCGCGGGTTATGTCAGAGAAGGAGAAAATGCCGGTTTCAGTTTATGAGAATATTATTTACGGACGGAGTGGAATTATTACAGATATTTCCGAGATAAACGCAGGAGGATACAATTATTTTTTCTGCTGGCAAAATGGTTTCAGAGAGTATCTGGAAAGGGAATATGTTCTGGGTGAGGAAATTTGGTTGTATGGAACTATTGTAACTTATGACGTCTGGTCAAAAAAAGGATATATCTTCATTAGGGATTTTACTCCCATAAGACCTGAGGAAATATACGAAGGGCGGATAAGAGAATTAAAAGGAGAAAAAATCTAAATCTCATTAAAAAGGGCCATGCCTTAAACATGGTCCTTTTTCTTATGTCGCGTACTCCTATCCTGTTTTAAATCAATATCCCCTGGCGTTATGCGTAATTGAAAATGACGGATTCCCCCTCACTTTTCCCCGTCTCCTTCACTATCAGGTAAAAGGATACATTCTTCCAATTTCTCTATTCTATGAAATTCATAACAAATTATTTTTTTTCTTGTTTTTTCTCTTGACTTGTTATATAATCAATCGTGTAGGGGCCGATAATTTATCGACGATATATAAATCTATGTCGGGAGATGGTAATGAAAAGAAACCATGGCCTGCTTACAGTATTAATTATTTCACATATTTTTGTTTTTGGACCAAATTTACTTTTTGGTCAAAATGCAGAAGATTTTGAATATCAACACAGCAACAAGAGTGTAACCATTACCGGTTACAAGGGAAATAGCAAAACAGTAACAATTCCCGGAACGATAAGGGGACTGCCGGTAACAAAAATCGGATATCAGGCATTTGCATATAAGCAGCTGATCAGCGTTTCCTTGCCTGATTCCGTAAAAGAAATCGACACAGGCGCATTTTATAATAACCGGCTTACAGGCGTAACCCTGCCTGAGTCCCTTGTTTCAATCGGTGACATAGCTTTTGCTTACAATAAAATAAACGATTTGGTTATTCCGGATTCTGTCAAGGTAATCGGGGTAGAAGCGTTTTCTGAAAACCGGTTGACGAATATAGTTTTGCCGCATGATGTTGACCTATACTATAACTCGTTTTACCTGGCGTTATACGATGCGTATGAAAGAAACGAAAGAATAAAATCCGCTTATTCCATTACCATAATAATTAGCAGGCAATATGAGATCGCAATTTTAAATGATTCTGTTGTGGAGATACTGGAGTATTACGGAAACGAACAGGAACTTATTATTCCGGAAAGGATCAATGGCCTGCCGGTTATTTCAATTGGAAACAGGGTTTTTTCCAACCGCCACCTGGCCAGTGTTGTAATACCGAATTCTGTCCAGCTCATAGGTGATGATGCGTTTATTCACAACGATCTTACCAGGGTAGCGTTTCCCAATTCTGTCAGAATCATCGGGAATGGTACGTTTATAGATAATGATATTGTCGATCTGGTATTGCCGGATCATATAATTTATATCGGAAATGCTGCTTTTGCGTCCAACAAGATAAGCGAATTGATTCTGCCCGAGTCCCTTATAAGTATAGGCGTTTCGGCTTTTTCATCAAATAGTTTAACAAAAGTTACAGTGCCTCGTTCTCTGAAATCAATAGGAGAACATGCATTTGACAGCAGCGTCAAATTAAAGAAACCCAATTTCTTTATCAATTCTGACGATTTTTATAATGCATATTTCGCATTCTAGCCGGAATCTGGTGTTTCTCTAGCTCTCGTTCCAGTGGCCTATTTTTCGTATTTTCTGATTCCGGTAGCGGATTAGAACAGCCGGGTTTCGGCTTGCCAGGTCCGCGAGATCCGCAAGAAGAATTTTTTTTATTGATGCGGCTGCTGCTTCGGGGTCTGTATGGGCGCCGCCGGGCGGTTCCTCTATTACACCGTTTATGACATTAAAAGCCAGAAGATCCGCACTGGTAATTCTTAGCATGGCGGCGGCGTCTTTGGCCCGCCCGGAATCCCGGAGCAGAATGGAGGCGCAGCCTTCTGGGCTTATTACCGAATAGATTGCGTTTTCCAGCATGTAGATCTTGTCCCCTATGCATATACCAAGGGCGCCGCCGGAACCGCCTTCTCCGATTATTATGCATACAATGGGGGTCTTAAGCTGGCTAAAGTCCCTTAGGTTCCGGGCAATGGCTTCTCCAATTCCCCTTTCTTCTGCTCCAAGTCCGGGATAAGCTCCGGCTGTGTCCACAAAGGTAATTATGGGCCTCCGGAATTTTTCCGCCTCTTTTGCCAGGCGCAGGGCTTTGCGGTAGCCTTCGGGATTGGCCATACCGTGATTGCGGCGTACGTTTTCTTTCAGGGTTCGGCCCTTCTGGTTTCCAAGAACGGTAACAGGCCGGCCATCAAGGAAAGCAAGCCCGCCTACAATGGCTGCATCATCTCCGTAAAACCGATCGCCGTGAAGTTCGGTAAAATTTTCGAAGATAAGGTTAATGTAATCAAGGGCGTATGGCCGGTCAGGATGACGGGCAAGCTCTACCTGTTTCCAGGCAATTTCAGTTTTGGATGATGAGCGTATTTTGCTCTCCAGCTGTTCCAGTTCTCCGGATGTTTCAATACCGGAATTAATAACCAGTTCTTTTAATTCAGTTATTTTCTTTTGCAGTAATTCAGTATTCATTTCAGGATCCCCGTATTTTTTTTCATGGCTTTGTTTCCCGTTTACGCTGTCCGGTGAAGATCAATCAACAGGGAAAGGAGTTTGCGCTGCTCCTGCCTCGGGCTGATGATGTCAACGAATCCTTTCTCAAGCTGAAACTCTGAACGCTGGAACCCTTCCGGGAGGTTCTGGCGTATGGTTCCCTCAATAACCCTGGGGCCGGCGAAACCTATGAGCGCGCCCGGTTCGGCGATTGCAATATCCGCCAGCATCGCAAAAGAGGCGGTAACACCCCCGGTTGTGGGATCGCAGAGTACCACAAAAAAGGGCATTCCGGCTTTGTCCAGCTCCGCGGCGGAGCTGGATGTCTTTGCCATCTGCATCAAGGAAAATATACCTTCCTGCATTCTTGCGCCTCCCGATGTGGTATAAATTACTACCGGAAGTTTTTCTTCCGCTCCCTTCAAAAGGGCCCGGCTCACTTTTTCACCTACAACGGAACCCATTGAGCCGCCCATGAATTTAAAAGACATGAGTCCAAGGATTAAAGGCTTCCCTTCGATTAAGCAGGTTCCGGTGATTACCGCATCTTTCATCCGGGTTTTAGCCTCCGCCTCGGTGAGTTTTTCCTCATAGCCCGAAAGATCTATTGGATTTAGTGAGCGGAGGTTTGCGGAGAATTCCTTAAAGCTCTCCGGGTCGGCTATATAGGCTATGCGTTCGAGGGGTTCCATCCGGTAATGATTTCCACAAGAGGGACAGGTTAAGAGGGCGGCGGCTATGGCTTTTTCATCCCGGAGAATTCCGCAGCCAGGGCATACCTCAGCAATGGCCGCTCCGTCAGAAACCATTGATTCACCGGGTCCATTTGGTTTTTCGTTTAATTTTTTATTTGACATGTTCCAGCTCCCCTGCGACGGTATTGTAATATGAGGTTCCGAAATTTCCCGATTGAAAAATTTTATTGTTTACGATCCATTGCTGTTGGGTTTTGTTGGTGGTTAGACCCTCAATATTGAGTTCCTCCAGGGCCCTGTTCATTTTGGCAAGCGCCTGTACCCTGGTTCCCGCATGGACGATGAGTTTTGCAACCATGGAATCGTAGTGCGGAGGAACAGTGCACCCTGTATGCAAAAAGGAATCGAAGCGGACTCCGGGACCGCCGGGAATGTCCAGGCGGGTAATATTTCCGGGGCTGGCGGCGTTGATCCTGCATTCTACAGCCCAGCCGCTGGAAGGCAGGGCGCCGTCCTGAATTTCCATATCTTCCCCGGCACAGGCAAGGATCTGCTGGCGTATTATGTCTACTCCGGTGACGAATTCGCTTACCGGATGTTCCACCTGGACCCTGGCGTTCACTTCCATAAAATAGAAATGACTGTCTTCTACAAGAAATTCTATGGTTCCGGCACCCACATATTTTAATTCCCGGAAAAGACTGGAGGCGCCCCTGATCATTAGTTCCCGCATTTCATCGTTCACCCCCGGGGAAGGGCTTTCTTCAATGAGTTTTTGATGGTTCTTCTGGACAGAACAATCCCGTTCTCCAAGGATTGAAACTTTTCCCTTTCCGTCCGAAAGGAGCTGTAGTTCCACATGCCGGGGATTCTCCAGGTAACGTTCAATAAAAACCCTGCCGTCGGCAAAGTTGGATTTAGCTTCCGCCACGGCAATGTTGAGGTTTTCCGCAAGGTCCTCCGCCCTGTGAACCACACGCATCCCTTTGCCTCCTCCTCCGGCTGCCGCCTTGATGATCACCGGGAAGCCAAGGGTTTTTGCCGCTTCCAGGGCGCCGCCTGAGTCAACCGCTTCCCTTGTACCCGGTGTAATGGGAAGGCCGAATCGTTCTGCCGTGCTTCTTGCGTGTACCTTGTCGCCCAGTAGTTCAATGGTCTCGGCTTCCGGGCCGATAAAAACAAGGCCTTTCTCCCGGACCAGGGCGGCAAACCCAGAGTTCTCTGAAAGAAAACCTACTCCGGGGTGCAGGGCTTCACAGCCTGTATTGAGAGCTGCCATGATCAGGTTTTCCCGTACAAGGTAGCTTTTGGACGAGGGGGGCGGACCAATGCATATTGCCTGGTTGGCGAGTTTTACATGAAGGCTGTCCCTGTCCGCCGTAGAATAAACAGCCACTGTTTCGATTCCCATTTCTTTGCAGGTACGAATTATACGCACGGCGATTTCCCCGCGGTTGGCGACGAGGATCCTGTGTATTTGTTTTTTCGGTAATTGTGCCAAGCGCCGCTCCTTAAAGCCGTATTACCGAAAAGAGGGTCTGGCCGTATTCCACAAGGTCTCCGTTCACCGCATTCACTTCTAATATCTGGCAGTTATATTCAGCTTCCAGATGGTTCATCATTTTCATGGCTTCAAGTATGCAGAGGGTTTCACCGGCCTTAACTTTTGAGCCGGGCTTTACATAGGGCGGGGTATCAGGACTGGGTGCTGAATAATAAGTCGCCACAATGGGGCTGGTGATCTTTTCTCCCTCCCCGGAGGCTTCTGCCTTGTTAGCAGATATTCCCAGCCTTACGGAGTTTTCCCCCGGACGGATGGAATTTTCCCTTTGTTCAATGCCGGCAGTAATAATGGATTCGCCGGCAGTAGAAATGGCGTTCTCTTGAGGTGATATTTTCCACTCTTTTCTCAGTTTCAGGCGGGAAGTACCATCATCCAGCTCCAATTCGCCGATAGATTCATTACTAAATTTGTCAATTATGGTCAGAATTAGTCTATCATTCATCTTAAACTCCTGCTTGTTAGGAATATTGGATGCCATATATCCAAGCTTCGTACCTTTGCGCCTTCGTTAGAGGCTTTTTTGGAAATTTTTTTTATGTACATACTGTGTTTATTTTGCCTATGGCTCTCCCTAGGCAAATAATAGACGGGAAAAGAGGAAATTACAAGAGTCAAAATGACATAATATGTAAAAATGTCAAGATTTAATTTTTGCTGAAACCGGTACCGGAGCGCCTCTTTCCACAGAAACAGGGAGCGGGGCGGCATCGGAAGCAATCACCGTATAGGTACCGCGAAGCAATACCGATTCGCCTTCGTCATTGATCGTTTCAAATGCTGAAGCGGGAAGCTCGAAATCCACCGTGGCGCTTTTTCCTGCGGGTATAAGAATGCGGCGGAATCCACGAAGTGAAAATAGCGGCTCATCCATTTCCCGCTCATCCCTGGATATGTATATCTGTATAACCTCTTCACCGTCCCGCTTACCGGTGTTGGTGATTGTCACCGTTGCTTTTACAGTATCGCCGGCGAGATTTGCGGCTGCCGGAATTACGGGGGATGAAAGGCTTATTGAATCAAAACGGAAGCTTGTATAGGAAAGTCCGAAACCAAAGGGGTAAAGGGGCTTTTCTGTCATATAGCGGTAGGTACGGCCTTTCATGGAATAATCCTCGTAGGGAGGGAGCTGTTCAGAGGAAGCGGGGAAGGTGACGGGAAGTTTTCCTGAAGGGACTGCATCACCGAAAATTATGTCAGCCAGAGCTTTGCCTCCCTGCTCGCCGGGATACCACGCAAAAATTATTGCATCGGCGATGTCTTCCGGGATGGCAATGGGACTGCCGCCCGTGAGGACGAGGATCAAAGGCAATCCGGTTTCCCTTAGTGTACGCAGATAATCAAGCTGCCAGGGTGGAAGTTCTATTGTATCCCTGTCGCCGTTGGAGTCGGAGGCTATTGCATCACTCTCTTCTCCTTCAATGCTGCCATCCAATCCCATTACTGCGATAAGGATGTCTGTTTCTGCACCGGTAAAGAATCCTGTCTGCGCGCCAAATTGAGAGAGGGTGTTTTCCCTGTACTGAAGGCAACCGGGTCTGTATTCCAGATTGATGGCATACTTGTCACGAACCTTGTTGCCCAGTCCTTCCAGGAAGGTAATGAACCGTGGACTAATTCCGTAATAGTTGCCGAAAAGAGCAAGGGGATTGGCCGCGCTTGGGCCTACCAGGGTGATCCTCCTTGCGCCGTCATCAAGAGGGAGTATATTGTTTTTATTTTTCAATAGTACTATGGATTTTTCGGCAGCCTTTAGGGCAAGTATCTGATGCCTGCCGCAGTTAATCACATCGTGATTTAGCTTTTCGTATTTTTTATGGCTGCCTGAAGCGCAGTCAGAAAAGTCGAACATTCCCAGCTTAAAGCGGGTTCGCAGGAGACGCGCAAGGGCGGTGTTGATGGTTTCCTCGCTTACGAGTCCCTTTTTATATGAGACCGTCAACATGGGGTAAGTACAGCCGCAATTTAGATCACAGCCTGAATTCAGGGCAAGGGCCGCGGATTCTTCAGGCGAATTTGTAACCTTGTGGTATTCATGGAAATCGCGTATGGCCCAGCAGTCCGAAACCACATGACCCTTGAAGCCCCATCGTTCCCGCAGTATGTCTTTTAGCAAAAAGTAACTGCCGCAGCATGGTTCGCCCAGGGTACGGTTATATGCTCCCATCACCGATTCAACCCCCGCGTCAACAAGGGCTTTGAAAGCAGGCAGGTAAGTTTCAAAAAGATCTTTTTTGGAAACAACCGCGTCAAAGGTATGCCTTAGTTTTTCAGGCCCCGAATGAACAGCATAGTGTTTGGCACAGGCAGCCAGTTTCAGGTTTTCAGGATCATCGCCCTGTAAACCCTGTACAAAAGCCACTCCGATGCGGCTGGTAAGGAAAGGGTCTTCGCCGTAAGTTTCCTGACCTCTGCCCCAGCGCGGGTCGCGGAATATATTTATATTTGGCGTCCAGAAGGTAAGGCCCCAGTACTGGCCCCGGTTCCCCCGCTTTATTGCCTCGTTATATTTGGCGCGAGCCTCATCGGAGATCGCACAAGCTACCTCTTCTACAAAGCCTTCGTCAAAAGTAGCTGCAAGGGCAATGGCCTGGGGAAAGACGGTTGCGGCGCCTGCGCGCGCCACTCCGTGCAGGCACTCGTTCCACCAGTTGTATTCCGGAATCCCAAGGCGTGGAATGGCCGGACTTGTATAACTTAACTGGGATACTTTTTCTTCAAGTGTCATTTGGGAAATTAATTCGTTGATCTTTGTTTCACGATCCATAATGCCCTCCAGGATTTAATAGTGGAGATTCTAATAGCAGCACTGAATAAATACAAGTGGAATTCTGCATATTCGAAAAATGAAGACATTGTGCATGCCGGCACAGTGTTCTCCATCAGCGGCTGTTCCACTCAATGGCAAGCTGCCTTAGCCTGGAGGAATCGCAGAGTATTTTTTTCTTTATATTTTCCTTGTGGGCGTCAACGGTTTTACTGCTGAGGCAAAGCTTTTTGGCAATTTCCGCGGTTCCCAGGCCTTTGCCAATAAGAGAAAATATCTGCAGCTGCCTGTCCGTTAGATTCCGCAGCAAAACAAAGGGATCTTTTTCTTTTCCTGCAGCATTGCCTGTATAGGAATATAACCTTTCTTTTTCGGCAGTACTTAAGTATATCCTGCCTGACATCACGGTCTTTATGGCGTCAATTACCTTCTCCCCTGCCGCTTCTTTCATGATATAACCATGGGCGCCCGCCTGTAATACACGCTCAGCATGGTAGCGTTCATCATGCATGGACAGTACAAGGATCTTCATTTGTTGATCCAGTTTTTTTAATCCTGTGATCACTTCCATCCCGTTTTCATTTCCCAGGTTGAGGTCCACAATTGCCAGATGCGGCTTCTTGTTCCGGGCCAATTCCAGGGCATCGGAGAGATTTTTCGCTTCTCCAACTACCATATACGGACTTTGACTTACAACGAGGGAGATCAAACCCTTGCTGAAAAGCGGATGGTCTTCCACGATAATGACTTTTATTACCGGCATAACTAATTTGTGGATTATACTATTATCAAATAAAATTTAATACAATGGAGTTTTTCATGAAGCTGCTGTATCCTTGATGAATGAGGATAGGGTTGTTTCTCAAAAACCTTGATGAAGAATACCAGCTTTCGATATTCAAGGGAGTAAAGGCCGAGGCCGCGGTTCTGGGCCTTGATTTGATCTGCATACAGGGAGAATTGCTTCAGCACTCTCAACGAACCCTGCGAATCAGGGATTCACTTGGGACGAAGTTTCCGGAGTACCGATCAACCGATCTTTTCCCTTCCCGTCATTTTATCGGGGCAGACGGGATCCTCTTTCTGTCCTCAGTACTTTTTGAACTCCCCAAGCTTGATTATGCTGACCAGCTAAAAAATATGTTTACTAACATCCCTTTTGTATCTGTGGGAAACAGTTTTTTTGGATACCATTCCATCCAGATCAATGCGGAAAAGCCCCTTTGGGATTTAATGGATCATCTAATTGTATTTCATAAATACAGAAAATTTCTTTTTATTAGCGGCCCAATAGATGGTGAAGATAACATTATCCGCGAAAAGATATTCAGGGAGGCTATTGAAAAATACCGGCTTATCTATCCTGATTTAAAAGAGACGGTTATCAACGGGGACTTCCTCGAAACATCGGGCAGGATCATAGCCCGTGATTACATGAACCAGCACAGCGATGATCCGCCTGACGTAATTGTAGCAGCCAATGACTATATGGCTATCGGAGCCCGGGATATGCTCATGGCCCGGGAAGATCCACGCTGGTCCAAATGCCCGGTAACAGGTTTTGATGATATAAGCCAGTCGGGACAGGTAACGCCGGTTCTTACCACAATACGGCAGCCCCTTGAGAAACTGGGGAAACTGGCTGTCC